>FTHQ01000140.1_pt1 | contig 64573 bp, 56 predicted proteins | sample 1641001 | NCBI WGS metagenome assembly FTHQ01 (sample SAMEA3914872, study PRJEB12502) | metagenome | biome: forest; material: soil | place: Canada | collected 2011-07-03 | depth 0.3 m | reverse complement strand
CCTCTGGTGTACCGGTTGTCACGCCAGTGGCATCGCCGGGTAGCTATGTTCGGAAGAGATAACCGCTGAAAGCATCTAAGCGGGAAACTCGCCTTAAGATGAGATATCCCTGGGGACTAGATCCCCTTGAAGGGTCGTTCGAGACCAGGACGTTGATAGGTCAGGTGTGTAAGCGCAGTAATGCGTTCAGCTAACTGATACTAATTGCCCGTAAGGCTTGATCCTATAACAAGTCTGCCTTGTAGATCGGCGCCGTGTGAAAGCACTGGCCGCGATCCAGAGCGACAAGTTGGATTCTCGTGTGTGATACACACAACTCAAAATTACTGCTTCTTCCAAGATTGGTTCTGTTGGCCACGCCAGCAGAACAACCCCCTTTGCCTGATGACCATAGCGAGTCGGTCCCACCCCTTCCCATCCCGAACAGGACCGTGAAACGACTCTACGCCGATGATAGTGCGGATTCCCGTGTGAAAGTAGGTAATCGTCAGGCTCCCTAAGCCAAGAACCCCCGCCCGAAAGGCGGGGGTTTTTGCATTGGTGCGCCAGAAAAGCGTGCGGCGCAACGGTGCCAAGGCTACGTCCACGGCCTCCCGCCCGCCGAAACCTGCCACTTCCACCCAGTCTTCCATCAGATCGTCCAAAAACGCTGTGAAATGAACGCGTTATTCGGCGTGGTCCACGTAAAATTTGCGTACCCCCATCTCAGCATTCAAAACGATGAACGCCGTCACCCAGGTAGCCCGGGCCGTTTGCCCGCATGATTGTCCGGACACGTGTGCAATGCGCGTGACCGTCGAGAACGGCAAGGCAATCAAGGTCACGGGCGATCCCGACCATCCGCCGACACAGGGCGTCTTGTGTACGAAAGTCAGCCGATACGCGGATCGCGTTCATCATCCCGATCGCCTCACTGTCCCGCTCAGGCGTATCGGCGAAAAAGGGGAAGGGCGCTTCGTGCCGATCAGTTGGGACGAGGCGTTCGACGAGATCGGGCGTCGCCTCGGTGAGATCGCCGCGCGCGCGCCGGAAGCGATCGTGCCGTACAGCTATGCGGGAACGATGGGACTCGTACAAGGCGAGGGCATTGCCCAGCGCTTCTTTCACAAGCTCGGTGCGTCGCGGCTCGAGCGTGCGATCTGCGCGGCGGCCGGTGCCGCGGGGCTGCGATACACGTATGGCGGCAGTGTCGGCATGCACCTCGAGCACTTCGAGGAAAGCGAACTGATTCTGATATGGGGCGCGAATCCGATCGCATCGAGTCTGCACTTCTGGACCCGCGCGCAGGAAGCGAAGCGCCGTGGTGCGCGTCTTGTCGCGATCGACCCGTATCGTTCGCTGACCGCGGAGAAGTGCCATCAGCACATCGCCCTGAAGCCCGGTACCGATGGCGCGTTTGCGCTCGGCATGATGCATGTGCTGATTACCGAAAACCTGCTCGATCACGACTACATCGCCGACCATACGCTCGGCTTCGACGAACTGAAGGCGCGCGCCCTGACCTATCCGCCGGAACGTGTCGCGCAGATCTGCGGCATCGACGCGTCGGAGCTGGTCGATCTTGCCCGTCGCTACGGCGCCACCCGCAAGGCATCGATCCGCCTCAACTACGGCATGCAACGCGTTCGCGGCGGCGGCAATGCCGTGCGCGCGATTGCCAGCCTGCCGGCGTTGACGGGGGCGTGGCGCGATCGGGCGGGCGGCTTGCTGCTCTCGTCGTCGGAGTCCGCGCCGGTCAACCAGGCCGCGCTGCTACGTCCGGACCTGATGCCGGGTTGGCCGAACAAGTTGCCGCGCATCATCAACATGAACGCGATCGGCGACGCGCTGCTGCATCCGGGCGATGCGACGTTCGGGCCGAAAGTGGAAGCGCTGATCGTGTACAACTCGAATCCGGTGGCGGTCGCGCCCGATTCGTCGAAGGTCGCCGCGGGCTTCGCGCGTGACGATCTGTTCACGGTCGTTCTCGAGCACTTCAAGACAGATACGGTCGATTTCGCCGACATTGTATTGCCGGCAACCACGCAGCTCGAACATCTGGATATCCATAAGTCGTACGGCCATACCTATGTGATGGCGAATCTGCCGGTGATTCCGCCGGTGGGAGACGCGCGGCCGAACACGGAGATCTTTCGCGGGATCGCGCGCAGCATGGGACTCGACGAGCCCGCGCTCTATCACAGCGACGAAGCGGTCGCGCGCGCGCGGCGCTTCGCTGGGACGATCCGGTGCTCGACAGCGACTGGGACACGCTGAAGCAGGCCGGCTGGCTGAAACTCAAACTGCCGGAGGCGCCGTTCGCGAATGGCGGTTTCCGCACGCCATCGGGAAAGTGCGAGTTCTACAGCCCGCGGCTCGAGCAGATGGGCATGGACCCCGTTCCCGACTATCTGCCGCCGTTCGAATCAGTCGAAGCCGCGCCCGAACTCGCCGCACGCTATCCGCTGGCGATGATTTCGCCGCCGGCCCGTCACTTCCTGAACAGCACGTTCGTGAACGTCGACAGCCTGCGTTCGACGGAAGGCGAGCCGCACCTCGACATGCACCCGTCCGACGCCAGCGCGCGCGGCATCGCGGAGGGCGACGTCGTCCGTATCTTCAACGATCGCGGCTCGATGCAGGCGCTTGCGCGTATTACCGATCGGGCGCGCGCCGGGCTGGTCGTCGGATTGTCGATCTGGTGGAAGAAGTTGTCGCCGGACGGCAGGAACGCGAACGAAGTGACGAGCCAGGCACTGACCGATCTGGGCAATTCGGCGACGTTTTACGATTGTCTTGTGGAAGTTGAGCGCATTTGATCGAATATCGCCGTATGATCAGACGAAATTGATATGGAAGTTCGAAGTGGACATCTAACCCTGTTGTCTCGGGGCGGGGGAGCCGTTACGATGCGTTTTAGCACGACCATTCGAAAATCTGTGAGGAGACGCGCGGCATGGACAAAATTTGGCTGAAATCGTACCCACCCGGCGTTCCAGCCGAAATTGACTCCTCTGCTTATCCGTCCGTCCCGGACCTGCTCGACGAGAGCTTCCGGCAGTATCGCGACCGTACCGCGTTCGTCTGCATGGGCAAGGGCATCACGTATGGCGAACTGGACAAGCTGTCGCGCCAGTTCGGCGCGTGGCTGCAATCCCGCGGCCTGGCGCGCGGGGCGCGCGTCGCGATCATGATGCCGAACGTGCTGCAGTACCCGGTGACGATCGCCGCGGTGCTGCGCGCCGGCTACACCGTCGTCAACGTCAACCCGCTCTATACGCCGCGCGAGCTCGAGCATCAGCTGAAGGACAGCGGTGCGGAGGCGATCGTCATCCTGGAGAATTTCGCGTCGACACTGCAGGCCGTCATCGCCAATACGGCCGTCAAGCACGTGGTCGTCGCATCGATGGGCGACCTGCTGGGCATCAAGGGATGGCTCGTCAATTACGTCGTGCGCAACGTGAAGAAGATGGTGCCCGCGTGGCAGCTGCCGTCGTTCACGCGCTTCAAGGCCGCGCTGTCGGAGGGCGCACGACAGGCGTTCAAGCCGCAGAAGATCGGTCCCGACGACGTCGCGTTCCTGCAGTACACGGGCGGTACGACCGGCGTCGCGAAGGGGGCGACGCTGCTGCACCGGAACATCGTGTCGAACGTGCTGCAGGCCGGCGCGTGGCACCACCCGGCTCACGAGAAGTATCCGGAGGTGGAACAGTTCGTGACGGTTGTCGCGCTGCCGCTGTATCACGTGTTCGCGCTGACCGTCTGCGGTTTCCTGACGATGCGCACGGGCGGCATGGGCATCCTGATCCCGAATCCGCTCGACATCGCCGGCATGATCAAGGAGTTGAAGGGTTACCGGATCTCGACGATTCCTGCGGTCAACACGCTGTACAACGCGCTGCTGAACCATCCGGAATTCGGTCAGCTCGACCTGTCGAAGCTCGTGATCGCCAACGGCGGCGGCATGGCGATCCAGGAGGGCGTCGCGAGGCGCTGGTATGAAAAGACCGGGACCGCGATCATCGAAGGATACGGGCTGTCCGAAACGTCGCCGGTGGCAACCTGCAACCCCGTGACGGCGACCGAATACAGCGGGACGATCGGCCTGCCGCTGCCGTCGACCGAAGTCGCGATCCGCGACGATGCAGGCAACGACGTCGCGCTCGGCGAGCCCGGCGAGATCTGCATCCGCGGGCCGCAGGTGATGGCCGGCTACTGGAACCGGCCGGACGAGACCGCGAAGGTCATGTTCGCGGACGGCTTCTTCAAGACGGGCGACGTCGGCGTGATGGATGCGCGCGGCTACGTGAAGATCGTCGATCGCAAGAAGGACATGATTCTCGTGTCTGGCTTCAACGTGTATCCGAACGAAGTCGAGGACGTGGTAGCGTCGCATCCGGGCGTGTTCGAGGTCGCGGCGGTCGGCGTGCCGGACGAGCATTCCGGCGAAGCCGTGAAGCTGTTCATCGTGAAAAAGGATCCGGCGCTGACCGACAAGGACATCCTCGCCTACTGCAAGGAGCGGCTCACCGGGTACAAGCGGCCGAAGCTGGTCGAGTTCCGCACGGAGCTGCCGAAGACGAACGTCGGCAAGATCCTGCGGCGCGAACTGCGTGACGGACGCGCGTAACGCACGCAACGAGACGGTTGAACGAAAAAGCCCGGCCCATGCCGGGCTTTTTGTTTGCGGCTGCGGGTGGATGGCCGGGGGCACGTGTTTCGTGCGGGAGCCGGCGGCAGTTCTTGCATTTCGACCTGACGGCTGGCGTCGGCACGCTGCGACGCACGTTTGCATGTCGACCCACCGACCTGCTGACCCGCCGCCCGAAAAAGAAAAAGGCGCCCGAAGGCGCCTTCAAGATGCTGCGGCTTGTCAGACAAGCTGATTAGAACTTGTGACGGATGCCGACGCGTGCTGCGACCTGGTTGCTGGTGCTCGAACCTGCGAGACCGTTGATCGCTGCCGTTGCCTTCAGGACGTTGCCGTTCGAATCGAGCACGTTGCCCGATGCGTGCTGGTACACGCCGATCGCGTAGACGTCGGTGCGCTTCGACAGGAAGTAGTCGACGCCCAGCGAGCCCTGGTGGTACTTGGCTGCCGAGTTGCCGTCGATCTTGCTGCCTTGCGTGTAGTCGTACGCCGCGCCGAGGATCAACGCCGGGGTCAACTGGTACTTGAAGTTGATTTCGCCGTTGTTGAACGTCGCGGTCTGGTTCACGAACGGGCCTGCCGAGAAGCCCTTGAACTTCGTGTTCGAGTACGTCGCGCCGATCGTCGCTGCGCCGAACGTGTACGCGCCGCCTGCGCCGATGACCTGGTACGTGTTCGCGTTGTTCGCGTACGCGCCGTAGATCGGCGACGAGACCGACGACGACGTCGAACCGTTGTTGAACATGCCGCCAAACTGGTTCGGCGTGCGTGCGTTCAAGTAACCGACGCCGAGGACCAGCGGGCCGTTGTTGTAGCCTGCGCCGAGCGACCAGACCTGGTTCTTCGCGAACTGACCTGCCTGGCCGCCGAAGCTGTACAGGCCGCCGAACGTGAAGCCGCCGTAGCTCTGGCTCGTGAACTTGACCGCGTTGTTCACGCGATACGCGTTGTTGAAGTTGTCGAGGTCGCCCGGGTGAGCGGCGATGTAGCCGCCCCACTGGTCGCCTGCCTCGAGCGGGCCGACGAAGTCGACGACGGAGTCGTACTGACGACCCAGCGTGACCGTACCGTACTGGCTCGACAGGCCGACGTAAGCCTGACGGCCGAACATCAGGCCGCCCTGACCGAGCTTGCCGCTGTTCACGTCGAAACCGTTTTCGAGGGTGAAGATCGCCTTCAGGCCGCCACCGAGGTCTTCGGTGCCGCGCAGACCGAAGCGGCTGCCTTGCATCACGCCGCTGGCCATGCTGTACAGGTGCTTGCCGCCTGCGTTGTTGTTGAAGAGCAGGCCTTCATCGATGATGCCGTAAAGCGTCACGCTGCTTTGCGCATGGGCAGCGCCAGCGAACGCGCCCAGCGCGACGAGCGCGAGAAGCGACTTTTTCATTAACGGATCTCCAAGAATCACTGAATTTTTTTGGCGGGGCGGATAGTTATGTTCTGTTGACGGGCCCCATCAACTTCGCAAGAAGTCGCACGTAATGTAGCAAAGCCGATTTTTGCCACAAAGCGAAATGCTGCAGCTCAACGCCGCCATGTTTCCTTTATGCAACAATGGTTAAAATCACGGGTTAACCGCAATTTCCGCTGAATAATCAAGTCGGTTACGCAGCGGACTCGTGCCCTTGCCGCGTGCAGCGGCACCTGCAGCCAGGAGAACAGGATGGTGTTGGATGAACTGATCAGCGAATTCGATCGCGGCCTGCGATCGCTGACCGGCATTAGCCGGATGAGCCGGCCGGTGCCCGCGCCGGCCGATGCGCCGGACGCCGAGCTGACGCCCGCCGAGCGCACGCACGCGGCCGGCCTGATGCGCGTGAATCACGTCGGCGAGGTCTGCGCGCAGGCGCTCTACCAGGCGCAGAAGCTCACCGCGCGCACGGCGTCGGCGAAGGCGATGTTCGAGGAGGCCGCGCGCGAGGAGGAGGATCACCTCGCGTGGACCGCGCACCGCCTGAAGGAGCTCGACTCGCGCCCGAGCCTGCTCAACCCGCTGTGGTATGCCGGCGCGCTCGCGATCGGCGTGGCGGCTGGCGCGCTCGGCGACAAGGTCAGCCTCGGCTTCATGGCCGAGACGGAGCGGCAGGTCGAGAGCCATCTCGAAGGCCACATGTCCGAGCTGCCGGCGACCGACACCGCGTCGCGCGCGATCGTCGACCAGATGCGGATCGACGAGGTGAAGCACGGCAAGGCCGCGACCGACGCCGGCGGCATCGAGCTGCCGCTGCCCGCGCGGATGCTGATGCGCGCCGCGTCGAAAGTCATGACGAGCACTGCGTACTATCTCTGAGATTGGCGCCGGGGTGGCGTGGGACGCCGCCCCGGTTCACCGCCCCCGATACCGCCCGCTCACTCCTCGTTTTCCCGCCCCCGAAAGCCCCGTCCGCACGCCCGTCTGGGCCGTCTTTCTCACGTATCACCTTCACAAGTTGCACTAGCTCATTCATTTATAACGGTTTTTGGAATGAGGGGTCGCATGAGCATGTGCGCGTAAGTCCTTGTTCTAACTAACAAAATTCGTCAAAAAAGCGGGCCGCTCCCTTGACCGTGCCACACCCTTCCTCTAAAGTGGGAGACAGTGTGAGAAAGTGTATTTTTGTGTGATTTAGCAGGCTATTCCGGCTAAATTCTCAGCATTGAGCGGGTGCTTCGGTGCCCTGAACGGGAGAGCGGAAAGTGTTCCAAGGGGCGTCGGCGCTGACGCTCGATGCGAAAGGGCGGATGTCGGTGCCGGCTCGCTATCGCGAAGCGCTGCAAGGACAGGCAGAAGGACGGGTGACTGTGACCAAGCACCCGGACGGCTGCCTGTTGCTGTTTCCGCGCCCCGAATGGGAAGTGTTCCGCGCCAAGATCGCCGCGTTGCCGATGGACGCGCACTGGTGGCGGCGAATTTTTCTCGGCAATGCGATGGACGTCGATCTCGACAGCGCGGGCCGGATTCTCGTATCGCCCGAGCTGCGCATGGCAGCCGGACTGGAAAAGGAAGTCATGTTGTTGGGAATGGGTAGTCACTTCGAGCTGTGGGATTCGCAGACCTACAACGCGAAGGAGCAGGCAGCGATGGCGCAGGGCATGCCCGACGCGCTGAAGAATTTCACGTTCTGATTGCGGTGACGGAGACGCCCGCGATGGGAAATGAATTGCGGCATCGGACGGTGCTGTTGGATGAGGCGGTCGAGTCGCTCGTGACGCGACCGGACGGCGTGTACGTCGACGGCACGTTCGGGCGCGGCGGCCATAGCCGCGCGGTGCTCGCGCGGCTGGCGCCGGCCGCGCGGCTGATCGCGTTCGACAAGGATCCGAGGGCGATCGAGACGGCGCAGGGCATCAAGGATGCGCGCTTCTCGATCGTGCATGACAGCTTTGCTTCGATGCGCGACGCGCTTGCGGCGCGCGGCGTCGAGAAGGTGTCGGGGGTGTTGCTGGACCTGGGCGTGTCCTCGCCGCAGGTGGACGATCCGGCGCGCGGCTTCAGTTTCCGTGCCGATGGTCCGCTGGACATGCGAATGGATCCGACGCGCGGCGAGTCGGCGGCCGAATGGCTCGCGCGGGCTTCGGTGCAGGAATTGACGGAGGTGATACGGGATTATGGGGAAGAACGGTTTGCTTTTCAGATTGCAAAGGCGCTTGTTGCTCGCCGGGCAGAGTCCGACCGTCTTGGGCCTCTCGACACCACGGGCGAGCTTGCCCAAATCGTGGGTCACGTCGTCAAAACCCGTGAGAAGGGCAAGGATCCGGCAACCCGCACCTTTCAGGCTATACGGATTCACGTCAATCAAGAGCTTGCGGACCTGCAAGTCGTACTAGACGCGGCATTGTCGTTGCTGGAGCAAGGGGGGCGGCTGGTGGTCATCAGCTTTCATTCACTCGAGGACCGGATCGTCAAACGATTCATGCAGGCGCACGCGAGTGCGCCTGCGGTCGATCGTCGCCTGCCGATCCGCGCCGTCGACCTCCCGAGCCCGCCGCTCAAGATCATCAGCCGCCAGTTTCCGAGCGAAGCGGAAGTCGCCGCGAATCCGCGCGCCCGCTCGGCCGTGATGCGCATTGCGGAGCGCGTCACGCCATGAGCCGCCTCAATATCTTCCTGCTGATCATCGTGATGGGTTGCGCGCTGTCGGTCGTCAACTCGACGAACCAGCAACGCCAGATCTTCATTCAGTTGCAGCGCGCGCAGTCGCAGGAGCGCCAGCTTCAGCAGGACTATGCGCAGCTCCAATATCAGCAGAGCGCGCTGTCGAAGACGTCGCGCATCGAGCAGCTCGCGAACGATTCGCTGAAAATGCAGCCGATCTCGACCGGCCGCACGCAATACCTGACGCTGCCGCCGGGCGCCGCGAAGGCGATCGACGCGCCGATCCCGGCGTCGGCCGACACGGCCGGCAAGGGCAAGGGGGGCGCGCGATGAAGCCGTCCCAGAAGCGCCAGAACGTGAAGTTCTCGTCGAGCCCCGTGCTGGGCGTGCATCTGCCGATGTGGCGCTCGAAGCTCGTCGTGTTCATGCTGTTCATGGCGTTCGTCGCGCTGGCCGCCCGGGCGTTCTGGATCCAGGGTCCCGGCAACGCGTTCTATCAGAAGCAGGGCGAAAGCCGCTACCAGCGCACGATCGAACTGCCCGCGACGCGCGGCAAGATCCTCGATCGTAACGGGCTCGTGCTCGCGACGAGCCTGCCCGTGCGCGCGATCTGGGCGATTCCCGATGCGGTGCCGGACGACCTCGACGCCGACAAGATCAACCAGCTCGGCAAGCTCCTCGGCATGACGTCGAAGGAACTGCGCGTGAAGCTGTCGGAAGACAAGGGTTTCGTCTACGTGAAGCGCCAGGTGCCGATCGACGTCGCCGACAAGGTCGCCGCGCTCGACATCCCCGGCATCTATCAGCGCAACGAATACAAGCGCTTCTACCCGGAAGGCGAGATCACCGCTCACCTGATCGGCTTCACGAACGTCGAGGACGAAGGGCAGGAAGGCGTCGAACTGGGTGACCAGAAGATGCTGTCCGGCACGTCCGGCATGCGCCGCGTGATCAAGGACCGGATGGGGCACATCATCGAGGATGTCGCCGAGCAGATTCCGCCGCACAACGGCACCGACGTCGACCTGTCGATCGACAGCAAGATCCAGTACATCGCGTACGCGAACCTGAAGGCCGCCGTCGAGAAGTTCAAGGCGAAGGCCGGCGCGGCGATGGTCGTCGACGTGCGTACCGGCGAAGTGCTCGCGCTCGTCAACTACCCGACGTACAACCCGAACGACCGCTCGCGCATGACCGGCGAGCAGTTGCGCAACCGGATCATGACCGACGTGTTCGAGCCGGGCTCGATCATGAAGCCGTTTACGGTATCGCTCGCGCTCGACTTGCATCGCGTGACGCCGAACACGCTCGTCGAGACGGGCAACGGGCATTTCGTGCTCGACGGCGCGCCGATCACCGACGACGCGGGTTTCGGTACGCTGACGGTCGGCGGCGTGATCCAGAAGTCGAGCAACATCGGCGCGACGAAGATCGCGATGACGATGCGGCCCGAGGAAATGTGGAATATGTATACGAGCATCGGCCTCGGCCAGGCGCCGAAGGTCGGGTTCCCCGGCGCGGTGGCCGGCCGCCTGCGTCCGTGGAAGAGCTGGCGCCGCATCGAGCAGGCGACGATGTCGTACGGCTACGGCCTGTCGGTGTCGCTGTTCCAGCTCGCCCGGGCGTACACGGCGATCGCGCACGACGGCGAGCTGATGCCCGTGACCATTTTCAAGACCGACCCCAATCAGCCGATCGCCGGCACGCAGGTGTTCAACCCCACCACCGCGCGGGAAGTGCGCGCGATGCTCGAGACGGTGGTCGCGCCGGGCGGCACGTCGCCGGATGCGGCCGTGCCGGGCTATCGCGTCGGCGGCAAGAGCGGTACCGCGTACAAGCACGAAGGTCACGGCTATACGCGCAAGTACCGCGCGTCGTTCGTCGGAATGGCGCCGATGCCGAATCCGCGCGTCGTGATCGCGGTGTCGGTGGACGAGCCGACGGCCGGCAGCCACTTCGGCGGCCAGGTGTCCGGCCCCGTATTCTCCGCGATCGCCGGCGACACGATGCGTGCGCTGAACGTGCCGCCGAACATGCCGATCAAGCAGCTCGTCGTGTCCGACGATTCGCCGGAATCGCCTGCCGCCAAGGGCCCGCAAAAGCTGGCCGCGGGTAGCGGCGCAAAGCATATGATCGTGTCCAGCACGACGCGTAATTCACCAGGAGTAGTTCGATGAGCGCCGCCCGCAGTTCCCATCCGGCGCATCAGCAGATCGCAGCCGCGCTCGCGTGGCTGCGTCAGCATGTGGCCCCCGCGGCGCAACTGCATGCCGACACGCGCAGCCTCCAGGCTGGCGACGTGTTCGTCGCGTATGCGGTCGACGGGGCGGATAACCGCGCTTTCATGGCCGACGCCGTCGCGCGCGGTGCGGCCGCCGTGCTGTATCAGCCGGACGGGCTGACCGATGCGCCGGCCGTCCCCGTCGCGCTCGCGGTGCCGGCGCTCGACCAGCTCGCGGGCGAGATCGCCAGCGGCTGGTACGGCGATCCGAGCGACAGCCTGCTCGCGGTCGGTGTCACGGGTACGAACGGCAAGACGTCGTGCACGCAGTGGATCGCCACCGCGCTGACGGCGCTGCATCAGCCGTGCGCGGTGATCGGCACGCTCGGCACCGGGATGCCCGGCCAGCTCGTGCCGACCGGCTTCACGACGCCCGACGCGCCGCAACTGCAGCGCAGCCTCGCGCAATTGCGTGCGGCGGGCGCGCAGGCCGTGGCGATGGAAGTGTCGTCGCATGCGCTGCACCAGGGGCGCGTGAACGGGACCGCGTTCGACATCGCGGTGTTTACGAACCTCACGCAGGATCACCTCGACTATCACGGCACGTTCGACGCGTACGAGGCCGCGAAGGCGAAGCTGTTCGCGTGGCGCGGTCTGCGCGCGGCGGTGCTCAACCGCGACGATGCGGCTGGCCGCCGCCTGCTCGAGAAGCTGGCCGGCCGCGTGCGCACGATCGCGTACGGGATCGGCGACGCACCGGCGCCCGACGCCGATCGCGAACTGGTCGCGCTCGACGTGCGCGCCACCGCGACGGGTACCGCCTTCCGCCTGCGTTCGTCGTGGGGCGACGCGGACGTCGAGGTTGGCACGCTCGGCACGTTCAACGTCAGCAATCTGCTCGCCGTGCTCGGCTCGCTGCTCGCGGCCGACGTGCCGTTCGACGCGGCCCTCGCCGAGATCGAGCGGCTCGAGTCGGTCAATGGCCGGATGCAGCGGCTCGGCGGCCGGCTGCAGAACGACGAACCGCTCGTCGTGATCGATTACGCACATACGCCCGACGCGCTCGACAAGACGCTCGACGCGCTGCGCCCGATCGCCGCGGCGCGCGGCGGCCGGCTCGTCTGCATGTTCGGCTGCGGCGGCGATCGCGATGCGACGAAGCGCCCGCTGATGGGCGCGATCGCGGAGCGGCTCGCCGACGAAGTCGTCGTCACGAGCGACAACCCGCGCAGCGAAGATCCGCAGCACATCATCGACCAGGTCATCGCGGGCATGACCGCGCCCGAGCGTGCACGCCGTATCGAGGATCGCGCGAGCGCGATCCTGCAGGCGGTGCGCGGCGCCGCACGCGAGGATGTCGTCGTGCTGGCCGGCAAGGGCCACGAGGCTACGCAGGAAATCATGGGCAAGAAGCGCACCTTCTCCGACCAGGATCACGCGCGGCTCGCGCTTGCAGCGCGCGCCACGCACGGCAAGGGAGGCGCCGAATGACGATGCTCAGTCTCGGCGAAGCCGCCCGCCTGATTCCCGGCGCCACCGTCCACGGCGACGCGGGCGTCACGTTCGACCGCGTGTCGACCGATAGCCGCACGGTCGGCCCGGGCGACCTGTTCGTCGCGCTGAAGGGCGAGCGCTTCGACGCGCACGACTTTCTCGGCGACGTCGCCGCGCGCGGGGCCGCTGCGGCGCTCGTCGCGCACGCGCCGGCGGGCGTCGCGATGCCGATGATCGCTGGCGGCGAAACGCGTGCCGCGCTCGGCGCGCTCGCGCACGGCTGGCGGATGCGATTCCCGCTGCCGGTCGTCGCGGTGACGGGCAGCAACGGCAAGACGACCGTCAAGGAAATGATCGCGTCGATCTTCGCGGCGGCGGTCGGTGCCGACGCGCGGCTCGCGACGGCCGGCAACCTGAACAACGATGTCGGCCTGCCGCTGACGCTGCTGCGCCTGTCGGCCGCGCATCGTCTCGCGGTGATCGAGATCGGCATGAACCATCCGGGCGAAACCGAAGTCCTCGCGCGCCTCACCGCGCCGACGGTCGCGCTCGTCAACAACGCGCAGCGCGAGCACCAGGAATTCATGGCGACGGTCGAAGCCGTTGCGCTCGAACACGCGGCCGTGATCCACGCGCTGCCGCCGGACGGCGTCGCGGTGTTCCCGGCCGACGACGCGTACGCGGGCATCTGGCGCGTCGCGGCAACCGGCAACCGGATCCTCGATTTCGCGCTGCACGACGCCGAACGGCAGAACGACGCACAGATCGTCGGTCGCATGCACGGCGACGAACTCGCGATCGACACGCCGGCCGGCGCCGTCACGGTGCGGCTGCGTGCGCTCGGCGAGCACAACGCGCGTAACGCGCTGGCCGCGACGGCCGCGGCGCTCGGCGCCGGCGTCGCGCTGTCGGCGATCCGGCAGGGTCTCGAAGCGTTCGAACCGGTCAAGGGCCGGCTGCAGGTGAAGCCGGCGAGCGTCGGCAGCCTCGCGGGCGCGACGGTCGTCGACGATACGTACAACGCGAACCCCGATTCGATGCGTGCGGCGATCGACGTGCTCGCCGCGCATCCGGCGCCGCGTGTGCTGGTGATCGGCGACATGGGCGAAGTCGGCGACGAAGGGCCGGCATTCCACCGCGAGATCGGCGCGTACGCGCGCGAACGCGGGATCGACGCGCTGTTCGCGCTCGGCGACGCGTCGCGCGACGCGTGCACGGCCTACGGCGACACCGCGCGCCATTTCGACGATGTCGGCGCGCTCGTGTCGGCGCTGCTCGCGGCCGGTTACGGCGCGCAGGCGACGGTGCTCGTGAAGGGCTCGCGGTACATGAAGATGGAGCGCGTGGTCGACGCGCTGACGAACCAACCCGCGGCGGGCACCGTGCCCGCCGCACACTGAGTAGAAGGAAGGAAGCATGCTGCTGGCGCTGGCGCAATGGCTGCAAGGAGACGCAAGCTTTTTGCGCTTGTTCACGTACCTCACGTTCCGTGCGGTGATGGCCACCATCACCGCGCTGGGGATCGGGCTCGTGTGCGGACCGTGGGTGATCCGCAAGCTGACGCAAATGAAGGTCGGGCAGGCCGTGCGCAAGGACGGCCCGCAGACCCACCTCGTCAAGTCCGGCACGCCGACGATGGGCGGCGTGCTGATCCTGATCGGCATCGCGGTCGCGACGCTGCTGTGGGGCGACCTGACGAACCGTTTCATCTGGATCGTGATGCTCGTGACGTTCGGTTTCGGCGTGATCGGCTGGGTCGACGATTACCGCAAGGTCGTCCACAAGGATCCGCGCGGGATGTCGTCGCGCGAGAAGTATTTCTGGCAATCGGTGATCGGGCTGTTCGCGGCCGTCTATCTCGCGTTCAGCGTGTCCGAGGCGAACAACGTGCGCGTGTTCGACCTGTTCATGGCGTGGGTGCGCAGCGGCCTGTCGATGGGGCTGCCGGCGCGCGCCGACCTGATGCTGCCGTTCCTGAAGTCGATCAGCTATCCGCTCGGCGTGTGGGGCTTCATCGTGCTGACCTACTTCGTGATCGTCGGCGCGAGCAACGCGGTGAACCTGACCGACGGGCTCGACGGCCTCGTGATCATGCCGGTCGTGCTCGTGGGCGCGTCGCTCGGTGTGTTCGCGTACGTGATGGGCAGCGCGGTCTATTCAAAATACCTGCTGTTCCCGCACATCCCGGGCGCGGGCGAACTGCTGATCTTCTGTTCCGCGATGGGCGGGGCCGGGCTCGCGTTCCTCTGGTACAACACGCACCCCGCGCAGGTATTCATGGGCGACGTCGGCGCGCTGGCGCTCGGCGGCGCGCTCGGCACGGTCGCGGTGATCGTGCGCCAGGAAATCGTGCTGTTCATCATGGGCGGCATCTTCGTCGCGGAAACGCTGTCGGTGATGCTGCAGGTGTCGTGGTTCAAGTACACGAAGAAGCGTTACGGCGAAGGGCGGCGCCTGCTGAAGATGGCGCCGCTGCATCACCATTTCGAATTGTCCGGCTGGAAGGAAACGCAGGTGGTCGTGCGTTTCTGGATCATCACGCTGATGCTGTGCCTGTTCGGTCTGACCACCCTCAAGCTGCGGTAAAGGAAAGGTAACAAGGATGTCTGGCGAGATGTTTGGAGATCGGCAACGGCCGATGGTGCTCGTACTGGGGCTCGGGGAATCGGGTCTCGCGATCGCGCGATGGTGCGCGAGGCACGGGTGCCGGCTGCGTATTGCCGATACCCGCGAGGCGCCGCCGCACCTTGCCGCGCTGCAGGCCGAAGGCATCGATGCGGAATTCGTCGGCGGGGCGTTCACGCCCGCGCTGCTCGATGGCGGTGTCGAGATCGTCGGGCTGAGCCCCGGCCTGTCGCCGCTCGAACCGGCGCTCGCCGCGCTGCTCGCCGCCGCGCACGAGCGCGGTGTCGCGGTATGGGGCGAGCTGGAATTCTTCGCGCAGGCGCTGCGCGCGCTCGGCACGAGCGGCTACCAGCCGAAGGTGCTCGCGATTACTGGCACCAACGGCAAGACCACGACGACGAGCCTCACGGGCCTGCTGTGCCAGCGTTCGGGCAAGAAGGTCGCCGTCGCGGGCAACATCAGCCCGGCGATGCTCGACCGGCTCGCGAGCGCGATCGACGACACCGCGCTGCCCGACGTATGGGTGCTCGAACTGTCGAGCTTCCAGCTCGAGACGGCACGCACGTTCGCGCCCGATGCGGCCGCGATCCTCAACATCACGCAGGACCACCTCGACTGGCACGGCAGCTTCGACGCGTACGCGCAGGCGAAGGGCCGGATCTTCGGCGCGACGACGACGCGCGTGCTGAACCGCGACGACGCGGCCGTGATGAAGTTCGCGCCCGTCGCCGGCGCGGCCGACGCGCCGCGCACGGTCACGTTCGGTCTGAACGAACCGACGCAGGACGGCGACTACGGCCTGTCGCGCGACAACGGCATCGCGTGGCTGGTGGAAGCCGTCGATCGCGACGCGCCGGATGAAGCGACGACGACCCGCCGGCGCAAGCGCGACGCCGCGCATACGCCGGACATCGCGCAAAAGCGCCTGATGCCGGCCGACGCGCTGCGCATCCGCGGGCTGCACAACGCGGCGAACGCGCTGGCCGCGTTCGCGCTCGCACGCGCGATCGACCTGCCGGCAGCGCCGCTGCTGCACGCACTGCGCGAATACCGCGGCGAAGCGCATCGCGTCGAAGTGATCGCGACGATCGACGACGTGGACTACGTCGACGACAGCAAGGGCACGAACGTCGGCGCGACGGTGGCCGCGCTCGACGGGCTCGCGCAGAAGATCGTGCTGATCGCGGGCGGCGACGGCAAGGGGCAGGATTTCGCGCCGCTGGTCGCGCCGGTCGCGCGCTGGTGCCGCGCGGTGATGCTGATCGGCCGCGACGCGCCGGCGATCCGCGACACGCTCGCCGAAACCGGCGTGCCGCTCGTGGACCACGCGACGCTCGAAGGCGCGGTGCACGCGGCGGCCGACCTGGCTGAGCCGGGCGATGCGGTGCTGTTGTCGCCTGCATGCGCGAGCCTCGACATGTTCACGAACTACGCCCATCGCGCGGAAGTGTTCCGCGCGGCGGTCGACGAAATCGCCATCGACAAAGGAGCGACGCCATGAGCTGGTCCGATCGCCTCGTCTCCCGTTTCAACGACCGGCGCGACACCGGCGGCAATGCCGCGGGCGGCCGCGTCGCGTCGGCCACGCGCGCCGCGACGGGCGGCCTCGCGAGCGTCGTCAACGGCGTGCGCCCGAGCCGTTCGCGGATGCTCGATTTCGACTATTCGCTGCTGTGGGTCGCGATCGCGCTGCTGGGGCTCGGCGTCGTGATGGTGTATTCGGCGTCGATCGCGATGCCCGATTCGCCGAAATACGCGTCGTATCACGACTACGCGTTCCTGATGCGCCACTGCGTGTCGCTCACCGTCGCGTTCATCGCGGCGGTTCTCGCGTTCCGCGTGCCGGTGTCGACCTGGGACAAGTACGCGCCGCATCTTTTCCTGATCGCACTGGTCGGCCTCGTGATCGTGCTGATCCCGCATGTCGGCAAGGGCGTGAACGGTGCGCGCCGCTGGATTCCGCTCGGCATCACCAACATGCAGCCGTCGGAAATCATGAAGCTCGCGGTGACGATCTACGCGGCGAACTACACGGTGCGCAAGCAGGAATACATGCAGAGCTTCGCGAAGGGCTTCCTGCCGATGGCGTTCGCGGTCGGCCTGGTCGGCGCGCTGCTGCTGCTCGAGCCCGACATGGGCGCGTTCATGGTGGTCGCCGCGATCGCGATGGGCGTGCTGTTCCTCGGCGGCGTGAACGGCAAGCTGTTCGGCGGCCTCGTCGCGACGGCGGTCGGCACGTTCACGATGCTCGTGTGGCTGTCGCCGTGGCGTCGCGAGCGGATCTTCGCGTATCTCGATCCGTGGGACGAGCGCTATGCGCAGGGCAAGGCCTACCAGCTCACGCACTCGCTGATCGCGTTTGGCCGCGGCGAGTGGTTCGGCGTCGGCCTCGGTGGCAGCGTCGAGAAGCTGAATTACCTGCCGGAAGCGCATACCGACTTCATCCTCGCGGTGATCGGCGAGGAGCTCGGCTTCGTCGGCGTGCTGGTCGTGATCCTGCTGTTCTACTGGATCGTGCGCCGCGCGTTCGAGATCGGCCGTCAGGCGCTCGCGCTCGATCGCACGTTCGCGGGCCTGATGGCGAAGGGCATCGGCATCTGGTTCGGCGCGCAGACGTTCATCAACATGGGCGTGAATCTCGGCTTGCTGCCGACCAAGGGCCTGACGCTGCCGCTCGTGAGCTACGGCGGCTCCGGCATCCTGCTGAACTGCGTCGCGCTCGCGGTGTTGCTGCGGGTCGACTACGAGAACCGGGTGCTGATGCGCGGAGGGAAGGTATGACCGCGTCGCAACGCACGCTGATGGTGATGGCAGGCGGCACCGGGGGCCACGTGTTCCCGGGGCTCGCGGTCGCGCACCGGATGGAAGCGGCGGGCTGGCGCGTCGTATGGCTTGGCAATCCGGCCGGGATGGAAGCGACGCTCGTGCCGAAGCACGGTATTCCGATGGAGTACGTGCGGTTCGGCGGGCTGCGCGGCAAGGGCCTGAAGACCAAGCTGACGCTGCCGGTCAACCTGCTGCGCGCATGCTGGCAGAGCCTCGGCGCGCTGCGCCGCGTGCGGCCCGACGTCGTGCTCGGGATGGGCGGCTACATCACGTTTCCGGCGGGCGTGATGACCGCGCTGTCGGGGCGTCCGCTCGTGCTGCATGAACAGAATTCGATCGCGGGCCTCACGAACAAGGTGCTCGCGAAACTCGCGAAGCGCGTGCTCGTCGCATTCCCCGGCGCGCTGCCGCACGCGGAATGGACGGGTAACCCGATTCGCGCGGAACTCGCGCACACGGAACCGCCCCAGGCACGCTATGCGTCGCGCGGCGGCCCGCTGAACGTGCTGGTCGTCGGCGGCAGCCTCGGGGCGGCCGCGCTGAACGAAGTCGTGCCGCGCGCGCTGGCGCTGCTGGCGCCGGGCGAGCGTCCGCGCGTCGTGCACCAGGCCGGCGTGAAGCACATCGAGGCACTGAAGGCGAATTACGAAGCGGCCGGTTTCGCGGCCGGCGAGGACGTGCGGCTCGTGCCGTTCATCGACGACATGGCGGCCGCGTATGCGGCGGCGGATCTGGTGATCTGCCGGTCGGGCGCGATGACGGTGTCGGAGATCGCGGCGGTGGGCGTGGCGGCGCTGTTCGTGCCGTTCCCGCATGCGGTCGACGATCACCAGACGACCAACGCCGCGTTTCTCGCCGATGCGGGCGCGGCCGTGCTGGTGCAACAACGCGACCTGTCGGCGGAACTGCTCGCCGACTGGCTGCGCGGCCAGTCGCGGGCCTCGCTCGCGGACATGGCGGAACGTTCGCGCTCGCTCGCGAAGCCCGAGGCTACCGACGAAGTCGCGCGCGTCTGCGCGAAGGCGGCCGGCGCGAACCTGGAACAACTGCAATGAAACACATCGTCAAACACATTCATTTCGTCGGGATCGGCGGCGCGGGGATGAGCGGCATCGCCGAAGTGCTGGCCAACCTCGGCTACGCGGTCAGCGGCTCGGACCTGTCGCGCAATGCGGTGACCGACCGGCTCGAAGCGCTGGGCGCGCGGATCGCGATCGGTCACGACGCGGCGAACATCGAGGGCGCGAACGCGGTCGTCGTGTCGACGGCCGTGCGCTCCGACAACCCGGAAGTGCTGGCCGCGCGCGCGAAGCGCGTGCCGATCGTGCAGCGCGCGGTGATGCTGGCGGAGCTGATGCGCCTGAAGCAGGGAATCGCGATCGCCGGCACGCACGGCAAGACCACGACGACGAGCCTCGTCGCGAGCGTGCTCGCGGCGGGCGGGCTGGACCCGACCTTCGTGATCGGCGGCCGGCTGATCAGCGCCGGCGCGAACGCGCGGCTCGGCACGGGCGACTTCATCGTCGCCGAGGCCGACGAGTCGGATGCGTCGTTCCTGAACCTGTATCCGGTGATCGAAGTCATCACGAACATCGATGCCGACCACATGGACACCTACGGCCACGATTTCGCGCGGCTCAAGCAGGCGTTCATCGAATTCACGCAGCGCCTGCCGTTCTACGGCAGCGCGGTGGTGTGCGTCGACGATCCGAACGTGCGGCAGATCATCCCGTTCATCTCGAAGCCGGTCGTGCGCTACGGCCTGTCGCCGGACGCGCAGGTGCGCGCGGAAGACATCGACGCGCGCGACGGCCGGATGCATTTCACGGTGATCCGCGAAGGGCGCGCGCCGCTCGCGGTGGTGCTGAACATGCCGGGCCTGCACAACGTGCAGAACGCGCTCGCGGCGATCGCGATCGCGACCGATCTCGGCGTGTCGGACGACGCGATCCAGCTGGCGCTGGCGGAGTTCAACGGTGTCGGCCGGCGCTTCCAGCGCTACGGCGAGGTGCCGAGCGCGGACGGCGGCCAGTACACGCTGATCGACGACTACGGCCATCACCCGGTCGAGATGGCGGCGACGATCGCGGCCGCGCGCGGAGCGTTCCCGGGCCGCCGCCTCGTGCTGGCGTTCCAGCCGCACCGCTATACGCGCACACGCGACTGCTTCGACGATTTCGTCAACGTGCTGTCGACCGTCGATGCGCTGGTGCTGACCGAAGTTTATGCGGCCGGCGAGGCCGCGATCCCGACGGCCAGCGGCGACGCATTGTCGCGCGCGCTGCGCGCGGCGGGCAAGGTTGACCCGGTGTTCGTCGCGACGGTCGACGACGTGCCGGACGCATTGGCGAAGGTCGCCCGGAACGGCGACGTGGTGATCACGATGGGAGCGGGTTCGATCGGCGGCGTGCCGGCGAAGCTCGTGCAACACATTCAACAGAAGGCATGACATGAGCGGGATCGATCCGAAACGTTTCGGCAAGGTGGCAGTGTTGTTCGGCGGGGAATCCGCCGAGCGCGAGGTGTCGCTCACCTCGGGCCGCCTCGTGCTGCAGGGCCTGCGTGACGCGGGCGTCGACGCGCATCCGTTCGACCCGGCCGAGCGGCCGCTGTCGGCGCTGAAGGACGAAGGCTTCGTGCGCGCGTTCAACGCGCTGCACGGTGGCTACGGCGAGAACGGCCAGATCCAGGGCGCGCTCGATTTCTACGGGATCCGCTACACGGGTAGCGGCGTGCTCGGGTCGGCGCTCGGCCTCGACAAGTTCCGCACGAAGCTCGTGTGGCAGCAGACGGGCGTGCCGACGCCGCCGTTCGAGACGGTGATGCGCGGCGACGACCTGGCCGCGCGCGCGACCGACATCGTCGCGAAGCTCGGTCTGCCGCTGTTCGTGAAGCCGGCGAGCGAGGGCTCGAGCGTCGCGGTGCTGAAGGTGAAGACGGCCGACGCGCTGCCGGCCGCGCTCGAGGAAGCCGCGACGCACGACAAGATCGTGATCGTCGAGAAGAGCATCGAAGGCGGCGGCGAATACACCGCGTGCATCGCCGGCGATCTCGATCTGCCGCTGATCAAGATCGTGCCGGCGGGCGAGTTCTACGACTACCACGCGAAGTACGTCGCCGACGATACGCAATACCTGATCCCGTGCGGCCTGCCGGCGCAACAGGAAGCGGAACTGAAGCGCATCGCGCGCCGCGCGTTCGACGTGCTCGGCTGCACCGACTGGGGCCGCGCGGATTTCATGCTCGACGCGGCCGGCAATGCGTATTTCCTGGAAGTGAACACGGCCCCCGGGATGACCGACCACTCGCTGCCGCCGAAGGCCGCGCGCGCGGTCGGCATCAGCTATTCGGAGCTGGTCGTGAAGGTGCTGTCGCTCACGCTCAACGACTGACGCAGGAACGGAACGACGTATGTGGAACAACGTTCGCCAACTCAACCTTGCCGCCAGCGCGCTGTACGCGCTGCTGCTGCTCGTGTTGGCGGCGGCCGGCTGCTACTGGCTGATCCAGCGCCCGACGTTCGCGCTGCGGGAAATCCGGATCGACGGCGATACCGAGCACATCAACTCGCCGACGGTGCGCGCGGGCGTGGTCGGCCGGCTGAAGGGCAATTTCTTCACGGTCGATCTCGATACGGCGCGCGCGGCGTTCGAGCAGATGCCGTGGGTGCGTCACGCGAGCGTGCGCCGGGTGTGGCCGAATGCGCTGGCTGTCACGCTCGAGGAGTACAAACCGCTCGGGACCTGGGGCAGCGATCAGCTGGTGAGCGTCGACGGCGAGCTGTTCACCGCGAACCAGGGCGAGCTGGAGCAGGAACTGCCGGCGTTCGACGGCCCGGAAGGCAGCGCGAAGGAAGTCGTCACGCGGTATCGCGACTTCGGGAAATGGTTTGCGCCGCTGAAGGCGGCGCCGGAAGAAGTGACGCTGTCGGCGCGGTACGCGTGGACGGTGAAGCTGTCGAACGGCATGCAGGTGGAACTGGGCAAGGAACGCAACAGCGACACGCTGCATGACCGGAGCCAGCGCCTGGTCGCCGCGTGGCCGGCCGTCACGGAGCGTTGGGGCAACGACATCGAGTACGCGGACCTGCGTTATCCGAACGGATTCGCGATTCGCGCGGCAGGCATGCGGTTCCTGACCGATACCGACAAGCGCAAGAAGTAACGAGAGATCACACGCAAGAGCACTTTATGAGCAAAGACTACAAGGATCTGCTGGTTTCCCTCGACATCGGCACGTCGAAGGTGGTGGCCATCGTCGCCGAGCTGAAGGGCGAGGGTCACTACGAGGTGATCGGTCTCGGCCAGAGCGAGTCGAAGGGTCTGAAGAAAGGTGTGGTGGTCAACATCGAGGCCACCGTGCAGTCGATCCAGCGCGCGCTTGAGGAAGCCGAGCTGATGGCCGACTGCAAGATCACCAACGTGTTTACGGGGATCGCGGGCAGCCACATCCGCAGCTTCAACTCGAGCGGGATGGTCGCGATCAAGGACAAGGAAGTCACGCAGACGGACGTCGCGCGCGTGATCGAGACCGCGAAGGCGATCAACATCCCGACCGACCAGCAGGTGCTGCACATCCTCACGCAGGAATTCATCATCGACGGCCAGGAAGACGTGCGCGAGCCGATCGGGATGAGCGGCATCCGGCTGGAAGTGAAGGTGCACATCGTGACGGGCGCGGTGAGCGCCGCGCAGAACATCGTCAAGTGCGTGCGCCGCTGCGGGCTGGAAGTGAACGACCTGATCCTGCAGCCGCTCGCGTCGTCGCTGGCGGTGCTGACGGAAGACGAGAAGGATCTCGGCGTGGTGCTGGTCGACATCGGCGGCGGCACGACGGACATCGCGATCTTCGCCGAAGGCGCGATCCGTCATACGGCCGTGATCCCGATCGCCGGCGACCAGATCACGAGCGACATCGCGATGGCGCTGCGCACGCCGACGCCGGACGCGGAAGACATCAAGGTCGGCTACGGGATCGCGAAGCAGGCGCTCGCCGATCCGGACGAAATGGTCGAAGTGCCGGGCCTCGGCGAACGCGGCCCGCGCACGCTGTCGCGCCAGGCGCTCGCGGCGGTGATCGAGCCGCGCGTCGAGGAACTGTTCTCGCTCGTGCAGCAGGTCGTGCGCGAGTCCGGTTATGAAGAACTCCTGAGCTCCGGCGTGGTCATTACCGGCGGTGCCTCGATGATGCCGGGCATGGTCGAGCTCGGCGAAGACATTTTCCTGAAACCGGTGCGCATCGGCGCGCCGGAATACGCAGGCGGCCTGTCCGACGTCGTGCGCAATCCGCGCTACTCGACGGCGATGGGGCTGCTCGTCGAAGGCAGTGCGCAGCGCATGCGCGGCCGCAAGGTCGCCGTGCAGTCCGGCAACGCGGGGCAGGTGTTCTCGCGGATGAAGGAATGGTTCCTGAGCAACTTCTGACAAACCGAATCGAAATTCGCGCTGGTGCCGGCGGCTGGCGCGCGACAGGGGGTTGCCCGATCTCCTGCCGAATAACGGCCGAGTAGCAGTCATTCTCTTGACGGAGGCAACAATGGAATTCGAAATGCTGGAAACCGAGACCAACGGCACCATCATCAAGGTGGTCGGCGTTGGCGGCGCTGGCGGCAATGCCGTCCAGCACATGATCAACCGCGGCGTGCAGGGCGTCGACTTCATCGTGATGAACACGGACGCCCAGGCGCTGTCGCGTTCGCGCGCATCGTCGGTGATCCAGCTCGGCAACACGGGTCTGGGCGCCGGTGCGAAGCCGGAAATGGGTCGTGCGGCGGCGGAAGAAGCGCGTGAGCGCATCGCCGACGCACTGCGCGGCGCGCACATGGTGTTCATCACGGCCGGCATGGGCGGTGGCACGGGTACGGGCGCGGCGCCGGTGGTCGCGCAGATCGCGAAGGAGATGGGCATTCTGACGGTCGGTGTCGTCAGCAAGCCGTTCGAGTTCGAAGGCGGCAAGCGCATGCGCGTCGCCGAAGCAGGCTCGCAGCAACTGGAGGATCACGTCGACTCGCTGATCGTCGTGCTGAACGACAAGCTGTTCGACGTGATGGGCGACGACGCCGAGATGGACAAGTGCTTCCAGTGCGCGGACGACGTGTTGAACAACGCGGTGGCAGGCATCGCGGAAATCATCAACGTCGACGGCCTCGTGAACGTCGACTTCGAAGACGTGAAGACGGTGATGGGCGAGCAGGGCAAGGCGATGATGGGCACGGCGACGGTCGCCGGCGTCGATCGCGCGCGCCTCGCGGCGGAACAGGCCGTGGCGAGCCCGCTGCTCGAAGGCGTCGATCTGTCGGGCGCGCGCGGCGTGCTGGTCAACATCACGTCGAGCCGTTCGCTGCGTCTGTCGGAAACGCGCGAAGTGATGAACACGATCAAGAGCTACGCGGCGGAAGATGCGACGGTGATCTTCGGTGCGGTGTACGACGACGCGATGGGCGATGCACTGCGCGTGACGGTCGTGGCGACGGGTCTGGGCCGTGCGGCGAAGAAGCAGCAGTCGGCACCGATGACGCTGCTGCGCACGGGTACGGACAACCAGCCGGTCAGCGCGGTGTCGCACGGCTACGCGCCGGCGCAGCACGTCAGCACGGCCGACTACGGCGCGCTCGATACGCCGGCGGTGTGGCGCAATTCGCGCGAAACCGCGGCATCGCACGTGCAGGCGCTGCAGGAGAAGGGTGTCGACACGTACGACATCCCGGCTTTCCTGCGCAAGCAGGCTGACTGACGCAAACACAGGCGAAGCCGCGGCGCAGTCGTTGAGATCGCCGCGGTATCGCCGGCGTGACGGATGCTACGGACCCAGACAGGCCGCGTCGGATGCGACGCCGGGCCGGGAAAGGTGCCCTCTTCGCTCAAGCGAAGCGGGATGGGCCGGGCTGTCCGCAACACGCTGAAAAACCGTATCGCTATGAGGGACCAGCCATGATTCAAGTGGGCGACGCGCTGCCCGACGCGCAATTGTTCGAGTTCATCGACGACGCGCGCGAAGGGTGCACGCTGGGGCCGAACGCCTGCAGCGTGCGCGACCAGGTGGCGGGAAAGCGGGTGGTGATCTTCGGATTGCCGGGCGCTTTCACGCCGACCTGCTCGGCGCAGCATGTGCCGGGCTACGTCGAACACGCCGAGCAATTGCGCGCGGCGGGGATCGACGAGATCTGGTGCGTGTCCGTCAACGACGCATTCGTGATGGGCGCATGGGGACGTGATCTGCACACCGCGGGCAAGGTGCGCATGATGGCGGACGGCAGCGCGGCTTTCACTCATGCGCTGGGGCTGACGCAGGATTTGTCCGCGCGTGGCATGGGAATTCGTTCCCTGCGCTACGCGATGGTGATTGACGGCGGTGTGGTCAAGACGCTGGCCGTCGAGGCGCCGGGCAAATTCGAAGTGAGCGATGCGGCGAGTGTTCTTGCGACGTTGACGTCCTGATCGTGCGGTGCGCCGTTGCCTTGCGGCAACGCTGCTCACCGGCCTCAGGGCAGTTGTAACACGGGCTGATGACCGGAAACGCCTCCGTTCCGGGCATCGGCCCGTCCCGTATCGGCACGGGTAAACTGTCGAAACAGATTGATACGCAGTTTCAGACAGCGTTGAATAGGGAATTACGCTATAATCCCGCCTATCGAATATAACTCCTGATTGATATCTTCAATCAAGACGAAGAAGACCATGTTGAAGCAGCGCACCATCAAATCCATCGTGAAGACCGTGGGTATCGGTGTCCACTCGGGCCGCAAGATCGAGTTGACGCTCCGTCCCGCCGCGCCCGGCACGGGCATCGTCTTTTCACGCGTCGACCTGCCCACGCCGGTCGACATTCCCGCATCGGCGATGTCGATCGGCGACACGCGGCTCGCGTCGGTGTTGCAGAAGGATGGCGTGCGCGTGTCGACGGTCGAGCACCTGATGTCCGCGTGTGCGGGTCTCGGCATCGACAACCTGTATGTCGATGTGACGGCCGAGGAAATCCCGATCATGGACGGCAGCGCCGCCACGTTCGTGTTCCTGATCCAGTCCGCCGGCATCGAGGAACAGAACGCGCCGAAGCGTTTCATCAAGGTGAAGAAGCCGGTCGAAATCCGTGACGGCGACAAGTTCGCGCGGCTGGATCCGTATTTCGGCTTCAAGCTGAAGTTCTCGATCGACTTCCGTCACCCGGCCGTCGACAAGACGGGCCAGGAACTCGAGGTCGATTTCGCGACCACGTCGTACGTTCGCGAGATCGCGCGTGCGCGCACGTTCGGTTTCGCGCACGAAGCCGAGATGCTGCGCGAGATCGGCCTGGCGCGCGGCGGCAGCATGGACAACGCGATCGTGCTCGACGAGTACCGGATCCTGAACAACGACGGGCTGCGCTACGACGACGAGTTCGTGAAGCACAAGATGCTCGACGCGATCGGCGATCTGTACGTGATCGGCCATCCGCTGCTGGCGTCGTACACCGCGTACAAGTCGGGCCACGGCCTGAACAACGCGTTGCTGCGCGAACTGCTCGCGCACGAAGACGCGTACGAGATTGTGACGTTCGACGATCCGCAGGCTGCACCGAAGGGGTTCGCGTTCGACGCGCAGACGGCCTTCGCGTGACCGGCGTTCAGCGCAAGCGATAAAAAAAGCGACCCTCGGGTCGCTTTTTTGTTGGCTGGCGGCCGCCGATGACCGGTGCGGTCAACGCGGCTTCGCGCCGTGTCGTGCCGCCATCCGCGCGAGCGCGGCCTGCAGCGGCGACGGTTCGAGGTGGTCGGCGAGGTCGCGCAGCGCGGCGGCGCCGGCCGAGGTCATCCGAGCCTGCTTCACGTGCGGCGGCTCCGGCGCGTCCTTCGGCCGCACGCGCACGCGCAGCGTCGTCACGGGCCAGCCGCGCTTCTGGAGGTCGCCGAGCAGCCGCACCTCGACCTGTCGCAGCCGTGCTGCCAGCGCATTGTGCGCGGCAAAGAGGGTCAGGGTGCCGTCCTTGATGAAGCCCGGTTCGACGTGATTCGCCAGATAATCGGGCAGGCAAGCGCCCAGGTCGCGCTGCAGCGACGCGATCTGCTCGACACCGGCGCGCAGCGCCGCGAATGCGTCGGTACGACCGAGCACTTCGGACACGGGTTGCGGACGATAGGCGGCGAGCGGGCCGAAACGCTTGGAAAATCGGTTCATCGAGGCTTTATTCGAGCGCGCACGCGCGCGGACGTTGCAGCCGATTGTACCCGTGCCGGCCCGCGCACGGGCGGCTTTCGCCCCCGTCCGCCCGGCCCCGGCGCGCCATGCCCGTGCGGCCGGGACGCAGGCGCACGCGTCCCCGCGTGCTAAAATTCGACGTTTGAGTCCACTAATTCGCTAAGCCGCCGAGGCTCGGGCGCCGGGGCGCGCAACACGCGCCGGGCGCCGGTGCTGCGACGCAGGATCCGATCCGATGACAACCGGTTTTCTCCAGAAAATTTTTGGCAGCCGCAACCAGCGGCTCGTCAAGCAATACCAAAAGACCGTCGCGACGATCAATGCGCTCGAAACGCAGATCGAGAAGCTGACGGACGACCAGTTGCGCGGCAAGACGGACGAATTCCGCCAGCGGGTCGCGGCCGGCGAGTCGCTCGACAAGCTGCTGCCCGAGGCCTTCGCGGTGTGTCGCGAGGCGAGCCGTCGCGTGCTGAAGATGCGGCACTTCGACGTGCAGATGATCGGCGGCATGGTGCTCCACTACGGCAAGATCGCGGAAATGCGCACCGGCGAGGGCAAGACGCTCGTCGCGACGCTGCCCGTGTACCTGAACGCGCTGGCCGGCCGCGGTGTGCACGTCGTGACCGTCAACGACTACCTCGCGCAGCGCGACGCCGAATGGATGGCGCGCCTCTACAACTTCCTCGGTCTGTCGGTCGGCATCAACCTGTCCGGCATGGAGCACGACCAGAAGCAGCAGGCCTACGCGGCGGACATCACGTACGGCACGAACAACGAATTCGGCTTCGACTACCTGCGCGACAACATGGTCTACGAGACCGACGCGCGCGTGCAGCGGGCCCTGAACTTCGCGGTCGTCGACGAAGTGGACTCGATCCTGATCGACGAAGCGCGTACGCCGCTGATCATTTCGGGCCAGGCCGAGGATCACACCGAGCTGTACGTGCGGATGAACGCACTGCCGCCGCTGCTCGAGCGCCAGATCGGCGAAGAGAAGGCCGACGGCACGGGCGTCGAGAAGCCGGGCGACTACACGCTCGACGAGAAGGCGCGCCAGGTGTTCCTGACGGAATCGGGCCACGAGAAGGCCGAGCGCCTGCTTGCCGAATGGGGCCTGATCGGCGAGGGCGAAAGCTTGTACGCGCCGCAGAACATCACGCTGATGCACCACGTGTACGCGGCGCTGCGCGCCCATACGCTGTTCCACAAGGATCAGCACTACGTCGTGCAGAACGGCGAAGTGGTCATCGTCGACGAATTCACGGGCCGCCTGATGGCCGGCCGCCGCTGGTCCGACGGCCTGCACCAGGCCGTCGAGGCGAAGGAACACGTGAAGATCCAGAGCGAGAACCAGACGCTCGCGTCGATCACGTTCCAGAACTACTTCCGGATGTACGCGAAGCTGGCCGGCATGACCGGCACCGCGGACACCGAAGCGTACGAATTCAACGAGATCTACGGTCTCGAGACGGTCGTGATCCCGACCAACCGCCCGCCGAAGCGGATCGACAAGCAGGACCAGATCTACAAGACGGCCAAGGAGCGCTACGATGCGGTGATCCGCGACATCCGCGACTGCTACGAGCGCGGCCAGCCGGTGCTGGTCGGCACGACGTCGATCGAGAACTCCGAACTGCTGTCGCACCTGCTGAAGCAGGCCGGGCTGCCGCACGAAGTGCTGAACGCGAAGCAGCACGAGCGTGAAGCGGCGATCGTCGCGGAAGCTGGCCGTCCGAAGCGCATCACGATCGCGACCAACATGGCCGGCCGCGGGACCGACATCGTGCTCGGCGGCAATGCGGAGAAGCAGGCGGCGTTCATCGAGGCCGACGATTCGATCCCGGCCGACGAAAAGGCGCGCCGCATCCAGAAGCTGCACGACGAGTGGGAAACGCTGCACGAGGAGGTGAAGGCCGCGGGCGGCCTGCACATCATCGGCACCGAGCGCCACGAATCGCGCCGGATCGACAACCAGCTGCGCGGCCGTGCAGGCCGTCAGGGCGATCCGGGCTCGTCGCGCTTCTACCTGTCGCTCGACGATCCGCTGCTGCGCATCTTCGCGGGCGACCGCGTGCGCTCGATCATGGATCGCCTGAAGATGCCGGAAGGCGAGGCGATCGAAGCCGGCATCGTCACGCGGTCGATCGAATCGGCGCAGCGCAAGGTCGAAGCGCGCAACTTCGACATCCGCAAGCAGCTGCTCGAATACGACGACGTGTCGAACGACCAGCGCAAGGTGATCTACCAGCAGCGCAACGAGCTGCTCGAAGCACACGACATCACCGAGACGATCACTGCGATGCGTCACGGCGTGATCACCGAAGTCGTCCGCCAGTTCGTGCCGGAAGGCAGCATCGAAGAGCAGTGGGACGTGCCCGAGCTCGAGGAAGCGCTGCGCAACGACTGGCAGCTCGATCTCGCGATCCAGGAAATGGTGAACGAGTCGTCGTCGATCACGGCCGAGGAGATCCTCGACGCGGTGACGACGGCCGCCGACGAGCAGTACGAGGCGAAGGTCGCGATGGTCGGTCGCGAATCGTTCAGCGCGTTCGAGCGCTCGGTGATGCTGCAGACGGTCGACCGCCTGTGGCGCGAGCACCTCGCGGCGCTCGACCACTTGCGCCAGGGCATTCACCTGCGCGGCTATGCGCAGAAGAACCCGAAGCAGGAGTACAAGCGCGAGGCGTTCGAACTGTTCGCCGCGATGCTCGACGCGATCAAGCAGGAAGTCACGCGCATCGTGATGAACGTGCAGATCCAGTCGCCGGAGCAGCTCGAGGAGGCGGCCGAGCAGATCGAGGAGCGCGGCGGTCATCTCGAGAACGTCGAATACCAGCACGCCGACTACGCGGACGCCGGCGCCCCGGTGGCGAACGTCACGACTGCTGCTGCGGCGGCCACGGCGACGGCCGACATGGTCGGCAGCGCGATGACGCACGGCGGCCCCGGCGGCGAAATGCCGAAGGTCGGCCGCAACGACCCGTGCCCGTGCGGCAGCGGCAAGAAGTACAAGCAATGTCACGGGAAGCTGTCATGATCGTCGGCGGCGCGCGTCACGCGTGCCGCGTCGTTCGCAGCTTCGAATCAGTGATGTGAGTTGTGGCGGCCCGCGCGTGCGGCCGCCGGTTCTTCCAATCGATGCCGGCGCGTGCCGGCATTTTCCATCCGGCAGGTGTGCCCCATGGCAGTCAATTTTCCGTCGATCGATCCCGCCCAACTGCATCCCGTCGCCGGCGTCACGCTCGGCTGGGCGGAGGCGAACATCCGCAAGCCGAATCGCAAGGACGTGCTGGTCATTTCCGTCGACGAAGGCGCGACGGTCGCGGGCGTGTTCACCGAAAACCGTTTCTGCGCAGCGCCGGTCACCGTCTGCCGCGAGCATCTGGCGAAGGTGCGTGCGGGCGGCGCGGGCATCCGCGCACTGGTCGTGAATACCGGCAATGCGAACGCGGGCACCGGCGAGCCGGGCCTCGTGAACGCCCGTGAAACGTGCACGGAACTCGCACGCCTCGCGGGCATCGAGCCGGCGCAAGTGCTGCCGTTCTCGACCGGCGTGATCCTCGAGCCGCTGCCGATCGACCGCCTGAAGGCCGGTCTGCCGGCCGCGCTCGCGAACCGCAAGGCCGCGAACTGGTTCGACGCCGCGCAGGCGATCATGACGACCGACACGCTGCCGAAGGCGACGTCGCGCCAGGTGACGATCGACGGTCACACGGTCACGCTGACGGGCATCAGCAAGGGCGCGGGCATGATCAAGCCGAACATGGCGACGATGCTCGGCTTCCTCGCGTTCGATGCGAACGTCGCGCAGCCGGTGCTCGACACGCTCGTGAAGGAAGTCGCCGACCGCTCGTTCAACTGCATCACGATCGACGGCGACACGTCGACGAACGACTCGTTCATCCTGATCGCATCGGGCAAGAGCACGCTGCCGGCCATCACGTCGACCGATTCGCCGGCCTATGCGGCGCTGCGCGACGCGGTGACGGAAGTCGCGCAGGTGCTGTCGCAACTGATCGTGCGCGACGGCGAAGGCGCGACGAAATTCATGACGGTGCAGGTCGAAGGCGGCAAGAGCGTCGCCGAATGCCGCCAGATCGCGTACGCGATCGGCCATTCGCCGCTCGTGAAGACGGCCTTCTACGCATCCGACCCCAACCTCGGCCGGATTCTCGCGGCGATCGGCTATGCGGGCGTCGCGGATCTCGACGTCGGCAAGATCGACCTCTATCTCGACGACGTGCTCGTCGCGAAGGCAGGCGGCCGCAATCCGGCCTACCAGGAAGAGGACGGCCAGCGCGTGATGAAGCAGAGCGAGATCACGATCCGCGTGCTGCTCGGGCGCGGCGACGCGCAGGCCACCGTCTGGACGTGCGACCTGTCGCACGATTACGTGAGCATCAACGCGGATTACCGCTCCTGATCGGGAGCGCTCGAACGACATGGACAAGCTTGAACAGTTTCTGACGCGCGCGGAAGCGCTGCTCGGCCGTCTCGAAGGGATGCTGCCGCCCGCACCGGCGGCCATCGACTGGAACGCGGCGCATGCGTTCCGCTGGCGCAAGCGCCAGGGGCGCGGTTACCTGCAGCCGGTACCGGCCGTGTCATCGATCACGCTCGGCGACCTGCACAACATCGACCGCCAGAAGGCGCTGATCGACCAGAACACGCGGCAGTTCGTGCAGCGCAAGCCGGCCAACAACGTGCTGCTGACCGGCGCACGCGGTACCGGCAAGTCGTCGCTGATCAAGGCGTGCCTGAATGCGTACGCGAACGACGGGCTGCGCCTGATCGAAGTCGACAAGGACGACCTGCACGATCTCGGCGACATCGTCGACCTGATCTCGCAGCGTCCGGAGCGGTTCATCGTGTTTTGCGACGACCTGTCGTTCGAGGACGGCGAATCGGGCTACAAGGCGCTGAAGGTCGCGCTGGACGGGTCGATCGCCGCGCAGTCGGACAACGTGCTGATCTACGCGACGTCGAACCGTCGCCACCTGCTCCCCGAGTACATGAGCGACAACGAGTCGTACAAGCATCTTCCTGACGGCGAGATTCACCCCGGCGAAGTCGTCGAGGAGAAGATCTCGCTGTCGGAGCGCTTCGGCCTGTGGGTCAGCTTCTATCCGTTCAAGCAGGACGACTACCTCGACATCGTCGCGCACTGGCTGCGCCACTTCGGCTGCCCGGAGACGGAGATCGACACGGCACGCGGCGACGCCCTCGTGTGGGCGCTCGAGCGCGGCTCGCGCTCGGGCCGCGTCGCGTGGCAGTTCGCGCGGGACTGGTCGGGCCGCAAGGAGCAGGCATGAGCGCGGATCTGGCACAGGGCGCCGTGCGGGCGCCGGACGGCCGCAAGGTGACGGAAGTCGCGGTCGGCGTGATGGTGCAGCCGGACGGTCGGTATCTGCTCGCGCAACGCCTGCAGGGCAAACCGTATGAAGGTTACTGGGAGTTTCCGGGCGGCAAGCTGGAGGCCGGCGAAAGCGTCGAGGATGCGCTGGCGCGCGAGCTGCACGAGGAACTCGGCATCGAGGTCACGGCCAGCCACCGCTGGCACACGCTCGAGCACGATTATCCGCACGCGTACGTGCGGCTCTATTTCTGCAAGGTGACGGGCTGGACGGGCGAGCCGCACAGCAAGGAAGGGCAGGCGTTCGTATGGCAGCAACTGCCGGTCGAGGTCGCGCCGCTGTTGCCGGCGGCGCTGCCGGTGCTCGAACTGCTCGAGAAGGAAGCGGCGTCGCAATGACGCCGTGGCGGCCCGCCGGAAACGCGGGCCATATCGGCGGACGGCGGCGCCGCGCGCCGCTCAGCTGTCGCGGCGGTTGTCCGTGCCGTCCTCTTCCGACGACGGGCCCTCGTCGGAGGCGCCGCCGATCCGATACTTTTCCGCGGCCCATGCGCCAAGGTCGAGCTGCTTGCAGCGGGCCGAACAGAAGGGACGGAACTTGTTTTCAGGCGTCCAGCGCACTTCTGCGCCGCACGACGGACATTTCACAACGGTAGTCATACGAAAGCGTTGAACCGGCACGCGGCCGTTACAGATTACACAGGGTCAGATGGAACGGCACGTCGATGTCCACCGCACGCGGCCGCACGTCGCCGTCCTGCATGGTGAACCGTACCCACAGCATGTATTTGTTTGCGCTCGCTTCGGGAATGACGCGCAGCTCCGGCGCTACCCGCACCTGCATCAGTTGATAGGTGCGGCCGGACAGCATCTGCTGGTAGCTGCCCTGCATCGCCATGACCTTCGACGCCTGGCCTGATTCGCGCGCAAGCCGCAGCACGATCGCCGCGGCGTCGCGCAACGGCAGCATCGGCAGGACCCACTTCGCGATGTCCTGGCGCCGCTGCTCGGCGGGCCATTGCTGCCACGCGTAGTACGACGGCAGGTCGAACTTGCATGTCCCGCCCGGAATCACCGCGCGGCTGCGGATGCTGGCGAGCCACTCGTTGTCGACGAGGTGCTGGCCGGTCTTGCCCTGCATCTGCGCAAGATTCGCGAGCGTTTGCTCGATTTCACCGAGCACGGCTTCGAGCGCGTTCTGCTCGATGCCCGGATTGCCGCGAAAGGGGGCGAGCGTCTGGCGCTGACGTTCGAGCTCCTTCATCAGATCCGATTTCAGGTCCGCGCGGCCCGTTACCTCGGCGATTTCGAACAGCGTCGTCAGCGCGACGTGGTGTTCACGCGGGTCCTCCTGAGCCAAAAAGAACGCGAAGCGCTCGAACAGATCTTCGAGACGCAACAGCGTGCGAATTCGCTCGTTGAACGGATACTCGTAAAGAATCAAGCGCGCTCGCCTCTTGGGTAGGGATTGAAACAATGAAGGACATTCTAATGCCCCCTCTCTACCCTAGCAACGCGCCAATTTCGTACACCATCACGATTGCGCGCGATGCTCAGTGCGCGGCGGCCGCGAACGCGACATAGCGTTGGTGCAGTGCATCGACCTGCGCGGCGAGCGCGTCGGGCGTGACCGCGTCGTTGACGATCACGTCGTCGGCCGCCGCGAGGCGGGCCTCGCGCGTCGCCTGTCGCGCGATGATCGCTTCGACCTGTTCGCGCGTGAAGCCGTTGCGCCGCATCACGCGCGCGATCTGCGTTTCGACCGGGCAGTCGACGACCAGCACGCGATCGCTGCGCGCCTTCCACGTGCCCGACTCGACGAGCAGCGGCACGACGAACATCACGTACGGGCCCCGAGCCTCGCGCGCCTCGCGATCGGTCTCTGCACGGATCAGCGGATGCGTGATCGCTTCGAGGCGCCGGCGCGCGTCGTCGTCGCTGAAGATCAGTGTGCGCATCTTCGCGCGATCGAGCGAGCCGTCGGCGGCCACGAAGCCGCGACCGAAAGCGTGCTCGATAGCCGGCATCGCGAGACCGCCCGGCGCGGTGATGCGATGGGCAATCAGGTCGGTATCGACGAGCGACGCGCCACGGGCGCCGAACAGGTCGGCAACGGTCGTCTTGCCGCTGCCGATGCCGCCCGTGAGTCCTACTGAAAACATGTCAGCCTCCGAGCGCCGCATAGAAAGGGGTGCCGAAAAACAGCGTGGCGACGCCGCCGGCCGCGAGGAACGGGCCGAACGGAATCGGCTCCTCGAAGCGCATGCGGCCGCGCCAAGTCGCGACGAGCCCGACGACCGCGCCGGTCACCGCCGCGAACAGTACGACCTGCGGCAGTGCGGCCCAGCCCATCCATGCGCCGAGCGCGGCAAGCAGCTTCAGGTCGCCGAAACCGATGCCCTCGATGCCGCGCAGCCATTTGAACAGCCAGTAGATCGACCACAGGAACAGGTAGCCGGCCATCGCGCCGATCACGGCCGAGCGCAGCGAAGCGAACGTGCCGCCGAGGTTCAGCACGAGCCCGGCCCACAGCAGCGGCAGCGTCATCGAATCGGGCAGGTAGCCGGTCCGGATATCGATCGCGCTCATCGCGAGCAGCGCCGCGCACAGCGCGAACGCGGCAAGCGCGGCGACGGTCGGGCCGAACGCCGCGAGCGAGCCGGCCGCGAGCCCTGCGCACGCGAGCTCGACGAGCGGATAGCGGATGCCGATCGCATGGCCGCAGCACCGGCAGCGTCCGCGCAGCATCAGATAGCTGACGACCGGGATGTTCTCCCATGCGCGCAACACGTGGCCGCAATGCGGGCAGGCGCTGCGCGGGCGCCACAGATCGTAGCGCGGCGGATAACCATCGTCGGGCGGGGTGCTTGCGGCGCCCGTCGCTTCGGCGATCTCGGCCTGCCACGCGCGCTGCATCATCACGGGCAACCGGTGCACGACCACGTTCAGGAAGCTGCCGATGCAAAGGCCGATGACGACCGCGAACGCATACTGCAGCGCGGGCGGCAGCATCGCCAGCGCGAGCAGCGTGCTCTCGGGCGAATCGGAAACGGCGGACAGGGGCGCTGGCGTCATGAGGCTCAAGGATCGGACTAAAAGGCGACAGAATCGGTTGCGATGCTACACCACGTTGCCGAGCTGAAGGATCGGCAGGTACATCGCGATCACGAGGCCGCCGACGAGCGCGCCCAGGACGATCACGATCAACGGTTCGCCGAGCGCCGCGAGCGCATCGAGACGCGCGTCGAGCTGGCGTTCGCACAATGCGGCGATGTCGCCGAGCATCGAGTCGAGCGCACCGGTTTCCTCGGCGACGGCGATCGGTTGCACGACGTCGTCCGGAAAGCAGCCGGCCGAATGCATCGCATCGGCCAGACGGACGCCGCGCAACACGCGTGCGGCGATGTGCGCGGTGGCGTGCGCGAACACCGGGTGGCCGGCCGTGCGCTCGAGCGTGGCGAACGCATCGGCGAGCGGCACGCCGGCGCCGAGCAGGGTCGCCAGCGAGCGGCACCAGCGTGCGGCCGCGAACCGTTCCAGCGCGCTGCCCGCGAGCGGCGCGCGCAGCAGGCGCCGCGCGAGCGCATGACGCAGCGCGACCGAGCGCCGCAGCGCATGCTGCGCGGCCAGCGCTATGGCGGCCGCACCGGCCAGCAGCACACCGCCCCACGCCGACAGTGCCGAGGACAGCGCGAGTAGTGCGCGGGTCGGCGCGGGCAGGGCGGCGCCGAAACCGTCGAAGATCTGCCGGAAGGTCGGCACGACCCACACCATCAAGGCTGCCGAGATCGCGAGCGCGAACAGGATGACGGCGGCCGGATACGCGAGTGCGGCGCGCAGCTTGCGCCATTGCGCATCGGCGCGCTCGCGATGTTCCGCGACCCGGGTCAGCACGATGCCGAGCGACCCGGACGCCTCGCCGACCTCGATCAACTGGCGATACAGCGTGCCGAACTGCGATGGATAGCGTGCGAGCGCATCGGCAAAGCGCCGGCCGCCGACGATTTCACGGGCGAGTCCCGCGGCGATGCGCGGCACGCCGTCGCGCGTGCGGGTGCGGGCGAGCATCTCGAGCGACGGCGCAAGCGGCAGGCCGGCCTGCAGCAGACTTGCGAGCTGGCGCGTGAAGCGCGTGATGTCGCGTGCGGCCGCCGCGGGCGGACGGGCCGGCCCGCGGCCGTCGAGCGACAGTACCGCGATGCCGTCGCGTGCGAGCGTGGCGCGCGCGGCCGCGGCGTCGAAGGCGACGACGATCCCGCGGCGCGGCGAGCCGTCGCGATGGCGCCCGCGCCATGCAAAGCGGGTTTCGCGCGGTGGCGTGCGCATACTTATGCTCATGCCGCAGGTGTGGCCGCGACGGCTTCCGCGATGCTCGTCGTGCCGTCCAGGACGCGGGCGAATGCCGCGTCGCGCAGGCTGCGGACCCCCTCGGCCGCCACGCACTGCGCGAGTTCGCCGACGCTCGCCCGCGCGACGATGCGCTCCGCCAGCGCGGGCGATACCGGCATCGTCTGATGCAGGCCGATGCGGCCGCGATAGCCGATGCCGTGACAGGCGGAACAGCCACGCGCGACGAACGGCCGCCATCCGGCTGCCAGCGCCGCCGGGTCGCAGCCGGCTTCCCGCAGCGCACGCACCGATGCGTCCGAATGCACGCGGCAGGCGACGCACAGGCGCCGGACGAGACGCTGCGCGGTGACGAGATGCAGCGCGGCCGCGAGGTTGTACGGCGCGACGCCGATATCGAGCAGCCGCGCGACGGCGGCCGGCGCGTCGTTCGTGTGCAGCGTCGACAGCACGAGGTGGCCGGTTTGCGCAGCCTTGATCGCGACATCGGCCGTCTCCGCATCGCGAATCTCGCCGACCATGATCACGTCCGGATCCTGCCGCAACAGCGCCCGCAGCGCGGTCGCGAACGTGAGTCCCGCCTTGTCGGCGACCCCGACCTGGTTGATCCCGTCGAGCTGGATCTCGGCGGGATCCTCGACCGTGCAGACGTTGTGTGCGTCGCGATCGAGCATCTGCAGCGCGCAGTAGAGCGACAGGGTCTTGCCGCTGCCGGTCGGGCCCGTGACGAGCACGAGGCCGTGCGGCGCGCGGATCGCGGCCTCCATCGCGGCGGCCTGCCGCGCGTCGAAGCCGAGGTTGGCAAGCGAGAGATCGGGCGGCAGTGTTTCGAGCCGCCGCAGCACGAGTTTTTCGCCGAACAGCGTGGGCAGCGAACTGACGCGGTAGTCGCCGCGCGTGCCGCCGTCGATCGCGATGCGCAGCCGGCCGTCCTGCGGAAGCCGCCGCTCGGCGATGTCCATGCGCGAGAGCACCTTGATCCGCGTGACGAGCGCATCGCGCAGGTGTAGCGGCGGGCGCGCATGTTCGTGCAGCACGCCGTCGATGCGAAGACGGATGCGCCAGCCGGCTTCGAATGGCTCGACGTGGATGTCCGACGCGTCGCGCACGCGCGCCGCATGCAGCGTGTCCGTCAGCAGCCGTACGGCGGGAGCATCGTCGAGCTGGGCCGCATCGAGTGCGTGGGGCGCGGTGGGCGGCGCGCCGGCGTGCGCGGGCGACGACTGCGGATGCAGCGGCGCCCCGGAGGAAGGGAAATGCATGTGAGCCGGCACGCGGGCCGCCTGTTGACCGTGATGCGCAGATGATCGCGCGCCGCGGGCGGCGCCGGCAGTCGGCCGTTCGGCTAGGGCTAGCGCAAGCCCGTTATTAGCGCGAACAGGCCCTAGCGCGCTGCGGTGCGTCCGGTGCGCGCGCCGCGCGGCTTGAACAGCTTGACGGTGCGCACTGCCTGATCGTCGCTGCGCATCACTTCGAGCATCACGTCGCCGATTTTCAGGCACACGTCGTCTTCCGGAATTTCCTCGAGGATCTCGAGTACCAGCCCGTTCAGCGTCTTCGGCCCGTCGGTCGGCAGTTTCAGGTGCAGCCAGCGGTTCAGTTCGCGCAGCGGCATGCTGGCCGAGACGATGCATTCGCCGTTCTCGTCCCAGCCGCCCGCGCGTTCGCTGCGCGGCATCGACGTCGTGAATTCGCCGATCAGTTCCTCGATGATGTCCTCGGGCGTGACGAGCCCTTCGAGTTCGCCGTATTCGTTGACGACGAGCGCGGTGCGATGCCGGGTTTCCTGGAAGAACTGGAGCCGCTGGACCACCGGCGTGCCCGACGGCACGTAGTACGGTTCGGTGAGCAGCGAGCGCAGCGTCTCGCGGTCGAAATCCTGGTTGTGCAGCGCGGTGAGCGTCTTGCGCACGTGCAGCACGCCGAGCACCTTGTCGATGTCGCCTTCGTAGACCACCAGCCGGTTGTGATAGCAGGTTTCGAGCTGATGGAGGATGTCGTCGAGCGGCGCGTAGAAGTTGAGCGACTCGATCTGGCGACGCGGCACCATCACGTCGTCGACCGTGATGTTCTCGAGGTCGAACAGGTTGAGCAGGATGCTGCGGTGCTTGGTCGGCATGAAACTGCTCGATTCGAGCACGATGGCCCGCAGCTCGTCGGCCGACATCCGCTGGTCGCGGCCCTTCTTCGTGTTGATGCGCAGCACCCACAGCACGCCGTTCGCGAGCGCATTGACGAACCAGACGACCGGCTTGAACACGCGCATCAGCGGGGCGATCACGAGGCTCGCGGGCAGTGCGATGCGCTCGGGGAACGTCGCGCCGACGATCTTCGGCGCGATTTCCGCGAACACGATGATCAGGAACGCGACGACGCCGGTCGCGATCGACAGCGCGAGATTGTTGCGGCCGAACGTATGGAGTGCGAGCGACGTCGTGAGGACGGGGATGATCGTGTTGAACAGGTTGTTGCCGATCAGGATCACGCTGAGCAGCAAGTCAGTGCGCGTGAGCAGCCCCTGCGTGGTTTTCGCGCCGAGTGCGCCCTGGCCGGCGAGATGCTTCAGCCGATGGCGATTGAGCGCCATCATCGCGGTCTCGGAAATGGAAAAGAAGCTGGAACAGAGGAGAAGCAGGAAGACGGCGCCGATTTGCGCCCATAAGGGAATTTGGTCCACGCGTTGGAAAGGGCAGTGAAGGACAGGGATGGGGGAAATATAGCAGAGGCCGGCGACCGCGATGTGTCGCGCGCGACACGAGGGGCTCGCGGCGGCCGGACGAAAAAAAACCGTGCACACGGTGCACGGTTTTTTTAAATCTGGTCGGGGTGAGAGGATTCGAACCTCCGGCCTCTACGTCCCGAACGTAGCGCTCTACCAGGCTAAGCTACACCCCGATTTTTGCTCTTCGGACTTCGCTGTCTTCGTGAAGATCGCTGCGTCGTCTCAAGCAAGAACGTAACTATAACAATGTTTTTTCTAAAAGGGAATACTTTGATGAAGAAATTTTTCGGGACAAGGCGCCGCGTCCCGTTCGCGGCGTGTTCATGACTGCCGCGACGTCGAGTACGAGCACAACCCGAGCAGGCTTTCCTTGTAGATCGAATCGGGGAACGCGGCAATCGCCGCTGCCGCGGCCTGCGCTTCCTGGCGTGCGCATTCGAGCGTGTGATCGAGCGCGCCCGAGCGCGTGATCGCTTCGAAAATCGTGTCGAAGCGATCGGTGCCGCCCTGTTCGATCGCCTCGCGTGCGAGCGCCGACTGTTCGGGCGTGCCGCGCTCGATCAGATAGATGAGCGGCAGCGTCGGCTTGCCTTCGCGCAGGTCGTCGCCGGCATTCTTGCCCATTGCCTCGGCGGTGCCCGCATAGTCGAGCCAGTCGTCCATGATCTGGAACGCGGTGCCGACCCGGCGGCCGTATTCGGCGGCGGCGGCCTCGGTCGGCGCATCGGCGCCCGCGAGCACCGCGCCCAGGCGCGCCGACGCCTCGAACAGCTTGGCCGTCTTGTAGCGGATCACCTGCATGTAGCGCGTTTCGTCGACGTCCGCGTCGTGCATGTTCAGGAGCTGCAGCACCTCGCCTTCCGAAATGATCGTCGTCGCTTCGGACAGGATCTCCATCACGCGCATCTTGCCGACGCCGACCATCATCTCGAACGAGCGCGAGTAGAGGTAATCGCCTACCAGCACGCTCGCCGCGTTGCCGAACAGCGCATTGGCGGTCTGGCGGCCGCGGCGCAGCTCGGATTCGTCGACGACGTCGTCATGCAGCAGCGTGGCCGTGTGGATGAACTCGACGACGGCGGCCAGCACGTGCCGTTGGTGCGACGTTTCGCCGAGCGCGCCGGCGACGAGCAGCAGCAACGCCGGACGCAGCCGCTTGCCGCCCGCGCCGATGATGTACTCGGCGATCTGGTTGATCAGCAGCACGTCGGACGCGAGGCTTTGCCGGATAACGCGATTCACCTGCTCCATGTCGCTGGTGATCGGGGCGAGCAGGTGGGCGGCGCTGAGGGTGGGGGAGGCGGTGGACGACGACATGATGATGGAATTGGGTGATGCGGCGGATTATAAGTCGAATCCGCGATATGCCGGTCTGTCAGACGTACCGGCAGCGCGATTTTGGCCGTCTGGCCGAGGCCCGCGCGCGGTAATCGTCGATCGGTTTTGACTTCGGTGCTAACCCCATGTATAATCACGTGTTTTCCGCGCGTGGTGTGCGGAAAAATTGGATCCAGAGTGAGGTTCTCAATGTACGCGGTCATAAAAACCGGCGGCAAGCAGTACAAGGTTGCCGTTGGCGAAAAACTCAAAGTAGAACAGATACCGGCTGACATTGACGCTGAAATCACGCTCGACCAGGTTCTCGCAGTGGGCGAAGGCGAATCGATTAAGTTCGGTACGCCGCTGGTCAGTGGGGCTTCCGTCAAGGCCACCGTTGTGTCGCACGGTCGTCATGCCAAGGTCACCATCTTCAAGATGCGTCGCCGGAAGCACTACCAAAAGCACGGCGGCCACCGCCAGAACTACACTGAGCTGCGCATCGACGCGATCAACGCGTAAGCGCCTCGGTAAAGGAGCAATCAGATGGCACACAAAAAGGCAGGCGGCTCTTCCCGGAACGGCCGCGACTCCGAGTCGAAACGTCTCGGCGTGAAAGTGTACGGCGGCCAGGCAATCAATGCCGGCGGCATCATCGTGCGTCAGCGCGGTACGCGCATGCACGCTGGCGAGAACGTCGGCATGGGCAAGGATCACACCCTGTTCGCGCTGGTCGACGGTCACGTCAAGTTCGCGACGAAGGGCGCGGACAAGAAGCATCTGGTCATCGTCGTCCCGGCGGCTGCCTAAGTCAGGCACCCACGGGCTTCGTAGCCGAAAGGCCCCGCAGTCTTCGCGGGGCCTTTTTTATTGGGTCGCCGCCTGCAAATGCGGGCCGGCGACCCTCGCGCGACCGGCGTACGATCGGCCGAACGGCAGATTGTTCAAGCGTGCCGGCGCGCGGCACAATAGCGGAAATACTGGGCGGAGTGACGAATGAAGTTCATTGACGAAGCACGAATCGAAGTCATCGCCGGCGACGGAGGCGATGGCAGCGCGTCGATGCGCCGCGAGAAATTCGTCCCGTTCGGCGGGCCGGACGGTGGCGACGGCGGCCGCGGCGGTAGCGTTTACGCGATCGCCGACCGCAACATCAACACGCTGATCGACTACCGTTACGCGAAGAAGCACCTCGCGCGCAACGGCGAAAACGGTCGCGGCTCGGATTGCTACGGCAAGGGCGGCGACGATGTCACGCTGCGCATGCCGGTCGGCACCATCATCAGCGACATGGACACGGGCGAGCTGATCGCCGACCTGACCGAGCACGACCAGCGGGTGATGCTCGCGCAGGGCGGCGCCGGCGGCCTCGGCAACCTGCATTTCAAGTCGAGCACGAACCGCGCGCCGCGCCAGAAGACGGACGGCAAGCCGGGCGAGCGGCGCATGCTGAAGCTCGAGCTGAAGGTGCTCGCCGACGTCGGCCTGCTCGGCATGCCGAACGCGGGCAAGTCGACCTTCATCTCGTCGGTGTCGAACGCGAAGCCGAAGATCGCCGACTACCCGTTCACGACGCTCGCGCCGAATCTCGGTGTGGTGCGGGTCGGTCCGAGCAAGAGCTTCGTGATCGCCGATATCCCGGGGCTGATCGAAGGCGCGGCCGAAGGCGCGGGCCTCGGGCATCAATTCCTGCGCCACCTGCAGCGTACCGGTGTGCTGCTGCATCTGGTCGATCTCGCGCCGTTCGACGAAAGCGTCGATCCGGTCGCGGAAGCGACGGCGATCGTCGGCGAGCTGCGCAAGTACGACGAGGCGCTCTACGAGAAGCCGCGCTGGCTCGTGCTCAACAAGCTGGACATGGTGCCGGAAGACGAGCGCGAGGCGCGCGTCGCGGATTTCCTCGACCGCTTCGGCTGGGACGGCCCCGTGTTCGAGATCTCGGCGCTGACGGGCCAGGGCTGCGAAGCGCTGTGCTACGCGATCTACGACTACCTTTCCGAGCATTCGGACGCGCATCGCGCGGCGGAGGCGGAGGATCTCGCGGCCGACGTGCGTTTCCGCGATGCGCCGCCGGCGAAGGGCGGTGCGACGCCGGGCGACGACGCCTGAGCGTTCGCCAACGCGCCGGGCGTGCCGCCCGGCGTTGGCGTTCAATCGCGCCCGGCCGGGCAGGCATCAGATACAGGAGACAGTGCAGGATGCGTTCGATCATCGCGGATTCGAAGCGATTGGTGGTGAAGGTGGGCTCCAGCCTCGTGACCAACGACGGCAAGGGGCTCGATCATGCTGCAATCGGCCGCTGGGCGGCCCAGATCGCTGCGCTGCGTGCGCAGGGCAAGGAAGTCGTGCTCGTCAGTTCGGGCGCGATTGCCGAAGGTATGCAGCGGCTCGGCTGGAGCAAGCGGCCGCGGGAAATCGACGAGTTGCAGGCCGCCGCCGCGGTCGGCCAGATGGGGCTCGCGCAAGTCTACGAAAGCCGCTTCACCGAGCACGGCATCCGCACTGCGCAGATCCTGCTCACGCATGCCGATCTGGCGGACCGCGAGCGCTACCTGAATGCGCGTTCGACGCTGCTCACGCTGCTGCGGCTCGGCGTCGTGCCGATCATCAACGAAAACGACACGGTGGTCACCGACGAAATCAAGTTCGGCGACAACGACACGCTCGGCGCGCTCGTCGCGAACCTGATCGAAGGCGATGCGCTGATCATCCTCACCGACCAGTCGGGGCTGTTTACGGCCGATCCGCGCAAGGACCCGAATGCGACGCTCGTCGGCGAGGCCAATGCGGGCGCCCCCGAGCTCGAGGCGATGGCAGGCGGCGCGGGTTCGAGTCTCGGTCGCGGCGGGATGCTGACGAAGATCCTCGCGGCGAAGCGTGCGGCGCACAGCGGCGCGAATACCGTGATCGCGAGCGGCCGGGAGGCCGACGTGCTCGTGCGTCTGGCGGCCGGCGAGGCGATCGGCACGCAACTGATCGCACGGACCGCGCGGATGGCGGCACGCAAGCAATGGATGGCCGACCATCTGCAGGTCCGCGGCCACGTCGTGATCGACGCGGGCGCGGTCGAGAAGCTGACGGCCGGCGGCAAGAGCCTGCTGCCGATCGGCGTGATCGACGTGCAGGGCGCATTCGCGCGCGGCGAAGTCATCGCATGTGTCGGCCCGGACGGGCGCGAGGTGGCGCGCGGGCTCACGAACTACAGCAGTGCGGAAACGAAGCTGATTCACCGCAAGCCGAGCGGCGAGATCGAGACCGTGCTCGGCTACATGCTGGAGCCCGAACTGATTCATCGCGACAACCTCGTGCTGGTGTGATCGCCGGCCGGGTGCCGTCGTTCAAATGAAAAAGCCCGCGCAATGCGGGCTTTTTCGTGCGGCGGGACGATGCGGGCGGCCCGCATCGCGTACCGTCAGCGCAACTGCGTCATCGCGGTGCGGTGGAACCGGATGTTTTCGAGGATCTGCCGGGTCGAGCCCTGCGGCATCTTGTTCGCGCAGAAGTAGTCCTGGTAGAGCGCGGAGTGGTAGGCGTTCAGCTCGCCGTTCTCGATGCGCCGCCAGTCGTTCTCGACCGTGCGATCCCAGCCGTTGTGGTCGGCGTTCAGGCCCGCGTACTGGCGCCATTCGTAGGTGTCGCAGCGGATGCCTTCGTAGTTCACGTTGCGGGCACCGGCCGGGCTCGTGATGACGACTGCGTAGCGCACGACGCCGTCGGTGCCGACGTCGAGCGACTTCGCATCGACGAAGAACTTGAGTGGCGTGTTCTGCGACACGTTGAACGGCAGCAGATCGCCCGTTTGCGGCAGCGGCGGCAGCGTGTCGACGGTATTTTCCTTCCAGCTTCCCTGACGGTCGAGCAGGTACACGAACTCGCTGTCATCCTTGTTGGACGGCGCTTTCGAGTTCGCGCAGCCGGCCAGGGCGGCCAGCGCGGCGATCGATGCGAGCGCGAGAGCAATCGCTTTCAATATGCATTCCTCGTAAAAAAAGGGCGCGACACAAGGTCGCGCCCGGTCATGCAGTCCGACTCGTCATTTGCCGACGATCACGCGGGGCGGCATCTCGTCGAGCGTGCTCGCCTCCACTTCGATCTCCGAACAGACTACCGATGCGTCGACAATCGTCAGCGTCTGGGCCTGTGCGCCGATGACGCGCGGATAGCGCGACACACGCGGCCCGCGCGGCTTCTCGGCTCGCTGCGCCGGGCGGCGCAGGAAGCGCGACAGTTCCGTCAGCGCCAACTGATAGACATCCCGCTTGAACTCGATCACCGCATCGAGCGGCACCCAGTACTCGTTCCAGCGCCACGCATCGAACTCCGGGTGGTCGGTCGCGCGCAAGCAAATGTCGCAATCGCGTCCAACCATCCGCAGCAGGAACCAGATCTGCTTCTGGCCGCGGTAATGACCGCGTACTTCGCGTTTGATGAACTTGTCAGGCACCTCGTAACGCAACCAGTCGCGAGTGCGGCCGATTATCTTGACGTGTTCCGGATGCAGGCCCGTTTCCTCGTGCAGTTCCCGGTACATCGCCTGCATGGGGGTCTCGCCGTACTTGATCCCACCTTGAGGAAACTGCCAGGAATGCTCGCGGAGCCGCTTGCCCCAAAACACCTCGTTGCGCGCGTTCAAGAGGATGATGCCGACGTTCGGGCGAAAGCCTTCACGATCCAGCATACAACCACCTTCGAATCCTTTAAAATTGCTTTGATTATAAACAGATAACGGGCGCTGCGCACCGTGACGGAGCGAATCCGCGCGGGGTACGCCGGCTGAATTGTCCCTGATTAGTCTGCTACGTCGTCTGCGCCATCGTCGTCCCTCGTTGTTCGCCGCGCGCAGCTTTTTCACCTTGAAACTTTTTCGGGCGCCCCGCCTGGGGGCGCCGTTTTTGGAACCGTCCGCATGAAAGCTTCCCGTTTCTTTATCGGCACCCTGAAAGAGGCACCCGCCGACGCAGAGATCGTCAGCCACAAGCTGATGGTCCGCGCCGGCATGATCCGTCGCGTCGCCGGCGGCATCTACAACTACCTGCCGGTCGGCCTGCGTTCGATTCGCAAGGTCGAGGCGATCGTGCGCGAGGAAATGAACCGGGCGGGCGCCATCGAGCTGCTGATGCCGGCCGTGCAACCGGCCGAGCTGTGGCAGGAGTCGGGTCGCTGGGAGCAGTACGGCCCCGAGCTGCTGCGCTTCAAGGACCGCAAGGACAACGATTTCGTGATCGGGCCGACGCACGAGGAAGTCGTCACCGACATCGCGCGCAACCAGATCAAGAGCTACCGGCAGATGCCGGTGAACTTCTACCAGATCCAGACGAAGTTCCGCGACGAGATCCGTCCGCGCTTCGGCGTGATGCGCGGCCGCGAATTCATCATGAAGGACGCGTATTCGTTCGACAAGGATGCGGCCGGCCTGAACGAGTCGTACCGCAAGATGTACGACGCGTACGTGCGCATCTTCTCGCGCCTCGGCCTCGAGTTTCGCGCGGTCGCGGCCGACAGCGGCTCGATCGGCGGCAACTTCTCGCACGAGTTCCACGTGATCGCCGACACCGGCGAGGACGCGATCGCGTACTGCCCGACGTCCGAGTTCGCAGCGAACGTCGAGGCGGCCGAAGCGCTGCCGCTGATTGCCGAGCGCGCGGCGCCCGCCGAAGCGATGGAAAAGGTCGCGACGCCCGGCAAGGCGAAGTGCGAGGCCGTCGCCGAACTGCTGTCGATCCCGCTCGAGCGCACGATCAAGTCGATCGTGCTCGCGACCGACAACGAAGGCGCCGAGCCGACCATCTGGCTCGTGATGCTGCGCGGCGACCACGACCTGAACGAGATCAAGGTGTCGAAGCTGCCGGGCCTGAAGAACCATCGCTTCGCGACCGAGCAGGAAATCGTCGAGTGGTTCGGCACGCCGCCGGGCTATCTCGGCCCGGTCGGCACGAAGAAGCCGGTGAAGGTGATCGCCGACCGCACGGTCGCGAACATGAGCGACTTCGTCGTCGGTGCGAACGAGGTCGACTATCACATCGCCGGCGTGAACTGGGGCCGCGACCTGCCGGAGCCGGACGTCGCCGACGTGCGCAACGTGAAGAAGGGCGATCCGTCGCCGGACGGCAAGGGCGTGATCGACATCTGCCGCGGCATCGAAGTCGGCCACGTGTTCCAGCTCGGCACCAAGTACTCGGAAGCGATGGGCGCGACGTTCCTCGACGAGTCGGGCAAGCCGCAGCCGATGCTGATGGGCTGCTACGGCGTCGGCATCACGCGTATTCTCGGCGCGGCGATCGAACAGAACTTCGACGACCGCGGCATCATCTGGCCGGAGTCGATCGCGCCGTTCGAGGTCGTGCTGTGCCCGATGGGCTATGACCGCAGCGACCTGGTGCGCGAGACGGCCGACAAGCTGTACGCGGAACTCGTCGCGGCCGGCATCGACGTGATCCTCGACGATCGCGGCGAGCGCCCGGGCGTGATGTTCGCCGACTGGGAACTGATCGGCGTGCCGCATCGTCTGGTGATCGGCGAGCGCGGCCTGAAGGAAGGCAAGATCGAGTACCAGGGCCGCCGCGATGCCGAAGCGACGCTGCTGCCGGCCGACACGGCCGCGGCGACGGTCGCCGAGAAGATCCGCGCCGCGCTCGCGCACTAAGCGCGGCGACCGGGGGACACGATGGAATACACGTTCCTGTCGGCCACCGTGCTCCTCGTGCTGATCACGGATCCGCTCGGCAACATCCCGCTGTTCATTTCGGCGATGCGGGATGTGCCGCGCGAGCGGCGCGTGAAGCTGATCCTGCGTGAAGTGGGGATCGCGTTCATGATCCTGCTGTTCTTCATGGTGGTCGGCGACCGCTTCCTGCGGATGATGAGCCTCACCGACCTGTCGCTGCGGCTCGGCGGCGGGATCGTGCTGTTCCTGATCGCGCTGCGGATGATTTTCCCGCATCCGGACGGCGCGCTCGGCAGCGATCCGCGCGCGGGCGGCGAGCCGTTCATCGTGCCGCTCGCGATTCCGGCGCTGGCCGGGCCGTCCGCGCTCGCGACGGTGATGCTGCTGACGTCGCAGGCGCCGGGCAAGATGTTCGAGTGGGTCGGCGCGCTGACGGTCACGATGATCGTCTGCGCGATCACGCTGGTGCTGGCCGAAAGGATTCAGGCGTGGCTCGGCGAACGGACCGTCGCGGCGTTCGAGCGGCTGATGGGCCTCGTGCTCGTCGCGATCTCGGTCGAGATGCTGCTCGCGGGCATTCGCGCGTTCGTGCACCAGTTGCAGCCGTAGCGCGGGCGGGCGGTCGACGAAAAAAAGCGGCGCGCCGGGAAACCGGCGCGCCGCTTTCTGTTTATATGGCGGGCAGGGCGGCGATCAGACGTTCGCGGTCAGCGCGCGGATCGTCGGCAGGTTGCGCCAGTAGCCCTTCGCGTCCATCCCGCAGCCGAACACGTAGCGGTCCGGCACCGAGAAGCCGCAGAAGTCCGGGTGCAGCGGTTTCGCCTTCGCGAGCGTCTTCTCGCACAGCACGGCCGACATGAAACGCTGCGCGCCCATGTCGAGGATGCGGTCGCGGATCGCGGCCATCGTCTCGCCTTCGTCGAGGATGTCGTCGAGTACGAGCACGATGCGGTCCTTCACCGATTCGCGCGGCGCGACGCGCCAGTGCATCTCCGGGCTGCCCTGCGTCGTGTTGCGGTAGCGGGTCAGGTGGATGTAGTCGAATTCGAGCGGGAAATCGAGATGCGGCAGCAGCATCCCGGTAAACACCGCGGCGCCGCCCATCACCGAGAGAACGAGCGGGAACGCGTCGCCGATCTCGGCGCGGATCGCGTCGGCCATCTTCGAGATCGACGCGTTGACGGCGTCGGCCGAGACGATCTCTTCGGAGTGGTCGAAAATGTGGAGGGCTTCTTCGCGGTTCATGTGTTCTGGCGGGCAGTCGGTATACAAATAAGGATGAAGCAGAACGGCAGGCGCGCGCTACGGCAAAAACCCGCGCGCCGGCCGACGGACGAAATCAGCGCATGCCGGGCATCATGCCCTTCAGGCCGCGCATCATCTTCTGCATGTTGCCGCCCTTCAGCTTCTTCATCATCGTACGCATCTGGTCGTACTGGTTCAGCATCCGGTTGACTTCCTGCACCGGCACGCCCGCGCCGGCTGCAATGCGGCGCTTGCGCGTCGCCTTGATGATCTCGGGTTTCGCGCGCTCGGCGGGCGTCATCGAGCTGATGATCCCTTCCATCCGGCGGATCGACTTCTCGGCCTGGCCCATGTCGGCGCCGGCCGCCGCCTGCTGGAACTGCGCGGGAAGCTTATCCATCAGCGACGACAGGCCGCCCATGTTCTTCATCTGCGAGATCTGCGCGCGGAAATCGTTCAGGTCGAAATCGCCGCCTTTCTTGACCTTGTCGGCGAGCTTCTGCGCGGCCTGGACATCGACGCCGCGCTGCGCCTCCTCGACGAGCGCGAGGATGTCGCCCATGCCGAGGATCCGGTTCGCCATCCGGTCGGGGTGGAACACCTCGAGGCCGTCGAGCTTCTCGGCGACGCCGACGAACTTGATCGGCTTGCCCGTGACGTGACGCACCGACAGCGCGGCGCCGCCGCGCGAGTCGCCGTCGAGCTTGGTCAGCACGACGCCGGTGAGCGGCAGCGTGTCGTTGAACGCCTTCGCGGTGTTGACCGCGTCCTGGCCGAGCATCGCGTCGACGACGAACAGCGTTTCGGCCGGCTTCAGCGTGCCGTGCAGCGCGGCGATTTCCTGCATCATCGCCTCGTCGATGCCGAGGCGGCCGGCCGTGTCGACGAGCAGCACGTCATGGTAGTGGCGCTTCGCCCAGTCGACGGCGGCGAGCGCGATGTCGACGGGCTTCTGGTCCGGCGTGGACGGGAAGAAGTCGGCGCCGACCTGCTCGGTCACCGTTTTCAGCTGCATGATCGCGGCCGGGCGATACACGTCGCACGACACGGTCAGCACCTTCTTCTTGTACTTCTCGCGCAGCAGCTTCGCGAGCTTGCCGACGGTCGTGGTCTTGCCCGCGCCCTGCAGGCCGGCCATCAGGATCACGGCGGGCGGCGTGACCGCGAGGTTCAGCTCGGCGGCCTTGCCTTCGTAGTCGCCGCCGATCACGGCGGTCAGTTCCTTCTGGACCACGCCGACGAGCGCCTGGCCCGGCGACAGGCTGCTGATCACTTCTTCGCCGAGCGCCTTTTCCTTGACCTTGGCGATGAATTCGCGAACGACCGGCAGCGACACGTCGGCTTCCAGCAGCGCGAGACGCACCTCGCGGAGCATCTCCTGCGTGTTCGCCTCGGTGAGCCGGGCCTCGCCGCGCAGCGTCTTGACGACGCGCGCCATCCGTTGAGTGAGATTGTCGAGCATGGGGAGCGATGGACAGTGGGGCCCGAAGGCGCGGCGGAACCGAACAAAGGGAGCCGTCGCGGGAAGGGGGCCTAGTGTAAACTTCGAACATGGATATTGTACTGTATGCCCTCACCGCATTCCTGTACGGCGGCCTCGCCGTCGCAGGCTGGCGCTCGCACCGCCAGGGCGCGACGCCGCTCGTCGCGAGCGTGCCGGCCGTGCCGGTTCCGGCGTCCGCCGCGTCCGGGATGAGCGGGGCCGGCCGCGCGCTGCTGTTCGCCGCGCTGGTCGCGCACGGCGTGCTGCTCCACATGACGATCTTTCCGAACGACGCGATGGTGTTCGGCTTCGCGTTCGCGCTGTCGGCGATGTTCTGGCTCGGCGCCGGCATCTACTGGATCGAGAGCTTCTTCTTCCCGCTCGACAGTCTGCGCCTGCTGGTGCTGCCGCTCGCGTGCGGCGCGTCGCTGCTGCCGCTCGTGTTCGGCGGCGTGCGGGTGCTTCCTTATGCCGCAGCGCCGCTGTTCAAGCTGCATTTCCTGATCGCGAACATCGCCTACGGGCTGTTCGCGATCGCCGCGCTGCACGCGATCCTGATGCTGATGGTCGAGCGCCGCCTGCAGTCGCTGAGAAGCGGTGGGCGCGACGGCTCGACGGGCTGGATCGCGAGCTGGCTCGAAACGCTGCCGCCGCTGCTCACGCTCGAGAAGCTGCTGTTCCGCCTGATCGGCGCTGGCTTCGTGCTGCTGACGTTGACGCTCGCGTCGGGCATCCTGTTCAGCGAGCAGGTCGACGCGCGCATGTTGCGGCTCGACCACAAGACGGTGTTCGCGATCCTGTCGTGGCTGATGTTCGGCGGCCTGCTGGTTGCCCGCAAGACGTCGGGCTGGCGCGGCCGCGGCGCCGCGCGCTGGGTGCTCGTGTCGTTCGCCGCGCTGCTGCTCGCGTATGTCGGCAGCCGGTTCGTTTTCGAGGTGCTGCTGCACCGCTCCGTGGTTTGACCGCAGGTTTCCGATGCGACAGATTCTTCTCCTGATCCTTCTCTTCTTCGCGGGTTCGTGGCTCGCGCGCAAGCTGCGCCACGCGCAGGAACAGGCGCAGGCGCGCGCCGGCCGCGGCGCCGGTTACGACGGTGCGCCCGGTGCTGGCGCCGGCGCGGCGCGCCCGAGCGGCGACGCGCGGTCGCTGCCGGAACCGATGGTGCGCTGCGCCGAATGCGGCGTGCATGCGCCGAAGGGCGACGCCGTGGCCGCGAGCGGCGAATACTTCTGCAGCGTCGAGCATGCGCAGCGCCACGCCGCGCGCGTGAACGGCCGCGACGCGCGATGAGCGACGCGCCGGCGTTGTCGGTCGACGCGAACGGCTGGGTGCGCGAAGCGCGCCATGCGCCGTCGCCGAACTTCGAGATGCGGCCCGCGGGTGCGGTGCCGACGCTCGTGGTCGTCCACAACATCAGCCTGCCGCCCGGCGAATTCGGCGGCGACGCGATCGAGGCGCTGTTCCTGAATCGCCTCGACTGCGATGCGCACCCCTATTACCAGAGCCACCTGCGCGGCGTGCGCGTGTCCGCCCATTTCCTGATCCGCCGCGGCGGCGAGCTCGTGCAGTTCGTGTCGTGCGACGAGCGCGCGTGGCACGCGGGCGCGTCCGAGTTCTTCGGCCGCACGCGCTGCAACGACTTCTCGATCGGCATCGAGCTCGAGGGCGCGGACGACGTGCCGTTCGACGAGGCGCAATACGCGGTGCTCGCCGCGCTCTCCCGCGCGCTCGCCGCGCGCTACCCGGTCGACGCGTTCGCCGGGCATTCGGACGTCGCACCGGGCCGCAAGACCGACCCGGGCCCGCATTTCGATTGGCAACGCTTCGCGAGCGATGCCGGTTTTTCCGCCGAATACTTTCCTTTCCGTCAGCACTGATCGCGGGGTTTTTTGAGCGGAGAAAGTTTTTTCTCCGACCAATGCCTTGCCGTGTCTGCGCGTGAGCGATGTCAAGACCTCTATCGCAAATTATCCGTTTGGACGTCCTCCGAATGTCCACTATACTTGGTGCCAGTTGAGCAGTTCTGTACTAGATATAGTGTGTGTCGCAGGGGAAAACCCGAGCGGCACCAGCCGGCGGCCACGCCGGCGGACAGGGTTCTCAGGGCGGCGCGTCAGGCCGGGCGGTCCGGGCGTCGCGATCAGCGCAGCGAACATCGACGGGGCAGGGTATACATGACGAAGCACACGACCGGTTTGGTTGTCGCGCATCGACCGAACCGGCTTCCCCGGCGCATCGCTCGCCTCTTACCGCTCGCGCACCGCATTGCGCAGCGTTCGTTTTAATCCGCGGTTCTCTCCGCACCATCCAACACCAGGAGCTTTGCACATGCAAACCACCGACAACGCGACGTCCCAGTACGAGAGCGCCTCGAGCCGTCCGCTCGGCGGGACCGAACAGGGCGCGAAGGCGCTCGCGCCGCAGGCCACGTTCGCCGACTACAAGGTGATCCGCCGCAATGGCAGCGTGGTGTCGTTCGAACCCTCGAAGATCGCGATCGCGGTGACCAAGGCTTTCCTGGCCGTCAATGGCGGGCAGGGCGCGGCATCGGCGCGCGTACGCGAGCAGGTCGAACAACTGACGCACAATGTCGTTCGCGCGCTCGTGCGCAGCCGCCCGAACGGCGGTACGTTCCATATCGAAGACATCCAGGACCAGGTCGAACTCGCGCTGATGCGCGGCGGCGAGCACAACGTCGCGCGTGCGTACGTGCTGTATCGCGAGAAGCGTCACCTCGAGCGCCAGCATGCGGGCGAGGAAGCGGCGGCCGCGGGCGGCGAGTCGACCACCGGCATCAACGTCGTCGACAACGGCGTCACGCGCCCGCTCGACCTGAACGCGCTGCGCGCGCTGATCGTGTCGGCGTGCGACGGCCTCGGCGCTGCGGTTAACCCTGACCCGATCGTCGCGGAGACGGTGAAGAACCTGTACGACGGCGTGCCGATGAGCCAGGTCTACGACTCGGCGATCCTCGCGGCGCGCACGATGATCGAAAAGGATCCGGCATACAGCCAGGTCACGGCCCGCATCCTGCTGCACACGATCCGCCGCGAGATCCTCGGCGAGGAAGTCGTGCAGGCCGAGATGTCGACCCGCTACGCCGAATACTTCCCGCAGTTCCTGAAGCGCGGCGTCGACGCCGGCCTGCTCGACGACAAGCTGCTGCAGTTCGACCTGAAGCGCCTCGGCGAAGCCCTCGACGCGAACCGCGACCTGCAGTTCGGCTACCTCGGCCTGCAGACGCTGTACGACCGCTACTTCCTGCACGTCGACGGCACCCGCATCGAAATGCCGCAGGCATTCTTCATGCGCGTCGCGATGGGCCTGTCGCTGAACGAGATCGACCGCGAAACGCGCGCGATCGAGTTCTACAACGTGCTGTCGAGCTTCGACTTCATGAGCTCGACGCCGACGCTGTTCAACTCGGGCACGCACCGCTCGCAGCTGTCGTCGTGCTACCTGACGACGGTCGCGGACGATCTCGACGGCATCTATGAAGCGCTGAAGGAGAACGCGCTGCTGTCGAAGTTCGCGGGCGGCCTCGGCAACGACTGGACGCGCGTGCGCGCACTCGGCTCGCATATCAAGGGCACGAACGGCAAGTCGCAAGGCGTGGTCCCGTTCCTGAAGGTCGTGAACGACACGGCCGTCGCGGTGAACCAGGGCGGCAAGCGCAAGGGCGCGGTCTGCGCGTACCTGGAATCGTGGCACCTCGACATCGAGGAGTTCCTGGAGCTGCGCAAGAACACCGGTGACGACCGTCGCCGTACGCACGACATGAACACGGCGAACTGGATCCCCGACCTGTTCATGAAGCGCGTGATGGAAGGCGCCGACTGGACGCTGTTCTCGCCGTCGACCTGCCCGGACCTGCACGACAAGTTCGGCGCCGACTTCGAGAAGGCTTACACGGCTTACGAAGACAAGGTCGCGCGCGGCGAGATCAAGCTGTTCAAGAAGATCCCGGCGCAGCAGCTCTGGCGCAAGATGCTCGGCATGCTGTTCGAGACGGGCCACCCGTGGATCACGTTCAAGGATCCGTGCAACGTGCGCTCGCCGCAACAGCACGTCGGCGTCGTCCACTCGTCGAACCTGTGCACGGAAATCACGCTGAACACGAGCGACACCGAAATCGCGGTGTGCAACCTCGGCTCGGTGAACCTCGTCGCCCACCTGGTGAAGCAGGCCGACGGCAGCTACGCGCTCGACCACGACAAGCTGAAGCGCACGATCAGCGTCGCGATGCGCATGCTCGACAACGTGATCGACATCAACTACTACGCGGTGCCGAAGGCGCGTAACTCGAACCTGAAGCACCGCCCGGTCGGCATGGGCATCATGGGCTTCCAGGACTGCCTGCACCTGCTGCGCACGCCGTACGCGTCGGAAGCGGCGGTCGAGTTCGCGGACCGTTCGATGGAAGCCGTCTGCTACTACGCGTACTACGCGTCGACCGAGCTGGCCGAAGAGCGCGGCCGCTACTCGAGCTACCGCGGTTCGCTGTGGGATCGCGGCATCCTCCCGCAGGACACGCTGAAGCTGCTGACGGAAGCGCGCGGCGGCTACGTCGAGGTCGACACGTCGGAATCGCTCGACTGGACGACGCTGCGTTCGCGGATCGCCGCGCACGGCATGCGCAACTCGAACTGCGTCGCGATCGCGCCGACGGCGACGATCTCGAACATCATCGGCGTGTCGGCCTGTATCGAGCCGACCTTCCAGAACCTGTACGTGAAGTCGAACCTGTCGGGCGAATTCACGGTGGTGAACGAGTATCTTGTCCGCGACCTGAAGGAACGCGGCCTGTGGGACGAGGTGATGGTCGCCGACCTGAAGTACTTCGACGGCATGCTGTCGCGCATCGACCGCATCCCGGCCGACCTGCGCGCGATCTACGCGACCGCGTTCGAGGTCGACCCGACGTGGCTGGTCGAAGCGGCGTCGCGTCGCCAGAAGTGGATCGACCAGGCGCAGTCGCTGAACATCTACATGGGCGGCGCGTCGGGCAAGAAGCTCGACGAGGTCTACAAGCTCGCATGGCTGCGCGGCCTGAAGACGACCTACTACCTCCGCACGATGGCGGCGACGCACGTCGAGAAGTCGACGGTCGCACACGGCGCGCTGAACGCAGTGCCGACGGGCGGTGCAGGCAGCGGCGGCTCGGGCAGCGGCGGCGCGCAAGGCGCGGCGGGCGGTTTCGGTGCGGCAGGCGGCGATGCATCGTCGGGCGCGATCAACGCGGCGCCGGCACTCGCGCCGGTCGAAGCGGACGGTCCGGTGTGCACGATGCGTCCGGGCGATCCCGGCTTCGACGAATGCGAAGCGTGCCAGTAACGCAGTGCGCCTGACCTGAGAAGCAGGCCTGCGCGGCGCACACGACGACCGATCGAGGTTGCAGTGTGCGCCGCTCTCAACTAAAAAAATGATAAGGAATCTGTAACGCGACACCTGCGTTGCAGGCAGTGACAAGCGATCGAAACAGCCCCGACGGCGTCGCGTTTCGATCAGCGTTCGATGCGTCGAGCGCACCTCGCGATACAAGCGCGACTCACATCGCGCGCTGCATGAACGACGATGCGTTGCTCAAAGTGTTGTATCGAGGTCGCAACGCGAATCGAAAAAAGGATTTTTCGTGAGCGAACCCTTTTATCGCTCAGGAAAAGATGGTACAAACCGTTCTAAATTGATGGTGAGAATTTATGCTCAACTGGGATGACGAGAAGACTGCCGTAACCCCCGCGAGCGGAGCGCAGCAAAACGCGATGCGCACCTCCGCCGGGATGGCTGTCGGAATGCAGGCTGCAACGCCTGCCGCCCATCAGGTCCGTGACATTTTCGAAGGCGATCTTGCGGTGCCGCCGCAAGCATCGGCTGTTCCCGCCGGCGGTACGGAAGCGCGGGTCAATGTCGCCGACAAGCGCATCATCAACGGCCAGACTGACGTCAATCAGCTGGTGCCGTTCAAGTACAAGTGGGCGTGGGAAAAGTATCTGGCCGGTTGCGCGAACCACTGGATGCCGCAGGAAATCAACATGTCCCGCGACATCGCACTGTGGAAGGACCCGAACGGTCTGACCGAGGACGAGCGCCGCATCGTGAAGCGCAACCTCGGCTTCTTCGTGACGGCCGACTCGCTCGCCGCGAACAACATCGTGCTCGGCACGTACCGCCACATCACGGCGCCCGAGTGCCGGCAGTTCCTGCTGCGCCAGGCGTTCGAGGAAGCGATTCACACGCACGCGTACCAATACATCGTCGAATCGCTCGGCCTCGACGAAGGCGAGATCTTCAACGCGTATCACGAGGTCACGTCGATCCGCGCGAAGGACGAATTCCTGATCCCGTTCATTCATACGCTGACGGACCCGGCCTTCAAGACCGGCACGCTCGAGGCGGATCAGAAGCTGCTGAAGTCGCTGATCGTGTTCGCCTGCATCATGGAAGGCCTGTTCTTCTATGTCGGGTTTACGCAGATTCTCGCACTCGGCCGCCAGAACAAGATGACGGGTGCTGCAGAGCAATATCAGTACATCCTGCGCGACGAGTCGATGCACTGCAACTTCGGCATCGACCTGATCAACCAGATCAAGCTCGAGAACCCGCATCTCTGGACCGCGGAATTCCGCGCCGAGATCCGCGAGCTGTTCAAGCAGGCTGTCGAACTCGAATACCGCTACGCCGAAGACACGATGCCGCGCGGCGTGCTGGGTTTGAACGCGTCGATGTTCAAGAGCTATCTGCGCTTCATCAGCAACCGCCGTTGCCAGCAGATCGGCCTCGATCCGCTGTTCCCGAACGAGGAAAACCCGTTCCCGTGGATGAGCGAGATGATCGACCTGAAGAAGGAACGCAACTTCTTCGAGACGCGTGTGATCGAGTATCAGACGGGGGGCGCGCTGTCCTGGGAATAACCCGCAGCAGCGAACCCGTTACATGATGGAGCAGCCGGTGGCCTCTCGGCCCCGGCCCAAGGTTTAGGAGCAAGAACGCCTGATGCAAAGCATGCCCGGTGCCTTAACGGCCCAACGATACGACAGGCACTTTGCGAACCCTTCAGTGGGATGGGCAAACTTCCCTCCGGAAAAAGCGGACGGCCATGTGGCGGTCCGCTTGATCAAGCGATTAGGGGTAGCGGCGCGAGGTGCGCCGGCTACCGACTTGATTTGGCGCGCGAGGCCGGGTGGTCACGCGCGCCATACCGTATTCATTAGCGTAAGCGCGCGGTATCTGCGTACGCCGATGAATAGCCCGCTTCGAAGCGCACGTCCTGAACAGCGTCCGCGGGAAGCGGGTTTTGACGAAGGGTGTAGTTTGAACTGACTCTCATCTGAACCTGAAGGAGAACAACATGGCTACTGCCAAGAAGAAACCGGCTGCTAAGAAAGTTGCTGCCAAGAAGACCGTTGCGAAGAAGGCTGCTGCTCCGGCGAAGAAGGCCGCAGTGAAGAAGGTTGCTGCGAAGAAGGTCGCGGTGAAGAAGGTTGCCGCGAAGAAGGCAGCACCGGCGAAGAAGGCCGCTGCGAAGAAGGTCGCAGCCAAGAAGGTCGCAACGAAGAAGGTTGCAGCCAAGAAGGTCGCCGCGAAGAAGGCAGCACCGGCTAAGAAGGCCGCTGCGAAGAAGGTTGCCGCCAAGAAAGTCGCAGTGAAGAAGGTTGCTGCGAAGAAGGCCGCACCGGCGAAGAAGGCTGCTGCGAAGAAGGCCGCACCGGCGAAGAAGGCTGCTGCGAAGAAGGCCGCGCCGGCGAAGAAGGCTGCAGCGAAGAAGGCCGCGCCTGCGAAGAAGGCTGCAGCGAAGAAGGCTGCGCCCGCCAAGAAGGCTGCCCCTGCGAAGAAGGCTGCCGCACCGGCGAAGAAGGCTGCTGCTCCGAAGAAGGCCGTCGTGAAGAAGGCTGCACCGGCAACGACCGCGTCGACCGCATCGGTTGCGCCGGCATCGGGCGTGAAGACCGCGCTCAACCCGGCAGCGGCATGGCCGTTCCCGACCGGCAGCCGTCCGTAATCGCGGCTGAGCAGCATCACCCGGGCACTCACGTGGTGTCCGTGGGTTGAGTAGCGCTACTCAATCAATCCCGCCATCTGGCTCAGGTGGCGGGATTTTTTTCGTCCGCATGGATCATCGATCGGCTGGCCGACGCGTGCGTGGACGAAGGCGCGCGGACGAAAAAAAACGCATGTGCGGCTTCGCACATGCGTTCGACCGCGGCTTGCGCCGCGTGCTGAGGATGCCGGTTAGTGCGTGACGCGCGTGACGCCGCCGCTCGACAGCAGGCGCACGCGCTCGCCGGCGCGGAACGCTTCGCCGCTTGCCGCCTGCGTGATCGAGCGCAGATCGCCGTTGTCGAGGCGCACGGTGATTTCGACACCGTTCGCGGTGCTGAGGTTTTCGCCGACTGCGTTACCCGCGACCGCACCGACGAGGCCGCCGGCGATCGCCGTCAGGATCGAGCCTTTGCCGCCGCCGATCGCGCTGCCCGCGACCGCGCCGAGGGCGCCGCCGCCGAGCGTGCCGATCGCGCTGCCGCCGCCGTCGGACTGGATGCGCACCGCGCGGACGCTTTCGACCGTGCCCATGCGGACGGTCTGTTCGCGCTGCGCCTGGCCGACGCTATAGACATCCGCCGAGCCGGGTGCCGTGAAGCAGCCGGCGAGGGTCAGCGTGGCCGTCAGCATGGCCGCGAGCGTGAGGGTTTTTTTCGTCAACATCTTTGCTCTCCCACAATATTCATTTGAGACTGTAACCGAATGCAGTCTCGAAGCGTGCGTCGATTTCGGCGCGCGTCAGTACGTAAGTCTGGGGCCCTTGATGGGCGATCTTGAGCGAGCCCATCAGGCTCGCGAGGCGGCCGGTGGTTGCCCAGTCGAGGCCATGCTCGATGCCGTACAGCAGGCCGCCCCGGAAGGCGTCGCCGCAGCCGGTCGGATCGGCGATGCGCTCGGCCGGTACGACCGGAATCTGCTCCGCGCCCTGCTTGTGGCGGATGGTCGCGCCGTGCTCGCCGCGCGTGATGACGAGGGCGTCGACCCGGCTGGCGATTTCATCTTCGGACCATCCCGTCTTGTCGCTCACCAGCTTGGCCTCGTAGTCGTTGACCGCTACGTAGGTCGCAAGTTCAATGCTGCGGCGCAGCGTCGCACCGTCGAACAGCGGCAGACCCTGGCCCGGATCGAACACGAACGGCACCCCGGCCTTGGCGAGCTCTTCCACGTGCTGGACCATCCCGTCGAAGCCGTCCGGGCCGACGATCGCGAGCTTGATGTCCGGCGCGTCGCCCGCATGGTTCAGGTGCGACTGCATCATCGCGCCCGGGTGGAACGCCGCGATCTGGTTGTTGTCGAGATCGGTCGTGATCATCGCCTGCGCGGTGTACGTATCGGGCAGCACGCGAACGTGGTCGCGGCGCAGGCCGAGCTGGTCGAGCCGGTCGAGATACGGCTGCGCATCCAGCGCGCCCATCGTGCCCATGATGCGCGCATCGCCGCCGAGCAGGTGCAGCGCGTACCCGATGTTGCCCGCGCAGCCGCCGAATTCGCGGCGCATCGTCGGCACGAGGAAGCTCAGGTTGATGAGGTGCACCTGGTCGGGCAGGATGTGCTCGCGGAACCGCCCTTCGAAGGTCATGATGGAGTCGTAGGCGATCGAGCCGCAAATCAGCGTAGCCAAGGTGTGCGTTCCTGTAGAAATGAGGGGCCCTGCGCGACAACGCCGCGCGAAGGGCGCGGCGCGGCAGGAGAAAGCGGAAGAAAGCTTACTTCAGTGCGGCGAGCGCTGCATCGTAGTTCGGCTCGTCCTTGATTTCGCCGACGAGTTCCGCGTGGATCACCTTGTCCTGCGCGTCGAGCACGACCACCGCGCGTGCGGTCAGGCCGTTCAACGGGCCGCTCGTCACGTCGACGCCGTACGCGTTCGCGAACGCGCGGCCGGTGCGGAACGTCGATGCCGTCACGACGTTCGCGAGGCCTTCGGTCGTGCAGAAGCGCGTGGCGGCGAACGGCAGGTCGGCGGACACGACGATCACCACGGTGTTGTCGAGCGACGACGCGGCTTCGTTGAACTTGCGGGTCGACGTCGCGCAGGTCGGCGTGTCGAGGCTCGGCACGATGTTCAGCACCTTGCGCTTGCCGGCGAAGCTGGCGAGCGACAGGTCGGCGAGGTCCTTGCCGACCAGCTTGAAATCGGCGGCTTGCGCGCCGACGGCCGGGAACGTGCCGGCGAGATCGATCGGGTTGCCACCCAGCGTAACTTTGCTCATGTTCGTGCTCCGAAATAGCGCGCCGCTCGGGCGCGCGGGTTGAGACGGGCGCGCAAGCGCGCCGCGGCGCGCCACGGATAGAAGATCTGGACGCGGAAATTCGAGGCGGGCGTGCCGTTCGTTTCGAGGCGGACGACCATCGTCTGCGTCGTGCCGGGCGGCAGCCCGGCGTCGATCGGCGTGCCCGGGCGCACGTAGTCGCGCGGCGCGAGCACGCGGCGCACGGTGACGTGATTGGTATCGTCGAGCAGCGTGAGTTCGAGCGACGGGTACGCGAGCGCGACGCGGTAGCGGTTCGTCAGCGGCACCTTCAGTTCGAGCTCGCGCGGGCCGTCGAGCTGGCGCAGGTCGGTCGCGTCGAGCCGCAGGCCGTCGATCGCGCGCGGCGGCGTGACCGTGCAGCCGAGCGGCGCGCAGGCCTGCCGGAACCAGCCTTGCGTGACGGGCCAGTAGATCATCAGCGTTTCGCGCTGCCACCACGCCAGTTGCACGGCGAGCAGCCCGACCAGCGCGGCCGCGACGAGGCCGCCGACAAAGCCGCCGAGCATCCCGCGTCGCTGCGGCGCGCGGGTCTCGCGCGTGACGGCGAAGTGTGGACGATCGTCATCGGCCAGTGCGGCGGGGAACGGGACGGCCGGTTGGACGGCCGGTTGGATGGCAGGCCGGGCTGCCGGTTCATCGGCCGCTGCCGCGGTCGGGCTGGTGTCGTGCCGGGGGAAAGTATCGGGTTCCGATGCGGTTTCGGCTTCGCTGACGGCCGGTGCGGGCGTGAACGCAAAACGCGGTTCGCGCGGCGCGTGTTCGTCGTCCGGCGCGGCGAAACGCGCGTGACCGACAGGTTCGGCGGGTTCAGCCGCGGTGTCCGCTTCCGACGGAGGACGAGCGACGAAGCGCGGCTCGCGCGGATCGCGCTCGACGGGCGCGTGCTCGGCCGCTTCGGGTTCATGCGGTTCGTGCCGCGTGTGCGGCGAATGCGGTTCGGCCGCTTGCTCGACGGTAGTCGACGAATCCAGCTCGGCCGGCGAGGACGCGAACGGTGCGGGCGTGCCCGACAGATGAACGACGCCGGCTTCCGTGGACGGGAGCGCGACCGGTATCAGCGGCTCGGTGCGCACGGTCTCGACGCTGTGCTGCAGCGACGGATCGACGCCGGCGTCGAGCCACGGCGCCCACATGTCCCAGCCTTCCGGCTTGTAGTCGGTGCCGGTCGGCAGGCCGGAAGGCGGTGCGTCGGCGGCGAACAGCCGGGCCGGCACGGCCTGCGGCTGCGCCTCACTGTCGCTCGGCGCGGCAGCTGGTTCGGTCAACGCCGGCTCGGGCTGCTGCGCGTACTCGGGAACGAGCGATTCGGAGGCGTTGAAGACTTCGTGGCAATGCCCGCAGCGCACGAGCCCCTGATGCAGCGCGAGCTGTTCCTGCTGCAGCCGGAAGACGGTTTCGCAATGAGGGCAGCGCGTCGCAAGAAGCATGTCGAGCCGGGCGGCCTGCTGGCCAGAGTGAAGGACAGCGCTATTCTAATGGCTTTCGCGGCGGGTTCCGGCAAGGCATACCCAGCCTTCGTGTTCGCGCCAGACCGAGATGTCGACGTAGCGCGCATAAACGGCCGCGACTTCGTCCGCCTGGCGCGCGAGCACGCCCGACAGCGCGATGCGCCCGCCCGGCTTGACCTTCGACGCGAGCATCGATGCCATCAGCTTCAGCGGGTTCGACAGGATGTTCGCGACGACGATGTCGAATTCGCCGTCCGGGCATGCATCGGGCAGCCCGTACGTGACCTCCGCACGGTTGCGTTCGCTGTTCTGGCGCGCCGATTCGACCGCCTGCGGATCGATGTCGATGCCGATCACGGGGTTCGCCCCGCATTTCTTCGCGAGGATCGCAAGAATGCCCGAGCCGCAACCGTAGTCGAGCACCGACTGGCCGGGCTTCACCGACTGCTCGAGCCACTCCATGCACAGACGGGTGGTGGGGTGGCTGCCGGTGCCGAATGCGAGACCGGGATCGAGTTCGAGGACGAGCGCATCGGGGTCGGGCGCATCGTGCCACGACGGCACGACCCAGATCCGTTCGCCGATCGGGATCGGCTCGAACTGCGACTGCGTGAGCCGCACCCAGTCCTGCTCCTCGACTTCGCGCACGACGAACTGCGGCGTTTCGGCGAGGCCGATCTCGTTCGTGGCCGCCGCGAGCAGCACGGCTGGCTCATGGTCGGCCGACAGCAGCGCGACCACGCGCGAGTGCTGCCACGCGGTGCGATCCGGCACGAGGCCCGGCTCGCCGAAGAGCGGCTGTTCGTCGGGCGTGTCGGCGTCGGCGTCTTCGACGGACACCGACAGCGCGCCGAGATCGAGCAGCGCGTCGGACAGGGCCTCCGCATGCTCGCGGGCCAGTTCGACGACGAGTTCGCGATAACTCATGCTTACGCTTCTTCCGGTGCGACCTGCTGCTTCTGCGCGAGCCGGTTTTCGAGGTAATGGATGCTGGTGCCGCCTTCGACGAACTTCGAGTCGATCATCAGCTCGCGGTGCAGCGGGATGTTGGTCTGGATGCCTTCGACGACCATTTCCGACAGCGCGATGCGCATCCGGCGGATCGCCTGTTCGCGCGTCGCGCCGTAGGTGATCAGCTTGCCGATCATCGAATCATAGTTCGGCGGCACGAAATAGCCATTGTAGGCGTGCGAATCGACGCGCACGCCCGGGCCGCCCGGCGTATGCCACGACGTGATCCGGCCCGGCGACGGCGTGAACTTGAACGGATCTTCGGCGTTGATCCGGCATTCGATCGCGTGTCCGCGGAACTGGATGTCGCGCTGGCGCAGCGTGAGCTTCTCGCCGGCCGCGATGCGGATCTGTTCCTGCACGATGTCGACGCCCGTGATCAGCTCCGATACCGGGTGCTCGACCTGCACGCGCGTGTTCATCTCGATGAAGTAGAACTCGCCGTTTTCGTACAGGAATTCGAACGTGCCCGCACCGAGGTAGCCCATCTTCTTGCACGCGTCCGCGCAGCGGTCGCCGATACGGTCGATCAGGCGGCGCGGAATGCCCGGCGCCGGCGCTTCCTCGATCACCTTCTGGTGGCGGCGCTGCATCGAGCAGTCGCGCTCGCCGAGCCAGATCGCGTTCTTGTACGCGTCCGACAGCACCTGGATCTCGATGTGGCGCGGGTTCTCGAGGAACTTCTCCATGTACACCTGCGGGTTGCCGAACGCACGGCCGGCTTCCTCGCGGGTCATGTTCACCGCGTTGACGAGCGCGGCTTCGGTGTGCACGACGCGCATCCCGCGCCCGCCGCCGCCGCCGGCCGCCTTGATGATGACCGGATAGCCGATCGTGCGCGCAATCTTGACGATCTCCTTCGGATCGTCCGGCAACGCGCCTTCCGAACCCGGCACGCACGGCACGCCGGTCTTGATCATCGTCTGCTTCGCGGTGACCTTGTCACCCATCATGCGGATCGTTTCCGGGCGCGGGCCGATGAACGTGAAGCCCGACTGCTCGACGCGCTCCGCGAAATCGGCGTTCTCCGACAGGAAGCCGTAACCGGGGTGGATCGCCTCGGCATCGGTGACTTCCGCGGCGCTGATCAGCGCCGGCATGTTCAGGTAGCTCAGGTTCGACGGGGCCGGGCCGATACAGACGGCTTCGTCCGCGAGGCGCACGTACTTGGCTTCCTTGTCGGCTTCCGAGTAGACGACCACCGTCTTGACGCCGAGTTCGCGGCACGCGCGCTGGATGCGCAGCGCGATTTCACCGCGGTTGGCAATGAGGATTTTTTCAAACATAGCGAGTATTCGTCTCTTCGAGGGGCGCGCGAACGGCGCCTGGCGAGCATCGGCGGCGCGCGGCCGGCAGGGCCGCGCGGCGGGCTTAGCCGATCACGAAAAGCGGCTGGCCGTATTCGACGGCCTGGCCGTTCTCGACGAGGATTTCCTTGATCACGCCGGCCTTGTCCGACTCGATCTCGTTGAGCAGCTTCATCGCTTCGATGATGCAGATCGTCTGGCCTTCCTTGACCGTGTCGCCGGCCTGCACGAACGGGTCGGCGCCCGGCGACGGCGCGCGATAGAACGTGCCGACCATCGGCGACGTCACGACGTGGCCCTGCGGAGCGGCCGGTGCGGCGGCGGCGCCGGCGGCCGGCGC
>FTHQ01000088.1_pt1 | contig 64761 bp, 58 predicted proteins | sample 1641001 | NCBI WGS metagenome assembly FTHQ01 (sample SAMEA3914872, study PRJEB12502) | metagenome | biome: forest; material: soil | place: Canada | collected 2011-07-03 | depth 0.3 m | reverse complement strand
CGTATCGCTCGACCCGGCTGCCGGCACGTCGTCGGCGCTGGCCGCCACGCCGCCGGCTGCGGCAACCGGGTCGAGCGATACGGCCGCGGCGCCGAGCGGCCCCGTGACGTTCGCGTGGCCCGCGCGCGGCCCCGTGCTGAACGGGTTCGACGACGCGAAGAACAAGGGTGTCAATATCGGCGGGACGGCCGGCGAGGCCGTGAAGGCGGCGGCGGACGGCCGCGTCGTTTACTCCGGCAACGGTCTGCGTGGTTACGGCAACCTCATTATCATCAAGCACGATGCAACTTACCTCACGGCGTATGCACACAATCGCGCTTTGATGGTAAAAGAGGGGGACGCGGTAACGAAGGGGCAGAAGATCGCCGAGATGGGTAACAGCGATGCCGACCGCGTGATGCTGCATTTCGAGGTTCGCCGGCAGGGTAAGCCTGTCGATCCGCTGAAGTATTTGCCGCCTCAATAACCGAGACGACCATGCCGAAATCGAAGCGCCACGAGCCGCAAGCCGAGTCTGAGAAGATCAGTCGTGCCACGCAAGCATCGGTGGGGCGAGTGGGTGCTTCGACGGACGACGAAGACGACGTCGCGGAAAACGAACGTGATCTCGAGGCACGCGACGCCGAGGCCGAAGGTGGCGACGACGAGCGCGAAGGCCGTCAGGAAGCCGCACCCGACGTCGACGATTTCCGCACGCTGCTGCAGGCCGAACTCACGGCCGACACGATCCAGCATTACCTGAACCGCATCAGCGTGAAGCCGCTGCTGACCGTCGAGGAAGAGCAGCGCTATTCGCGTCTTGCGAAGGCCGGCGAATTCGAGGCGCGGCAGGTGATGATCGAGCGCAACCTGCGTCTCGTCGTCAGTATCGCGAAGGGGTACCTGAACCGCGGCGTGCCGCTGCTCGACCTGATCGAGGAAGGCAACCTCGGCCTGATGCACGCGATCGAGAAATTCGACCCGACGCGCGGTTTTCGCTTCTCGACCTACGCGACGTGGTGGATCCGGCAGAGCATCGAGCGGGCGATCATGAACCAGGCCCGCACGGTGCGCCTGCCCGTGCACGTGATCCGCGAACTGAACCAGGTGCTGCGCGCGAAGCGCCACCTCGAAAAGAATTCGATGTCGACGGGCGAGGCGGCCGAACGCCGCGAAGCCAGCATCGACGACATCGCCTATCTCACCGGCAAGACCGCCGAGGAAGTCACCGATATCCTCGCGCTCAACGAACACACGGCGTCGCTCGACGCGCCGCTCGACCTCGATCCCGCGAGCAGCCTGCTCGACCTGCTGCCCGACGACCAGAGCCAGTCGCCCGACGCCGAGGTGCAGCACCGCGAGCTCGAAACGCTGACGCGCGCGTGGCTGTCGCGGCTGTCCGACAAGCACCGGCACGTGATCGAGCGCCGCTTCGGCCTGAACCACATCGAACCGGCGACGCTCGAGGAGCTCGCCGACGAGATGGGGCTCACGCGCGAGCGCGTGCGGCAGATCCAGCAGGAAGCGCTGGTGCGCCTCAAGCGGTTCTTTGCCTCCAACGGCGTGCGCAAGGACGCCGTTCTGTAACTGATGACTCCGATTCTCGTTTTTGACATCGAGACGATTCCCGATGTCGACGGCATTCGCCGTCTGGAAGACCTGCCCGCGACGCTCGACGATGCCGCGGTGGCCGAGCATGCATTCGCCGCACGCCGCGAGAAGACCGGCAGTGATTTCCTGCCGCATCACCTGCAGCGGATCGCGGCGATTTCGTGCGTGTTCCGCGACAACAACGGTTTTCGCGTGCGCTCGCTCGGCACGCCGCAGGACAACGAAGCCACGCTGATCCAGTCGTTCTACCGCGTAATCGAGAAATACACGCCGCAGCTCGTGTCGTGGAACGGCGGTGGCTTCGATCTGCCGGTGCTCCATTACCGCGCGCTCGTGCACGGCATTCCCGCCACCCGCTACTGGGATCTCGGCGAGGACGACCGCGAGTTCAAGTGGAACAACTACATCTCGCGCTATCACTCGCGGCATACCGACCTGATGGACGTGCTCGCGATGTATCAGGCGCGCGCCAATGCGCCGCTCGACGCGCTCGCGAAGCTGTGCGGCTTTCCGGGCAAGCTCGGGATGGACGGCAGCCAGGTATGGCCGGCGTTCCAGGACGGGCGAATCGAGGAAATCCGCAACTACTGCGAAACCGACGTCGTCAATACCTACCTGCTGTATTGCCGGTTCCAGTTGATGCGCGGCGGCCTGACGCCGAGCGAGTACGCGGACGAGATCCTGCTCGTGAAGAACGCGCTTGCGCTGGAACCGGCGCCACACTGGGTCGAATACCTGGCCGGCTTCGACGCGTAGCGCGGACAGGCCGCGCCGCGGCCAGCCCGATCAGCCGAGGTCGAGCAGCACCGGCTGGTGATCGGACGCGCGCACGTTACCGTCGATCTCGCAGCGGGTGACGCGCGGCAACAGCGTGTCGGTCACGAACACGAAATCGCACGCGAGCGGCCCGTCCGACCATTGCACCGTATCGTAGACGCCGGCCGTCGGCGGCGGCGTGCGGCCGGGGTGCCGCGCAACCCACGCGTCGATGAAATCCGGCGCGTCGGCAAGCGGCGCCAGGAAGCGCCGGTATGCGTCGCTGCCGAATGCACTGTTGAAATCGCCGCAGACGATCGCATCGCGTGGCTGTCCGGTCGCGCTGAACGGCCCCTCGGCGGTTTCGGCGCGGGCCGGGTGGGTCGCGTGCGCACAGGCCTCGCGATGCCGGTCGCGCAGCGCGTCGACCTGCGCGAGCCGCTGGCGCGCCGAGTAATACTCCAGATGCGTGGTGACCACGCGCAACGGCCCGAACGGCGCCTGCAACTCGATGTCGAGCGCGACGCGCGGCATCGACGGCGCGCCGGCGTCGGCCGGCCACGGCAGCGACTGGCGCAGCACGCGCCCGACCGGCAGCCTTGTCGCGATGGCGTTGCCGAACTGGCGGCGCGGTGCGCCCGGCCGGATGGCCGGCAGGTCGGCGCCGATCGCGTCGACGACCGTATAGCCGGGCAGCAGCGCGGCGAGTTCGCCGAACTGGTCGGGGCCCGGCCGGCCGGGCAGTGCGTCGAAGCCGCGCGTGACTTCCTGCAGGCACAGCACGTCGAAATCGCCGAGCTCGCGAATGGCCGCGACGGTGCGGGGAAGATCGACGACGCCGTCCGCGTCCCGACCCCATTGGATGTTCCAGTCGATCAATCGCATGGTCGAATCTCCTGTCGGGCGAAATGTCGGGCCTTGGGCCTCGGGCGTTGCCCCGGCTGATTTGCGGCCGGGCATTGCCGCAGGCGCATCCCGCAGCCGCATTGCATGGCCGCCCGGTCGCGCCACGGGCTGTCCGTGCGCAAGTTCGACGCCTGCCTCATCCAAAGCGCGCGACGGAGGCTTTCGTCGTCTACAATCTCGCCTTCTTCAACGTTTGTCAGGAAAAGCTGGTGTCCGAAGCCGTCCCCACTTCTGCGCGCAAATCGAAAAATGCGCCCGTCGCGCCCGGGCCCGCCCCGGTTCTCGAGATCGAATCGCTCGACATGGAAGCGCGCGGTGTCGGCCGCACGGTGACCGAGGACGGCGGGCCGGGCAAGGTGATCTTCGTCGAAGGCGCGCTGCCGGGCGAGCGCGTGACTTATTCGAGCTACCGCCGCAAGCCGAGCTACGAGCAGGCGACGGTCGTCGACATTCTGCGCCCGAGCGTATTGCGCACGCAGCCGAAGTGCAAATTCTTCGGCACCTGCGGCGGCTGCTCAATGCAGCATCTCGACATGCGCGCGCAGGTGGCGGTCAAGCAACGCGTGCTCGAAGACAACCTGTGGCATCTCGCGAAGCTGCGCGCGGAAACGATGTTCGCGCCGATCCACGGCCCGTCGTGGGGCTACCGCTACCGGGCGCGCCTGACCGTGCGCAACGTCGCGAAGAAGGGCGGCGTGCTGGTCGGGTTCCACGAGAAGAAGAGCAGCTACGTCGCCGACATGACGAGCTGCGAAGTGCTGCCGCCGCACGTGTCGGCGATGCTCGTGCCGCTGCGCCGGCTCGTCGAGGGACTGTCGATTCGCGACCGGATGCCGCAGATCGAACTCGCGGTCGGCTCGACCGTCACCGCGCTCGTGCTGCGCGTGCTGGAGCCGATCAATGCGGACGACGAAGCGCTGCTGCGCGCGTTCGCGGACGAGCACAACGTGCAGTTCTGGTTGCAGCCGAAGGGGCCGGACACGGTGACGCCGTTCTATCCGCTCGACGTGTCGCTCGACTACACGCTGCCGGAATTCGGCATCCGCATGCCGTTCAAGCCGACCGACTTCACGCAGGTCAATCACCAGATCAACCGCGTGCTGGTGGGCCGCGCGCTGCGCCTGCTCGCGCCGTCGCGCGACGATCGCGTGCTCGACCTGTTCTGCGGGATCGGCAACTTCACGCTGCCGCTCGCGCGGCTGTCGCGCGAAGTGATGGGCATCGAGGGCAGCGACACGCTGACCACGCGCGCGCTGGCGAACGCACGCGAGAACGGGGTCGACGGCCATACGACGTTCGCGTGCCGGAACCTGTTCGAAGTGACCGGCGACGACCTCCGCGCGCTCGGCGCATTCGACAAGTTCCTGATCGACCCGCCGCGCGAAGGCGCGCTCGCGGTGTCGAAGGCGCTGGCCGAGATCGCGCAGAGCGGCGAAGGTCCGCTGCCGAAGCGCATCGTGTACGTGTCGTGCAACCCGTCGACGCTCGCGCGCGATGCAGGCCTGCTCGTGCACGAGGCCGGCTACCGGCTGAAGGGCGCCGGTGTCGTGAACATGTTCCCGAATACGTCGCACGTCGAATCGATCGCGCTGTTCGAGCGCGATTGAGCCGGGCGGCGGACGTAAAAAAACCGGCCCGCGGGCCGGTTTTTTCGTGGTGCGCAGCGAACGTCAGTTGCGGTTGCCGCCGAAGATGCCGAGCAGCGCGAGCAGGTTCGTGAACACGTTGTACAGGTCGAGGTAGATCGCGAGCGTGGCCGAGATGTAGTTCGTCTCGCCGCCGTTCACGACGCGCTGGACGTCGAACAGCATGTACGCCGAGAAAATCGCGATCGCGAGCACCGATACGGTGAGCATCAGCGCCGGCAGTTGCAGGAAGATGTTCGCGACCGACGCGAGCAGGATCACGATCACGCCCATGAACAGCCACTTGCCGAGCCCGGAGAAGTCGCGCTTGCTGACGGTGGCGATCGTCGCCATCGTGGCGAAGATGATGCCGGTGCCGCCGAACGCGAGCATGATCAGCGACGGGCCGTTCGAGAAGCCGAGGATGAAGCTCAGCAGCCGCGACAGCATCAGGCCCATGAAGAACGTGAAGCCCAGCAGCACGAACACGCCGGCCGCGCTGTTTTTCGTCCGCTCGATCGCGAACATGAAGCCGAACGCGATCGCGAAGAACGCGAGCAGGCTCATCATCGGGCTCGTGGCCGCGAATAGCGAGAAGCCCGTCGCGACGCCGACCCAGGCGCCCAGCACGGTCGGCACCATCGACAGCGCGAGCAGCCAGTACGTGTTCCGCAGCACGCGGTTGCGAACCTCGGCGGTGCTGACGGAACCGCCGCGGCCGAAATTGTACGGATAGTCGTTCATGGTTTCTCCTAACATTGAACGCGTGGGCGTCCGGGGCCGGTTCGGCGCGCGCGATGTGCGGCGCAGCAAACCGGGGCAGCTATGGCTAAGATACGTTCCGTGCCGGGAGGTTTCAATGGCCCGGCGGCACAAAACATATGGATTCTGAACCTTTCATTCGTGTAAGGGTTCAATCGCAATGATACACGGGATCGTGCTACAATAGCGGATTCATTTGAACCTGTAACTTCTTAATTTTTTGGAGTTTTTATGGCAATCGAGCGCACCCTGTCGATCATCAAGCCGGATGCGGTGGCAAAGAACGTGATCGGCCAGATCTACAGCCGTTTCGAAGGCGCCGGCCTGAAGATCGTCGCATCGCGCATGGCACACCTGTCGCGTGCTGACGCAGAGAAGTTCTATGCAGTTCACGCAGCGCGTCCGTTCTTCAAGGACCTCGTCGACTTCATGATCTCGGGCCCGGTGATGATCCAGGTTCTGGAAGGTGAAGGCGCGATCCTGAAGAACCGCGACCTGATGGGCGCAACGGATCCGAAGAAGGCGGAAAAGGGCACGATCCGCGCCGACTTCGCCGACAGCATCGACGCGAACGCCGTCCACGGCTCGGACGCTGCGGAAACGGCAGCGGTCGAAATCGCGTTCTTCTTCCCGGAAATGAACGTTTACTCGCGTTAAGCCCTGGCTGACAGCAAGTAGGCAGGATTCAGCGCACGCGGCAAGGCAGCACATCATGACGAGCGAAACTTCCGTCAATCTTCTCGACTTCGATGCCGAGGGTCTTGTCGCGTACTGCGGCAGCCTGGGCGAGAAGCCGTTCCGCGCCAAGCAATTGCAGCGCTGGATCCACCAGTACAACGCCGGCGATTTCGACGGCATGACCGATCTCGCGAAGTCCCTGAGGGAAAAACTCAAGGGCCGCGCGTCGATCGTGATGCCGGAGATCGCCAGCGATCACGTTTCCACCGACGGCACGCGCAAGTGGCTGATCGACGTCGGAAACGGCAATGCGGTCGAAACCGTGTTCATCCCGGAAGAGACGCGCGGCACGCTGTGCGTGTCGTCGCAGGCCGGGTGCGCGGTGAACTGCCGCTTCTGTTCGACGGGCAAGCAGGGTTTCTCCCGCAACCTGTCGACAGCTGAAATCATCGGCCAGCTCCGGATGGCCGAATTTGCATTGCGCGCGTCGCTGGGCCGCGCGCCCGGCCCGAACGGCAAGGCCGAACGGGTCGTCACCAACGTGGTGATGATGGGCATGGGCGAGCCGCTCCTGAATTACAGCGCGGTCGTCCCCGCGATGCGACTGATGCTCGACGACAACGCGTACGGCCTGTCGCGCCGCCGCGTCACGCTGTCGACGTCCGGCGTGGTGCCGATGATGGACCGCCTCGGCGCCGAGTTGCCGGTCGCGCTGGCCGTTTCGCTGCACGCGCCGAACGATGCGCTGCGCGACGAGCTGGTGCCGCTCAACAAGAAGTACCCGCTTCGCGAGCTGATGGCCGCGTGCCAGCGTTATCTCAAGGTCGCGCCGCGCGACTTCATCACTTTCGAATACTGCATGCTCGACGGCGTCAACGACACCGAAGCGCATGCGCGCGAACTGCTGGCCGTCACGCGCGACGTGCCGTGCAAGTTCAACCTGATCCCGTTCAATCCGTTTCCGGAATCGGGCCTCATCCGCTCGAAGCCGGAGCAGATCAAGCGCTTCGCGCAGGTTCTCATCGACGCGGGTGTCGTCACGACCGTGCGCAAGACGCGCGGCGACGACATCGACGCCGCGTGCGGGCAGCTGGCCGGCGCGGTGAAGGATCGCACGCGCCTCGCGGAACGAACGGGCGCAGCAGGAAAAATCATCGAAGTTCGGGCAGTTTGACGGGGGCACCTGGCCGGGGTGCCCGAACCCTTTGGCGGTGCAACACGCGAATAGCGATCGGTCGCGGCGCCTCGGCGCCGCGCAGGGTATGAACAGTTGCGGGTGCCGGCCGGCGGGAGTCGGCGGCGGCCGCCAGTGAAGAAGAATCGACGCGAGGACAAGGATGAGTGAGCCGCAGCCGTCTAACGGCGCAGAGACGAATGCCGCGAAGCCGGCACCGGCGGGACTGGAATCGCTGGCGGCGGTCGGCAGCCGGCTGGCGCAGCTTCGGGAGACGAAGGGCTGGTCGGTCGACGACGTGTCGGCGCGACTCAAGGTCGCACCGCAAAAGCTCCGGGCGCTCGAGGCCGGCGACATCAGCCATTTGCCCGGCGTGACGTTCGCGCTCGGGGTCGTGCGCAGCTATGCGAAGATGCTCGGCGTCGATCCGGAACCGTTCGCGCAGGCGCTGCGCCGCGAGCGCGGGGTGCCGGAAGTCGACCTGTCGATGCCGGCGTCGTCGGGCACGGATCTGCCGCGCGGCCGCGTGTCGATTCCGCTCGGCGGCTCGTCGCGTCACCATCCGTGGCTGTGGGGGACGGGGATCGTCATCGTCGCGGTGGTCGCCGTACTGATGTGGCACACTGGCGGCGATTCGTCGAGCCTGCTCGCACGCTTCAAGGGCGGCGACGCCGAGCATGCGTCGGCCGCGAGCGCGGCGACGGCATCGTCGGCTGCTGAAGAAGCGGCCACGAACGCCGCGTCGGGCGCGGTGACGAATGCGGTTCCGGCCCCGGCTGCTGCATCGGCTGCCCCGGCGCAGGCGATCGCGTCGGCTGTTCCGGCGCCCGCGGCGCCGGTCGCGACTGCCGCTGCGTCGCAGCCCGTGGCGGCCACGGCGGCGGCAAGCACGGCCGCGCCGGCCCAGCCGGCCAGCGTCGTGGTGGCGGCCGGTCAGTCGATGGTCGAACTGAAGGTCAAGCAGGATTGCTGGTTCAGCGTGCGCGACAAGAACGGCAAGGAGCTGTTCTCGGCGCTGGTGCGCGCCGGCGAAACGAAGCAGGTGGCCGGTGACGGGCCGTTCAAGGTCACGATCGGCAACAAGGCCGGCCTCGACGCGGTTGCGTTCGACGGAAAACCGGTCGATCCGGCAAAATATTCGGCAGCGCGGGGTAACGTGGCGCGGTTCACGTTGCCCTGACGTCAAGCGCCGTGGCGAAGGCCTGTCGTCGATCTCGGCAGGCCGTGAGGGCACGGCGCTTTTTCAATTCATGCGCCGCGTCGCGGCGCATTCCGCGTAAATGGATCTATCGATGCAATCCGAAGCTCAATCCCCACGCAGCAGTCAGATTTGTTCAACCGAGCCGGTGTTCGGCGGGCATCAGCCGCGCCGCGTATCGCATGCGGTGGATGTCCGCTGGGGCGGGCAACTCGTGACGATCGGCGGCGACGCGCCGGTGCGCGTGCAGTCGATGACGAATACCGACACGGCCGACGCGATCGGCACGGCGATCCAGATCAAGGAACTCGCGAATGCGGGCTCCGAACTGGTGCGCATCACGGTCAACACGCCCGAAGCCGCGGCCGCCGTGCCGGCGATTCGCGAGCAGCTCGACCGGATGGGCGTGACCGTGCCGCTCGTCGGCGATTTCCACTACAACGGCCACCTGCTGCTGCGCGACTACCCGGGCTGCGCGGAATCGCTGTCGAAGTACCGGATCAACCCCGGCAACGTCGGTCAGGGCGCGAAGCGCGACACGCAGTTCGCGCAGATGATCGAGGCCGCGGCGAAGTACGACAAGCCGGTGCGGATCGGCGTGAACTGGGGCAGTCTCGACCAGGACCTGCTCGCGCGCATGATGGACGAGAACGGCGCGCGGGCGCAGCCGTGGGACGCGCAGAGCGTGATGTACGAGGCGCTGATCCAGTCGGCGATCGGCTCGGCCGAACGCGCGGTGGAGCTCGGCCTGGGCCGTGACCGCATCGTGCTGTCGTGCAAGGTCAGCGGCGTGCAGGACCTGATCGCCGTGTACCGCGAACTCGGCCGCCGCTGCGGCTTCGCGCTGCACCTCGGACTGACCGAGGCCGGCATGGGTTCGAAGGGCATCGTCGCGTCGACGGCGGCGCTCGGCGTGCTGCTGCAGGAAGGGATCGGCGACACGATCCGCATCTCGCTGACGCCGGAACCGGGCGCGTCGCGCACGGGCGAAGTGATCGTCGGCCAGGAAATCCTCCAGACGATGGGCCTGCGCTCGTTCGCGCCGATGGTGATCGCGTGCCCGGGCTGCGGCCGTACGACGAGCACGCTGTTCCAGGAACTCGCGATGCAGATCCAGACCTACCTGCGCGAGCAGATGCCGGTCTGGCGCAAGGAATATCCGGGCGTCGAGAAGATGAACGTCGCGGTGATGGGCTGCATCGTCAACGGCCCGGGCGAATCGAAGCACGCGAACATCGGCATCAGCCTGCCGGGTTCGGGCGAGAACCCGGCCGCACCCGTCTTCATCGACGGCGAGAAGGTCAAGACGCTGCGCGGCGAGCGGATCGCCGAGGAATTCCAGCAGATCGTCAGCGACTACGTCGCACGCAATTACGGCCGCACCGAGGCCCTGAACTAATTCGTCCACACACACGAACGATGACTGAACAGAAACGCAAGATCGAGAAGCTCACCGGCGTCAAGGGCATGAACGACATCCTTCCGCAGGATGCCGGCCTGTGGGAATTCTTCGAAGCTACCGTGAAATCGCTGCTGCGCGCGTACGGCTACCAGAACATCCGCACGCCGATCGTCGAACATACGCAGCTCTTCACGCGCGGCATCGGCGAAGTCACCGACATCGTCGAGAGGGAGATGTACAGCTTCACCGACGCGCTGAACGGCGAGAACCTGACGATGCGCCCGGAAAACACCGCGGCCGTCGTGCGTGCGTCGATCGAGCACAACATGCTGTACGACGGCCCGAAGCGCCTGTGGTACATCGGCCCGATGTTCCGTCACGAGCGTCCGCAGCGCGGCCGCTATCGGCAGTTCCACCAGGTCGGCGTCGAGGCGCTCGGCTTCGCGGGTCCCGATGCGGATGCCGAGATCATCATGATGTGCCAGCGCCTGTGGGACGACCTCGGCCTGACCGGCATCAAGCTCGAGATCAACTCGCTCGGCCTCGCCGAAGAGCGCGCCGCGCACCGCGTCGAACTGATCAAGTACCTCGAGCAGTTCGCCGACGTGCTCGACGAGGACGCGAAGCGTCGCCTGTATACGAACCCGCTGCGCGTGCTCGACACGAAGAATCCGGCACTGCAGGACATCGCGCAGAACGCACCGAAGCTGATCGACTTCCTCGGCGACGAATCGCGCGCGCACTTCGAAGGGCTGCAGCGCCTGCTGCTCGCGAACAACATTCCGTTCAAGATCAACCCGCGTCTCGTGCGCGGGCTCGATTACTACAACCTGACCGTGTTCGAGTGGGTGACCGACAAGCTTGGCGCGCAGGGCACGGTCGCGGCCGGCGGCCGCTACGATCCGCTGATCGAGCAGCTCGGCGGCAAGCCGACCGCCGCGTGCGGCTGGGCGATGGGCATCGAGCGCATCCTCGAGCTGCTGAAGGAAGAGGATCTCGCGCCCGAGCAGGAAGGCGTCGACGTGTACGTCGTGCACCAGGGCGAAACCGCGCGCGAACAGGCGTTCATCGCGGCCGAGCGTCTGCGCGACACGGGCCTCGACGTGATCTTCCACTGCAGCGCCGACGGCGCGCCGGCGAGCTTCAAGTCGCAGATGAAGCGGGCCGACGCAAGCGGCGCCGCGTTCGCGGTGATCTTCGGCGAAGAAGAGGTCGCGAACGGCACGGTGGGCGTGAAAGCGTTGCGCGGCGCGGGTGCGGAAGGGGAAAAGAACGTTCAGCAGACCGTACCGGTCGAAAGCTTGACCGAATTCCTAATCAATGCGATGGTTGCATCCGCCGAAGACGGCGACGACTGATCGCGCTGGCATCCGCTCGACAAGAAAAGCCTGAACAGGAAGGAATCGCTCGCCGATGAGTTATCACGACGAACAAGAATCGATTGAAAGTCTGAAGGCGTGGTGGGCCCGCTGGGGCAACCTCACCACGTGGATCGTGCTCGCGGCGCTCGTCGTCGCGGCCGGTTTCAACGGCTGGAACTACTGGCAGCGCCGTCAGGCTGCCGAGGCGTCCGGGCTGTACGAGCAGGTCCAGAAGGCTGCCGCCGCGAACGACAAGGCAACGATGGCCCGCGCGGCTGCCGACATGGAAGACAAGTTCGGCAGTACGCCGTATGCGCAGATGACGGCGCTCGCGGCCGCGAAGACGCTGTATGCGGCCGGCGACGCGGCCGGCGCGAAGGCACAGCTGCAATGGGCCGTCGATCACGCCAAGGACGACGAGTACAAGCAGATCGCGAAGCTGCGTCTCGCGTCGCTGCTGCTCGACGAGAAGGCGTACGACGCGGGCCTCGCGCTGCTGTCGGGTACGCCGGTCGATGCATTCAAGGGCCTCGTGGCCGATCGGCGCGGCGATCTGCTTGCCGCGCAAGGCAAGACCGACGACGCGCGCGCCGCTTACAAGCTCGCGCTCGACGGCCTGTCGAAGGACGACCAGTCCGCGCGCCAGCTCGTGCAGTTCAAGCTGGACGCGCTCGGCGGCTGAATTCCGGTCCCCTCAACCTCTTAACTCTGCTTCGCTAACCGATGAATTTGCTGAAACGTTACGCTGTGCCCGTTGCCTGCGCGGCGGCTGTCCTCGCTTTGGCGGCTTGCTCGTCGTCGAAGGACGCGCGCCGCGTGCCGACGCCGCTCACCGAGTTCAAGCCCGTCATGGACGTGCAACAGGTCTGGAAGGCGAGCGTCGGCAAGGGCGGGCGCTACCTGTTCTCGCCGGTGGCCGTGGGCGACGCCGTCTATGCGGCGGGCGAAAACGGTTCGGTCGAGAAGATCGACGCGAAGACGGGCCAGACGCTGTGGCGCTCGAAGGTCGGTTCGGACCTGTCGGCCGGAGTCGGCAGCGACGGCAACCTGACCGCGGTCGGTGCGTTGAAGGGCGGCGTGTTCGTGCTGGGCCCGGACGGCAAGCAGCTGTGGAAGACCAGCGTGCAGGGCGAGATCTTCTCGCCGCCGCTCGTCGGCAACGGCCTCGTGGTCGTCCGCACGATCGACGGCCAGGTGATCGCGTTCAACGCGCAGACGGGCGAGCAGAAGTGGAACTACCGCAATCGTGCGGTGCCGCTGAACCTGCGCGTGTCGGCGGGCATGACGTTTGCGGGCGACGCGGCCGTGCTCGCGGGCTTCCCGGGCGGTGGTCTCGTCGCGATCAACCTGCAGACGGGCGAGCCGTTCTGGCAGACCCCGGTGTCGTTCCCGAAGGGCGTGACCGAGGTCGAGCGCATCAACGACGTCAGCGGTCCGCCGACGCTCGTGGGCGCGGAAACCTGCGCAGTGACGTTCCAGGGTCAGCTCGGTTGCTTCGATGCGAACTCGGGCCGGCCACTGTGGGAAAAGCCGTTCTCGAGCCGCAGCGGCCTCGCGCAGGACGATTCGGTGGTCGCCGGCGGCGACGACTGGTCGGTCGTCACCGCGTACGACGCGGCCACGGGCAACCAGCTCTGGCGCAACGACAAGCTGAAGAGCCGTGACGTCGGCGTGCCGTACCTGCTCGGGCACGCGGTCGTGATGGGCGATTACAAGGGCTTCGTGCACTTCCTGTCGCGCGAGGATGGCAGCTTCATCGCGCGGATGAAGACCGACGGCAGCGCGATCACGGCGGCGCCGGTCCTCGCGGGCAATACGCTCGTCGTGCAGACGAAGGACGGCGGCCTGTACGGGTTCCGTCCGCGCTGACGCGCACGAAACAGGCGTGGCCGTGGCGCGGCGGGCAGGTCCCGCGCGCCGCGGCCGCGCGACTTGAAGGCGGCCGGCGTTCCCGGCCGCTCGGTATTTGAAAGGCAGTTCGAGACGAAAGACGACGGCGCGCGCGCGCGCCGGGCGCGCGCATCCGGCGCGGCGCGAATTCGTGATATTTTCATTCAGCGCAGCCGCCCGCAGCAGCGGGCCTCCCGCTGCTGCGCTTCACCGTAGAAAACACAGATGAAACCGGTCATTGCCCTCGTTGGGCGCCCCAATGTGGGGAAATCCACGCTGTTCAACCGGCTCACGCGCTCGCGCGATGCGCTGGTCGCCGACTTGCCGGGCCTGACGCGCGATCGCCATTACGGCGAAGGGCGCGTCGGCGAACGGCCTTACCTGGTCGTCGATACGGGCGGCTTCGAACCCGTCGCGAAGGACGGCATCCTGCACGAAATGGCGCGCCAGACGCGGCAGGCCGTCGAGGAGGCCGACGTCGTCGTGTTCATCGTCGACGGCCGTAACGGACTCGCGCCGCAGGACAAGTCGATCGCCGACTACCTGCGCAAGACCGGCCGGCCGATCTTCCTGGTCGTCAACAAGGCCGAGGGGATGAAGTACACGGCGGTCGCGACCGACTTCTACGAGCTCGGGCTCGGCGATCCGCGCGCGATCTCGGCCGCGCATGGCGACGGCGTGACCGACATGATCAACGAGGCGCTCGAAGTCGCGTACGCCGGCCAGCCCGAGGAAGCGGAGGAGGATGATCCGTCGCGCGGCATCAAGATCGCGATCGTCGGCCGTCCGAACGTCGGCAAGTCGACGCTCGTCAACGCGCTGATCGGCGAAGACCGTGTGATCGCGTTCGACATGCCGGGCACGACGCGCGATTCGATCTACGTCGACTTCGAGCGTAACGGCAAGAAATACACGCTGATCGACACGGCCGGCCTGCGGCGCCGCGGCAAGGTGTTCGAGGCGATCGAGAAGTTCTCGGTCGTGAAGACGCTGCAGTCGATCTCCGACGCGAACGTCGTCATTCTTCTGCTGGATGCGCAGCAGGACATTTCCGACCAGGACGCGCACATCGCCGGCTTCGTCGTCGAGCAGGGCCGCGCGCTCGTGATCGGCGTGAACAAGTGGGACGGCCTCGACGACCACGCGCGCGACCGCGCGAAAGCGGATTTGACCCGCAAGCTGAAATTCCTCGACTTCGCGAAATCGCATTTCATTTCGGCCGCGAAGAAGACGGGCATCGGCGCGCTGATGCGCTCGGTCGACGATGCCTACGCGGCCGCGATGTCGAAGCTGCCGACGCCGAAGCTCACCCGCGCGCTGATCGAGGCGGTCGAATTCCAGCAGCCGCGCCGTCGCGGCCCGGTGCGTCCGAAACTGCGCTACGCGCACCAGGGCGGCCAGAATCCGCCGATCATCGTGATCCACGGCAACGCGCTCGACGCGGTGACGGAAACCTACAAGCGCTACCTCGAAAACCGGTTCCGCGAAACTTTCTCGCTGACCGGGACTCCATTGCGCATAGAGTTCCGTTCGTCGAACAACCCGTACGCGGACAAGGGCTGAAGCACGTCCCGCAAGGGCTAGGCCGCATGGCCTACGCCCGGGCGGGGCAGGCAAAATCAGCTATAGTGTAGCGATTGGCGCCGGATCTCTTTTTCTTCGCCGCCAATCCAGATCAACCTGCAAAAAAAGATGGAGTACGCCATGAGCAACAAAGGGCAATTGTTACAAGACCCGTTTTTGAACGCACTGCGCAAAGAGCACGTTCCCGTTTCGATTTACCTCGTCAACGGCATCAAGCTTCAAGGGAACATTGAATCGTTCGACCAGTACGTCGTGTTGCTCCGTAATACGGTGACCCAGATGGTTTACAAGCACGCCATCTCGACGGTCGTGCCGGCGCGCCCGGTGAATTTCCACCCGGACGCGGAAGCCTCGTCCTAACCTATCGCAGCGGCCGGCATCCGGTCGCCGCGAGCGACCGATGCCAGCCGCCTTATCTTGACACCCGATAATTTGATCAACGCAGCGCTCGTCGGCATCGATTTCGGCAAGACCGATTTCGAAGCCAGTCTCGAAGAACTCAGTCTTCTCGCCTCCAGTGCGGGGGCCCGTCCCGCCGTCACCCTCACGGGTCGACGCGCCAGTCCCGATGCCAAGATGTTCATCGGCAGCGGCAAAGCCGAAGAATTGCGGCTCGCCTGCGATGCGCACAACGTCGAAATCGTCATCTTCAACCACGCCTTGGCGCCCGCCCAGCAACGCAATCTGGAGCAGGCACTTAACAGGCGCGTGGTCGATCGCACGAGCCTCATCCTCGACATCTTCGCGCAGCGTGCCCGCAGCCACGAAGGCAAGCTGCAGGTCGAGCTCGCGCAGCTTCAATACCTGTCGACCCGGCTGATTCGCGCGTGGACCCACCTGGAGCGGCAAAAGGGCGGTATCGGCCTGCGCGGCCCGGGTGAAACCCAGCTCGAAACCGACCGCCGGCTGATCGGCGAACGCATCAAGATGCTGAAGTCGCGGCTCGACCGGCTGCGTCGCCAGCACAGCACGCAGCGCCGGCAGCGCGCGCGCAGCGGCACGATGTCGGTGTCGCTCGTCGGCTATACGAACGCGGGCAAGTCGACGCTGTTCAATGCGCTGACGAAAGCGCAGGCCTACGCGGCCGACCAGCTGTTCGCGACGCTCGATACGACGTCGCGGCGCGTGTACCTCGGCGACGAGGTCGGGCAGATCGTCGTGTCCGATACGGTCGGGTTCATCCGCGAGCTGCCTCACCAGCTCGTCGCGGCGTTTCGCGCGACCCTCGAGGAAACGATCCATGCGGATCTGCTGCTGCATGTGGTCGATGCGTCGAGCGCGGTCCGGCTCGAGCAGATCGAGCAGGTCAACGGCGTGCTGCACGAGATCGGCGCGGACACGATCCGGCAGGTGCTGGTCTTCAACAAGATCGACGCCGTGCCCGAGCTGGCGGCCCGCGGCGACGCGGTCGAGCGGGACGAGTATGGTAATATTTCGCGCGTCTTTTTGAGCGCGCGCACCGGTCAGGGTCTCGATACGTTGCGTGCCGCCATCGCCGAAATCGCCTCCGCGGAACACCTTTCCAGCGCGACGTTACCCGACGCGCTCGATGGCACGTCCGCTGAACCGCACGAAGACCACACGATTTCCGAACACGGGCGCTAACCGGTCCCGGCCGGTTCGCCGGCGTCTAATCTGGTGAACAAACTCTGGTGAACGAATACAACGAGCGGAGTACCTGGCGGCGGATGCGCGCCTTGCTGTCGATCAACGATCCCCGCTGGGGACGCGGCGAAGGCAATGGCAAGGACGGATCCCGCCCCCGCGCGAACGAATCGAAGCGTCCGCAAGGCGGCGACGGCGACGGTCCGCCCGATCTCGACGAGATGTGGCGCAACTTCAACCGGCGCCTGAGCGGCCTGTTCGGCGGCAAGGGCGGCAACGGCTTCCGTCCCGACAACGGCCGGGCCGCACGGGTCGGCGTCGGCATCGTGATCGGCGTGCTGGTCGCGGTGTATGCGGGCAGCGGGCTGTTCGTCGTGCAGGAAGGCCAGACGGGCGTCGTGCTGCAGCTCGGCAAGCTGTCGGGCACGGTCGGCCAGGGCGTGCACTGGCGCGCGCCGTATCCGTTCGCATCGCACGAGATCGTCGACACGTCGCAGGTCCGTTCGATCGAGATCGGCCGCAACAACGTCGTGCGTCTCGCGAACGTGAAAGAAGCCGCGATGCTGACGCGCGATGCCGACATCGTCGACGTGCGCTTCATCGTCCAGTACCGGATTCGTTCCGCCACCGATTACCTGTTCCGCAGCGTCGATCCCGAGCGCAGCGTGTCGCAGGCCGCGCAGGCCGCGGTGCGCGCGATCGTCGGCACGCGCAGCGCGGCCGACATGCTGAACCAGGACCGCGATGCGCTGCGCGAGCAGCTGTCCACCGCGATTCAGCGCGATCTCGACCGCTACCAGTCGGGGCTCGAGGTCACGGCCGTCACGATGCAGAGCGTCGCGGCGCCCGACCAGACCCAGGCCGCGTACGCCGAAGTCGCGAAGGCGCGCGACGAGCGCGAGGCCGCGAAGCGCGCCGCGCAGGCGTATGCGAGCGACCTGCTGCCGAAGGCGCAGGGCGATGCGGCGAAGCTCGTCGACGAAGCGAAGGCGTATGCCGACCGCGTGGTCACCGAAGCCGAAGGCGACGCGGACCGCTTCAAGCAGGTCTACGCGCAGTACTCGAAGGCGCCGGCGGTCATCCGCGAGCGGATGTACCTCGAGACGATGCAGGAAATCTATTCGAACGCGACGAAGGTATTCGTCGGCAACAAGGGCGGCAACAGCGTCGTGTATCTGCCGCTCGACAAGCTCGTCGAGCAGGGGCGGCAAAACGCCGCGGCGTCGACCGGCGCATCCGCCGCCGATGCGGCGTCCGCACCGGCGGCAACCGTGCCGTCGGCAGCCGCTGCCGCGCCGGCGAGCGCCGCACCGGCCGCCACCGCGTCGGGCGTCGACGTGCTGCGATCGCGCGAAGCGTTTCGCAGCCGGTCGCGTGAAGACGATACGAAGTAACGGGGAGCGCAGAACATGAACCGAATCATTGCGCTCGTCGTCGCAATCGTGATCGTCGCCTTCGCGGCATCGTCGACGGTCCTCACCGTCGATCCGCGCCATGCGGCCGTGTTGTCGGGCCGCGACGGCACGCAGCCCGAGCTCGCGGGCCCCGGCGTCCACTTCAAGCTGCCGCCGCCGCTGCAGACGGCCACGCTGATCGACACGCGCCTGCAGTCGCTCGAGTCGTCCGATCCGCTGCAACTGGCAACCGAAGACAAGCACGACCTGCTCGTCGCGTATGCGGTGAAGTACCGGATCAGCGATCCGATGAAATATTTCACGGCGACGGGCGGCGACCCGGCGGCGGCGGCCGAACGGCTGTCCGGCGCGCTGAAGAGCGCGCTCGGCGACGCATTCGGCAAGCGGGCGCTCGACGATGCCCTCGGCGGTCAACGTGCGATCGCCGATGCGGCGCGCGATGCGACGAAGGCGAATGCGACCGGTTTCGGCGTCGACGTGGTCGACGTCCAGCTGACGCGCGTCGACCTGCCGGCCGCGCAGACGGATGCCGTCTATCAACGGATGATCGGTGCGTTGCGCGATCAGGCGGCGCAAGTGCGCGCGCAAGGCGCGGCCGACGTCGAGCAGATCAAGGCCGACGCCGAACGCGAGCAGCAGGCCGTGCTCGCGAACGCGTACAAGTCCGCGCAGACGATCAAGGGCGAGGGCGATGCGAAGGCCGCGACGATCGCCGCAGACGCGTTCGGCCGCGATCCGCAGTTCTATCAGTTCTACGCGAGCCTGCAGGCCTACCGGAATACGTTCAAGCGCAACGACATCATCGTCGTCGATCCCGACAGCGAGTTCTTCCGCTTCATGCGCAGCCCGACGGGCGGCGCCGCACCGGCGGCGCCTGCTCCCCGCAAACATTGACCTTGGGGCGCCGCGTCGAGCGGCGCCGTCGCTCGCATGGACCTGGCTGGCTCGTTGTTGCTCGCAGTAGCGCTGATGCTGATCATCGAGGGGGCGTTCCCCTTCGTGTTTCCCGTCGCCTGGCGCGACACGTTTCGTAGAATAGCCGAGCGGCCGCCGCATCATATCCGGATCGGCGGGCTGATCGTGATGGTGCTCGGGCTCGTGCTGCTGCTGCTCGCGACCTGACCGGAGCCCCGATCCGGACGGCGCATCCGCCGTTCGTTCCGCCCGATTTCGAAGTTCCGATTCAACTCGCGGCGCGCGTGTCGCGCGCCGTTTCCCGTCGTAGGACCGTACCGATGTCGACCTGGTTACTTCCCGAGAATATCGCCGACGTGCTGCCGTCGGAAGCGCGCAAGATCGAGGAGCTGCGCCGCAGGCTGCTCGACCGCTTCCGTTCGTACGGCTACGAAATGGTGATGCCGCCGCTGCTCGAGTATCTCGAGTCGCTGCTGACGAGCGGGGGCGCCGATCTGCGCCTGCGCACCTTCAAGCTGGTCGACCAGTTGTCGGGCCGGACGCTCGGCCTGCGCGCGGACATCACGCCGCAGGTCGCGCGGATCGACGCGCACCTGTTGAACCGTCAGGGCGTGACGCGCCTCTGCTATGCGGGCCACGTGATGCATACGCGTCCGCGCGGGCTGCACGCGACGCGCGAACAGATCCAGATCGGCGCGGAAATCTACGGCCACGCCGGGCTGGAAGCCGATCTCGAGATCCAGCAGCTGATGCTCGACGCGCTGCATCTCGCGGGCCTGTCGCGGATCCGCCTCGACCTCGGTCACGCGGGCGTGCTCGCGGCGCTGCTGGCGCGCGACGCGCAGGCCGCGGAGCGCGGCGAGTCGCTGTACGACGCGCTGTCGGGCAAGGACGTGCCGCTGCTGAACGAGCTGACCGACGATCTCGGCGCCGATACGCGCGCCGCGCTGCGTGCGCTGCCGAACCTTTACGGCGACGCGAGCGTGCTCGCCGAGGCGCGCACGCGCCTGCCGGTGCTGCCCGAAATCACGCGGGCGCTCGACGATCTCGCGCAGCTTGCGTCGCAGCCGAAGGGCGTCGAAGTCGCGATCGATCTCGCCGATTTGCGCGGTTACGCGTATCACAGCGGCGCGATGTTCAGCGCCTACATCGACGGCGTGCCGAACGCGATCGCGCGCGGCGGTCGTTACGACCACGTGGGGCAGGCCTATGGCCGGGCCCGCCCGGCAACCGGCTTTTCGCTCGACCTGCGCGAACTCGCGCGGATTTCGCCGGTCGAGGCGCGCGGCACCGCGATTCTCGCGCCGTGGGCGCAGGACGACGCGCTCGGCGCGGCGGTCGCGGCGCTGCGCGATGCGGGCGAGGTCGTGATCCAGGCGCTGCCGGGCCACGACCACGTGCTCGACGAATTCGCCTGCGATCGTTCGCTCGTCGAGCGCAACGGCGCATGGGTGGTCGAACCCCGATAAACAGGCGTTCGCGGGCTGCGCTTCGGCGTGCATATCGTTGAAGCGAAACGGAAAAATTCGGAATCGCCCGCGAACATAGGTAGAATACGTTTTTAACCAGCTAACGAATCAACATGTCTGCCAGCGCAGTGAACGTGACTCCCGGGCGCAATGTCGTCGTCGTGGGAACGCAATGGGGTGATGAAGGCAAGGGCAAGATCGTCGACTGGCTGACGGACCACGCTCAAGGCGTCGTGCGTTTCCAGGGCGGTCACAACGCCGGCCACACCCTCATCATCGGCGGCAAGAAAACGATCTTGCGCCTCATTCCGTCGGGCATCATGCGTGAAGGCGTCGCCTGCTACATCGGCAACGGCGTCGTTCTGTCCCCCGAAGCACTGTTCAAGGAAATCGGCGAGCTCGAAGAGGCCGGCGTGAACGTACGCGACCGTCTGTTCATCTCCGAAGCCACGACGCTGATCCTGCCGTACCACATCGCGATCGACCAGGCGCGCGAAGCGCGCAAGGGCGTGGGCAAGATCGGCACGACGGGCCGCGGCATCGGCCCCGCGTACGAAGACAAGGTCGGCCGCCGCGCGCTGCGCGTGCAGGACCTGTTCGACGCGAAGACCTTCGCCGATCGCCTGCGCGAAAATCTCGATTACCACAACTTCGTGCTGACCCAGTATCTGGGCGGTGCGGCCGTCGACTTCCAGGCCACGCTCGACACGATGCTCGGCTATGCCGACCGCCTGAAGCCGATGGTGGCCGACGTGTCGCGCCGCCTGTACGACGCGAACAACGCGGGCCAGAACCTGCTGTTCGAAGGCGCGCAAGGCACGCTGCTCGACATCGACCACGGCACCTATCCGTTCGTCACGTCGAGCAACTGCGTCGCGGGTGCGGCGTCGGCAGGCGCGGGCGTCGGTCCGCAGAAGCTCAACTACATCCTCGGCATCACGAAGGCGTATTGCACACGCGTCGGCTCGGGCCCGTTCCCGAGCGAGCTGTACGATGCGGACAACCCGCAGCGCCAGGACCAGGTCGGCGTCACGCTCGCGAACGTCGGCAAGGAATTCGGTTCGGTCACGGGCCGTCCGCGCCGCACCGGCTGGCTCGACGCGGCTGCGCTGCGCCGTTCGATCCAGATCAACGGCGTGTCGGGCCTGTGCATGACGAAGCTCGACGTGCTCGACGGCCTCGACGAAGTCAAGCTGTGCGTCGGCTACAAGGTCGACGGCAAGGACGTGGACATCCTGCCGCGTGGCGCGGTCGACGTCGCGCGTTGCGAGCCCGTGTACGAAACGTTCTCCGGCTGGAAGGAAAGCACGGTCGGCATCAAGACGTGGGACGCGCTGCCGGTGAATGCACAGGCATACCTGTCCCGTGTCCAGGAAGTGGCTGGCGTGCCGGTCGACATGGTGTCGACGGGCCCGGACCGCGACGAAACGATCCTGCTCCGCCATCCGTTCAAGGTGTAATTCCCAGATGACGCAGCAAATCACGATGACGGCGGCAGACTTGATGACCGATCCGCGCAACGACGACAAGAACCTGTGGGTAGGCTGGGACGAGTATCACCGGCTGATCGAGCTGCTCGCGCTCCAGGTGCACGCCTCGGGCTGGAAGTTCGACCAGATCCTGTGCCTCGCGCGCGGCGGCCTGCGCGTCGGCGACCAGCTGTCGCGCATCTACGACGTGCCGCTCGCGATCCTCGCGACGAGCTCGTACCGGGAAGCAGCCGGCACCGAGCAGGGCGAGCTCGACATCGCGCAGTACATCACGATGACGCGCGGCAACCTGGCGGGCAACGTCCTGCTGGTCGACGATCTCGTCGATTCCGGCGTCACGCTCGCACGCGTGCAGGAGCACCTGAAGGAACGCTATCCGTCCGTGACGGCCGTGCGTTCGGCCGTGCTCTGGTACAAGGGGTGCTCGAAGGTCAAGCCCGACTATCACACGCAGTTCCTGCCGACGAATCCGTGGATTCATCAGCCGTTCGAGGAGTGGGACACGGTTCGTCCGCACAACCTCGAGGCGTGGATCAAGCGCGGTCGCGCACAGCGCGACGGTTCGGGCGCGTAAGCGTCCGGCCGATCGAAGGAAAGCCTTGTACGGCGCCGCTTGCGGCGCCGTTTTTCATTGGCGCGCGGGTGGCGCCGGGCGGCGTGTGCGGCGGACCCGATAGGCAGGCGGCGCGGCCCCGGCTATGATGGCAGCCCTGCCACAGGTCGCGCCGGATTGCATGCGCGGCGTGGATCACGTGGTTCCACGGCAACACGGCAGGACGGCGTTTCACGGGGGCGCGAGTAGAATAGCGCTCGTTTTGTCCGACCCGGACCCGATTATTACGCTTCATATGAACGACACGACTCACGCGACCGACGCCGCACACGCGCCGCATTCGACGCAACAACACTCGATGCGGGCGCTAGCGATAGCAGCCATCGGCGTCGTGTTCGGCGACATCGGCACCAGCCCGCTGTATTCGCTCAAGGAGGCGTTCAGCCCCGCGCACGGCATTCCGCTGACCGAAGGCTCGATTCTCGGCGTGATCTCGCTGCTGTTCTGGGCGATCATCCTGGTGGTCGGCGTCAAGTACCTGCTGTTCGTGATGCGGGCGGACAACAACGGCGAGGGCGGCGTGCTCGCGCTGATGGCGCTGTCGCTGCGCCCGCTCGACTCCAAGACCCGGGTCGCGGGCGCGCTGATGGCGCTCGGGATATTCGGCGCCTGCATGTTCTACGGGGACGCGGTGATCACGCCGGCGATTTCCGTGATGTCGGCCGTCGAAGGTCTCGAGATCGCGACGCCGCACCTGCCCCATCTCGTGTTGCCGATCACGATCGTGATCCTGATCGCGCTGTTCTGGATCCAGCGGCACGGTACCGCGCTGGTCGGCAAGCTGTTCGGCCCGATCATGGTGCTGTGGTTCGTCGTGATCGCGGCGCTCGGCGTGTACCACATCGTTCGCGTGCCGGGCATCATCGCGGCAATCAATCCGTATTACGCGGCATCGTTCATGGCCGACCACCTGCTGCAGGCCTACGTCGTGCTCGGCTCGGTCGTGCTGGTGCTGACCGGCGCGGAAGCGCTCTACGCGGACATGGGCCACTTCGGTGCCAAGCCGATCCGGTACGCCGCGTACGGGCTCGTGATGCCGTCGCTCGTGCTGAACTACTTCGGGCAGGGCGCGCTGCTGATCCAGAACCCGAAAGCGATCGAAAACCCGTTCTTCCTGCTGGCGCCCGAATGGGGGCTGCTGCCGCTCGTCGTGCTGTCGACGGTCGCGACCGTGATCGCGTCCCAGGCCGTGATCTCGGGCGCGTATTCGCTGACGTCGCAGGCGATCCAGCTCGGCTACGTGCCGCGCATGAAGGTGCTGCATACGTCCGAGCTCGCGATCGGCCAGATCTACGTGCCGGTCGTGAACTGGCTGCTGCTGGCCGTGATCCTCTGTATCGTCGTCGGCTTCAAGAGCTCGGACAATCTCGCGGCCGCGTACGGCATCGCGGTGACGGCGACGATGGTGATCACGACCGTGCTCGCGTGCGTCGTGATGGTGAAGGTGTGGAACTGGAACCGGCTGCTGGTCGGCGCGATCATCGCGGTGTTCCTCGCGATCGACCTCGGCTTTTTCGGCGCGAACCTGCTGAAGGTCGCGCAGGGCGGCTGGCTGCCGCTCGGTATCGGCGCGTTGCTGTTCTTCCTGCTGATGACCTGGTACAAGGGGCGTCACATCGTCAAGGAGCGCACGGCGGCCGACGGTATTCCGCTGGAGCCGTTCCTGCAGGGCCTGCTCGCCCATCCGCCGCATCGCGTGTCGGGCACCGCGATCTACCTGACCGGCAACGACAAGCTCGTGCCCGTCAGCCTGCTGCACAACCTGAAGCACAACAAGGTGCTGCACGAACGGACCATTTTCCTGACGTTCGTCACGCGCGACATTCCGTACGTGCGCGACGACAAGCGCCAGAGCGCGCGCGATGCGGGCGGCGGGCTGTACATCGTCAAGGCCGAGTACGGCTTCAACGAGACGCCGGACGTGAAGGCCGTGCTCGAGGAATTCGGCCGCACGCACGACATGACGTTCGAGCTGATGGACACGTCGTTCTTCCTCGCGCGCGAAACGGTCGTGCCGACGCATCTGCCAGGGATGTCGATCTGGCGCGAGCGGGTGTTCGCATGGATGCACCAGAACGCCGCGAAGCCGACCGATTTCTTCGCGATTCCGGCGAACCGCGTCGTCGAGCTCGGGACGAAGATCGAGATCTGACGGGCCCGGCGCGCGGGCCGTCCGGCCGCGTCATAGGTACCCGGATAATGAAAAAGCCCGCCTTTCGGCGGGCTTTTTCGTACGGCGACGGCGGGTCTATTCGCTTGTTCAGCGCTTGAGCTTCGCGAACGCCGCGGCCATCGCGCCGGCCGGCTCCGGCTCGCGCGAACGCTGCGGGCGGGCGGCGCCGCGCCCTGCGTTGCCGCGATCCTGGCCGCCGCGCGACGACATGCCGGGCGCTGCCGCGTCGTCGTCGAGGCGCATCGTCAGCGCAATGCGCTGGCGCTTCACGTCGACGTCGAGCACCTTCACCTTGACGACCTGGCCGGCCTTCACGACCTCGTGCGGGTCCTTGATGAATTTCGTCGACATCGCGAACACGTGGACGAGGCCGTCCTGGTGCACGCCGATATCCACGAACGCGCCGAACGCGGCGACGTTCGTCACGACGCCTTCCAGCGTCATGCCCGGTACGAGATCCGAGACCTTCTCGACGCCTTCGCGGAACGTGGCCGTCTTGAATTCCGGACGCGGATCGCGACCCGGCTTTTCCAGTTCGGCCAGGATGTCGCGTACGGTCGGCAGGCCGAAACGTTCGTCAACAAATTCCATCGGCGACAGGCCGGACAGCGCTTCGCGGTTTCCGAGCACGTCGTCGATGCGCTTGTTGATCTTCGCGAGTATCCGTTCGACGACCGGATACGCTTCCGGGTGCACCGACGAGCGGTCGAGCGGGTTCTCGCCGCCGTTGATGCGCAGGAAGCCGGCGGCCTGCTCGAAGGTCTTGTCGCCGAGGCGCGGCACCTTGCGCAGGTGCTCGCGCGACGGGAACGGGCCGTTCGCATCGCGATAGTCGACGATGTTGCGCGCGAGCGTCGCGTTCAGGCCCGACACACGGGCGAGCAGCGGGGCCGACGCGGTGTTCGCGTCGACGCCGACCGCGTTCACGCAATCCTCGACGACCGCGTCGAGCGAGCGGGCGAGTTCGCGCTGGTTCACGTCGTGCTGGTACTGACCGACGCCGATCGCCTTCGGCTCGATCTTCACGAGTTCGGCAAGCGGGTCCTGCAGGCGGCGGGCGATCGACACGGCGCCGCGCAGCGATACGTCGAGTTCCGGGAATTCCTTCGCGGCGAGCTCGGACGCCGAGTAGACCGACGCGCCGGCTTCCGACACGACGATCTTCTGCAGGCGCAGCTCCGGATGTTTCGCGATCAGTTCGCTCGCGAGCTTGTCGGTTTCACGCGACGCGGTGCCGTTGCCGATGCTGATCAGTTCGGCCTGCGTCTGCGCGGCGATGCGCGCGAGTTTCGCGATCGAACCGTCCCAGTCGCGGCGCGGCTCGTGCGGGTAGATCGTGTCGGTCGCGAGCACCTTGCCGGTGCGGTCGACGACCGCGACCTTCACGCCGGTGCGCAGGCCGGGGTCGAGGCCGATCACGGCCTTCGGGCCGGCCGGCGCGGCCAGCAGCAGGTCGTTCAGGTTGCGCGCGAACACGCGGATCGCTTCGGTTTCGGCCGTTTCGCGCAACTGCGTGAGCAGTTCGTTTTCGATATGCGGCTGCACCTTCACGCGCCAGCACCAGCGGCAGACGTCGGACAGCCATTTGTCGGCCGGGCGATTCTGGTTCGCGATGCCGAAATGGCGCGCGATCATCGCCTCGCCGGGATGCGGCACTTGCGCGTCGAGCTCTTCGCCCAGACCGAGCTTGATCGTCAGCACGCCGGCGTTGCGGCCGCGGAACAGCGCGAGCGCGCGGTGCGACGGCACGGTCTTGATGGTTTCCGCGTAGTCGTAATAGTCGCGGAATTTCTCGCCTTCCTCGTTTTCCTTGCCCTCGACGACGGCCGACGACACGACGCCCTGGTTGTGCAGGTAGTCGCGCAGCTTGCCGAGCAGCTCCGCCGTCTCGCCGAACTGTTCGGACAGAATGTCGCGCGCGCCGTCGAGCGCGGCCTTCACGTCGGCGACGCCCTTGTCGGCGTCGACGTACGCGGCCGCCTCGGCCTGCGGGTCGAGCAGCGGGTTCGCGAGCAGCGCCTGCGCGAGCGGTTCGAGGCCGGCTTCGCGGGCGATCTGCGCACGCGTGCGGCGCTTCGGCTTGTACGGCAGATAAAGGTCTTCGAGCACCTGCTTGCTGTCGGCCGCGTCGATCGCGGCACGCAGCTCGTCGGTCAGCTTGCCTTGTTCGTCGATGCTCGACAGGATCGTGGCGCGGCGATCCTCGAGCTCGCGCAGGTACAGGAGGCGTTCCTCGAGCTGGCGCAGCTGCGTGTCGTCCAGGTTGCCGGTCACTTCCTTGCGGTACCGGGCAATGAACGGAACGGTCGAGCCTTCGTCGAGGAGTTGCACGGCCGCCGCGACCTGGCGCGGCTGGACGGACAGTTCGGTGGCGATGCGCTGTACGATCTTGAGTGCTACGGTTTCCGTCATGTCGTGGATGGTCTGTCTGCCTGCTGAAATCGCGGCGCGGGCCGGCAGGCCCGGAGCGGCGGGCTGCCCGGCGGGCCCGACGGGCCAGAGGCCGCGGATGAATGAAGCGGGGCATTTTGCCATAAATGGCGGAGCGTCCAGCCGGGGGTGATAGAATTTGACACATGTCCCGCAGCTTTCCTACGACGTTGCCAACTTCCCGCATTTCTCTCGTCGCGCTCGGCGCAGCGCTCGCCGCGGCTTTGTCTGCCGGGCCTTCCGGCGCATTCGCGCAGGCCGCTGACGCCAGCGCGCCGGACGCCGTCGCGTCCGCGCCCGTTGCCGCCTCCGCCGTCCCGGATTTCGACGCCCGTCAAAAAGTGCTCAATCAACGCTCCGCGGAAAACGATTATCGTTATGCGGTGGCGGAGCACGATTGTTACAGCAAGTTCTTCGTCAATCACTGTCTCGGCAAGGCGCGCGACCAGATGCGCGAGGAACGGGCGAGCATTCGCCAGGAGCAGCTCGCGCTCAACGACGAGCAGCGTGCGGTGCGCGCGCAGCAGCGCGACCAGCAGCAGGCGCTGAAGCAGGCCCGGAACGCGGCGGAAGCGCCGCAGCGGGCGGCGAACGAAGCGGCGAACGCGGCTGCATTCCGCGACAAGCAGGAGCAGAATGCACTGAAACAGGCGCAGCGCGGCGCGGAAGGACCGCAACGCGCGGCGAGCAAGCAGGCATACGACCAGAAGCAGGCGGATTTCCAGCGCAAGCTCGACCAGGCGCACCAGCAGGCGGCGCAGAAGGCGCAGGAACGGGCGGACAACGCCACGCGCTACGAGCAGAAGCAGAAGGAAGCCGCGCAGCACAAGGCCGATGTCGAGCGGCGTCAGCAGGAAGCGGCCGAGAAGGCCAAGCAGCAACAGCAGCAGGGGCAGTAACGTGTTGAATTGATCGGGATCAGTCTCGGGCGCGTCGGCACGCCGGCCGTCGCGCTGCTTCGATGAGGAGGCAACTATGCAAAACCGTCACACGGAACAGCAGCAGGAATTGCACAACCGTTTGGCTGCATTGCAGGAGCAGCACCAGCAGCTCGCTCGGGAGATCGAGCTGAAGGAAGGACACTCCGACATCGACGACATCACGCTGCACCGGCTGAAGAAGGAAAAGCTGGCGGCCAAGGACAAAATCATTTTGCTGCAATCGCAGCTCGAACCGGATAAGCGCGCCTGAGCGCGGCCTGGCAAGCGCCGGCGCCGCCCGGGCGCTGGACACAGGAACGCTTGCCTTGAATTCACCGCTTGAAGCCACCCCCGATGCCCGGCGTGACACGACGTCCGCCGGGCGCGTTCGTGCGCCCGAAGGCACTTTCGAGCTGAGCCGCAAGCGTGTCGACGAGCTCGACACGATCTTCGGCGAAGGCGGGTTGCTGGCGCGCGCGCTCGACGGTTATCGGCCGCGTACGTCGCAGATCGAGATGGCGCGCGCGGTCGCGTCCGCGATGGAAGCGTCCGCGCGCCGGATGCCCGAACCCGAGATCTTCGAAACCCGCAAGCGGCCGGCACGCCGTCTCGGCGACGGCGACAAGACGGCCGGGCCGGCTGCGGACGATGCCGCGGCAGCCGAATCGGACAACGACGCGGGCGACAACACGCTGATCGTCGAAGCCGGCACGGGTACCGGCAAGACCTACGCGTATCTGGTGCCCGCGATGCTGTGGGGCGGCAAGGTGATCGTGTCGACCGGCACGAAGCACCTGCAGGACCAGCTGTTCCAGCGTGACATCCCGACCGTGCGCAACGCGCTCGCGGTGCCGGTGTCGGTCGCGATGCTCAAGGGCCGCGCCAACTATCTGTGCCACTACTACCTGCAACGCACGGCCGACAACGGCCGGCTGCCGTCGCGGCAGGACACGGCCTATCTGCAGGAAATCGTCCGCTTCGCGAAGATCACGAAGAGCGGCGACAAGGCCGAACTCGCAAGCGTGCCGGAAAACGCGCCCGTGTGGTCGATGGTCACGTCGACGCGCGACAACTGCCTCGGCCAGGAATGCCCGCACTACAAGGAATGCTTCGTGATGCAGGCGCGGCGCGAGGCCCAGCAGGCTGACATCGTCGTCGTCAACCATCACCTGTTCTTCGCGGACATCATGCTGCGCGACACGGGGATGGCCGAGTTGCTGCCGAACGCGAACACGATCATCTTCGACGAAGCGCATCAGCTGCCGGAGACGGCGACGCTGTTCTTCGGCGAGACGCTGTCGACGACGCAGATCCTCGAGCTCGCGCGCGACACGGTGGCCGAAGGCCTGAGCCATGCACGCGACGCGGTCGAGTGGGTGAAGCTCGGCGGCGATCTCGAGCGCGCGGCGCGCGACTTGCGTCTCGCGTTCGCGAACGACCAGATCGTGCGCATGTCGCTCGCGCAGCTCGGCGACGATCACCCGATGTTCGGTGCGCTCGATGCGCTCGACGCTGCGCTCGATGCGCTCGCGTCGGCACTCGCGAGCCAGGCCGAGCGTGCGGAATCGCTCGGCGCGTGTCTGCGGCGCGCCCGCGAGCTGCAGGACCTGCTGGCCGGCTGGGTCGCGCCCGGCGCGGCGGAAGCGGCCGCGCGGGCCGATGCGGCCGTGGCGGGCGACAACGCGGCCACTGACGGCGATCCGAACGAGAAGGTGCGCTGGGTCGAGGTGTTCGCGCATACCGTGCAACTGCACGAAACGCCGCTGTCGGTCGCGCCGATTTTCGCGAAGCAGCGTGCGGGTGTGCCGCGTGCGTGGGTGTTCACGTCGGCCACGTTGTCGGTGCGCGGCGATTTCACGCACTACGCGGCGCAGATGGGCCTCAGCTCGCGTCGTTCGATGACGCTCGCCAGCCCGTTCGATTACCAGTCGCAGGGGTTGCTGTACGTGCCGCGCAACCTGCCGCAACCGTCTTCGCCGGCGTTTACCGATGCCGTCTTCGATGCCGCGTTGCCGGCGATCGAGGCGTCCGGCGGTGGCGTGTTCATGCTGTGCACGACGCTGCGCGCGGTCGACCGGATCGCCTCGAAGCTGCGCGACGTGATCGAGGCGCGCGGCTGGAACACGCCGCTGCTCGTGCAGGGCGACGCAAGCCGTACCGAGCTGCTCGACCGCTTCCGCGCGTACGGCAATGCGATCCTGGTCGGTAGCCAGAGTTTCTGGGAGGGCGTCGACGTGCGCGGCGATGCGTTGTCGCTGGTCGTGATCGACAAGCTGCCGTTCGCGCCGCCGGACGATCCGGTGCTGGCCGCGCGGCTCGATGCGTTGACGAAGAAGGGGCTGAGCCCGTTCGCGGTGCATCAGCTGCCGCAGGCCGTGATCACGCTGAAGCAGGGCGCGGGCCGGCTGATTCGTGCGGAGACGGATCGCGGCGTGCTGATGATCTGCGACACGCGACTCGTCGACAAGCCGTACGGGCGCCGGATCTGGCAAAGCCTGCCGCCGTTCAAGCGCACGCGCGAGATCGCGGTCGTGCAGGATTTCTTCGACGAGCACCGCTCGGACAAGCGCGCTTGATCGCGCGCGCGGCACTTGTCGCTTGATTGTCCCGGTGCCGCTTGCATGCGGCGCCAATAAAAAAACCCGGCTCGATGGCCGGGTTTTTTGTGTGCACAACGGATGTTACATCGCGCCGTGCTTCAGAACTGCCACCACGACTTCTTCGCACCGGGGCGCGAATGGCCCGTCACATACGGGCTGTCGGGGAACGTGCCCGCGAGCACGCGCTTGGTGTCCTCGGCGAGTTCCGGCTGGTTCAGCTTGCCGTACGACAGGATCATGATGTGCAGCGCATCCTCGATCGCCGGCGCGCCCTTGTAGTCCTTGATCGCGAGCTGGGCGCGGTTGATGGCCGCGACATACGCGCCACGACGGTAGTAGTAGTCGGCCGCGTGCACTTCGTGCGACGCGAGCGCGTTGACGATGTAGCGCATCCGTGCGGCCGCGTCGGGCGCGTACTTGCTCTTCGGGAAGCGATCGACGACGACCTTGAACGCATCGTACGATTCGCGCAGCGCCTGCGGATCGCGTTCGCTCATGTCCTGGCCGGAGAAGCGCCCGAACAGGCCGAGATCGTCGTTGAAGTGGATCATCCCCTTCAGGTAGTACGCGTACGGGATATCCGGATGATCCGGGTGGAGCTGGATGAAGCGGTCGACGGCCTGGTCGGCGGCTGCCGGTTCGTTGTCCTTCCAGTTGCAGTACGCGACGTTGATCTGCGCCTGCTGTGCGAAATGGCCGAACGGATCGCGGCCTTGCAGCGATTCGAAATATTTCGCGCACTTGCCCCAGTCGCCGCCGGACAGTGCGTCCTGGGCCTCTGAGTATAATTTGTTGTTCGACCAGGTAGCCGTCTCGTCCTGCTTCTGCGGCAAGCCGTGGCAGCCGGCGATGAGGGCCGCGGCCGCTACCGCCGCAGCCCGGGCGGCGACGGTTCTGGCCGTGCGTTTGGTCGAATTCATCATGCTCGCATGTCCTAGCTTCAAGTCTCGGTGACCCAGTCTAAATGACCCGTTCAAGTTCGCAGAATGCCCAGCCGGGCACACCAAATCGCGAAGATTATAGCCCAAGCGATCGGCCCGCCGACGCTGCCTCGGGGGATTCCCTCGATGACGATCTGGCCGGCGACGCGATGCAGCCGCCCGTCGTGCCGTCCGTGGCGGGCGATGACGCGCCGCGTATCGTCGAAGTGCCGCTGTCGCTCGCCGGCGAACGGCTCGACAAGGCGCTTGCCCAACTGTTCCCCGAATTCTCGCGCAGCCGCCTGCAGAGCTGGATCGAGGCGCAGCGCGTGCTCGTCGACGGCGCGCCGGCGAAGATCCGCCAGCCGGTGCCGCTCGGCGCGAAGATCGCGCTCGTGCCCGATCTGCTGCCCGAGCAACTCGCGTTCACGCCGGAGCCCGTGCCGCTCGACGTGATTTACGAGGACGACGCGCTCGTCGTCATCAACAAGCCGGCCGGCCTCGTCGTGCATCCGGCCGCCGGCAACTGGAGCGGCACGATCCTCAACGGCCTCCTGCATCGCTACGGCGACGCGGCGGCCGGCCTGCCGCGCGCGGGGATCGTCCACCGGCTCGACAAGGAAACCTCCGGCCTGATGGTGGTCGCCCGCACGCTGGCCGCGCAGACGGACCTCGTGCGCCAGCTGCAGGCCCGCACGGTGAAGCGCCGCTATTTCGCGCTGGTGTGGGGCACGATGCCCGAGGCGGGCACGATCGACGCGCCGATCGGCCGCGATCCGCGCGAGCGCACGCGCATGGCCGTCGTCACCGGCGCGTCGGGCAAGCCCGCGCGCACGCATTTCCGCACGGTTGACACATGCCTGTGGCAACGTCAGCCGGTTTCGGCGATTCAGTGCGATCTCGAAACCGGCCGTACGCACCAGATCCGTGTGCATTGCGCGCATGCCGGACATCCGCTGCTCGGCGATCCGGTCTACGGGCGCGCGCGCGGCAAGCGCTCGGTCACGCCGCTGCCGGACGGGTTCGCGCGACAGGCGCTGCATGCGTGGCGGCTCGGCCTCGTGCATCCGGTCACGGGCAAGGCGATGCAGTGGCGCTGCCCGCTGCCGGACGACATGAACGCACTGGTCGCCGCGCTCGGCTTCGGGCAGGGCGACGAGGAATTCGACGACGACGACGGTGTCTACGACGATGACGATTTCGGCGGCGAGTATCACGACGACGAGCCGTATCTGGACGACGATGAGGAGGAGTGAGTGCCGATGACGAACCTGGCGCCGTTGACGTGGCAGGACTGCGTGCGGCCCGACTGGCAGGTGTCGCCGCGCGTGCGCGCGCTGATCACGACCCGCGACGGCGGTGTGAGCGAAGGCCCGTACGGGCGCTGGCAGGACGGCGCCGCGCTGCCGGGCGGGATGAATCTCGGCCTGCATACCGGTGACGATCCCGGCCATGTCGCCGCCAACCGCGCGCGCGTGCTGGCCCTCGCTGGCCAGTCGGGCGCCGCATGGCTCGAGCAGGTTCACGGCGCGCAGATCGTGCAGGCGGACGCGGTGATCGCCGCCGCGCCTGGTGCCACGGCGCCGGTGCAAGCCGACGCGAGCGTGACCGATCAGGCAGGCGCCGTCTGCGTGGTGATGGTGGCCGATTGCCTGCCCGTGCTGCTGTGCGACGCGCAGGGCCGCGCGGTCGGCGCCGCGCATGCGGGCTGGCGCGGGCTCGCGGCCGGCATCGTCGAGCAGACGGCGGCGCGCGTCGCGGCGCTTGCGGGCGGCGCGACGGACGCGCTGCATGCGTATCTCGGTCCGGCGATCGGCTCGCAGGCGTTCGAGGTCGGCGCCGATGTGCGCGATGCGTTTCTCGACACGGCTCCGCAGTCGGAGCATGATGAAACCCGTCATGCGTTCGTCGCGATCGACGGCGCGCCCGGCAAGTTCCTGGCCGACCTCTACGCGCTCGCGCGCCTGCGACTCGCGCGTGCGGGTGTGGCGCACGTGAGCGGCGGGACGGCGTGCACGGTCGCCGAGCGTGCGCGCTTCTATTCGTACCGGCGCGACCGCGTGACGGGGCGCATGGCCGCGGCAATCTGGCTGGCCGATTGATTGCATGCGCATGCGCGCCGGCTTTGTTGCGCCGCGAAATCGAGTTATCTCGATATTGAGGCGGCAATACGGCGTTGCATGCGCGACTGAATGAAAAATCCCGACGTCAAGCTAAACAAAATGTTTTATGTTTCGCCGGAACCCTTGTCCCGTCTGTTGTGCGCGGATTATCTCCGTGCCGAAATGTTCAGTGGTTTGACGGGGCGCTTCACATGGGGAAAACGATAATGATAAAAATACCGCACTGCGGCAGAATCTGGAGACGCCTCTCCAGAGCATGACGGCCCGGCTCGCAGCCGGCACGCCGCGCGCGAGCAGGATTTCACGATTGACGCTCACGAATCACCGGTAAGGCAGGTAATGACAGCATCGAAAAATTCGTCGACGTCCGCGCATGCGGGCACTTCCGCGGGCAGCACCGGTTTCGATCCGGCCGCCCAGCCGATGCAGCAGATGTTCGAGTCGTGGTTGAACGCGTGGCGCGGTTTTGCAGATCCGGCGCGCGCCGCGACGGCATCGGCCTCCGTCAATCCGTTCGCGACATTCCAGTTCCCGACGTCGTTTCCGTTCCAGATGCCGTCGATGCCCGACTTCGGCGCGATGGCGTCGCCGTTCGCGGGGCTGAAGCTGCCGGTTGCCGCGATTCCGCCCGAACGGCTCCAGGCATTGCAGGCCGACTACGCACGCGATTGCATGACGCTGATGCAGCAGGCGGCCGCCGCGAAGCTCGAGTCGCCGGAGCTGAAGGACCGCCGCTTCAGCGGCGACGCATGGAAGGCGTCCCCCGCGCATGCGTTCGCGGCCGCCTGGTATCTGCTCAACGCGCGCTATCTGCAGGAGCTGGCCGACGCGCTTCAGACCGATCCGAAGACGCGTGAGCGCATCCGTTTCACGGTCCAGCAATGGACGGCCGCCGCCGCGCCGAGCAACTTCCTCGCACTCAATCCCGACGCACAGAAATCGATCCTCGAGACGCAGGGCGAAAGCCTGCGGCAGGGGATGATGAACCTGCTCGGCGACCTGCAGCGCGGCAAGATTTCGCAGACCGACGAATCGCAGTTCGTGGTCGGCAAGAACCTCGGATGTACCGAAGGCTCGGTCGTGTACGAGAACGACCTGATCCAGCTGATCCAGTACACGCCGAAGACGGACAAGGTGTTCGAGCGGCCGTTGCTGATCGTCCCGCCGTGCATCAACAAGTTCTACATCCTCGACCTGCAGCCGGAGAATTCGCTCGTCGCGCACGCGCTGTCGAACGGTCATCAGGTGTTCCTCGTGTCGTGGCGCAACGCGGATGCATCGGTCGCGCACAAGACGTGGGACGACTACATGAACGAAGGGCTGCTCGCGGCGATCGACGCGGTGCAGCAGATCAGCGGCCGCGAGCAGATCAACACGCTCGGCTTCTGCGTCGGCGGCACGATGCTCGCGACCGCGCTCGCGGTGCTCGCCGCGCGTGGCGAACATCCGGCCGCGTCGATGACGCTGCTCACCGCGATGCTCGACTTCACCGATACGGGCATCCTCGACGTGTTCGTCGACGAGGCGCACGTGCAGATGCGCGAGCAGACCATCGGCGGCAAGAACGGTGCGCAGCCGGGGCTGATGCGCGGCGTCGAGTTCGCGAACACGTTCTCGTTCCTGCGGCCGAACGATCTCGTGTGGGACTACGTCGTCGACAACTACCTGAAGGGCCGCACGCCCGCGCCGTTCGACCTGCTGTACTGGAACAGCGATTCGACGAGCCTGCCGGGCCCGATGTACGCGTGGTATCTGCGCCATACCTATCTGGAAAACAAGCTGCGCGAGCCGGGTGCGCTGACCGTGTGCGGCGAATCGGTCGACCTGTCGCTGATCGACGTGCCGACCTTCATCTACGGTTCGCGCGAGGATCACATCGTGCCGTGGCAGACGGCCTACGCATCGACGTCGATCCTGTCGGGCCCGCTGAAGTTCGTGCTCGGCGCGTCGGGACACATCGCGGGCGTGATCAATCCGCCGGCGAAGAAGAAACGCAGCTACTGGGTCAACGAGGGCGACCTGCCCGAATCCGCGGACGACTGGTTTGCCGCGGCGACCGAGCAGCCGGGAAGCTGGTGGACGACGTGGGTCGAGTGGCTCGACGCGTACGGCGGTCGCAAGGTCGCGCCGCCGGCCCAGCCGGGTTCCGCGCAATTCCCGGTGATCGAGCCGGCGCCCGGGCGCTACGTGTTGCAGCGCGATTGACGAAAACCGGACAGCGGCGCACGCTGTCCGGTGCACCGCAGTTTTTTTAACAGGGCCGGTAACGACGCGCCGTGTCGTGCGGGCCTGGAGGAAAGGGAAATGACGGATGTAGTGATCGTATCGGCCGCGCGGACCGCGGTCGGCAAATTCGGCGGCTCGCTGGCGAAGGTTGCGGCGCCCGAACTGGGCGCGACGGTGATCCGCGCAGTGCTGGAGCGTGCGGGCGTGAAGCCCGAGCAGGTCAGCGAAGTGATCATGGGCCAGGTGCTGACGGCCGGCTCCGGGCAGAACCCGGCGCGGCAGTCGCTGATCAAGGCGGGGCTGCCGAACGCCGTGCCGGGGATGACGATCAACAAGGTGTGCGGCTCGGGCCTGAAGGCCGTGATGCTGGCGGCGAACGCGATCGTCGCGGGCGACGCGGAGATCGTGATCGCGGGTGGCCAGGAGAACATGAGCGCGTCGCCGCACGTGCTGCCGGGCTCGCGTGACGGGTTCCGGATGGGCGACGCGAAGCTGGTCGACACGATGATCGTCGACGGGCTGTGGGACGTGTACAACCAGTACCACATGGGGATCACGGCGGAGAACGTCGCGAAGGAATACGGGATCACGCGCGAAGAGCAGGACGCGTTCGCGGCGCTGTCGCAGAACAAGGCGGAAGCCGCGCAGAAGGCCGGGCGTTTCAACGACGAGATCGTGCCGGTGTCGATTCCGCAACGCAAGGGCGAGCCGCTGCAGTTCGCGACCGACGAGTTCGTGCGTCACGGCGTGACGGCGGAGTCGCTGGCGGGGCTGAAGCCGGCGTTCGCGAAGGACGGCTCGGTGACGGCGGCGAACGCGTCGGGGCTGAACGATGGAGCGGCGGCGGTGCTGGTGATGTCGGCGCAGAAGGCAGCCGCCTTGGGCCTGACGCCGCTGGCGCGGATCAAGGCGTATGCGAACGCGGGCGTGGACCCGAGCGTGATGGGCATGGGCCCGGTGCCGGCGTCGCGCCGTGCGCTGGAGCGCGCGGGCTGGACGCCGGGCGACCTGGACCTGATGGAGATCAACGAGGCGTTCGCGGCGCAGGCGCTGGCGGTGCACAAGCAGATGGGCTGGGACACGTCGAAGGTGAACGTGAACGGCGGGGCGATCGCGATCGGCCACCCGATCGGCGCGTCGGGCTGCCGGATCCTGGTGACGCTGCTGCACGAGATGGTCAAGCGCGACGCGAAGCGCGGGCTGGCGTCGCTGTGCATCGGCGGCGGGATGGGCGTCGCGCTCGCGGTCGAGCGTCCGTAACCGGCCGTTCGTCACCGGCGTACCGAATCCGTGCGCCGGCCGATTGCGGCTTCGGCCGGCGTCACGTGAAGTCAGAGGGGGCCTCCGGCAGCTCTCGAAACCAAAAAATGGAGTGAGATTTATGTCTCAGCGAATTGCGTACGTAACGGGCGGGATGGGCGGCATCGGCACCAGCATCTGCCAGCGTCTGTCGAAAGACGGCTTCAAGGTGGTCGCAGGTTGTGGCCCGAACTCGCCGCGCCGGGTGAAATGGCTCGAGGACCAGAAGGCGCTCGGGTACGACTTCATCGCGTCGGAAGGCAACGTCGGCGACTGGGACTCGACCAAGGAAGCGTTCGACAAGGTCAAGGCCGAAGTCGGCGAGATCGACGTGCTGGTCAACAACGCGGGCATCACGCGCGACGTCGTGTTCCGCAAGATGACGCATGAAGACTGGACCGCCGTGATCGACACCAACCTGACGAGCCTGTTCAACGTCACGAAGCAGGTGATCGACGGGATGGTCGAACGTGGCTGGGGCCGCATCATCAACATTTCGTCGGTGAACGGCCAGAAGGGGCAATTCGGCCAGACGAACTACTCGACCGCGAAGGCCGGCATTCACGGCTTCACGATGTCGCTCGCGCAGGAAGTCGCGACGAAGGGCGTGACGGTCAACACCGTGTCGCCGGGCTACATCGGCACCGACATGGTGAAGGCGATCCGCCCCGACGTGCTCGAGAAGATCGTTGCGACGATCCCGGTGCGGCGTCTCGGCGGCCCCGAGGAAATCGGCTCGATCGTCGCGTGGCTCGCGTCGAACGATTCCGGCTTCGCGACGGGCGCCGACTTCTCGCTGAACGGCGGCCTGCACATGGGCTGAGCGTCCTGGCTGCGCGGGCCGGGTGGCCGCGCAGCCGGGCGTTTTCCGAAGGCCCCCGCCTCCCGGATTCGGGCGGCGGGGATTCGTCACTTGCGCTACGCTGCACTCAAAGGCGTTACATGACTACTACAAAGAAGACGGCCGAACGGCTCATCAAGAAGTACCCGAACCGCCGGCTCTACGATACCGAGACAAGCACGTACATTACGCTGACCGACGTGAAGCAGCTCGTGCTCGAGCAGGAGGATTTCAAGGTCGTCGATGCGAAATCCAACGAAGACCTGACGCGCAGCATTCTCCTGCAGATCATCCTCGAAGAGGAAAGCGGTGGCGTGCCGATGTTCTCGTCGTCGATGCTGTCGCAGATCATCCGTTTCTACGGTCATGCGATGCAGGGCATGATGGGCACGTACCTGGAAAAGAACATCCAGGCATTCATCGACATCCAGAACAAGCTCGCGGATCAATCGAAGAACCTCTACGAAGGTAACGCGATGAATCCGGAAGTCTGGTCGCAGTTCATGAACATGCAGGCGCCGATGATGCAAGGGATGATGACGAGCTACATCGAGCAGTCGAAGAACATGTTCGTGCAGATGCAGGAACAGATGCAGAACCAGGCGAAGTCGATGTTCAGCACGTTCCCGTTCAAGCAGCCGGGCGCATCGGAGCCCGAAAAGAAGTAACGGTTTCGCGGCAGGCCGGCCGCGGCGGCGCGAGCCGTCGGACGTCGGCGCCGCGAAGCAGGGCGGCCGCTCGCGGTCGTGCATTCGGGCACGACGATGCGCGGCTGCCGCCTGCGGAAAAAATCGCCGACGGTCGTCCAGGATCGTCGGCATCGAATGCCCGTGCTTCGTCTGCGCGGGCATCGCCGTTGTCCAGTCGATCGAGATCCAGTCCATACGAACGAAAGCCGGGACGCGCCGCGCCTGATTGTGTGGGCTCGTGCTCGCCTGTCGTACCATAAGCGGCGCTGCACGGCGAGGCGCGAAACGCGCGAGCGGTTCCCGCGCACGGCGAGCGGTACGATGCCGCGCCGATGCGGGGCGGGCGACACTCGCGCCGTTGTCCGCGAGGTCGGCGCTTCGTCCGATGACGAGCGACGGCGTGCCGCTCAATGGCTTTCTGCCCGGCGTCGCAGGCGTGTATGCGGTGGTCGCGCACCCCGGCGTGATTCTGGCGCCGTGGCTCGGTCGCTTGGCGGCGAAGGCGACCATGGAAGCGTGATCCGGCCGGCGATCGAGCCGAGCGACGCCGCTCTGTCGACGTGGCGCAAGCAGCGGCAGGGTACGCGGATCGCCGCTATACTCGCCATCCTTGCATTCATGAAAGGATGCTTCGTATGCGCCCTCGCGTCAGTGTGTTTCTCGCGCTCAGTCTCGATGGATTCATCGCCGGCGACAATGGCGATCTGTCATGGCTGGAGCCGTTTTCATCGGATTCGCCGGATGACACCGGTTACACGGCGCTCATGAACGACATCGACGTGATCGTGATGGGGCGCAATACGTACGACACGGTGATCAACTTCGACCCGTGGCCGTATGCCGGCAAGCGGATGGTCGTCATGACGCGCCGCGAACTGGCGTCGCGCCACGGCGAAGAACCGTTCGACGGCACGCTTGCGGCGCTGCTCGAGCAGCTGGCGAAGCAAGGCCATCGTCACGTTTATCTGGACGGCGGCTTGACCGTGCGAGAAGGCCTCAAGGCCGGCGTCGTCGATCGCATCACGCTGAGCTGGGTGCCGATCGTGCTCGGCACGGGGATTCCGCTGTTCGGTGCTGACCTGCCGCAAACGGTGCTGCGGCTCGACGATACGAAGCGGTTGCCGAGCGGGCTGATGCAGGCCATGTATGTGCCCGTCACGCAGGAGTGACGCGTATGGCGGTGACGCATGCAGCGCCGCGGCCGGCGTTGCATGCGCGTTGGCTTTGACTGGCGTGACGCGTTTCGTCGTGACTCAGTGCGCCGGGCCGAAATCCTGATCGTCGTCCGACGGCGGCAGGTCGAGCACGAGCTTGACGGCGCTGTAGTTGGCCTTCAGCGAGAACACGCGGCCGATCACCAGAAACGTCTGCCGGGAGTTTTCGAGTTCGACGAAGTCGCCCGGTTGCGGGACATGGGCGCCCTGATCGTAGGAAAAGCTGGTACTGGTCTGTTCGCCGATGGCTTCTGCGGCGTGTTCGGTGAATTCGATCGTGAGGTGGGTAGTCATGCGAGCCCCGTTGGGTCGATTGAAGAGAGCGGATGCCGCGATTTTCGCATAGCGGCTTCGCGAGTCCATGCCGATTCTCGTGCGATGGGCTTGACCGACCGCGTGGCATGTCTTCCCAGACCGCCGGCCGCCGGCGACAGAGCGTTACTTCCCGATGCCGCTCGCGTTTTTCCTGCAGAAGCGCCGAGTCACCCATCCTTTTATTTGGGCCCAGTATTCCTTTCCCAGCAGCGCGACGGCGGCCACGAACACGATCTCGCCGATCACGACCAGCGCCGGGATCACGAACGCCTTGTTCGGGATGGACGTAAACGGAAGGATCGGCACCGCGATCCAGTACAACAGCACGACGCCCAGTAGGGCCAGGCCGGTTTTCTTTCTGATGTTCGATTTCGATTGGGGCATCGCATGTCCTTCTGACGGGGATCGAGCAGGGTTTGTTTGCGCGGGCGTTGCGCGACCGGAAGTCCCGCCGGGCGGTCATCTCGCTGCTGGCAGATGCTTCGGTTCGCTGCGCGAAAATTAATAAACGGAGTAATTCGTCTCATTATGAGGCGAGATGCTGCGCGGCGTCAATTTCGATCGCCGGACGAGCGGAAACATGCGCGTCCGACGCACAGGAGTCGGGACGCGAGCGGCAAGCTTGGCCAGGAAGGCGGCGCGGCGGCATACCGTTGTCGCGGGCTGCCGGCGTACATCGGGGGTGGCTCGGTATGGACCGTGCTCGGGCGGCGCAACGAAAAACCGCACCTTGGCCCTGTTTTTTCTGCAGCGCAGCTTCGAAACCGCATGGCGATACCCGTTGCCGAGCAGAAGGCACCCGCATGTGTCGATCGCACCGTCCGGCACTGCCGATGTGGCGCTTCAGCCAATCCGGCACGCGACGATCTTTCCCGGTCGCTCATTTTGCCTCGCCACCCCTAAATCCCTGTAAACTCACGCTTTTGCTGCCACGCCCCCACACTCCAGATGTCCCAATCCCCCAAAGTAGGGTTCGTATCCCTCGGCTGCCCGAAAGCGCTCGTCGATTCCGAACAAATCATCACGCAACTGCGCGCCGAAGGTTATGAAATCTCCGGCACCTACGACGGCGCCGACCTCGTCGTCGTGAACACCTGCGGCTTCATCGACGAAGCCGTGCAGGAAAGCCTCGACGCGATCGGCGAGGCGCTGACCGAGAACGGCAAGGTGATCGTCACCGGCTGCCTCGGCGCGAAGTCGAGCGCGAGCGGCTCGAACCTGATCGAGGAAGTCCACCCGAAGGTGCTCGCGGTCACCGGCCCGCACGCGGTGGGCGAAGTGATGCAGGCCGTGCATTCGCACCTGCCGAAGCCGCACGATCCGTTCGTCGACCTCGTCCCTGCGGCCGGCATCAAGCTCACGCCGCGTCACTACGCATACCTGAAGATCTCCGAAGGCTGCAATCACCGTTGCACGTTCTGCATCATCCCGTCGATGCGCGGCGACCTCGTGTCGCGCCCGGTCGCCGAAGTGATGCTGGAAGCCGAGAACCTGTTCAAGTCGGGCGTGAAGGAACTGCTCGTGATCTCGCAGGACACGAGCGCGTACGGCGTCGACGTGAAGTACCGCACGGGCTTCTGGAACGGCAAGCCGATCAAGACGCGCATGACCGACCTGGTCGCCGCGCTCGGCGAACTCGCCGCGCAGTACGGTGCGTGGGTGCGTCTGCACTACGTGTATCCGTATCCGAGCGTCGACGAAGTGATTCCGCTGATGGCGGAAGGTCCGTTCAAGGGCCACGTACTGCCGTATCTCGACGTGCCGTTCCAGCACGCGCACCCCGAGGTGCTGAAGCGCATGAAGCGCCCCGCGAACGCGGAGAAGGTGCTCGAGCGCGTGCAGAAATGGCGCGAGATCTGCCCGGACCTGACGATCCGCAGCACGTTCATCGCGGGTTTCCCCGGCGAGACGGAAGAACAGTTCGAGACGCTGCTCGACTTCGTCCGCGAAGCGGAACTCGATCGCGTCGGCTGTTTCGCGTATTCGCCGGTCGAAGGCGCGACCGCGAACGACCTGGACGGCGCGCTGCCGGACGAGGTGCGCGAGGAACGCCGTGCACGCTTCATGGAAGTCGCCGAGGAAGTGTCGGCGCACCGCATGCAGCGCAAGGTCGGCAAGACGCTCAAGGTGCTGATCGACGAAGTCGGCGAGGAAGGCGGCATCGGCCGTACGGCAGCCGATGCGCCGGAGATCGACGGTGTCGTCTACGTCGAGCCGGCGGCGAAGGCATCGAAGCGCTACAAGGTCGGCGATTTCGTGTCCGTGAAGATCACGGGCGCCGACGGCCACGATCTGTGGGGCGAGGTGTAAGCGATGGCCGCGGTATTTCCGGAGATCCTCGCGCTCGGCGAGGCGATGATCGAATTCAACCAGTCGCAGCCGGGACGCCCTGAATTCCTGCAGGGCTTCGGCGGCGACACGTCGAACTTCTGCATCGCGGCGGCGCGCCAGGGTGCATCGACGGGCTTCGTGTCGGCGATCGGCGACGATCCGTTCGGCCGCCTGCTCGCCGACATGTGGGCGTCGGAGCAGGTCGACACGACGTACGTGCGAATCGACCGCGCGGCGCCGACCGGCGTGTATTTCGTCACGCACGGCGCCGACGGCCACCAGTTCGACTATCTGCGCGCGGGATCGGCTGCGAGCCGCTATGCGACAGGCGACTTGCCGCTCGACGCGCTGGCGGCCGCGAAGGCCGTGCACCTGTCGGGGATCAGTCTTGCGATCAGCACGGCCGCGTGCGATGCGGCGTTCGCGGCGATCGACCATGCGCGTCGCCACGGCGCGAAGGTCAGCTTCGACACGAACCTGCGCCTGAAGCTGTGGCCGCTGCCGCGCGCTCGCGCGGTGATGCGCGAGGCGCTGCGCCAGACCGACATCTGCCTGCCGAGCTGGGACGACGTCACGGCGCTCACGGGCGCGAACGATCGCGACGCGATCGTCGACGCGATGCTCGAACACGGGCCGCAGGTCGTCGCGCTGAAACTCGGCAAGGAAGGCGCGTATGTCGCGACGCCGAACGAGCGGCGCGTCGTGCCGGGCTTCGCGGTCGAGGCCGTCGACGCGACCGGTGCGGGCGACTGCTTCGGCGGCGCATTCGTCGCGCGGATCGTCGCGGGCGACGATCCGTTCGCGGCCGCGCGTTATGCGAACGCGGCGGCGGCGCTGTCGACGACCGGTTACGGCGCGGTCGCGCCGATTCCGCGTCGCGATGCGGTGGAACGCCTGATGCAGGGCTGACGCGACACGCGCAGGCCGGCGCATTTGCCGCGCAGGCTTGCGCGGTCACGCAGGAACCGGGTTTCGACCCGGTGCCGTCCGCGATGTCGGGCGAATCTGAAGCAAGGAGCAACACAACGTGGGTCGATATTCGGAATGGCAACGGGCGCTCGTCGCCGGCGCGCTGGTCGCAGGTATCGCGATGCCGGGGAGCGTCGCCGCGCAGGCAGTCGCGCCGGGCGTGCAGCAGGATGAACCGGCGCCGGCGCGGCCGCTGAAACCGAATCCCGAGTTCGCCCGCCTGCCGCGCTACGAAGGCACGCTCGGCGACCGGCCGATCGTCGTGCATCTCGGCCCGAAGACGGACGAGGAAGGCGTGCACGGCGAATACCAGTTCGCCGACACGGGCGAGGTCGTGCTGCTCGCGGGCGACCGCGACGGCGATACGCTGGAGATCGAGGAATCGAACGACGGCACCAACATCACCGGCGTGTGGATCGGCCGCTTCGACGCGACGGGCGACCTGAAGGCCGACCGGATGAACTCGGACGAATCGGACCCGCAGCCGGTCGTGCTGCGCCTGGCGCCGGGCAAGCGCGCGGCGCTGCAGGTGCGCGACGGTCGCGTGCACGAAATCGAGACGGTAGGCGGCGTCGTCAACCTGCGTACCGACGACTGAGCACGCGCTGGCTCGGTGTGCGCGGCGCGCATTGTACCGGGCCAAGCGCGCCGATTTTGGCTACTCTAACGACATATTCCGCAACCGAACGGCCTCGTGCCCGGCTCCCCGTCATGACTGCATCCACTCCCAAGCGCGCGCTGCAAACCCGCATCGTTCAACCCGACGACGTCATTCCGGAAGGCTTCCGTTCGTTCGTGCCGCCGGTTGCGCGCGCGTCGACGGTCGTGTTCCCCGATCTCGCGACGATGCGCGCGCTGGTCTGGCACAACGATAACCAGTGGCGCTACGGGCTGCACGCGACGCCGACGTCACTCGCGCTCGCGCAGCGGCTCGCCGAGATCGAGGGCGGCACGCACGCGCTGCTGCAGCCGTCGGGCCTCGCGGCGATCATGAACGTCTACTTCGGGATCGTGAAAGCGGGCGACGACGTGCTGATTCCGCATAACGTGTACGGCCCGAACGCCGATTTCGGCAACTGGCTCGCGAAGGACTTCGGCATCACCGCGCGCTTCTACGATCCGCTGATCGGCGCCGGCATTGCCGAGCTGGTCCAGCCGAACACGCGGCTGATCTGGATCGAGGCGCCCGGCTCGGTGACGATGGAAGTGCCCGACGTGCAGGCGATCACGGCGGCCGCGCAGGCGCGCGGCATCGTCACCGCGATCGACAACACCTTTTCGGCGGGCCTCGCGTTCAAGCCGTTCGAGCACGGCGTGGACATTTCGGTGCAGGCGCTGACCAAGTACCAGTCGGGCGGCAGCGACGTGCTGATGGGGGCGACGATCACCGCGAACGCGGAGCTGCATGCGAAGCTGAAGCTCGCACGGATGCGCTGCGGGATCGGCGTGTCGGTCGACGATTGCTCGCTCGTGCTGCGCAGCCTGCCGAGCATGCAGGTGCGCTTCGACGCGCACAGCAAGAGCGCGCTCGCGCTCGCGCAATGGCTGAAGGCGCGGCCGGAGATTGCGACGGTGCTGCATCCGCAGATCGCCGACTGCCCGGGGCACGCGTCGTTCATGCGCGATTTCACGGGCGCGGGCGGGCTGTTCTCGGTGGTGTTCGACGAACGCTACAGCGCGGAGCAGGTCGACCGTTTCGTCGAGTCGCTCGAGCTGTTCGCGATCGGCTGGAGCTGGGGCGGCGCGTGCAGCCTCGCGATGCCTTACGACGTCGCGTCGATGCGTCCGGACTGGCCGCATCGCGGCACGCTGGTGCGTTTCTACGTCGGTCTGGAAGACGAAGGCGATCTGCGCGCGGACATTGAGCGTGCGATGCAGGCCGCACTGGGTTGATCGCAGGGCGGCCACGTCCGGCACAAAAACGAAACGCCGGCGCGATGCTCTGTCGCGCCGGCGTTTTTCATTGACGGTGCCGCGAAATCAGAACAGTCGCAGCAGCCCGTCGAGGCCGACATGGTCGAACGCGACCGTCGCCGCATCGCGCACGACGGGCTTCGCGTGGAACGCGACCGACAGCCCGGCTTCGGCCATCATCTTCAGGTCGTTCGAGCCGTCGCCCATCGCGATCGCGCGGTGCGGTTCGAGGCCGAGCGACGCGCACGTCTCGCGCAGCAGGCGGGCTTTCACGTCGGCGTTGACGATCTCGCCGAGCACCTTGCCGGTGAGCTTGCCGTCGACGATCTCGAGCGTGTTCGCATGTGCGTAGTCGAGGCCGAGGCGGGCCTTCAGCCGCTCGGTGAAGAACGTGAAGCCGCCCGACACGAGCAGCGTCTTCATGCCGGCGGCCTTCACGCCGGCCAGCATCGTCTCGGCGCCCGGTGACAGTTGCAGCCGTTCTTCGTACACGCGCTCGAGCGCGTGCGCGTCGAGTCCGGCCAGCAGCGCGACGCGGCGCGTGAGGCTTTCGTTGAAGTCGCGGATCTCGCCGCGCATCGACGCTTCGGTGATCTCCGCGACCTGCGTTTTCAGCCCGCAGAAATCGGCGATTTCGTCGATGCATTCGATCGTGATCAGCGTCGAATCCATGTCCATCACGGCGAGCCCGAAATCGCCGAGCGTGCGGCCGGCCTCGACGAAGCCGAAGTCGAGCGCATGCGTGCCGCAGTACGCGTCGATGTCGAGGCGCTGCGCCGGGCTCGCGTTTTCGATGCGCAGCGCGTGATCGTCGGTCTGCACGATGCGGGTGCCGCGCGACAGCGCGAGCAGCGGTTTGTGATGGGCGTCCGACAGCGGCGCAAGACTCTGGATGACGAGATTGTGGGTCATGACGAGTGGTTGGGAGACGAATGAATGACGTGCGCGGCCCACGGGCGGCCGCCTGCGAGCGCGGGCCCGGTGCGGCGGCGGGCCATTGCGTCGCGAACGCGCCATTGTAGCCGGTTGGCCGCGCATGGCGGCCGGGGCCGGCACGAAACCGTGCGCGGCAGCGGGGTCACCCGTTCGCGCGATCCCAGTACGGCGGATCGCCGAAATGCTCGGCCAGGAACGCGATGAACGCGAGCGTTTTCAGCGGCACGTGCGCGCGGCTCGGATAGACGGCCCAGATCGCGACGTCTTCCGCGAACGGATAGTCGTCGAGCACGCTGACGAGCGCGCCGCTCGCGAGCAGCGGGCCGACGTCCCAGGTCGACTTGATCGCGATCCCGAAGCCGTCGACGAGCGCTTCACGGATCGCCTCGCCGTTGCTCGCCACCAGCCGGCCGCCGACCCGCACCGTGAGCGGCCCCTGCGGCGTCGCGAACGACCAGTCGCGCTGGTCGCCGAGGATCACGCACTCGTGCTGCGTCAGGTCGGCCGGATGGCGCGGCGTGCCGCGTTCGGCGAGATAGGCGGGCGAGCAGCACAGCACGCGGCGGTTCGTGGCGAGCTTGCGCGCGACGAGCGTCGAATCCTTCAGCGCGCCGAGGCGGATCGCGACGTCGTAGCCGTCGTCGACCAGGTCGACGATCTCGTCGGACAGCCGCAGATCGAGCGACACGGACGGGTAGCGGCGCAGGAACGCCGGAATCACCGGCGCGACGTGCTGGCGGCCGAACGACGACGACATCGACACCTTCAAGCGCCCGTACGGCTCGCTGCGGCCGCGACCCACCGACGCGCGTGCGGCGTCGGCGGCCGCCAGCAGCGCGTCGGCGCGCGCCATGAAGACTTCGCCGTCCTGCGTGAGGCTGATGCGGCGCGTGGTGCGGTGCAGCAGCCGGGCGCCGAGCTGGCGTTCGAGCTGCGCGATGCGTGCGCTGGCAACGGCGGCCGACACGCCGAATTCGCGCCCGGCCGCGCTGACGTTCGACAGCAGCGCCGCGCGGACGAACAGCGCAACGTCGAGCAGGTCGAGCGGCTTGTCGGGCGCTGGAATCGGATCGGACGTCATTATTCTGAAATTCCTGAAAATGTTTCAGGAAATATAGCGGTTTTCTCGAAGGATCGGGTTGCCTACGATGGCACGCATGGAGGTTGCGCCGCAGCCTGCCGGATTCCCTGAAAGGAGTATCGAGATGAAAGCCGTTGGACTCACCCGTTATCTGCCGATCGACGACCCGCAAGCGTTGCTCGACGTCGAACTGCCACAACCCGTGCCGGGCCCGCGCGATCTGCTCGTGAAGGTCGAGGCGATTTCCGTGAACCCGGTCGACACCAAGGTGCGGGCGCCGAAGCCGCAGGTCGAGGAGACGCCGCGCGTGCTCGGCTGGGACGCGGCCGGCACGGTCGTCGCGGTCGGCGCCGACGTCACGCTGTTCCGGCCCGGCGACGAAGTGTTCTACGCGGGCAGCATCACGCGGCCCGGCGCGAACAGCGAATTCCACGCGGTCGACGAACGGATCGCCGCGCTGAAGCCGCGCACGCTCGATTTCGCGGCGGCGGCCGCGCTGCCGCTCACCGCGCTCACCGCGTGGGAAGCGCTGTTCGACCGGTTGCGCGTGTCGCCGCAGGGCGCGGACGCCGGCAAGTCGGTGCTGATCATCGGCGGCGCGGGCGGCGTGGGCTCGATCGCGATCCAGCTCGCGAAGACGCTCGGCAAGCTGCACGTGATCGCGACCGCGTCGCGGCCGGCGTCGGCCGACTGGGTGCGCTCGCTCGGTGCGGATGCGGTGGTCGACCATTTCGGCGACCTGCCGGCGCAGTTGCGCGAGGCCGGCCATCCGAGCGTCGACTACGTGCTGATCCTCAACGATACCGACCATCATTTCCCGGCCGCGGCGGAAGTCATTCGGCCGCAGGGCGGCATCTGCACGATCGTCGAGAACGGGAAGCCCGTGCCGGTCGAATTGCTGAAGGCGAAGAGCGCCGCGTTTCACTGGGAATTCATGTTCACGCGGGCGATGTTCGAGACGCCGGACATGATCGAGCAGCACCGGATCCTCGGCGAAGTCGCGCGGCTCGTCGATGGCGGCACGCTGCGTACGACGCTCGGCGAACAGCTCGGCACGATCAATGCCGAGAACGTGCGGCGCGCGCACCGGATGCTCGAGGCCGGACGCGCGATCGGCAAGCTCGTGCTGAGCGGCTTCTGAGCGGCAGCGCGCGTAAGGTTGCGGCGCCGCGAACGCAAGCGGGGTAACACCCGATGCGTTTGCGGCGCATTGCAACGCGCTTGGCGGTAGACTGGCAACGCATCATGCATCGAAAACCGCGCGGCACGCGCGTGCCGCCGCATTACAAGGAGGTCAGCATGAGCCAACGCAGCTTGTCAGTCGCCGCATCGTGGTCGGTCGTGTTCGCGGCGGCGTGCGTCAGCGCGAGCGTATTCGCGGCGCCGCCGGTCAAGGGCAGCCTGAAGGGCGGCGGTACGGGACAGCTCGAATACACCGTCAAGGTCGACTCGAAGACCTTCGGCAATACGCAGGAGACCCGCAAGATCCGTTCGGGCGAGACGGACGACTTCAACTGGAAGTCGGTGCCGCCGAGCGGCGCGGTCGCGATGCCGGACGGCTGCCCGAACGCCGACAACCTGCCGCGCGACGCGAACGGCGCGATGGTGCGGCAGACCCAGGTGCGGCTCGCGCCGTCGGTCGATGCGAAGGGCGTCGCCAACGTGCAGTTGAGCTTCCAGGCGGCCGCGCCGAAGGGCACGCGCAGCGTGACGGCCGGCGGCAAGTCGCTGCAGTGCCCCGATGTCGTGTCGGTGAGCCAGGTGAAGTGGGTGTCGATCTCGACCAACGGCGGGTCGAAGTCCGTGACGATGAGCGACGGTACCAAGGTGACGGTGTCGATCAAGCATTGAGCGGGCACGCGCGGGCCGGCATTTCTGTCGGTGCGCGCGCAACCGGTTCGATGGCGGAGCGAGCAGGGCCGCACGCGAGCGGGTCGTGCCGTGCCGTCGTCGCCATGCGTTTGGCCGCCTGCTTCGCGGAACGGTGCCGCGATCGTGCAATGGCGAGGCGTGACGTCATGTGGATGTCACGTTATGCTCGCCCGCATCCTCTCCTTCCGGTCACTATTTCCCGATGAAACTTCGAATGCACGCGCTGCTGTCTGCCATTGCGTTCGTTGCCGCGCACGCTCACGCGGCCGACGAATGCGGTTTCGTGAAGAAGGTCGAGCTGCCGTCGCGGCAGCAGGTGGCGGTGATATCGAGCGGCGCACTCGAACCGTGCTCGACCGGCAGCTACGCGGTGCGCGTGTATTCGACCGCGCATGCCGCCCCGGGCTTCGATACCGACGATTACGTGACGGGCACGCTGCATGCGCGCGACGGCACGATCGTCGATGCGTACACGGCCGACCTCGGCGCCCGCGCGCCGCAGGCGCTCGTCGTGACCACGCGCTCGGCCGGCAGCGGCGGCTATGTCGGCGCGCAGGCGTATGTGACGACGTCGCGCGCGGTGCGACTGATCGCTTCGGTCGACGGGCTCGCGCCCGATGTGGATATCTCGGCCGCACTCCGGCAGGCGATCGGCAAGCGACGCAGCACGCATTGACCGCGCTGGCCGCGCCTCGCGCGCTGCAGCGACGCGTCAATGCGTGCGCTCTTCGAGTCGCGATGCGAGAAAGCGGTGATCGGCCGAGAACAGCCGGCGATAGGTCATCAGCACCGCGCCGACCGTGCCGAGCGCGGACGCCGCGGCGATTAGGAACATGATCACGATCTGGTAGCGCACGGCCTGCAGCGGCGACTGGCCGGCCAGCACCTGGCCCGTCATCATCCCCGGCAGGCTCACGACGCCGACCACCGCCATCTGGTTCAGCGTCGGCAGCATGCCCGCGCGCACGGCCTGGCGCGCGGCGTCCTGCGCGGCTTCCCAGCGCGTCGCACCGAGCGCGAGCGCGGTTTCGACGCGATCGCGGCGCGCGGTGAGCTCTTCCATCATTCGCTCGACGCCGAGCGATACGCCCGTCAGCGTATTGCCGAGGATCATCCCGAGGATCGGGATCGCGTATTGCGGCGCGAACCACGGATGGATGCGGATCACGACGAACAGCCCGACCGCCGCGACGAACCAGCTGCTGAACCAGATCGATGCGATGCTGTCGAGGCGCTGGCCGCGGTACGTGCGCTTGCCGCGCCCCGCACCGGCGAAACCGGCGATCAGCGTCATCAGCGCGGTGAGCGGCAGCACGACGTACCAGTGCGGATGGCCGAACACCCAGCCGAGCACGTAGCCGATCGCGAGCAACTGCACGACGGTGCGCACGGCCGCGAGCGCGAGCTTGCGGCCGAGGCCGAGCGACAGCGCCGCCGAGATCGCGCCGTTGACCGCGACGAGCGCGGCCGCGATGCCGACGTCGACGAGGCTCAGGTCCTGCAGTGCCGGGCTCATTGCGCAGCCTCCGTCGGGTTGGCCGCGTGCAGCACGCCGGCCTGCATCACGAGCCGCATCGTGCCGATCCGCGCGGCCTGCGCGGGATCGTGCGAGATCCACATGTAGGCCCGCGCATCGGGCGCCGCGTCGAACCACGCGCCGACGAGCGCTTCGATCGCGCGTGCCGACTCGGGGTCGAGCGCGGAGGTCGGCTCGTCGAGCAGCAGCACGTCGGGATCGAGCTGCAGCACGCGCAGCAGCGCGGTAATCTGCGCTTCGCCGCCGGACAGGTCGCTCGCGCGTTTGTCGAGAAAGTCGGCGCCGCGACCGGCCTGCGCGGCGAGCGCTTCGGCGCGCGCGCGATCGAACGCGACGTCGCGATAGATCGCGAGCGAATACGGATAGCGCAATTGCGACTCGACGGTGCCGTCCATCTGCGCGGGGCGCTGGCGGACATAGGCGACGCTGCGCCGGTAGCGCGGAATCGCACCGCGCCGGATCCGGCGGCCACGCCACAGGAGCTGGCCGCCATCGAGCGGATCGAGCAGCGCGAGCGCGCGCAGCAGCACGCTCTTGCCCGACCCGGACGGTCCCGTGATAGCAATTCGCGATCCCGAGGCGAGACTGAAATCGGTCGGGGCCAGCAAGGTCTTGCCGCTGCTGGCGTCGCGCCGCGTGATGTGCCGCGCATCGATGAGGCCGGTGGGGGAGGTCATGTCACAAATGAAAAAAAGCGTTAATGGCGCCGAAAGGCCGCCACGTCGTGCGTCATAATACCGATTGAAAAGCCGCAGTTGTCGTGCGCCGTTCGTCCACGCAAGCGGCCCGGCATCGTGCGGCAACGCTTCAGAACAACAACGGAACCGCCATGACGCTAACCCGAGCCATCGGCAAATCGGCTGCATGGATCGTCGGTATCGTCGCGGTGCTGATCGCGGCGGCCGGCGTTTTTCTCTTCACGTTCGACTGGAACCGGGCGAAACCGTGGGTCAACGAACAGGTGAGTGCCGCACTCGGCCGCCCGTTCGCGATCAACGGCGACCTCAAGGTCGGCTGGCGTCGCCCCGATGGCGAGACCGGCTGGCGCGCATGGGTGCCCTGGCCGAGCTTCTCGGCCACCCAGCTCGAGATCGGCAATCCCGACTGGGCGAAGGCGCCCAAGTTCGTCACGCTCGATGCCGCGCACTTCGATCTCGCGATCCTGCCGCTGCTGGCACATGAAATCGTCATCCCGTCGATCGACGTCGTGAATCCTGCCGTCGATCTCGAGCGGCGCGCGGACGGCACCAATACGTGGACCTTCCAGTTCAAGCAATCGTCGCAGCCTTCGCGGTGGAAGGTGCGGCTCGACAGCTTCGGGTTCGCGAAGGGCACCGTCACGTATCGCGACGCGATCACGAAGGCCGACCTGACCATCGCGATCGATACGCTCGGCCAGCCGATCCCGCTCGGCGACGTGCTGAAGGAGCAGGAGCAGACGTCGCGTGCGGCGTCGGCGCAGCGCGTCGGCAAGCACGGCGCCGCGCAACTGGGTGCGAAGGCCGATGCGCAGGCCGCGTCGAGCGCGTCGGCTCCGAGCGCGGCTGCGTCGTCGGGGGCGTCGGCTGCTTCGGCTGCTGCCGGTTCGGCGGGTTCATCGGGTGCGTCGGCTGCGTCGGGTGCGTCCGCCGCGTCCGCGCGTTCCGCATCGACGGCGACTGCCGCGTCCGGCGCGAGCGGGGCCGCGGCGCCCGCGAAACCGTCCGGTCCGACCTATGCATTCGGGCTGAAGGTCGACGGCCGCTACAAGAACGTGCCGATCAACGGTACCGGCAAGGTCGGCGGCGTGCTCGCGATCCAGGATACGTCGCGGCCGTTCCCGCTGCAGGCCGACGTGAAGGCCGGCGATACGCGGCTCGCGATCGTCGGCACGCTGACCGACCCGATGCATCTCGCCGCGCTCGACTTGCGGCTGTGGCTGCAGGGCACGTCGATGTCGCACCTTTACCAGCTCACCGGCATCACGCTGCCCGATACGCCGCCGTACGCGACCGAAGGGCGCTTGATCGGCAACTTCAAGCCGCATGCGAGCACCTTCCGCTACGAGAACTTCAACGGTCGCGTCGGCGGCAGCGATCTCGGCGGCACGCTCACCTGGGCGCAGCGCGAACCGCGTCCGAAGCTGTCGGGCGAACTCGTGTCGAACCTGCTGCAGTTCTCCGATCTCGCACCGGTGATCGGCGCCGATACGGCCGCGAGCAAGGCCAAGCGCGGCGACACGACGCGTCAGCCGCCCGACCGCGTGCTGCCGGTGGCGACGTTCCGTACCGAACGCTGGAGCGCGATCGACGCGGACGTGAAGTTCACCGGCCGCAAGCTGATCAAGAGCCCGCAGTTGCCGATCACCAACCTGTACACGCACATCCTGCTGCAGGACGGCGTGCTGTCGCTCGAGCCGCTGCAGTTCGGCGTCGCGGGCGGCACGCTCGCGACCAACGCGCATCTCGACGGCAGCCGCACGCCGCTCAAGGGCCGCTTCACGCTGGCCGCGCGGCATCTGAAGCTCAAGCAGCTGTTCCCGACGCAGAAGGTGATGCAGACGGCGCTCGGCGAAATCAACGGCGACGCGTCGCTGTCGGCAACGGGCAATTCGCCGGCCGCGCTCGCGGCGACGTCGACCGGCGAAGTGAAGGCGCTCATCACCAACGGCCGCATCAGCCGCTTGCTGATGGAGGCCGCGGGGTTGAACGTTGCGAACGTGGTCTACGAGAAGCTGTTCGGCAACCGCGACGTCAACATCAACTGCGCGGCGATCGATTTCGCGGCGACCGACGGCATGCTCGACCCGAAGGTGTTCGCGCTCGATACCGACGATGCGCTCATCAACGTCGACGGCCCGATCAACCTGCGCGACGAATCGCTCGACCTGAAGATCCATCCGCACACGAAGGGCTTCCGGATCTTCTCGCTGCGCTCGCCGTTGTATGCGAAGGGCACGTTCAAGAACCCGAAGGTCGGCGTCGATGCGGGCGCGCTTGCCCTGCGCGCCGGCGCGATGGTCGGCCTCGGGCTGATCAACCCGTTCGCGGCGCTGATCCCGCTGATCGCGCCGAGCAACAACCGCGACGTGCCGTGCTCCGAACTGTTCGGGCAGATGAAGGCGAAGGCGGCGCAGCAAGCGGCCAAGAAGGCCGGCAAGTGACGCGCAGCCGCGGGAGCGGCATGCGCCACGGTGCGGCATCGGTATCATGGCCGCGGCCGGCCGCGCGGCGGCCGTGCTGCGCCCCAGGCACGCTCAGCGGCCGGCGCGTGCCCAGACGATCACCGGCTCGACCTCCCGGCCGTCGATCCGAACCGGTCTGGCCGTGCTGAGCTGCAGCCGGTTGCCGTCCAGGCTGACGACACGCTGCTGGACGTTACCGATCCAGTTTGGATACAGGCTGACGTCCATTTCATGGGTCAACATGCCGTCGTCGTCGACATTAAAGGGGCCTGAATACGCGATGTAGCCGCGCGCCGCGGCCGCGCGCTCCTCGACGCTGCCGCCCTGCAGGTCGCCGTCCGCGTAGGGCGGGCGGCCGGCCGCCATCAGCTGCGCGGACATGTAGCCGTCGGGCGTGTACAGGATCCAGCCGCGCGCGTCGCGGCCGAGCGGATAGGTGACGGTGCTGCCGTCGCGTGGGCGGATTTCGTAGGACACGAGGCGCCATGCGCCGACGAGTTGTTCGCGAAGCTGGCTGGCGAGCATGCGGGATTCCGGTGAGACGGCGGTGCAGCGCGTGCCGTCGTATTGACGGGCCGCCGGCGCCGGGCCTGAGGCCGGGAATACGCCGCCGGGACGGTGCGGTCGGCAGTTTCTCCGACACCTGCTAAAATACACGGTTTTCCGTCGATTTCTCTCTTAACGGGACCTGCCGTGCTTTCTACTGCCAACATCACGATGCAATTCGGGCCGAAGCCCTTGTTCGAGAATATCTCGGTCAAATTCGGCGAGGGCAACCGCTACGGTCTGATCGGCGCGAACGGCTGTGGCAAGTCGACCTTCATGAAGATCCTCGGCGGCGACCTCGAGCCGAGCGCCGGCAACGTCGCGCTGGAGCCGAACGTCCGCCTGGGCAAGCTGCGCCAGGACCAGTTCGCGTACGAAGACGTGCGCGTGCTCGACGTCGTGATGATGGGCCACACCGAGATGTGGGCCGCGATGACCGAGCGTGACGCGATCTACGCGAACCCGGAAGCCACCGACGACGACTACATGCACGCGGCCGAGCTCGAGGGCAAGTTCGCCGAATACGGCGGCTACGACGCCGAAGCGCGCGCGGGCGCGCTGCTGCTCGGCATCGGCATCGAGGAGAAGTTCCACAACGGCACGATGGCCGACGTCGCGCCGGGCTGGAAGCTGCGCGTGCTGCTCGCGCAGGCGCTGTTCTCGAAGCCGGACGTGCTGCTGCTCGACGAACCGACCAACAACCTCGACATCAACTCGATCCGTTGGCTCGAGCACACGCTCAACGAGTACAACTCGACGATGATCATCATCTCGCACGATCGTCACTTCCTGAACTCGGTGTGCACGCACATGGCCGACATGGATTTCGGCACGCTGAAGGTCTGGCCGGGCAACTACGACGACTACATGCTCGCGTCGGCCCAGGCGCGCGAGCGTCAGGCTGCGGCGAACGCGCGTGCGAAGGAGCGCGTGGCCGAACTGCAGGACTTCGTGCGCCGCTTCTCGGCGAACAAGTCGAAGGCGCGCCAGGCCACCAGCCGCGCGAAGCAGATCGACAAGATCAAGATCGAGGAATTCAAGCCGTCGTCGCGCCAGAACCCGTTCATCCGCTTCGAGTTCGAGAAGAAGCTGCACAACGTCGCGGTGGTCGCCGAAGAGATCACGAAGAAGTACGAGCGCACGATCTTCCAGAACTTCAACCTGTCGGTGCAGCCGGGCGAGCGCATCGCGATCATCGGCGAGAACGGCGCGGGCAAGACGACGCTGCTGCGCTCGCTGCTCGGCGCGCTGCCGCTCGATCACGGCACGGTGAAGTGGTCGGAGAACGCGAACGTCGGCTACATGCCGCAGGACACGTACGAGGAGTTCCCGAACGACATCACGCTGATGGACTGGATCGACCAGTACCGCAAGGACGGCGACGACGAAACGATGGTGCGCGGCACGCTGGGCCGCCTGCTGTTCTCGTCGGACGACATCAAGAAGTCGGTGAAGGTGCTGTCGGGCGGCGAGAAGGGCCGCATGATCTGGGGCAAGCTGATGCTCGGCCGCCACAACGTGCTGCTGATGGACGAGCCGACCAACCACATGGACATGGAATCGATCGAGTCGCTGCAGATCGCGCTCGAGCAGTTCGAAGGCACGCTGATTTTCGTGTCGCACGACCGTGAGTTCGTGAGCGGGCTGGCGAACCGGATCATCGAAGTGAAGACGGATGGCACGCTGTTCGACTTCGGCGGGAATTACGAGGAGTTCCTGACGAGTCAGGGGCAGGAGTAAGTGTCCTGAGGTTTTCTCCGGTCGTGGGAGCACGTTAGGCCTACCGCACGGAGCGAATCGCCGGAACCGCTACAAGCCCGCATCGACAGTAATGTCGATGCGGGTTTTTTCATATCCACTGCGGTAAAACGCGACCGCATCGTGCATCCGAGTTTCCTCCGCGTAATCGACTTCAGGTAAATTACCCACCCAACGCCCCATCATTCCCCATTTCACCCCGGAGCCGCCCTCGATGCAGGACCATCCTCGCCCGCTCGATCTGTCCGGCCTTGCGCCCAGCCTGTACGCGCAGGGCACCGAGGAGGGCATCCTGGCGCGCCTGATGGAGCGGATCGCGCCGACCAACCGTTTCTGTGTCGATATCGGCGCGAGCGACGGCCTGCGCAACAGCAACACGGCGCGGTTGCTGCGTGAACACGATTGGGCCGGCGTACTCGTGGAAGGCAGCGCATACCGGTTCGGCAAGCTCACCGCCCACTACGCGGGCGTGGAGCGCGTCCGCCTGCATCACGATCGCGTCCAGCCCGACACGGTCGACCGACTGCTCACCGACGCGAACGTACCGGCCGACTTCGACCTGCTGTCGATCGACATCGACGGCAACGATTACTGGGTGTGGCGCGGGCTGCAAGCGTTTGAGCCGCGCATCGTCGTGATCGAATACAACCCGTACTACACGCCGCCCGAGCGGTGGGTCATGTGCTTCAATCCGGACCACGAATGGGACGGCTCGACCTATTACGGCGCGAGCCTCGAATCGCTCGTGCATCTCGGCCGCGATAAAGGCTATGAACTCGTCTGTTGCGACGACATGGGCAACAACGCATTCTTCGTGCGACACGACCTGTACCCGCTGCTCGGCATCGCGAACAACGATCCGTCGGTGTTGTTCCGGCCGGCGATGTACAAGCTGCGCTACGTCGGACACAACACGTTCCTGACCGGTCATCCGTATCGGCACGGGCCGGCCGAGCACATCTGAATGGATTCGCTCGCCGTCACCTTCGACGAGATTCGCGGCGCGTACGACCTCGGTCGCGGCGGGCCGCCGACGCAAGTGAGCGAACGGGTGTGGCATCTGCCGACCAGCGGCGGCGCGGGCGTGGCAGTGAAACTCTATGCGCTCGAACACCATGCGCGCGCAGTCAAGGAAACCGCCGTGCTCGCGCATCTGGAAACGCATGACGACCTCCGTTTTCATGTGCAGACGCTCGAGCGCACGACGTCCGGCGCATCGCTGTGGTCAGGGCAACATGCGCACGCGATGCTGACGCGCTGGGAAGCCGGGCAATTCAAGACCTACGATACGTTCTCGCCAGCCGAATGGGATGCGCTCGGCGCGAGTCTGGCCGCGTTGCACGTGAGCCTCGAACGACTGCATCTGCCGTCGCTCGATACGATCCGTGCGCGACTGACGTCGATCGACGCGGATGCGGTACGCCGGAACCTGCTGGATGCACTCGATCGAGCCGATGCGAACGCCGCCGACGCGACGAACCTGCGCCGCTACGTCGATCTCGCGCTGCGCATGCTCGACCGCTACTATCCGGGCAGCATCGAAGCGTTTCCGGCCGACGATTCTCAGCACCCGATCCACAACGACTACAACCAGTTCAACTATCTGTTCACGGGCACGCTGCCGCCGCTGATCGTCGACTGGGAAGCGTCGATCGGCGCGCCGCGCGAATACGAGCTGGTGCGCTGCCTGAATCATTTGCCGCTGGAAGCGCCGCACCTCGCGCAAGCATTCGTGCGTGCTTACCAGCGGGTGCGGCCGGTGAACCCGGCGCACATCGCGTGGGCGGTCGATGCCGCGTGCGTGCAGCACGCGCTCAAGCTGTGGATCGTGCAAGGCTGGCTCGACGATCCGTCGCGTTTCGCGTCGCACCTGAACGGCGCGGTGACGATGGCGTCCGCGATGGTGGACGCGCGTGGCCATCTGATCGATTTCTTTTCCCGTTGCGTGGAAGCAGGAAGCTGATGTGAGTGCGAATCCGAACCAGATCCCGAATCCGCCGCGCTCCGGCGAGCGGCAACACGTGTTTCCGCCGCCGCTGGATCGCGATTACCGCGTCGAGGACGGGCGCGTGCAGACGCGCTCGCTGGAAGCGCATATCGTCGATCACTGCAACCTGACCTGCGCGGAATGCTGCTCGCTGTCGCCGCTGTTGCCCGAGTGGTACGCGAGCCCCGCATCGATCGAAGCCGATCTGCGCAAGGCCGCGAAGGTGTTGCGCCCGCGCATGTTCAAGCTGGTCGGCGGCGAGCCGTTGCTGCATCCGGCGCTCGTCGAAATGATCGAGCGCGTACGCGCGACCGGCATCGCGCCCGTGATCTCGGTCACGACCAACGGCCTGAAACTCGGCGAGATGCCCGACGCGTTCTGGCAAGCGGTGGATGCGCTGACGATCTCGCGCTATCCGAAGCCCGCGCTTTCCGCCGACCTGGTCGCGCATGTCGAGCGCCAGGCCGCGCGCTTCGACGTGCGCCTGAACTGGAAGGTGCAGGACGTGTTCACGACGATGAACCGCGCCCAGCCGGGCACGGATCGCGACGAAGCCCAGCGCCTGTATCACGATTGCTGGATTCGCGAGCGCTGCCATATGATTCGCGACGGCATGTTCTACACGTGCACGCGCCCCGCGCATTTCCATACGCTGTACCAGGGCGAGAAGGATTTTCAGGCCGATGGCCTGCCGCTGCGCGACGATGCGGGCATGCTCGACGCGATGCTCGCCTATCTGCAACGCGAGACGCCGCTCGAAGCGTGCCTGCATTGTCAGGGCGGCAGCGCGCCGGTGGCGCCGCATCGCATCCTCAAGCGCATTGAAGTGGACACCTTGAAGGCTCGTTATCCATGATCGTCGGCACGCGCGACCCGTTCGGTTTCGATCGTCTGCACTACCATCCGCGCAGCGGCGTGTCGGCGTCGGGTATCCGCGCCGTATTGCGGGCGTCGGGGCAACAACCGGCCGGCGCGCCGGACGCGGCCGCCATCGCGGGCTACCTGAGCGGCGAGCGCCTCGTCGGCCGCACCGTGCTGCGCGACGTGCTCGCGGTGCCGCCCGGCCATGCACTGATCCGGTCGCCGCAGGGGCTGACGGTGCAGCCGGCGCCCGAGCGGCCGCAGCCCGCCGATCTGGGCACCGCGCTGCGCGCGTCGCTGCAGCGCGCGCTCGACAGCGGCAAGCGGGTCGCGCTGGCGCTGAGCGGCGGGCTCGATTCGGCGCTGCTGCTCGCGTTGCTGCGCGAGCTCGGCGCATTGCGGCACGTGACGGCCTACATCCTCGTGACCGACATGCCCGATTACTGCGAACGCGACGCGGCGCTCGAACTCGCCACGCAGATGCAGGCGAACGTGAAGATCGTGCGCGCGACCGAGGCCGATTTCATCGCGGCGCTGCCGAGAACGACCCATGCGGTCGAGGAGCCGATGTTCAACCTGCATCCGGTCGCGAAGCTGCTGCTGGCCGAGGCGATGGCAGCGGACGGCGTCGAGGTCGCGATAACCGGCGACGGTGCGGATCAGGTATTGCGCCGCGACCGGTCGGCCAACTATCTGCCGCTGTGTCACGCATTGTTCGACGCCGCGTCGGTGGATCTGCATCCGCCGTTCGTCGATGCCGCCGTCGTCGCGCATCTGACGAGCATCGCGCCCGATCCGAACAAGCAGTGCCTGCGCGATCTCGGGGCGCGCCTGAACCTGCCGGACCGTCTCGTGCACGGTCCCAAGCGCGGGCGGCTCGCGCCGGCGATGGATCTCGCGACGCTGCTCGATCGCGACCGCACGCATGCGCTGGCCGACACGCTCGGCGTGGCCGCGCCCGCTTTGCAGACGGATACCGAACGCGTGCTGTGGACGACGCTGACCCTGATCCTCGATCATCTCGATCGCCTTCATCCCGATGCCGTGCATCGCCCCACCTGAGCCGTTCATGAAACGCATCCTGTTCTGCGTGGTGCCCGAGAAGGGCCACGTCAATCCGTGCATCGGCCCGGCCCAGCATCTGCGCGCCGCCGGTTGCGACGTCGCGTTCTATGCGCCGGCCGACATCAGCGACCAGCTCGACGGCGCCGGCGGTTTCGCGTTCGTCGGGCCGCGCGAGACGCCCGAGCGCCACGACCTGTCGCGCGGCGCAAGCTTCGCCGCGAACATTCGCGACGCCGACTGGCTGCGGCACTGGATCCGCACGCTGCTGATCGACCTCGCGCCCGCGCAGGTGGACGGCATCCGCGCGGTGCTGCGCGAATGGCAGCCCGACGTGGTCGTGATCGATCCGCTGCTCTATGCGGCGGCGATTGCCGCGGAACTGGAAGGGCTGCCGTGGGTGTCGATGTCGAATTCGCTGAATCCGGTGCTGCCGGACGATCTCGATTCGGAGCTGCTGCGCACGGTGCGATGGCTCGCACCGGAACGCACGCGCCTGTTCGCGCGCTACGGCCTCGACGCACGCTTTCGCGGCTGCGACGTGCTGTCGCCGCACCTGACGCTCGCGTTCACGACCGACGCGCTGGTCGGTGCGCCGCCCGCGGGTGTCGAACTGGTCGGCCCTGCGATGCCGTCGGGCCCGCGCGGCGACGAGACGGCGTTCCCGTGGGCGCGCCTCGACGCGGATCGGCCGCTCGTCTACATGTCGCTCGGCAGCCAGCTTTACTACCATCCGGACCTGTTCGCGAAGGTGATCGACGCGACGCGCGCGACGTCCGCGCAACTGGTGCTGTCGGTGGGTGAACTGGTCGATTCGGATCTGCTGCCGGCCGGTGACGCACGCGTGATCGCGGTACGTTACGCGCCGCAACTGGCGCTGCTGCGGCGCACGCACGCGTTCGTCAGCCACGGCGGCGCGAATTCGGTGATGGAGTCGCTCGCGTGCGGCGTGCCGATGCTGCTGTCGCCGTTCTGCAACGACCAGTTCCATTCGGCGCACTTCGTCGAGCGGGCCGGTGCGGGCTGCGTGCTCGATCTGCAGCAGGCGGGTGTCGCGGACATTACCGATGCGCTCGAACGCCTGTTACGCGCCGGACCGTTGCGCGAACACGCGGCGCGGATCCGCGACAGCTATGCGGCGCGCGACGGCTCCGCGCAAGCGGCCCGCTTGATCAGCGCACTCGCTTCAGGAACCCGCCTGGCGACAGCGTCATGAGCACGCGGTCCTCGATGTCGTGGTCGACTTCGAAGCGATCGTCGCGGGCGAGGAATTCGCGTGTGGCCGTGGCCGGGTTGTTGCCGCGGCCGTACGGCTTGCCGTCGAACATCGACTCGGGCAGATACTCCATGATGGTGTCCATCACGATCGCGTAGCAGCCGCGCGTCACGAATGGCGCATAGCATTCGAGTTCGCGCAGCACGTGCGCGTGCGTATGCGTGAGATCGAGGATCGCCATCACGCGCGCGCCGTCGTCGATTTGCGTACGTACCGATGCAAGCGTGTCGGGCGCGCACGATTCGCCTTCGATCAGCACCATGCGATCGGCGAGGCGGTGCGATTGCAGGCGCTGGCGGACCTCGTCGCGCAGGCGCGGCTCGATTGCGACGACGCGGCCGTGATTGCCCGCGAGTTCCAGCATCGACGCGGTGAACACCACGCCGCCGCCCGCCGCGATGCCGGTCTGAACGATGCAGTCGGGGCGCTCGCGCCAGATCAGTTCCTGCAGCGCGAGCATGTCGCCGGGCAGATGGAAGAAGCGCTCGCCGAGCCAGTGGGTCTGGAACAGGTGGCCGAATTCGGCGGCGCGCGTCAGCCATTCGATGTTGATGTCCCGCATGCGGGCCGAAGGACGCTCTGACATGGTCAATGCAACGAGTAGGAGTGACGTGAAAACGCTGGAACCGTGGCTTCACCGGTACTGGAACATCGGGCCGGCGCGCCTGCAGGCGCTGGCGTCGGGCCATACTAACAAAACGTATCTCGTCGAGGGCGATGCGGGGCGCGCGGTGCTGCGCGTGTCGTGGGCCGGCAAGCCGCTCGGGCAGATGCAGCGCGAGGCGTCGATCCTCGGCCGTCTCGGCGCGGCACGCACGACGGCGCCGCGGCTGCCCGCGCTGCCGCGGCTGCAGCCGACCGTCGACGCGCGAACCGGCGTGCGGCTGCCCGACGGACGCTGGCTGCATCTGTTCGAGCATATCGACGGCCGTCCCGGCCTGCCGGACGACCCGCACGCGGGGGCGACCGATGCGATGCGCACGCTCGCGCATCTGCATACGGCACTGGCCGCGATACCCGCGAGCGAAGCGGCGCCGCTGGCGTGGCTGTCCGCGCGGCATGCGCGCGTCGCGGCGCGCGCGATGCTGTCGCTGCCGGGCGATTTGAACGATGCCTACGACACGGTGATCCGCCGGATCGGCGCGCATCTCGACGCGGCGGCGGCGTGGCTGACGGGGCCGGCGCATTGGCTGCACGGCGACTATCACGCGGGCAACCTGCTGTACGTCGGCAACGCGGTGAACGGCGTGCTGGATTTTGACGACGTGGGCCAGGGCGCGCCATGGCTCGAGGCGGCCTTTGCGTCGTTCGCGCTGTCGCGCGATGCGGACCGGGACGATGGCTTCGTGTTCGACCGCGGGCGATGGGGGGGCCAGTCTCGACGCTTATGCGGCGACGCGCCCGGATGCGGCGCCGGCTTGGCTGCGCGACCACTACGACGCGCTGACGACGCTGTTCTGCGCGGACCAGACGCTGATCCATCTCGAAGCCGCGCAGCGCGGGTTGTGGATGCCCGGGCCCGGCATCGGATTTCTCGGCGGCTGGCGGCAGTTGCTGGATGGGGCGGTGCCCGCGGGCTAACGGGGCGTGGCGGCAGCGCGCTGCCGGTTCAGGAACAGCCGCACCGCTTCGACCGTGTGGGGCCGCGCGTCGCCGTGCCGCGATCCGTCGTGCAGGCAGAACAGCACGTCGCGATGCTGCGCCGCGCAGGCATCGGCATGCGCGCACATCGCGTCGAACAGCGCGTGCGGCGACGGCGCCGGCCGTTGCCAGTCGTCCAGTATCGCGGTCCAGCCCGTGTGTTCGCGTTGCGCGCGCGAGCACGGCCGCGCGACCGTCCTGCGGCATCAACCCGTATGGAAGGCGCAGCGGGATCGTGTCCGGCGCGGCAAGGCCGGCGCGACGGTACACGTCGCGAATCAGCGCGTCGGTCGTGTCGATCTCGTCGATCAGCGCGGCGTCGGCGAGCGCGCCCGGTTTCGCGTGCGAATACGTATGGTTACCGAGCCGGTGGCCGTCGCGCGCGATTCTCGTTGCGACGTCGAGCGCGCCCGCGAGATGCTTGCCGAGCACGAAGAAGGTCGCCGTGCACGATGCGTCGTGCAGCACGTCGAGCAGCGCAGGCGTCGAGGGGCCGGGGCCGTCGTCGAAACTGAGGTGAATGGTCGTCATGGCTGGCCCGGGCCGCTTATTGAACCGGCTCGATGGCCAGCGGACACCGGCCGACCGGACGCAGCCGCGAGCCGGTCCATTCGTAGAAGAACCGGGCCGCTTTCGCGTAGCCGTCGTCGCACGCATCGTTGAAGCAGCCGGCGACGATCAGCAGCGTGCTGCCGGCACGGAAGTCGACACGTTCGTCGTCATTGCCCATCACGCCCGAGATGGATTTCACGCCGGGCATCGTGTACGTCGCGCCCGTGTCCTTGTCGACGATCGCGAAATTTCGGCAATCCGTTCCGCAACCCCAGATCGCGACGCGGTAGTGACCGGCAAAATTGGCCGGTTGCGCGAATTCGTCGCGAATGACAGTGCGGTACAGGCGCGCTTCCTTGCTGGTGAGCCGAGGCGTGGCAGCCGGCTTGCGCGGCGCACGGGCGGCGGCCGGTGCCGGATAACGGTCGAACGAAGGCGACGTGCAGGCCGAAGCCGTCGTGGCTACGGGCGCCGCAGCGGCGACATCGGTGGCACCGGCGCCGGCCATGAGTGCGGCCGATGCGCCGGCGATCAGCAAAAATCGATGGGCAAGCGCCACGCGAGGGTCATTCATGTTCGAGGTGGATGTCGGATCGCAGCGGTCAGGCGGCCGACGACGATTCTATGACGCTTCGCGCGGGCCTGCGACACGGAAACGCCCGTCAAGCATTGTCAAATCGCCGCGATATCACGATGCCTGACGTTTCACGCGGCGTCGAAGGCTGTCATGCCACGGTCGATTGAGTATCCTTGGATGCGATTCGCGGTACTCACGCAATCACAACCGGGAGGCTTTACATGAATGCACGTCTTTACCGCGCGACCGTTGCCGGCGCGCTGATCGGATTGCTCGCGCCGTTTTCGGTCGCCCACGCGCAACTGGGCGACGTCCTGAAACAGGTCGGCGGGGGCGGTGATTCCGGCGGCAGCGCGGGCGGGGCGCTCGGCAACCTCGGCGGCCTCGGCGGCGCGCTGACGGGCGGCGGCGGTGCGTCGCTGATGCCGGGCAGCACGGGCAACGTCGCGGGCCTGCTGCAGTTCTGCATCCAGAACAACTATCTCGGCGGCGCGACCGGCGGCGGCGCGGCGTCG
>FTHQ01000211.1_pt1 | contig 66537 bp, 68 predicted proteins | sample 1641001 | NCBI WGS metagenome assembly FTHQ01 (sample SAMEA3914872, study PRJEB12502) | metagenome | biome: forest; material: soil | place: Canada | collected 2011-07-03 | depth 0.3 m | reverse complement strand
GCGCTGGGCGCAAGCGGCGCGCTGTTCGCCGACGGCCTGCTCGGCTTCAACGGCGCCCTCGCCGCGCTCGCGCTGATGCCACGCGGCCCGCGTGCGGCGCTCGCGGCGGCCGCGCTCGCCGCGCTGATCCAGTGGCTCGCGATGCGCGCGGGCATCCCCGCGTTCACGGCCCCGTTCGCGCTCGCGTCATGGGTGACCGTCGCTGTCGCGCGCCGCTTTACCCTCGGAGAACCCGATGTCGTCATTCGCACACCGTCCTGATGCCGTGAAGCCCGGCGGCCCGATCTCGGACGCCGAACGCAAGCTGCGGGTCGACCTCGCCGCCGCGTACCGGCTCGTCGCGCTGAACGGCTGGGACGACCTGATCTACACGCATCTGTCCGCGACCGTTCCGGGCGAACCCGGCCACTTCCTGATCAACCCGTTCGGCCTCACGTTCGACGAGGTTCGCGCGTCGAACCTCGTGAAGATCGACCTCGCCGGCCACCGGATCGGCGACAGCGAGCACGCGGTCAACGTGACCGGCTTCGCGCTGCATGCGGCCGTGCACGCGGCGCGCGCCGACGCCGTCTGCGTGATGCACCTGCACAATACGGCCGGCATCGCCGTATCGATCCAGCGCGACGGGCTGCTGCCCGCATCGCAGCACGCGTTGCGTTTTCATGGCGACCTCGCGTACCACGACTACGAAGCGCTCGCGTTCTCGCCGGCCGAAGGCGCGCGGCTGACCGCGAGCCTCGGCGCGAAATCCGCGATACTGCTGCGCAATCACGGCACGCTGACGGTCGGCCGCACCGTCGCCGAAGCGTACGTGCTGATGGATACGCTGATCAAGGCGTGCGACATCCAGGTTCGCGCGCAGGCCGGCGGCGGGCCGCTCGTGCTGCCGGAACCGGCCGTCGCCGCGCGCACCGCCGAACAACTGCGCGACGGCGGCGCGATCGAAGGCGAACTGGAATGGCCGGCGCTGCTGCGCCGCCTCGACCGGATCGATCCGTCGTATCGCGACTGACGCCGCATCCGCACCCGACCGAATCGTTCATCGTCAATCGTTCAACCTCAACCGGAGCATTTGCCATGCCGACTTTCAATATCCAGCTGTTCGAAGGCCGCACCGTCGACCAGAAGCGCGCCTTCGTCGAAGCGATCACGCGCGTCACGTGCGAGACGCTCGGCTGCGCGCCAGGCTCGGTCGACATCATCCTGACCGACGTGAAGAAGGAGAACTGGGCGACGGCCGGCAAGCTGTGGAGCGACGAGCGCTGAGCGCCGAAGGCGGCGTCGCGCCGGCGTCGCCCGCCCTGCGCTGAACCCTGCACCGCGGCGTCCGCGACGGGCGCCGCAGGCCCGCTCTACCGCCCGCCGCCGTTGTGCGCCCGCACATCGCTTTGTCACGCAATCGGCGCATAATGCCGGACAGACGCAGCCGCCAATGGCCACCCGACGAGGAGACCGCCATGGAAGCGAAGAACGAGGAAGTCGTCGCACACCTGCTCTCCGACGTCGTCGAATTCGCGCGCGCTCGGCTGCCCGAAGCCACGTTCCGGACCGTCGAACCCTTCCTGCGTCATTACTACGATTTCGTCGATGCCGACGATCTGCAGAACCGCAGCATCGCCGACCTGTACGGCGCCGCGATGGCGCACTGGCAGACCGCGCAGAAATTCGTGCCCGGCAGCGAACGCCTGCGCGTGTACAACCCGATCCTCGAACAGCACGGCTGGCATTCCGACCACACGGTGATCGAGATCGTCAACGACGACATGCCGTTCCTCGTCGACTCGGTGACGATGGCCGTCAACCGTCTCGGGCTCGCGCTGCATTCGGCGCTGCATCCGGTGTTCCGCATCTGGCGCGGCGCCGGCGGCGGCATCGAGCGGGTCGACGCGGGCGGCGCGACATCCGGCGACGGCCAGTCGCAACTCGCGTCGTTCATCCATTTCGAAGTCGACCGCTGCGGCGACGCCGCGTTGCTCGACACGCTGCGCGAGGACATCGCGCGCGTGCTCGGCGACGTGCGCGCGTCGGTCGAGGACTGGCCGAAGATCGTCGACATCGCGCGCGCGACCATCAAGGAGATGAAGGCGCGCGAATCGACCGCGGAGGACATCGAGGCGCGCGCGTTCCTCGAATGGATGGCCGCCGATCACTTCACGTTCCTCGGCCAGCGCGACTACGCGCTCGTATCGGACGGCACGGGCTTCGGGCTGCGCGGCATCGAGGGCTCGGGCTTCGGCATCCTGCGCGAAGCGCTGCGCACGTCCGGCGCGCCCGACGTGACGCCGCTGCCGCAGGCCGCCGCCGACATCATCACCGGCGCGTGGCCGATCTTCCTGACCAAGGCGAATTCGCGCGCGACGGTGCACCGGCCCGGCTATCTCGACTACGTCGGCGTGAAACTCGTCGGCGCCGACGGCAAGGTCGTCGGCGAGCGCCGCTTCATCGGGCTCTACACGTCGACCGCGTACATGGTGTCGACGGCCGAGATCCCGATCGTGCGCCGCAAGTGCGCGAACATCCTGCGGCGCGCGGGCTTCCTGCCGAAGGGGCATCTCGGCAAATCGCTCGTGACGGTGCTCGAAACCTATCCGCGCGACGAACTGTTCCAGGCCGACGAAGACCAGCTCTACGATATCGCGCTCGGCATCCTGCGCCTGCAGGAACACCAGCGCACGCGCCTGTTCGTGCGCCGCGACCGGTTCGACCGCTTCGTGTCGTGCCTCGTGTTCGTGCCGCGCGACAAGTACAACACTGACCTGCGCCGCCGCATCGCGAAGCTGCTGGTCGACGCGTACAACGGCGTGAACGTCGAATTCACGCCGCTGCTGTCGGAATCGGCGATCGCGCGGATTCATTTCGTCGTGCATGCCGAACCGGGCACGATGCCCGACGTCGACACGCGCGAACTCGAAACGCGGCTCGTGCAGGTCACGCGCCGCTGGCAGGACGATCTCGCCGACGCGCTGCTCGACGCATTCGGCGAAGAGCAAGGCAACCGCCTGCTGCAGCGCTATGCCGAGTCGTTCCCGGCCGGCTATCGCGACGACTATCCGGCGCGCACGGCCGTGCGCGACATCGAGCTGATCGAGCGCGTGAAGGATTCGGGCCAGCTCGCGATGAACCTGTACCGGCCGATCGAGGCCGAGCCGCGCGCGTTCCGCTTCAAGGTGTATCGCGCGGGCGACCCGATCGCGCTGTCGCGCAGCCTGCCGATGCTCGAACACCTCGGCGTGCGCGTCGACGAGGAGCGGCCGTACCGGATCCAGACGCAGGATGCCGCGCATGCATGGGTACACGATTTCGGCCTCGAGCTCGCCGACGATACCGAGTTCGACATCGAGCGCGTGAAAGGCCTGTTCGAGGATGCGTTCGACCGGATCTGGAGCGGCCGGATCGAGAACGACGACTTCAACCGCCTCGTGCTGCGCGCGCACCTGAGCGCCCGCGAAGTGACGATCCTGCGCGCGTATGCGAAATATCTGCGGCAGGTCGGCTCGACCTTCAGCGACGCGTATATCGAGCGCGCGCTGACCGGCAACCCGGCGATCGCGCGGCAACTCGTCGAGCTGTTCGTGCTGCGCTTCGACCCGCGGATCGGCGACACGCGCGACGTGCAGGCCGAACGGCTGCTGAAGGCGATCGAAGGCGCGCTCGACCAGGTGCCGAACCTCGACGAGGACCGCATCCTGCGCCAGTTCCTCGGCGTGATCAACGCGACCGAACGCACGAACTACTTCCTCGCCGACGCGAACGGCGAATCGAAGCCGTACCTGTCGTTCAAGTTCAACCCGGCGAAGGTGCCCGGCCTGCCGGAACCGAAGCCGATGTTCGAGATCTGGGTGTATTCGCCGCGAGTCGAGGGCGTGCACCTGCGCGGCGGGCGCGTCGCGCGCGGCGGCCTGCGCTGGTCGGATCGCCGCGAGGATTTCCGCACCGAGGTGCTCGGGCTGATGAAGGCGCAGATGGTGAAGAACGTCGTGATCGTGCCGGTCGGCTCGAAAGGCGGCTTCGTCGTGAAGAACCCGCCGCCGCAGAGCGATCGCGAGGCGTGGATGCGCGAAGGCATCGCGTGCTACCAGACGTTCCTGCGCGGGCTGCTCGACCTGACCGACAACCTCGCCGGCAACACGATCGTGCCGCCGCCCGACGTGGTGCGCCACGACCCCGACGATCCGTATCTCGTCGTCGCCGCCGACAAGGGCACGGCCACCTTCTCCGACTACGCGAACGCGATCTCGCACGAATACGGCTTCTGGCTCGACGACGCGTTCGCGTCCGGCGGCTCGGTCGGCTACGACCACAAGAAGATGGCGATCACCGCGCGCGGCGCGTGGGAATCGGTGAAACGGCACTTCCGCGAGATGGGCATCGACACGCAGACGACCGACTTCACCGTGGTCGGCGTCGGCGACATGTCGGGCGACGTGTTCGGCAACGGGATGCTGCTGTCGCCGCATATCCGGCTCGTCGCCGCGTTCGATCACCGGCACATTTTCCTCGACCCGAACCCCGACCCGGCGACGAGCTTCGCGGAGCGCCAGCGCATGTTCGCGCTCGAGCGCTCGAGCTGGGCCGACTACGATACGTCGGTGATTTCGGCGGGCGGCGGCGTGTATCCGCGCACCGCGAAGACGATCCCGCTGTCGCCGGCGGTACAGGCCGCGCTCGGCATCGACGCGCACGCGCTGCCGCCGACCGAATTGATCCGCGCGATCCTGCAGGCGCCGGTCGACCTGCTGTACAACGGCGGCATCGGCACCTACGTGAAGGCGGCGCGCGAAACCCACGCGCAGGTCGGCGACCGCGCGAACGACGCGGTGCGCGTGAACGGCGCGGACCTGCGCTGCAAGGTCGTCGGCGAAGGCGGCAATCTCGGCTGCACGCAGTTCGGCCGCATCGAGTTCGCGCAGCGCGGCGGCCGCATCAACACCGATGCGATCGACAACTCGGCCGGCGTCGATTGTTCGGATCACGAAGTCAACATCAAGATCCTGCTCGGGCTCGTCGTGTCCGACGGCGAGATGACCGAGAAGCAGCGCAACGCACTGCTCGCCGAGATGACCGACGAAGTCGGACTGCTGGTGCTGCGCGACAACTACTACCAGACGCAGGCGCTGTCGATCGCGGGCCGCTATGCGGTCGAGCTGCTCGACGCCGAGGCGCGCCTGATGCGCTGGCTCGAACGCGCGGGCCGCCTGAACCGCGTGATCGAATTCCTGCCGACCGACGACGAAGTCGCCGAGCGGCAGGCCGCGAAGCTCGGCCTCACGTCGCCGGAGCGCGCGGTGCTGCTCGCGTACAGCAAGATGTGGCTCTACGATGCGCTGCTCGAGTCCGACGTGCCCGAGGATCCGCTGGTGGCCGCGATGCTCGTCGACTACTTCCCGAAGCCGCTGCAACAGCGCTTCAGCGAGCCGATGCGCCGCCATCCGCTGCGCCGCGAGATTCTCGCGACGCATCTGACCAACGCGCTCGTGAACCGTGTCGGCTGCGCATTCGTGCACCGGCTGATGGAGGAAACCGACGCGAAGCCGGGCGACATCGTCCGCGCGTGCATCATGGCGCGCGACGTGTTCGATCTCGATGCGGTATGGCGCGACATCGACGCGCTCGACAACCGCGTCGCCGACGACGCGCAGGCGCGCATGTTCGTCGACGTCGCGCGGCTGCTGGAGCGCGCGGCGCTGTGGTTCCTGCGGCATCTGCAGTCGGGCGCGGTGGCCGACGGCGGCGTCGCCGAGCTGATCGCGCGCTGTCGCGACGCGGCGGCGCGGCTCGCCCCGCAACTGCCGTCGCTGCTGCCGGCCGACGATCTCGATGCGTTGTCCGAGCGGCAGCGCGTGCTGGTCGACGCCGGCGTCGACAGCGCGCTCGCGGTACGCGTCGCGAGCGGTGACATCTCGGCCGCGCTGCTCGACATCGCCGAAGTGGCGGCGACCTGCAACCGCAGCCTCGAACTCGTCGCCGGTGTCTATTTCTCGCTCGGCACGCTGCTCAATTACGGGTGGATCGGCGAACGCGCGGCGAACCTGCCGACGCCGACGCACTGGGACATGCTCGCGCGCGCCGCCGCACTCGCGGAGGTCGCGCGGCTCAAGCGCACGCTCGCGACGAGCGCGCTCGCGGAGTCGCCGGATTCGACCACGCCGGAGACGATCGTCGGCGCGTGGCGCGCGCGCCGCGAAGCCGCGCTGGTGCGCTACGAGCACCTGCTCGCGGATCTGCGCGCGTCCGGCGGCGCGAGCCTCGCGGTGCTGCTCGTGGTCGTGCGGGAGATGGCCGTGCTCGAACGCGCGTGACGAGTGTGACGGACGCGACGGGTCAGACCGTCGCGACCAGCAGCTCTTCCGCGCGGTTCGGCGGCCGCAGGCCGTCGGTGCGCTCGGCGAAGTAACGGCGCGTCAGCTCGGCGGCCGACACGTGTTCGGCCTTCGCGAAGCCGGCCTCCCGTGCGAGCGCCTGGATCTGGTCCGGCATGAAGAAGCTGATGAACGGCGTGCCGCTCGCCCGCGCGCCCTTCGCGGCCATTTCCATCCCCGGGCGCACGTCCGGATCCGCGTTCTCCAGCGGCAGCAGGAACGTCATCGCGAACGTCGAGCCCGGCGCGAGCGACGCGACTTCGCGCAGCGCGGCCGCATTCGCTTCGCGCGTCAGGTACATGCTGACGCCGGTGGATACCACGACCGCCGGCTTGCCGGCATCGAAGCCCGCACCGACGAGCGCGTCGCGCCACGACTGCTTCGCCTCGAAATCCACCGGCACGAAGCGCAGCCAGTCGGGCACGCCGAAGCCGAGCTCGACCAGGCGGCGCTGCTTCCAGCGCTGCGGCGCCGGCTGGTCGACTTCGAACACGGTCACGCGCGACGCCATGTCCGGCCGACGCTGCACGAAGCTGTCGAGCCCCGCGCCGAGGATCACGTACTGGCGCACGCCGCGCGCGGCCTGCTCGGCCACGAGATCCTCGATGAAGCGCGCCCGCGCGACGATCGACGCGCGAAACGGCCGCGTGAACTGCGGATCCATGTCGCCGCGCTGCTGCCAGCCGGGTGCCGGCGCAAGCAATTGCAACCCGATTTCGTCCGTGAGCACATGCGGCGGCGCGTCGAGCTCGACGTGCAGCGCGCGCCACAGCGCGACGCGCGCGGCCGTGCTGTCGGGCGCGTCGTCTTCGCGGATAGCCGTCATGTCGACCTCACTCGCCCTGCTTGCCCGGCGCCTGCAGGCGCCACACCCGGCCGTCCGGATCGCGCACCGTCATGTCGCGCGTGCCCCAGTGCGTGTCCTCGAACGGCGTGACGACCTCGACGATCGGCTGCGGCTGCACCGCCTGCTCGTCGGCCACCTTGAGCACGACCTGCATGTCGGGCGTTTCGCTCGGCGGCACTTCGGCGATGAACAGAAATGGACCGTCGCCGCTGCGCAACTGGCCCGAATTGTGGTCGGTTTCGAACTCCAGCCTGAAGCCCAGCGCCTGAAAGAACTTCGCCGACTTGCCCCAGTTGTGGGTGGTCAGATACACGGCTTCGATCCGCTCGGATGACATGTCACTCCTCCTTGTTGGACGGTTCCGCGCCGGACGGCGGCGCGGCCAGGTACGCGCGCAACGCGTCGGCCACCAGCGCGGACAGCGATTGCTCCGTTTCGATGGCACGATGCTTGACCTGCCGGATCAGGCCGAGCGGCAGGTACACGTTGAATTGCTTCACTTCTTCGTCGGTCATGGATACTAGTATGCTAGCAATCTAGCAAAAGTCAACTGACGGTGATCGCGGGATGGTCGCGGCCCGCGTGCGGGCCGCCGTCGGATGTCGGGGGTTCGCGTTACCGCGCGGGGCGCGCCGCGAGTCGCGCGAACAGCGCGTCGAGATCGAATCCCGCCGTATTGATGCCGATCGTGTCGCGCAGGCACGCGGCCCAGTCGGCAGCATTGTCGAACGTGACCGTGCGCCCGGCCCCCGCCGCGTCGCGCAACGTCAGCGCGGTGTTGAGCAGCGCCGCGCGGCCGTCCGGCAGCACGCGACAAGCGATCAGGTCGTTCACGAAGATCGATTCGGGATAGGTCGACGTGAACCAGTTCGCGGCGTCGTAATCGATCCATTCGGCCGGCTTCAGCGAGAAGCGGTAGGTCGTCTGCCAGCCGTCGGGGATTTCGAACTGCATGTCGAATTCGCCGTCGACCGGCGCGTCGATCACGCGAAACGCGCCGTGCGGCGTCAGTTGCCGCTCGCCCGGCACGAAGCGCAGCGGCGCGGTCAGCGTCGCGCTGCCGAAGCCGATGTCCGCGAGCCACGCGGCCCCGTCGAGGTCGATGCGCAGCAACATGTGCGTCTGCGCGGTGACGATCTCAGGCGGCCGCATCCAGCGCACGCGCGCGATCAGCGGCGTGACGCGAAAACCGATCGTCGTGAGCGCGGTGTAGAACAGCTTGTTGAGTTCGAAGCAGTAGCCGCCGCGGCGGCGTTCGACCACCTTGTCGACGATCGCGGGCAGGTCGAGCGCGACGCGCGCGCCGGTCAGCGGATTGAGGTTTTCGAACGGAATCGCCTGCGGGTGCAGCAGATGCAGCCGGCGCAGCACGTCCAGCGTCGGCGCGGCCGGGCCGTCGTAGCCGATGCGGGAGAAATAGCGCGAGAGGTCGAACGAGTCAGTCATGAACCGGCACCGATAAAAGGGACCCGCCACGATAGCATCGCGCGCAATCCCCATGTTGTGCGGGGCGATTGTTCGTGGTCGACGCGCGCGATGCGGGCCGCGCATCGCGCGCACATCCGCGCCACGTTGACGTTACGGCAGCAGCTTCAGCGCGGACGACGCGACCGACGGCACCGAAATGCCCTGGCTCGTCGCGAACTGGACGGCCTGGCCGAGCGTCGCGGCCAGCGACTGCAACTGGCCCGGCGCGCTTTGCGCGATATACGACGCGGCCTGCATGTTCTGCGGATTCAGGCCCGACTGCAGCAACGACGCGGCGCTCGTCGAACCGAGATTGCCGAGCCCCGACTGCAGTTGCGAATACTGCGTGAGCCCCTGCCCGAGCGACGCGAGCCCGTTGCTGAACGCCTGCTTGTCGATCGGGCCGTGCGTGGCGCCGCCGCTCGCGAACGCCTGGCCGAGCGCCTGCGACACCGATTGCTGCGCGCCGCCCATCTGCGACAGCGTGGCCGGCGACAGTGCATCGGCACCGGACAACTGACTCGCGGCCTGCTGCGCCTGCCCGGCCGCCCCCGTCAGACCCATCGCCGATGCGAGCGACGACTGGCCGTTCAGCACCTGCTGGTTCGCCCCGACATAGGCCTGCAGCAATTGCGCGACACCGCCCTGCGCAGGCGCCGCCTGCTGCTGCCCGCCGCCGAGCGGCGACGCGCCGAGCGACTGCAGGTCGAGCTGCGCGTGCGCGGCGCCGCTCACCAGGATGCCGAACGCGATGCCTGCCGAGGCCAGATGCCGGCCCGTCGCGCGAATGTGCTTCATGTGTGTTCCTCGTGCCCGAATTGTCGAGGCGATATTGTCGAAGCGCGTCGCGCGCCGCCGCAACGACTGAAACACATCGAAACGAAATCCGGCGGCGGCGCCGCTTGCAATTCGGCGACCGACGGGCCCCGTCACGCAGATTCGCGCGCGTTTGCCGAGCGATGTCGTGCGCGCATCCCGATTCGTTCTCCGGCTGCATCAATGGCGGATGTCGGGTCCGGCGGGCGCCCGCGAACGTCGCGTCGAGCGATGCAAAACGAAACGGGCAGCTCGTCGCCGCCCGCTCCGTCACCCCGGCAACTGGCTACCGGCTACCGGTTGCCCGCCTGCCGCGGCATCACGCGGCCATCCACGCCGGCACGCGCCGGGCCACCCAGTCGGCCGCCCGCTCGTAGCCGCGCGCAAGCTGCAGCACGGCGAGATCGGCGCGCGGACGCCCGATCAGTTGCATCCCCATCGGCAACCCCGCGTCGTTGAAGCCGACCGGCACGTTGATCACCGGGCAGCCGGCCAGCGTCCACGGCACGACCGTTTCCATCCAGCGGTGGTAGGTGTCCATCGCGCGGCCCGCGATCTCCTTCGGCCAGCGCTGGTCGACGTCGAACGGGAACACCTGCGCGGTCGGCGCCGCGATGAAGTCGTAGCGATCGAAGAAGCTCAGCACTGCCTGATGCCACGCGGTCCGTTCGACGCTCGCATCGAACACCGCCGCGCCCTGCAGCGCGAGCAGCCCTTCGACCTCGTAGATCGCCTCGGGCTTCAGCAGCGCACGGCGCGCCGGGCCGCGATAGTGCGCGAGCAGCCCGCCGCCCGACAGCAGGTGCCGGTGCGCGAGCCACAGACGCCAGATCCGGTCGGGTGCGAACGCCGGCAGCGCGGCATCGACGTCGCAGCCGATCTCGCGCAGCGTCGCCAGCCCGTGCTCGCACTGCGCGAGCACGCCGGCCTCGGTCGCGAGATAACCGTTCCAGTCGCCGACCCACGCGATGCGCTTGCCGCGCAGGTCCGCGTCGAGCGGCTGCGCGAACACCGCCGGATCGTCCGCGAGCGACAGCGGATCGTTGCGGTCGTAGCCGGCCTGGATCGCGAGCAGTTGCGCGACGTCGCCGACGGTGCGCCCCATCGGCCCTTCGATGCCGAGCTGCTGCATGAACACGTCGACGCCCGGCCAGCGCGGCACGCGGCCCTGCGACGGGCGAAAGCCGTAGATGTTGCAGAACGCGGCCGGGTTGCGCAGCGACCCGCCGAAATCGCTGCCGTCCGCCACCGGCAGCATCCGCGACGCGAGCGCCGCCGCCGTGCCGCCGCTGCTGCCGCCCGCGCTCTTCGTCAGGTCGTACGGGTTGCGCGTCGCGCCGTAGACTTCGTTGAACGTATGCGAACCGAGCCCGAACTCGGGCGTATTGGTCTTGCCGATGAAGATCGCGCCGGCCGCGCGCATCCGCGCGACGCCGACGGAATCGGCCTGCGGTACGTTCTCGCGGAAGATCGGCGAGCCGTAGGTCGTGCGCAGCCCCTTCGTCATCGCCAGATCCTTCGGCGCCTGCGGCATCCCGTGCAGCCAGCCGCGATACTCGCCGCGCGCCAGCTCCGCGTCCTTTTCCGCGGCTTCCGCCAGCAGCGCATCGCGATCGCGCAGCGCGACGATCGCGTTGATCGCGCCGTTCACGCGCTCGATGTGATCGAGATACGCACGCATCGTCTCGACGCACGACACCGCCTTGCTGCGGATCGCCGACGCGAGCTCGCCGGCCGACAGGCGTACGACCGGATCGACGGAAATGGAAGCGGGAGCGAGAAACTGCGGGGCGCCGTGCGGCATGCGGGGTCTCCTGGGAAGCGGTAGCGGATGGCGCGCCGCCGTGCGGCGGCCGACGCTCTACTCTACGCGACGCGCCCCGGGCGACCTCCGATATTTTGCGGCGCAATTCATTGCGGATCCGACTGAATCGCGCTCGCGCGAACGGCCGGCGACGACCGGGCGGAACGGGCGACGCCGCTCGCTGCCGTTTATGCGCATAAACTTAAATTTTTTATATTTTTAATCGGTGCGTCACGGGACCGCGCGCGTTAACGACATTTTTATGCGGCCGGCCGATCTCTTTAGATCGCTTCGTGCGGCCGCACGCTACGCTGGAAGCACTTCGTTTCCGGGTTCATCGTCCATGCTCAAGCTGCTGGTTCCGGTCGGTCATTCACCGCGCTCGCTTCAGGCCGTCCGGCACGCGACGTTTCTGTATCGCGAGCGCTGCGCATCGGAGGTCGTGCTGATCAACGTGCAGGCGCCGCTGGAATCGACGCGGCTCGAGGCCTATCACCCGCTGTCGCGGTTGCGCGCGATCGAGACGCAATTCGCGACCGACGATCTCGCGATGGCCGAGCGGATCCTGCGCGATGCGGACGTGAAGTTCAGCGTCGTGATGAAGGTCGGGCCGGTGGCCGACACGATCGCGGCCACGGCGGCCGAGACCGGGTGCGACGAGATCGTCGTGGCCGGGCCGCGACGCGATCCGCTGCACGCGTTGATGTCGGTGTTTCGGCGCAGCGTGATGGCGCGGCTGGTGCGGATTTCGAATGTGCCGGTGACGGCGGTGCAATGACGGAAACGGCGCGTCATGCGTGCGCATCGTGCGCACGCTGTCGCGCGGCGCTCAATCGATGACCTTGCGCCAGAACACGAAATAGGCGGCCGCCGAAGACGCCAGCAGCAGGATGGCCCACATCGGGGCAAGACTGATCAGGACGGAAGAGACGTTCAACATTTTGGTTTCCTCACTATTTCGACAGCGATATTCGACATTTGCGTGCTTGCCGGACCCGATGCATCGCCCCCGCATCGCGTGCCGTCAAATCATGCATTCATGCTATCGCTTCGAACGGCCGTGCGACCGCCGCCGCCCGCCCGCACCCTGACATTCGTCAAACTCCCGCGCATTGGCCGCTCGTCGGACGGCGACCGAAAAACGGGACAGGATCGTCCGCTCCGCCAGCGCTTTCAGCAGACGTTTACCGGGGGAAGCCCCAAGTGCTTCGTCGAACGTGTCCGCGTTACGCTTGAGCGACGAGGAGACGAACCATGAGACGAGCCGTACATATCGCCGTTTTTGCACTGCTGGCCTATCTCATCGGCGATCGCGCGATCCTGCACGCGCAGGGCCGCGACGCCAGCCCGCTCGCGTGCGAGCAAGGCGCCGCGCAGGTCAAGGCCGACGCGCTCGGTCGCGGCTTCGGCGAAGCCGCCGCCGGTAGCCAGAGTGAGGCGTTCATGTCGGGCTGCCTGGTGACGGGACGCAGCGATCAGGACGTCGCGATGGCGGCCCGCTGACGCGCCGCATCCGGCGACGAGCCGGCCGCGCCCGAAGTCGCGGGCGCCGGTTCGCGCTGCCTGCCCCACTGTCCCGATACGGACGTTGCCGTCCGCCATCCCTGCCCCGTTACGCCCCGACATGACCGATCCGAACACCGCGTTGATCCAGCGCTTCTACACGGCCTTCCAGCAGCGCGACATCGACACGATGCTCGCGTGCTATGCCGACGACATCGTGTTCAGCGATCCCGCGTTCGGCGAGCTGCGTGGCGAGCTCGCACGCGACATGTGGCGGATGCTGGTCGCGCGGGCGCAGGAATTCTCGCTGACGTTCGGCGAAGTCGCCGCGGACGACCAGGCCGGGCGCGCGAAATGGCGCGCGGACTACCGGTTCGCCGCGACCGGACGGAGGGTGGTCAACCGGATCGACGCGCGTTTCCGGTTTCGCGACGGACGCATCGTCGAGCATCGCGACCATTTCGACCTGTGGCGCTGGGCGCGTCAGGCGCTCGGGATGAAGGGCACGCTGCTCGGCTGGACGCCTTTCATGCAGCGCGCGATCCGCGCGCAGGCACGGAAAAATCTCGACGCGTATCGCGCCAAGCGGAAATAGGCCACGCCCCGCGGCCGCATCGCTACGGCTTCATCGTCGCGTCGATCAGGTCGTAGGCCATGTCCGGCACCACGCCGTCCGGGTTCGTCAGGTCGTTCTGGCGATACCAGCTTTCATCGGCCTCCGGATGCGGGCCGGCAAGGCCGACGCGTCCTTTGCCGTAGCGGTACGTGGCGGCGGCGATGTCCTTGTTCGGGTAGATCGCCAGCACGATCCCGCCGGAGCCGATCGGCGCGACCGGGAGCCTCGCGCCGTCCTGATAATAGATCCAGCGCTTTTTCCCGCGCCAGACGACCGGCGTCACCGTGTCCGCGATGCCGTGAAGCGTCGAGCCCGGCCGGTCGACCTCGGAGTCGATATCGCCGGCAACCAGCCCGAACCCCTGCGCGCCGGCCAGGTAGGCGCCCATGCAGAGCCCCAGGTATCGGCCGCCGTTCGCCACGTAATGCCGCACGGCCCTGATCGCAGGCCGACCGATGCTGGCGGCCGCGCCGGGAATGTCCTGCCCGCCGCCGGGCTGCACATAGAGCGCCGCACCGGCCAGCGCCGCGGGCGTGATCTTGAGCCGTTCCGCCGGCCCCACGTAGATCACCCGGAACCGGTAGTCCGATTCCCGCAGGCGTCTGGCGATGGTTTCGGGGCACCCGTCGCAGGCGGCAGGCCCGCGATAGACCAGCGCGACCGGCCGGCTCGCCGCGTCGCGCGCTTCGTCGCCGGGCGCGGCCGCGTGAACGGCCGGCGACGCGACGAGCGTCGCCATCAGGAAAATCGCGTCTCTGGAGCGCATGTCGTGGATCGCCGGAGTCAAGGAAATCGCCGCCGCCCGGGTCGAATCGACAGGGGCGCGACGACTTCCGCCTCCAGTTCCGAAACCCGATTGCAAGCTGCGTGACGGCAAGCGTAGCGGCCCGAACGCGCCCGGTGTGTACCGTTTCCTGCGGGCTTGTGCAGATATGTGCGGCACCGGCGGCCTGAGCCGACACCCTGCACTCGCCCGCCCGACCGCGCCCGACAAGGCCGCCTCCCGCCATGCAACCCCGCCTTCCGTGTTTCGCATTGCCAACTCTTATATAAGACATAAGACATTTGACGTTACACACCATTGAGATTAGAATCCCGCTCAAAGCAGTGCCTGGAATAGCCCCGGAGTGCCGGCAAGGCCTTCCCCTCAAACGCAATATCAGCAGGTCTCCCCATGCTTGAAAACTTTCGTGCTCACGTGGCCGCCCGCGCCGCGCTCGGTATTCCTCCCCTGCCGCTGACGGCTCAGCAGACCGCCGAACTGGTCGAATTGCTGACGAACCCGCCCGCCGGCGAAGAGCAGACGCTGCTCGAGCTGATCACCCATCGCGTGCCCGCCGGCGTCGACGAAGCCGCCCGCGTGAAGGCCGGCTTCCTGGCCGCCGTGGCCAAGGGCGAGACCGCCTGCCCGCTGATCTCGCGTGCGCACGCGACCGAGCTGCTCGGCACGATGCTCGGCGGCTACAACATCCAGCCGCTGATCGAGCTGCTGTCCGACGAGGCCGTCGCCGCGGTCGCCGCCGACGCGCTGAAGAAAACCCTGCTGATGTTCGACCAGTTCCACGACGTGAAGGAACTCGCCGACAAGGGCAACGCGCACGCGAAGGCCGTGCTGCAGAGCTGGGCCGATGCCGAATGGTTCACGAGCCGTCCGGAAGTGCCGGAAAGCCTGACCATCACCGTATTCAAGGTCACGGGCGAAACCAACACCGACGACCTGTCGCCGGCGCCGGACGCCACCACCCGCCCGGACATCCCGATGCACGCGCTCGCGATGCTGAAGAACGCGCGCCCGGGCATCACGCCGGAAGAAGACGGCAAGCGCGGCCCGGTCAAGTTCATCGAATCGCTGAAGGAAAAGGGCCACCTGGTCGCCTACGTCGGCGACGTGGTCGGCACCGGCTCCTCGCGCAAGTCGGCCACCAACTCGGTGCTGTGGTTCACCGGCGAAGACATTCCGTTCGTCCCGAACAAGCGCTTCGGCGGCGTGTGCCTCGGCGGCAAGATCGCCCCGATCTTCTACAACACGATGGAAGACGCCGGCGCGCTGCCGATCGAGCTCGACGTGTCGCAGATGGAAATGGGCGACGTGGTCGAACTGCGCCCGTACGAAGGCAAGGCGCTGAAGGACGGCAAGGTCATCGCCGAATTCCAGGTCAAGTCCGACGTGCTGTTCGACGAAGTGCGCGCCGGCGGCCGCATTCCGCTGATCATCGGCCGCGGCCTGACCGCGAAGGCGCGCGAAGCGCTCGGTCTCGCGCCGTCGACGCTGTTCCGCCTGCCGCACCAGCCGGCCGACAGCGGCAAGGGCTTCTCGCTCGCGCAGAAGATGGTCGGCCGCGCGTGCGGTCTGCCGGAAGGCCAGGGCGTGCGCCCGGGCACGTACTGCGAACCGAAGATGACCTCGGTCGGCTCGCAGGACACCACGGGCCCGATGACCCGCGACGAACTGAAGGACCTCGCGTGCCTCGGCTTCTCGGCCGATCTCGTGATGCAGTCGTTCTGCCACACCGCCGCGTATCCGAAGCCGGTCGACGTGAAGACGCACCAGACGCTGCCGAACTTCATCAGCACGCGCGGCGGCATCGCGCTGCGCCCGGGCGACGGCGTGATCCACTCGTGGCTGAACCGCATGCTGCTGCCCGACACCGTCGGCACCGGCGGCGATTCGCACACGCGCTTCCCGATCGGCATCAGCTTCCCCGCAGGTTCGGGCCTGGTCGCGTTCGCGGCCGCTACCGGCACGATGCCGCTGGACATGCCGGAATCGGTGCTGGTCCGCTTCAAGGGCAAGATGCAGCCGGGCGTCACGCTGCGTGACCTCGTCAACGCAATTCCGCTGTACGCGATCAAGCACGGCATGCTGACGGTCGCCAAGCAGGGCAAGAAGAACATCTTCTCGGGCCGCATTCTCGAAATCGAAGGCCTGCCCGACCTGAAGGTCGAGCAAGCGTTCGAGCTGTCGGATGCGTCCGCCGAGCGTTCGGCTGCCGGTTGCACGGTGCGCCTGAACAAGGAACCGATCATCGAGTACCTGAACAGCAACATCACGCTGCTCAAGTGGATGATCGCGCAGGGCTACCAGGATCCGCGCAGCCTGCAGCGCCGCATCGCGGCGATGGAACAGTGGCTGGCCGATCCGCAACTGCTGTCGCCGGATGCCGACGCCGAATACGCGGCCGTCATCGAGATCGACCTCGCCGACATCCATGAGCCGATCGTCGCCTGCCCGAACGACCCGGACGACGTGAAGACGCTGTCCGACGTCGCCGGTGCGAAGATCGACGAAGTGTTCATCGGCTCGTGCATGACCAACATCGGTCACTTCCGCGCCGCGTCGAAGCTGCTCGAAGGCAAGCGCGACATTCCGGTCAAGCTGTGGGTCGCGCCGCCGACCAAGATGGACCAGAAGCAACTGACCGAAGAAGGCCACTACGGTGTGTTCGGCACGGCCGGCGCCCGCACCGAAATGCCGGGCTGCTCGCTGTGCATGGGCAACCAGGCACAGGTGCGCGAAGGCGCGACGGTCATGTCGACGTCGACCCGCAACTTCCCGAACCGCCTCGGCAAGAACACGAACGTGTACCTCGGCTCGGCGGAACTGGCGGCGATCTGCTCGCGTCTGGGCAAGATCCCGACCAAGGAAGAGTACATGGCCGACATGGGCGTGCTCACCGCCAACGGCGACAAGATCTACCAGTACATGAACTTCGACCAGATCGAAGACTTCAAGGAAGTGGCCGACACCGTGCAGATGTAAGCACGCAGTCGGGCTGCGACGGGAAGTCGACGTCGCAGCGCACCGAAAGGCGCCGCGGGCCGAATGGCCGCGGCGCTTTTTTTATGCGTCGGCGAACGGACGCGCCCGCGCGGTCAGTCGAGCAGCGCGTGCAGCCGCTCGACCACGTCGAACGGCAGGCCTTCGTCATAGCCGTCCGCTTCGTCGAGATCGACGTACTCGCGGCCGTCGGTCGGCTGCAGCATCAGTGCCGGCACGGGCCGCACGACCGGTACGTCCGGATAATCGTTCGGCCCCGCGCCATCGAAGTCGTGCGGATCGAACCAGATTCCGTGATCGGCGTAATAGCCTTCCGCGTAACGTCGCTCGATCTCGCGCAGCAACCGGAACGTATCCCGTTGATACGACGCGGCGTTTTCGTCCGCATACTGCACGAACCACGCGGCGCCGAGATTCCAGTAGATCAGCAACGCGGTCGCGCGATCGACGTTGCGGTTGTCCAGCAGCCAGCGCAACGCGCGGCCGTTGCCGTCGTAATTGGAGCGTGCGGCGAACCGGTGCCACTGCTCGGGCGTCGCGCCTTCGAGCCAGGTCCGGACGATGTCCCACATTTTCTGTTCGATTTCGGTGTCGTCCATGGAGTGCGTCTTGCGGAATGAGCGGTAACGGGAAGTGCTTCGATGACCGGCGATTCTAGCGCCGCTTCGCGATACTCATGCGGCGTCGCCGCCCGGCTCGCGACGGATCACCAGTTCGTTGAAGCCGGTGCCCGCATCGGGCTCGCGCGAGAAGCGATGCGCGGGCAGCAGCGCGAGCAGGATCTCGGCCGTCGTGCGCACCACGCAACCACTCGCGACATGGCCGCCGGTCACGCGGCCGTCCGCATCCGAGACCGACATGTGCAGATGCGCGCCGTCCGGCGACACCGAACCGGCCAGCGTCAGGATTTCGAGGTCGCCGCGCAGCGCGGTCGGCTGGTCGACGCCGGCGAAGCGCAACTGCGCGACGCTCAGGCTGCCGATGCCCTGGATCACGAAGGCCGCGTGCGCTTCATGCTGGTGTAGCGCTGCCTCGATGGCCCCGCGCAGATCGTCGCCGGGGGAAAGACGCAATGGATGGGCCTGCATGGTCGAGAACCTGTGGGTCGATCGTGGTATCGATCAAGCGTACGTTCGCCGCGTGAATCCGGCAAGTCATCCGCTCGCGATACTCCCCGCGCGTCGGTGTCTTCCCGGCGTCGTTTCATCCGCTACCGTTCGGCTCTGCGCCTCCTGCGCATACGGACCCCTGCCGCCTGGTTTCGCACCAGCCGCAGCGCATCGGTTCGTTTCCGTACGAACGCACATGCGTCCGTATGAAAACCGACCCCAACGTATGCAAGAATCGCTTCCTCGAGGCAATCCCTGCTTTATCGCCCTCTTTCACCGAACGCCCCGTCGAATGCCCAAATGCCAGAATACGTATGAGCGGTTCCACACCCCAAGCGACGACATCGCCGCGCGGGAAGTCGCGGCGATGAGCGATGAGGAGCGTGCGCGCGCCAAGTCGGTGGGGAGCGTGCATGTCCGAAGCTGGCTCGCCATTCTGATGATGCCGGTCGCAGTCGGGCCTGCGATCCCGATGCTCGCGTATTTGCTGGGTATGCTTGCATACCGCGGAACGGTCGATCGGGCCTTCGATATGGATCGTGCGGTTGGCGAAACAGCCGTCACCGTCATATGGGTCACGGCGCTCTTCATCGCAGCGTGGATCGGCCTGAACTGGTGCGTCGCGACGTACGGCACCCGACAGCGGTACTGGCGTGAAATGCCGTCCAACGGGCATGTCGAATTGGAGCGCCATACGCTATGCTCGGCAATCGTCGTGTGGTCGGACGACTACGATCCGGAACCCCTCTACGTCGAGGAATGGATCGACGGCAAGCTCAAATCCAGCATGACCCGAGTCAGGCAGTGGATCCTGACCCGAACGTCCGCCGGTCATTGGCTGGTGCTGGATCATCGAATTGCGGCAGACGGTCGGGGCGCGCCGCCAACGTTCCCCTCGGAGACGAAACGATTGATCCCGCGGCGAGAATTGGCAATAGCATTTGCGCCACGCACCCATATCCGCATCGGATTGAGATGGAGTGGACCCGCGGCGCCATTGACCGTGACGTCCTACCTGCTGTCTCACGCCGAATGTGAGCGCCTGGCTGCGGCGGCTCATCACTATGCTTTTTTTCCGCCGGATCAATATGGCGTCGTCGGTCCCGCCGATGCAGACTGGGTCGGGGAACTCGCCGCCAAGGCACTGGAGCGCGAAGTGCCTGTCGACGTGGCGGCCGGGCGAGCGTTGACGTGATCGTCGCGGGTCGTTTCTACGACGACTGCGGCCGCCACCACGCGAAGGCGGCCGGCGAACAGTCTGGAAAGTACGCCAATTTGCGGCGACTGCATAATGACGGGGTTCAGCTCAAGGTCTTGTGCATGGTTTTCCGCCGCCCCAACCCGAATTCCTTTCGATGACACCGATTCCGAATCGACGCTCCCGCCTGCGCGGCGGCCTGCTTGGCCTGCTGATCGGCGACGCGCTCGGCGTGCCGTACGAATTCCACGACGCCGCGTCGATTCCGCCTCCCGCCGCGATCGACATGACGCCGCCGCCGGGCTTCGCGCGCGCGCACGACGGCGTGCCGCCCGGCACCTGGAGCGACGACGGTGCGCAGGCGCTCGCGCTGCTCGACGCGCTGCTGCGCGAGCACGACCTGAATCTCGACACGTTCGCCGGCAACCTGCTGGACTGGTTTCATCGCGGCGCGTTCACGCCGGACGGCCGCGTATTCGACGTCGGCCTGCAGACGCAGCGTGCGTTCCACGCGCTGGCGGCCGGCGCCGCGCCCGCGACAGCCGGGCCCGGCGACGAGCGCGACAACGGCAACGGCTCGCTGATGCGCTGCTTTCCCGTCGTGATGGTCGCGGCGTCGCGCGACGACGCGATCCGGCTCGCGCGCAAGCAGAGCGTCGTCACGCACGGCCACGTGCGTTCGCAGCTTTGCTGCGCGCTCTATTGCCTGACGGCGCTGGGCATCGTCGACGGCCAGTCGGCTCCCGACGCGGTGCGCACGGCCGAGGACGAACTGCTCGCGCGCCACGAAGGCACGGCCGATGAAATCGAACTGAAGATCGTGCTCGACGGCCGCTTCGACGCACCGCAAGGATCGGGCTATGTGGTCGACAGCTTCTGGTCGGCGATCCATTGCCTGCTGTCGACGGACAGCTACGAGGATTGCGTGAAGCGCGCGATCGCGCTCGGCAACGACACGGATACGACCGCGGCGATCGCCGGCAGCCTCGCCGGCGTGGTGTACGGCGAACGGGCGTTGCCCGCTCGATGGGTTGCGACGCTGCGCGGAAAAGACAAGGTCGAGGGCTGGCTCGCGAAGCTGTGAATACCGCTGCCGATCGCCCCTGAATCGAAGATGGCGGGCCGATCCGGGCCGCCCCGAACAACCGCATCAACCTGAGAGGATGCTCCGATGCTGCGTGCCATCAATCCCCCCGGCGCCACGATTCCCGGCATTTCGCAAGCGATACTCGTCGAAGGTGGTCAACCGCTGTATTTGTCCGGCCATGTTCCGTTCGATGCCGAGGGCGCGGTTGTCGGCGCCGATCATGCAACGCAGCTCGATCAGGTGTTCAGGAACATCGCCGATACGCTTCGCACCGCGGGTGTCGGCTTCGAATCCGTCGCGCGTCTGACGATCTATGTCCGCGATTTCGATTCGAGCCTGTTGCCGCAGATTCGCGAGGTGCGCGACCGCTGGGTCAACACCGCGTGCCCGCCCGCAAGCGCGCTCGTCGGCGTGGCATCGTTGTTCCGCCCGGAGGTACTGGTCGAAGTGGACGCGTTCGCGATCGTTCCTGCCGCGTAATAACCGGCCGCCGCATCAGCCTCGGCCGCGATCGCTCGCCAGCAACCCGTACAGCGCACTGTCCGACACTTCGTCGCCGACGATCCAGCGTTCGCGCAGCAGCCCTTCCCGCACGAAACCGAGCCGTTCAAGCAACCCGGCCGACGCGACGTTGCGCGGATCGATATCCGCCTCGATCCGGTTCAGCCGCAGCGCGCCGAAGGCATGATCGATCATCGCCGACGCCGCTTCGCACATGTATCCGCCGCGCCAGAACGCGCGCCGCAGGCTGAAGCCGATCTCGGCTCGCCGGCACTGCTCGTTCGCATGGAACAGCACGCATTCGCCGAGCGCTTCGCCGGTTTCCCGCAGCTCGAGCACGCAGACCAGGCTCTCCCCGCTCGCGGACGTCTGCACGTTGCGCGCGACGCGCGCCTCGGCCTGCTCGATCTGCGTCATCGGCGAGAACGAGAAGTAGCGCATCGCTTCCGGATCGGACCAGATCTCGAAGAAAGTCGGCGCGTCTGCTTCGCGAAGCGGGCGCAGCACGAGTCGAGCGGTATGCAGCGTGACGGGTTCGAACAGGGGCATGGCAATCGTCTGACGAAATCGGGACCGTGAATTAGAACACGCGCGCCACGCGCCAACAATCGCGCGTACGCTCGGCACCCTGCACGCCCCCGCGAGGCGCCCCCGAAACAAAGAGGCCCGGGAGCATCGCCCCGGCCTCTCGGTTCACCTCATCCACCGCTGCGCAATGCGCTTACGCCTCGAGCGCCTCCAGCACCTTCCCCTTCGTCTCGATCCCGACGAAGTGCACGGTCAGCGCCGCGATCAGCGGCACGACGCCGATCAGGTAGAACGCCGGTGCGAGATTCCCGCCGATGATCGCGTGCGGCACGACCATCGGCGCGACGAACGACGCGATCTTCAGCCACGCGCTGCCGAGCCCGCAGCCCGACGCGCGGATGCTCGTCGGATACTGCTCCGGCGTGTAGACGTACGCGGTAATGAAGCCCGACGCCATCAGCCCGAGCGACAGCGAGCAGAAGATCGCGACCACGTACACCGACGACGCGTGATAGATGCCGGCGAGCGCCAGCGACAGCGCGCACAGCACGAACGACCACACGATCACCGGCTTGCGGCCGAGCTTGTCGACCAGCAGCGCGGACGCGAGCGACCCGAGCACGCCCATCACCGAGCCGATCACCGCCAGATTCAGCGCGAGCTGCAGCGGTGCGTGATAGAAGTTCTTGTAGATCGTCGGCAGCCACGTCGACAGCCCGTACTGGATGAACCCGCAGGTCGCCCACAACGTCGCCACCGCGAGCGTGCGCTTGCGATACGCGGCGCTGAACAGGTCGCTCATCCTGCGTTTCGGATGCTGGCGCACCAGTTCGTCGAACGCGGCCACCTGCGTGACGGGCGGCAGCTCGCCGCGCACCGATCCTTCGAACACGCCGACCGCACGCCCGGCTTCCGCGAGCCGCCCGCGCGACGCGAGCCAGCGCGGCGATTCCGGCACGAGGTGCGTGAGCACGAGCGACAGGATCAGCGGCAGCCCGCCGACGAAGTACATGATCTCCCAGCCGAAGCGCGGCACGAGCCACGCGCCGAGCGCCATCGACACGAGCAGGCCGATCGGGAACACGATCTCGTACAGCAGCACGAAGCGGCCGCGGCCATGTGCGCGCGTGATCTCGTTGATGTACGTCGCGGCGACCGGCAACTCGCCGCCGAGCCCGAGCCCCTGCAGGATCCGCAGCAGCACGAACACCTCGAAGGTCGGCGCGAAGCCGCACGCGATACTCGTGATGCCGATCACGGCCGAACTCCACGCGATCGCCTTCACGCGGCCGTGCTTTTCCGCGAGCGCGGGAAACAGGAACGCGCCGATCAGCTGGCCGATCGCGCCGGACGCGATCAGCATGCCGATCTGCGTCGGCGACAGCCCCCATTTGTGAATCAGCAACGGCAGCGTCGCCGCGATCGTGATCACGTCGAAGCCGTCGAAGAACGTCGCGGTGCCGATCAGCACGCGTGCGCGGATCTGCATCGAGTTGGCCGGAAGCCGCTCGAGCCGCGCGATGATCGCGCCGGGCGTGGAGGCGGCAGCTTCCATCGTGGCCCTGCCGGCCACGACGTTGTCGAAAGTGCTCATGCGGGGTGTCTCCTGGATCTCTTTCCGGTGGGCCGGTCAGGCAAGCGCTTGGGTCGTGTCTGCCAGGGCTTCCGTATCCACTGCCCGGCCCTGGTTCATCCACTTGCGCGCGAGTTTCAGCTCACGCGCGTTGTTCACGGCGATGACACCTCTCACATGTCCGTCGCCGACAAAAAACAGCGTCGCACGACGCGCGGCGAGATCGCCGCGCACGACGAGCTGCGCATCGGCCGGCAGATCGCCCAGGATCTGCAGGTTCACGTCATACTGATCGGACCAGAACCACGGAATCTCCGCGTACGGTGCGCGCACGCCGAGCACGGCCTTCGCCGCCGCGATCGCCTGGTTCTGCGCGTTGGCCCACGATTCGAGCCGCACGCGCCGCTTCAGCCAGCCGTTGTGATGGTTCGCGACGTCGCCGCACGCGAAGATCGCCGGGTCGCTCGTCGCGCCGTATTCGTCGACGACGATGCCGTCGTCGACCGCGAGCCCCGCGTCGCTCGCGAGCGATGCGTTGAGCGCGAGGCCGATGCCGGCCACCGCGAAATCGGCGTCGATCGTCGTACCGTCGGCGAGCGTCGCGCGCACCTTCGACGCGTCGTCCGGCCGCGGGTCGAGCGACGCGAGCGCGGCGCCCGTCCGCACGTCGACGCCGTTCGAACGATGCAGGTCGAGCAGGAAGTCGGACACGATCTGCGGCACCGAGCGGCCACACAGGCGCGGCGCGCCTTCGACGACCACGGCTTCGACGCCGAGCTTGCGCGCGGTCGCCGCGACTTCGAGGCCGATCCAGCCACCGCCGATCACGAGCACGCGCCGGCTCGCGCGCAGCTTCTCGCCGAGTGCGGCCGCTTCGTCGAGCGTGCGCAGGTAATGCAGGTTCGGCGTATTGACGAGCGCATCGGGCAAGCGACGCGACGTACCGCCGGTCGCGATCACGAGCCGGTCGTATTCGATCTCGCGGCCGCTTTCGGTTTTCACCACGCGGCGTGCACGGTCGATGGAGGCCGCACGTTCCGGCTGCCATGCTTCGACGTTCAGCGCGTCGAATTCGTCGGGACGCACGACGCGCACGGTTTCGATATCCGCGTCGCCGGCCAGCACGGCCTTCGACAGCGGCGGGCGCTCGTACGGCAGATGCGGCTCGTCGGCGATCATCACGAGACGGCCTGCGTATCCTTCGGCGCGCAACGTCTTCAACACCCAGCCGGCGGCCTGGCCGCCGCCGATCACGACGACCGTGGCCGGCGCGGCCGCTTCCCGCGCGTTCGTTTCGCTCATGATTTGCGCTCCGTCATGAACTTGCCTTCCGGCGCCTTCGCGTTCTTCTGCCGGCGCGTATTGCCGTCGAGGCCGCCGTCGACGGCCCATTCGGCGAACACGGTCGGGCCCGGCTCGAATTCGCGCGGCTGCCATTCGGGCGTGAGCACGTCTTCGTCCGCGTAATACTCGATCAGGCCGCCGGCCGGGTTCTGGAAGTACCAGAAGTACGCGGATGACACCGGATGACGCCCCGGGCCGAGCTGCGTTTCCCAGCCGCAGCGGTCGATGTGCATGCCGCCGCCGAACACTTCGTGGATGTCGCGCACGGTGAACGCGACGTGGTTCAGGCCGCGTTTTCCGTTCGGCAGCGCGAGCAGGAACAGGTCGTGATGGCCGCCGTGCGGCGCGCAGCGCATGAATGCGCCGCGGCCCGGATAACGATCCGACGTCTCGAAGCCGAGCAGTTCGTGATAGAACTTTTCCTGCGCGTCGAGGCAGTTCGTGAAGAACACGACGTGCCCGACCTCGACCGGCTCCGCGCGCGCATAGACCGGGCTCGGCTGGTCGACGCGCAGCGTCTGGCCCCACACGTTCGACGGCGAGCCCGCGATGTCGAGTGCGCGCTTGCGCGTGACTTCGACGCGAATCGCCATCCCGTTCGGATCGATGCAGCCGACCGCATCGTCCTGTGCGTAATAGCCGGGCTGGCCGGCGAGCTTCGTGCGCAGCGCGTCGAGTTCGGCCTGCGTCGCGACGCCCCACGTGACTTCACGCAGCGTCGGACCGGCCTCGAACGCCGGCGGCAGCGCCGGATCGTCGGCCTTGACGGCCAGCACGGTGCAGCCGTTCAGCGTTTCGAAGCGGGCGCGCGTGTCGTCGTGCGCGACTTCCTTCATCCCCCAGTCGGCGAAAAAGCGCCGGCAGGTGGCGAGGTCGTCGACACCGTACGTGATCTGCTCGATTCCCAAGATGCTCATTGCGTCATTCCCCTTCGCTCAGTTCGCCCACGGCAGCGGCGCGTCGTTCAAGCCCCAGTAGAGGCTCTTCTGCTGCATGTATTCGCGGATGCCGAGACGTCCCTTCTCGCGCCCCATCCCGCTCTCCTTCCAGCCCGAGAACGGCGTGGAGATCGAGAACAGCTTGTACGTGTTGATCCAGACGGTGCCCGTCTCGAGTGCCCGCGCGATGCGCCATGCGCGCTTGTAGTCGCGCGTCCAGATGCCGGCCGCGAGGCCGAACACGCTGTCGTTCGCCTGCGCGATCAGCGATGCTTCGTCGTCGAACGGCATCGCGACCAGCACCGGCCCGAAGATTTCCTCCTGGCAAATGCGCGCGCTGTTCGGCAAGCCTTCGAGAATCGTCGGCTGATAGAAGAAGCCGTTCTCGCGCCCGTCGCCCGCCGGCCGCTCGCCGCCGCACAGCGGGCGGCCGCCTTCTTCCAGCCCGAGCGCGACGTAGCGTTCGACCGACTCGCGATGCTTCGCGGTGATCAGCGGGCCCATCTGCGTGTCGGGCCGCGTCGGGTCGCCCACGCGCAGCTTGCGGGCGCCCGCCACCAGGCGCTGCATGAATGCGTCGTACACCGCGCGCTGCACGAACAGCCGCGAACCGGCGATGCAGGCTTCGCCCGACGAGCTGAAGATGCCGTACAGCACGCCGTTGACCGCGTGATCGAGATCGGCGTCGTCGCACACGATCGTCGGCGACTTGCCGCCGAGTTCGAGCGACACCGGCATCAGCTTCTCGGCCGCGATGCGCGCGATACCGCGGCCAACCTCGGTGCCGCCGGTAAACGACACCTTCTTCACCAGCGGATGACGCACGAGCACGTCGCCGATCACCGAGCCCTTGCCCGGCAGCACGCTCAGCACGCCCTTCGGCACGCCGGCTTCCTCGCAGATGCGCGCCAGCGCGAGCGATACGAGCGGCGTGACCTCGGCCGGCTTGAGCACCACCGCGTTGCCGCCGGCCAGCGCGGGGGCGAGTTTCTGCGCGTCGGACGCGATCGGCGAATTCCACGGCGTGATCGCGGCGATCACGCCGATCGGCTCGTACACGCTCATCGTCAGGTAGTCGCCGCGCGACGGCGTCAGTTCTTCATCGAGCGTCTCGAGGCAGGCCGCGAAGTAGCGGAACGTGTTCGCGGCGCTGGCCACCAGCACGCGCGTCTCGCCGATCGGCTTGCCGTTGTCGCGGCGCTGCAGGTTCGCGAGCGCTTCGTGGCGCTGCATGATCAGGTCGGCGATGCGGTACAGCACCTGCGCGCGCAGGTGCGGCTTCAGCCCGGCCCAGTCGGCGCGGCGCCATGCGGCGTCGGCCGCCACGACGGCGTCGGCCGCGTCTTCCGCGTTCGCCGTCGACACTTCCATGTTCACCGACTGGTCGGCCGGATAGATGCTCGTGTAAGGCGCGCCACGGCCGCGCCGCCACTCGCCGCCGATCAGGATGTTGCCGTCGGGTACGAGGCGCGTATCGAAAGGAGTCATGTCACAAGTCCCACAAATCTGTCTCTGCACGTCCGCCCTCGCCGTGGCGCGGGCGGACGCTCGATGGTCCGGTCAGATCACGCAGCGGGCCGCGCGGTTGCGCAGCGCGCGAATCGCGCTGTACGCGGTCAGCGCGGACGTCTTCGGGTTGTCGGGCAGCGGCTTGCCGCTCATTTCCAGCGACATCTCGCCGAACGCGCCGCGTGCGGTGATGCGATGCACGTTGCGCGCCACCGCCGGATCGGCGATCAGGCGCACGTGCGTCGCGTCGAGACCGAGGCCCGCGAGCGCGACCGTCGCCGCGACGTTCGCGTTCTTCGGATACAGCCGCGCGGCGTCGCGTGCAGTGCCTTCGAAGATCACCTTTTCCCCGGTCATCGCGCGCAGGTCGCACAATTCCTCGGCCGGCGTGCCGAGCCAGCCGAGCGGCGGCTTGCGGCCGACGTACAGCACTTCGTCGAGGCCGCCCTGCTTCGCGGACGCCAGCGCGTCGATGCCGCCGATCGCACCCGACAGCAGCGTCACCGTCGTGCCGCCTTCGTCGGCGGCCTGCGACAGCACGTCGAGCAGCGCGAGATCGGACAGCGCGCCGATCGATGCGACCGCGCAGTCGGTGCCGGCCTTCAGCAGCGGCACGACGTGATCGACGAGCGCGCTGTGGCCCGCGCATTCGAGCGCGAACTCGGGGCGGCGGGCCAGCGCGTCGACCGACGACACGACCTCCACCGCGTCGCCGAGCTCGCCCTGCACCGCCGCGCGCTGGTGTGCCGGCACGATCACGTGCGCGACGCGCAGCGACGCATCGTGCTCGACCGCGTGGTACACGGCCGCGCCGATCGCGCCGAAGCCGATCATCGCGACGTCGACGGGCGCGTGCGCGCGCTTCTGGTCGTCATGCATACTGGCGCTCCGTCGGCGCTTCCTTCTTCACCGGCGGCCCCGCGAAGTTCGACGCGAACGAACCGACCGACAGCATGTCGACCTCGACCATCACCGGCCCTTCCTTCGCCATCCCTTCTCGCACGATCGCTTCGGCCTGGTCGAGCGACGTGATCCGGTAGTGCGTGAGGCCGAAGCTCGCGCAGAACTGCGCGAAATCGGGCTGGTGCAGCTGCACGAAGCAACGGCGGCCGCCGTAGTGCGCGTCCTGGATGTTGCGGATCACGCCGTAGCACTGGTCGTTCATCAGCACGATCATCACGTTCGCGTTTTCCTGCACGGCCGTCACGAGCTCGCCGACGTTGACCATCAGGCCGCCGTCGCCGACGAGGCAGACCGTCTTCGCCGCCGTGCCCGCGAGCGCCGCGCCGATGCCCATCTGGATACCCTGGCCGATGCCGCCGCCGAGCGCATGCACGCCCGAGCGCGGCTCGAAGATCTTCAGCAGGCGGTTGCCCCACGTGCTGTTCGAGATCGTCACGTCGCGCACCCAGTTGTAGTCGCGGCCCACCACGCCCTGCAGCGTGTCGACGAGCTTCTTGTACGGCCCGAGGCCCTTCGACACGTCGGCCACCGCTTCCTCGCGGGCCGCCGCGAGATCGGCCGCGAACCGCGGATCGACCGACAGGCGGCCTTCGAGGCGATCGGCCAGTTCGGCCAGCACGCGCTTCGAATCGCCGTGCACGAACAGCGCGTTGCGATAGCCGCGGTTGTCGGCGAGCGCATCGGCATCGACGCGGAACAGCGGCTGCGGCAGCGCGAGCTTGTACTTCAGCGTTTCGTTGCCGCGCAGGCGCGAGCCGACCACGACGAGCGCGTCGCAGGTCTTGTAGAACGCCTCGACGGACGCATGCACGTTGAACGCGCCGAGCGTCGCCGGATGATCTTCCGGCAGCACGCCGCGGCCCTGCACGCTCGTCACGACGCCGAAGCCGAGCTTCACGAGGCGTTCGACTTCCTCGCGTGCATGGCGTGCCCCGCCGCCGAGCCACAGCAGCGGGCGGCGCTTGGCCGCGAGCGCGTCGGCGAGCTTCGCGACGCGGGCGGTGTCGTGCTCGCGCACCGCGACGTGGGCGGGCGCGAGGTCTTCCGGCCATTCTATTTCGGCCGCCTGGATGTCGATCGGAATCTCGACCGACACGGGGCCCGTCGGCGCGGTCTGCGCGATGCGCACGGCTTCGCGGATCGTCGGCAGCACGGTTTCGACGGTGCGCACGCGGAACGCGGCCTTCGAGATCGAGTCGAGCATCGACAACTGGTCGGGCGCTTCGTGGATGTACGCGAGATCCTGGTCGAGATACGGTGTCTCGATCTGCCCGGTCACGTGCAGCAGCGCGGTGCCGGCCGTCAGCGCCTCGACCATCGCGCCGGCCGCGTTGCCGGCCGCCGTGCCCGTGCTCGTGAATGCGACGCCGAGGCCGCCCGACACGCGGGCCAGCCCGTCGGCCATGTTCAGCGCACCCGCTTCGCCGCGCGCACCGACATACCGGATGTTGCCGCGCGAATTGATCGCGTCGAGGATCGGCATGTTGTGGATCGAGATGACACCGAATGCGGTTTTCACGCCGCACTGCTCGAGAAAGGCGGCAATCAGCTCGCCAACCGTGGTTTTTTTAGACATGGCGTGCAAAGCCTCCAGAAACGTCGATATGGCTGCCCGTCGTGTAGGACGACAGATGCGTTGCGAGATAAAAAAGTGCCCAGGCCGCCTCGTCAGGCTTGCCGAAGCGATTCAGCGGAATGTTCTTCTTGCGGGCGAGCGCGCCCGTCCAGTCCTCCCAGCTTTCGCCGGGCTGCGCCTGCGTGTCGTAGCGGCGGCGCCACTGCCCCGACTCGACGATGCCGATCAGGATCGAGTTCACGCGGATGCGCTGCGGCGCCAGTTCGGTCGCGAGCGACTTCACGAGACTCAGCACGCCGGCACGCGCCGACGACGTCGCGACCATGTGCGGCTCCGGCTGCAGCGCGAGCAGCGAGTTCACGCAGGTGATCGTCGGCGCAGCCGCATCGCGCAGCAGCGGCAGGAATGCGCGCGTCGGGCGGATGATGCTGAAGTACTTCAGTTCGAGTTCTTCGCGCCAGGCGTCGTCGGTCGTGTCGGCAAAGGTCGAGACGCGGCCCTGGCCGGCGTTGTTGACCAGCATGTCGGCGCAGCCGAAACGCGCGGATACCGCTTGCGCGAACGCGGTCACGTCGGCTTCGTCGAGCACGTTGCAGCGCGTGGCCAGCAGTCGTGCATCCGCGTACTTGCCGCGCAGCATCGCCTCGGCGCGTGCGAGGCGTTCGTCGTCGCGGCCGCAGATCGCGACCGACGCGCCTGCCTGCAGAAACCGTTCGGCTGTCGCGAGTCCGATGCCGGACGAACCGCCCGTCACCACCGCCACTTGCCCGCTCAGATCGATCTGGATCATCGGAGTCCTAAAGCTTCGAGAAACGTGTGCTCGTCATCCGAGCGGTAATTCAGCCGCCGCGACAGTTCCGCCGCCGCGCGCTGCACCTTGTCGATCAGCCCGTCCGCGATCAGCGCCGCGTCGATCTCCGGACGCGGCACCGTCACCGTGATGCAAGCGACGATCTTCTGCGTCTCGTTGCGCACCGGCGCCGTGACGACCGAGATCCCGCGCTCGAACGACGAATTGCTGGCGCCGTAGCCGCGCAGCGCATCCTCGCGGATCACTTCGTACAGCGCGTCGACCGTTTCCGGCGTCGCGCTCGTCATCCGGTTCAGCACGCCTTCCGGATACAGCGCATGCAGTTCCTTCAGCGACAGGTCGCCCATCAGCACGTGGCCGTGCGTCGTCGCATGCGCGGGCAGCCGGGTGCCGACGTTCACGCGGATCGAACTGAACACCGGCGACTGGCTCTGCGCCTTCGCGACGAACACCACGTCGCGGCCGTCGCGGATCACGATGTGCGTCGTGAAGCCGGTCGCATCGCGCAGGCTTTCGATCACCGGCAGGCCGAGATCGGTCAGCTCCAGCGAGCTCAGGTATTCGAAGCCGAGCCGCAGCACCGCGATGCCGAGCTTGTAGTTGCGATCCTTGTCCGCGCGTTCGAGAAAGCCGAGCGATTCGAGCGTCTGCAGCAGACGGAACACCGTCGTGCGCGGAATGCCGAGCCGCTTCGACAGTTCGGGCGCGCCGAGCACGGGCTCGCGCGGCGAGAATTCGGCGAGAATCCGCAACCCGCGTTCGAGGCCCGGCACCACGTAGCTGGCTTCGGCCTTCGCGTTTTCGGATTCGTTTTGTTGCAGCGGTTCGCTCATTTATGCCTCCCGCGAACCAAGGTGAGCGTGGGGGACTTCATGCCAGCCCCCACTGCGTATCGCACTGCCGGCAGAACGAGTCGATCAGCGCGGAATACGCGGCCGGCGCTTCCACATAGCCGGCGTGCCCTGCCTGCGGAATCACCTGCAGCCCGACGTGCGCGGCCGCGGCGATCCGCTCGCACGCGGCGGGTGGCGTGATCGCGTCGTTCGCGCCGACGGCCACGGCCGTGCGGCCCCGGAAGCCGGCGAGATCGGCCGCGAGATCGGCGTTCGCGAGCAGATGCGTGGCCTGCGCATAGCCGGCCGGCACGATGCGCGCCATGTTCCAGCGCACCCATGCCTTTGCCTCCTCGTTCGCGAAACCGGACAGCATGTTGCCGCTGCGCTGCTCGGCGAGCCCGGCCGGGCCGAGTTCCGCGAGCATCGCGAGCCGTGCGTCGCGGCGCGCTTCGCGGGTCTCGGCCGGTGCGCTGCCGTAGCCGCCCGCGGGCGACACCAGCAGCAGGCCGGCGATTTGCGCGGGCGTCACGCGGGCGAGACCGCCCGCGATGATCGCGCCGAGCGAATGGCCGACCAGGACGCAGCGTTCGATGCCGAGTGCCTCGAGCCACGCGTTCAGCGCTGCCGCGTAATCGGCGGCGGCCGGCGACGCGCCGTGCACGGGCGTCGACACGCCGTAACCGGGCGCATCCCACGCGAGCACGCGCCGCGATGCGCCCAGCGTGTCGAGCTGGCGGACCCACGACGCGGCGCCCGAGCCGATCCCGTGCAGCAGCACGACGGGCAGCGCGCGGCCCGCATGCTGCGCGCCGGCCTCGCGATAACCGATCGTGCCCGCCGCGCCGGCCGCGCAACGCTGCTCGGGAAACTGCCCGAGCAGCGCGGCGAACGCCGCGGTGCGGTCGCGTTCACGTTTGTCGATGACACTCATTGCTTCACCCGCTCCGTCTCAACGCTTGATCTTCGCGAGCGGCGAATCGGGCGGATACGTCGGCGTGATCGGCTTCGACGAACCGAGCATCACGCACATCAGCGCATCTTCCTCGCCGATGTTGATTTCCGTGCGATACACGCCGGGCGGCACCGAGATCAGGTCGCGCTCGCCGAGGATCGCTTCCCACGTCTCGCCGTCGCGCTCGCAGATCACCTTCATCTTGCCGCGCAGCACGAAGAAGATTTCCTCGACGTCGATATGGATGTGGCTCGGGCCGATGTTGCCGGCCGGGATGACCATCGTCGAGAACGTGAAGTTGCCGGCCGGCACCGTGTTGACGTCCTTCGCGACGCCCGTGCCGCCCGTGCCGACATAGCGCATCTGCGCACGGCGGTACTTCGGGTCGTAATCGGCCTGGAACTTCAGCGCGTCCCAGTCGTAGCGCCGCGTCGCATAGCGCGCGACGCGCCCTTCCATCCAGTCGTTGAAGCTTGCGCCTTCCGGCTGGTCCCACGACTTGCGTTCGAGATCGGCGTCCGCCATCGTCCTCTCCTTCATTCCGAGTGAAAACTGCAATTCAGTTCATTACGAAGCCGCCGTTGACCGGCAGCAATTGGCCCGTCACGAAGCGCGCGCCGTCCGACAGCAGGAACAGCACCGGGCCCGTCACGTCGTCGGGCACCTGCGCGCGTGTCAGCGCACGGCCCTGCAGGTAGAACGCATGGCGTTCCGCCGGCACGTACGCGGTCGCCTCGACTTCGGTCAGCCCCGGCGCGATCGCGTTGACCGTCACGCCGTGCGCGCCGAACTCACGCGCCTGCGCATGCGTCATCGCGATCACCGCGCCCTTGCTCGCGACGTACGCGAGCAGCTTCGGCGCGCCCCACAGCGCGGTGTCCGACGCAAGATTCACAATTGCGCCGCGACCCGACCGCGCGAGGTGCGGCAGCGCCGCGTTGCTGACGAGCCATACGCCGCGCACGTTCACGTTCATCACGGCGTCCCACGTCGACACGTCGAGCTCCGTCGACAGCTTGCCGCCCGAGTTCGTGATCGCCGCGTTGTTGATCAGCGCGTCGAGGCCGCCGAGCGCCGCCGCGCCCTGCGCGACGAATGCGTCGATGCTGGCCGGATCGGCGAGGTCGAGTGCGAAGAAATGCGCGGTGTGGCCGGCTTGCGCGAGCTGCGCGGCCAGCGCGCGGCCCTCTTGCGCGAGCACGTCGCCGAACGCGACCTGCGCGCCCGCTTCGACCAGCGCCTTCACGAAGGCGGCGCCGAGACCGCGCGCGCCGCCCGTGACGAGCACGCGGCGACCGGGCAGCGCGACGATCGGAGCGAGCTCAGCCATTCGCGGGCTCCGCGGCGGCATGCGCCGCACGATGCGCGTCGAGCGCGGACAGGTGTTCCTGCGCACGCTGGCGCAGCATCCGGCGCACACGCGTGATGCCGACGTCGTGCTGGTACAGGTATTCGTGATCGCGCGCATGCGGCGCGAGGCTTTCGAGGACGTAGCGATCCTGCTCGAGCACGTCCCAGTGCAGACCCTCGAGGCGGTTGCGGTACATGAAGCGCCACACGTCGCGCTGCCAGCCGCTGACCTTGCGGGTACGCCAGAAATAGACCTGGCAGTGGTCGCCGTCGACCGGCGTCGCGAAGCCGATGATCCCGAAGTTGCCGCCGGGGCCGAACTTCTGCTTGTACGGAATCGCGAGACGCATCCACAGGCAGCCCGTTTCGCCGAGCTCGACCCAGTCGAAGTTCACGTCGCGCTGGCCGATCTTCTCGAACATCAGCCCCGTTTCGGTCTTGCGCACGCGCATGTCGGCCTGCTTGTCGCCTTCGGCCATCGAGTGCGACGTGGCGTGCAGATACGCGCCGTGCATCGGGTCCATCACGTTGTCGATCGCGTACTGGTAATTGCACTTCCAGTTCGATACGCACAGGAAGTGGCCATACTCTTCGGCGACCAGTTCTTCCGGCAGGTTCAGCGGCGCCGGCTCGCCGTGCGCTTCGTCGCCGAACCACAGGAAGATCGCGCCGGCCTTCTCTTCGACCGGATACGACTTCACGCACTTCGTGCCTTCGAGCGGACAGTTCGACACCGCCGGCACGCGATTGACCGTGCCGCCGCCGTCGACTTCGATGCCGTGATACCAGCACGCGATGTTGCCGCCGAGGTTCCAGCCGAGCGACAGGCGCGCGCCGCGGTGCGGGCAACGGTCTTCCAGTGCGTGGACCTTGCCGTCGTGATCGCGCCACAGCACGATCTGCTCGGACAGGCGCGTGAGGCCGACCGGTGCATTCGACACCTGCCAGCTCGGTGCGACGGGATACCAGTAGTTCTTGATGCCGCGGTCGAGATAGTCACGGACCGGGTCGTGTTGGGCTTCGTGTTGGTCGGGGGACGTCATCAGTGTGCTCCGGATTCGGTTGTCGTCGGGTCGGTGGTCACGCGGCGCGCGCGCTCATTCCGCCAGCGCGGCCATTTCGGCGCGAAAGCGCGCCGCGGTCCACGCGGTGCCGTCCGGCGCGCGGAAGCCGATGCGGTTCAGGCCCGCGACGACATCGTCCAGCTCGGTCGCGCCGCTCTCGAACACGCGTTCGAGCGCATCGCCGAGGTCGTTCTCGTACTGCGTGGGTGCGGCCTTGCGGTTCTGCCAGACCTGGTTCTCGACCTGGCCGGGGATTTCGATCTGCCCCTTGCCCGCGATGTTGTTCGGCTGCGGCGCCACCCACGGCTTCAGGAAGGGATTGAAGTTGACGGTCGCTTCTTTCATGTCATTCCACCTTGATCTGGATTTCCTCGCCGGCGAGGCGCACCGCGTACTGCTTCAGCGCGCGCCCGCCCGGCCCCTTCAGGCATTCGCCCGTCTTGATGTCGAACACGGCCTCGTGCAGCGGGCATTCGACCGTGCCTTCGTCGACGAACCCCTGCGTCAGCAGCGCGTACGCATGCGGGCACACGTTCTCGAGCGCATACACGTCGTCGCCGACGCGGTAGATCCCGATTTCCACGCCGTCGGTCCGCTTGAACTCGATCGGCGTGTCTTCCGACAGCGCGCCGGCGTGACCGGCGCAAATCCATTGTTCAGACATCTCACACCCTTCCTTCTGATCGACTCTCGGTTTGTTCCGATTTGTTCCATATCCGGAACAGCAGTTTATGGATGGTGATTATAGGAGCGACTTTCCACGAGTAAAACAAAAAGCTGCATGTCCTAGGGAAAACACCGACCGTCAGGTCGACGCACCCTTTCGCCTACCTGATCGAATGTAATTTTTTGTTATGTGACGGGGATTTATCGGCTTTTCCGAGACATCGCGCCGGGTTGCCGGGCGTCGGCACCGCGCCCATCCGTCCCGAAAAATTTATTTTTGATCCGGCGCTCAGCGCCTCTATACTCCATTCCATCAGAGGCACACTGTTCCTTATATGGAACATACGAATGCCCATGCGGCGATGAACATGCGCGACGGCCGGCCGTCCCCGCGCAGGCCGTCACGACACGTATTCATCAGGTTGGAGAGTCAGGAGACAAAATGGTCAAGCATGCGGTAGCAGCGGCAGTCATCGGAATGGGCGCCGCGTCGGGCGCGTGGGCGCAGAGCAGCGTGGTGCTGTACGGCAGCATGGACGCGGGGATCGCGTACGTGAACAACGTCGGCGGCCACGCGAAGTGGGCGATGATCCAGGGCAATACGCAGCCCGACCGGTGGGGCCTGAAGGGCAAGGAAGATCTCGGCGGCGGGCTGTCCGCGATCTTCCAGCTGGAAAACGGCTTCTATACGAACAACGGCCAGTTCGCGACCGCGAACACGATCTGGAACCGCGCGGCGTTCGTCGGCCTGAGTTCGGAGCGCTACGGCACGCTGACGCTCGGCCGCCAGACGCCGCTGACGTTCGACTATCTCGATCCGCTCAGCACGGCGTACCTCGCGATGAGCTGGTTTGCGTTCCACCCGGGCAACATCGACGGGCTCGCCGCGACCGGCAACGTGCCGTACAACAATTCGGTCAAGTACCGTTCACCGACCTTCGCGGGCTTCTCGGCCGCGGCGACGCTCGCGCTCGGCAACACGACGAACTTCTCGACCGGCAAATCGGTCGGCGTCGCGCTGAACTACGTGAACGGGCCGTTCAAGGCGTCGGCCGTCTACTCGAACGAGCACGACCGCGCGATCCTGATCAGCCAGACGGGCATCACATCGTTCCAGGGGCAGAACACCGCGAATGGTTACCTTGCGAACAAGGTCGAGAACATCGGCGCGGGCGCGTCGTACCAGATCGGCGACTTCCTCGTGCACGGCCTCTACACGCGCGTGAAGATGCAGTCGAACGGGTTTTCCGACACGTTCCAGAGCTACGACGCGGGTGTGAACTACCGCAGCAGCGCGTTCAACACGATCGCGGGCGGCGCGGCGACCACGACGCTGGCCGGCCGCCGCTGGACGCAGGTCGAACTCGGCGACATCTACGCGTTGTCGAAGCGCACGCAGCTGTATGCGAACGTGCTTTATGAACACGGTTCGGGCGGCGCGAAGGCCGCGTTCTTCACGGCCGGCGTGTCGAGCACCGCGAACCAGGTGATCGTGCTGACCGGCATCCATCACTCGTTCTGAGCAGGTTTGCGCACCGCGCGTGCGGTGCCGGAAAACGACGAGAGCGGCCCGCGGGCCGCTCTCGTCGTTTGCGATGCCGCGCACCGCGGCCGGATCGATGCACGAGCGTCAGAACATCGCGACCTTGTGGCGCGCATGCGCGAACGTCGGGTCGCTTTCGAGCGGACGATAGTTCAGCCGTTGCGACAGGTCGACCGCCGCACCGCACACGGCTTCGACGAGCCGCTCCTTCTCGCCGGCCTCGCCGATCTCCGAGCGCGGCACCGTCGCGGTGATCGCCGCGACGATCGAGCCCGAATGATCGCGCACCGGCGCGGTCACGGCCGAAATGCCGCTCTCGAACGCTGCCTCGCTGACCGCATAGCCGAGCCGCGCGTAATGACGCACGCGTTCGTACAGCTCGTCGACGGTGCCCGGCGTGCGCTCGGTGAACTGTTCGAGCTTCTTTTCCGGATAGAGCTGCCGCAGCGCGTCGCGCGTCAGGTCGCCCATCAGCACGTGGCCGTGCACGGTCGCATGCGCGGGCAGGCGCGTGCCGACGTGCACCTTCACCGAACCGAACATCGACGCATTGCTCTGCGCCTTCGCGACGAACACCACGTCACGCTGGTCGCGGATCAGCAGGTGCGTCGACAGGCCGGTCGAATCGCGCAACCGCTCGAGCACGGGCGTGCCGAGATCGGTCAGTTCGAGCGAATTCAGGTATTCGAAGCCGAGCCGCAGCACGCCGACGCCGAGCCGGAAATAGCGGTCGCCGTTCACGCGTTCGAGGAAACCGAGCGCTTCGAGCGTCTGCAGCAGGCGGAACGTGGTCGTACGCGGAATGCCGATGCGCTTCGACAGTTCGGGCGCACCGAGCACCGGCTCGCGCGCGGAGAATTCGGCGAGGATCCGCAGCCCGCGTTCGAGCCCCGGCACCAGATAGGACGAAGCGCCGCCCGACGACTCGTCGTCGCCAGGCACCGCCGGATCGGGTGCATCGCTCATCGTTGTCTTGACCATGTGGACATGGACGGAAGGAAGTCGGTCACGAAACGGGTCATCGATCGTCGTGGATATTCGGTCATGCTACCTCAGTGCGCGCCCGGGCTCGCACCGGCGCGCGGCGCCGCGCTGCAGCATGCGCGGCCACGCCGCCATGACGCGTCATTCAAGGTCGAGAGGATAGCAGCGTTGGACGGCGCGACGCCATGCGGAAATCGCCGAACGGCGGGAAGGCGGCCGCGCGGCGCGCCCGGGCCACGGTGGCCGGAGCGGGAGACGGGATGCCGCCCCGCCTACAGGCGCGACAGATGGACGCGAATGGTCGTGCGATCGTACGTAAAGCCGCCGGCCGGATCCGGCTGCAGCGCCCGTGCAAGGTCGACCGGATTCATCCATCCGGCGCCCAGCAGCCCGCCGTTGATCGCGCGAATCCGGGTGCCGCCGACCGCAATCGCCGCATGAAAGACATTGCCGCCGCGCGCGAAGCCGACCGCGGTGCCCGCCGGAATGCTCGCGCGCCCGTCCCACTGATCGCCGGTTTCGAAGTTGAACCGCGTCCTCCACGATTGACCGGCCGTATCGAGCAGCGCATCGGGCGCGATCAGCGCGTCTGCACGCAGCAGATAGCGGACATAGGCCGCGGCGTCGTAGCAGACGCCGCGGGATACGTATTCGTCGATGTTCGCCATCCCGAACATCAGCGCCTGCGCGTGTTTTTGCCGTTCGGCGATGCCGGATTGGGCGACATGCCCGCCTAACTGGGTCAGCTGCACGGATAGCTCCTTTCAGGGAAGCGGGACGTCGTCGTCCCGTCGATGCGATAACTTCATATCTTATTACGATATGACTCGGCATTTTCCAGACGCGCTCGCACCATGCGTGGTTCGCGTTGACTCGGATGCCGCGAGTCCGCGTGCGGGCTTGCGCCACGCATGTCGCATCGTCGGCGCGATGCCCGAGCATCGAACGGCACGGATCATTTGGCGCGACGAACGCCGGCAGACGATCGCCTCGCGCAGCGAAAAACGAAAACGGAAAACGGTCGGGAAAGCACCGTCCGGAAACGGACGGCACAGAGGAAGACGATCCCCGCGCGGGATCGCCGCGACGGCGTCAGGCCGTCACGGCGTCGTCATATTCGGCGCGGGCAAGCTGGCCGGCGGCGTATGCCTCGGCTTCGCCGCGAAAGCCTTCGCGGCTGAACGCCACGACTTTCACGCCGACGCCGGTCGCCCGCTTCACCGTCAGCGCCCATTGCCATCCGCCGTCTTGCTCGAAGACGTGCAGCGAGGGTTCGAAGGAAGGGTCGAGTACGGTCACGCGTTTTGCTCCTGCCCCGTTGCGCGCTGCATCGGCAGCGCACGGAGGCATGTCGAAAGGGGCGCGCCGGTCTGCCGACGCGTTTCTGCCATTCCACAGTCTAGTCAATAATTGTTGCGACGCACCATCAGAGGTTTCACTCACCTATCGGAACCGGGCGGTCGATCGAATCCATCTGTAAGCCTTGCGGGACGGACCTGAGCGCCACGTCCGGCCGCCCCGCCTTGCGTTCGTGCGGCAACGTGCCGCACGCGCGGCCAATTGCTTGCATCGGCCTTTCGTGGATCACCGAAACGGGGCGCGATCTATTCGGCCGCCATCGACACGCGCCGGAACGTCAGGTTGATGCGTTCGCCCTGCACGCCCGGCGCCTTCGGCACGCGGTGCTGCCATTCGGCCTGCGTGCGGCCGCGCATCACGAGCAGGCTGCCATGCACGAGGCGGTACGTGTGCGTGGCGCCAGTCGTGCGATGGCGAAGATCGAACATCCGCATCGCGCCGAGGCTCACGGACGCGATCACCGGCGCGTCGCCGAGTTCGGGTTCGTTGTCCGCGTGCCAGCCGAGGCTGTCCAGCCCGTTGCGATAGCGATTGAGCAGCACGCTGTTGAAACGCACGCCGCACGTCGCCTCGACTGCATGCTTGAGCGCAAGCACGCCCGGCGTCCATGGCTGCGGCACGTTGCGGATGCCCGAATAGACGTACACGGCATCCGGTTCGCCCTGCCACGCGGTGAGCCGCGGCAACGGAATGCGTCCGCGCGGCGTGCGGATCGTGTCCTGCCGCCACGCGACCTCGTCGATCAGCGTGGCCAGCGCGCGGTCGGCTTCGGGCGGCGCAAGCCAGTCCGGGCACCAGTCCACGTCTGGCGCGGGCGTATCAGCGAAAAGATCGGGCGTCGACATGTCGGCAGGAACGGGCGAGGAACGAACGAGGCATGTCTGCATACTAGCCAACGGCGCCGCGCGCCGCCATGCGCCGTCATTCGACGTGGAAAGAAAAGAACGCGGCCGCGCCCCGCGGTGCACGCGTCTCGCCTCGCGGCCCTCCGCTAGCCGCGCGTCAGCCGGATCAGCGTGATCTCGGACGGCACGCCGAAGCGGTTCGGCGGCCCCCAGTAGCCAGTGCCGCGGCTCGTATACAGCCACATGTCGCCGAAGCGGTTCAGCCCGCCGATCACCGGCTGCTGCAACCGTACGAACGGCGGCCACGGCAGGAACTGGCCGCCATGCGTGTGCCCCGACAACTGCACGGTAAAGCCCGCGCGGTTCGCCGCCTCCGCGCTGCGCGGCTGGTGCGCGAGCAGGATCTTCGTGCCGACGTCGCGCGGCGCACCCGCCAGCGCCTGCGCGGGGTCGCTGCGATGCGCGGGATCGAAGCCCCCCGCCGTGAAGTCGGTCACGCCCGCCAGCACCGCGCGCGCGCCGCCGCGCTCGATCAGCACGTGTTCGTTCAGCAGCACCGTCAGCCCGATACGGCGAAATTCGTCGATCCACGCATGCGCGCCTGCGTAGTACTCGTGGTTGCCCGTCACGAGGAAGGTGCCGTGCCGCGAGCGCATCTGGCCGAGCGGCGCCGTGTGTTCGCGCAGGCGCTTGACGGAGCCGTCCACCACATCGCCCGTCACGGCCACCAGGTCGGCGTCGAGCGCATTGACCGCGCGCACGATCCGTTCGATATAAGGCCGCTTGATCGTCGGCCCGACGTGAATGTCGGACAGTTGCACGATCGTCAGCCCGTCCAGCGCGGCCGGCAGCCCGGCAATCGGAATCGACACGCGCTTGACCGCCGCCGTGCGGCGCGCGCCGACGAACCCGATCGCGGTCACGAGCACCGCGGCCGCCAGCACGCCGAGCGCCGTGTCGGGCGCGGCGCCGCTCCATGCGCCGTCATGTCCGAGATGGCGCCACGCGAGCACGCCGAGCAGCACGATGTCGCGCACGAACGTCAGCACCAGCAGCGACGAGAAGAAGCCCATCGCGAGCGCGCCGGCCCAGCCGACCAGCGTCGCGGCCCAGCCTTCGTCGAAGCGGCGCGAGAACATGCCGACCGGGATCAACACGACGAAACTCGCCAGCACGAGCGCCGCGATCGTCCGTGCGAGCGGCGACGCGAACGCATCGGGAATGATGCGCATCCCGACATACAGATGGAACAGCACGCCGATTGCAATGAACCGGACAAAGAAACTTCGCATGAAACGTTCACCTTCGTTGCACGACCGCTTCCACGACGTGCGTCGCACGGGCCGCGATGCCCGGTGCGGCGCGTCGCGCCCTACGCACGATGGTACACAGATCCCGGTCGCGACGACGGGTCGCGCCTCACGGTGCCGCGCCGTGCGGCTTCGCGCGATAATCGGCCATCCTCCCGCTGCCCGATCCATGCGCTTCGATCTCGTCGACCTCAAACTTTTCACGCACATCGCGGAAGCGAACAGCCTGACGCGCGGCGCCGAACGCGCGCACCTGTCGGTGCCGGCCGCCAGCACGCGCATCAAGCACCTCGAGGAACAGGTCGGCGTGAAGCTGCTGAGCCGCACGAGCCAGGGCGTCACGCTGACCGCGCCGGGCGAGACGCTGCTCGCGCATGCGCGCCGCGTGCTGCGCCAGCTCGAGCAACTGACCGGCGACCTGCAGGAATATGCATCGGGCGTGAAAGGCCACGTGCGCGTGTTCGCGAACACCACGGCGATGAGCGAGTTCCTGCCGGGCGTGCTGCGCCACTATCTCGTCGACCATCCGGACGTGACGATCGACATGCAGGAGCGGCTGAGTCCCGACATCGTGCGCGCGGTGCAGGAAGGCATGATCGACATCGGCATCGTCGCCGGCGACGTGCGCACCGACGGGCTGCAGGCGATGCCGTACCGGCGCGACCGCCTCGTGCTCGCGACCGCGCTCGGGCATCCGCTCGCCGGCCTGGCATCGACGCCGTTCGTCGCGACGCTCGACCACGACTTCATCGGCCTGCCCGAAGCGAGCGCGATCCACGCGTTCCTGAAACGCGCGGCCGCCGACGTGCAGCGCACGCTGCGCTGGCGCATCCAGGTCAGCAACTTCGAGACCGCGTGCCGGATGATCGAGGCGAACGTCGGCGTCGGCGTGCTGCCCGAAGGCACCGCGCGCCGTCATGCGAAGACGATGGCGCTGCGTCTCGTCGCGCTCGAAGACGACTGGGCCGAGCGCCAGTTGCAGATCTGCGTCGCCGATCTCGATGCGCTGCCGCGCTTCGCGCGCGATCTCGTCGACCTGCTCGTCGAGGACGCGCGCGGTCAGCCTGACTGAGCGCATTCGCATGCGTTCGACGGGCAATCGGCGTGTTACGCGCCGATTCCGCTACGTCGGCATCGCAAATTCCGCTGCGTGATGTCGTCTGACGATCCTTTACAGTCCGTTAGCAACCCTACGCGAGCTTGGGCTGGCAAAATCGCGGCGTTCCGGCCGTCGCTGCCGACACGCGCGGCCGGACCGTCCGGCATGACCGACGGCGCGGCCACCGCCGGCCTCGGCCCATGCCGCAAACGCGTGCCGGATCGCTGGCGGTCCGCATCGCGCTGATTTATGATCGGCTCCGTATCCTGGAATCGTCGTCGCGGCCCGGCCGGTCGCGACGATCCGCATTGCGCCGCGCCCGGCATCCACCCCCAACGTCGAGCTCGTCACCCCATGAGAAAAACAACGCCGCGCGCGCCCCTGCGCATCGCCGCCGTCCTGGCGCCCGCCCTGCCGCTCGCGGGCTGCGCATCGCGCGGCGCACCGTCCTACGTGCTGTTCGGCGCGTACTTCCCGCTGTGGCTCGTCAGCGCGATCGTCGGCATCGTCGGCGCGATCGTCGCGCACCGCGTGTTCGTCGCGACCGGCTGGGCCGCGACGGTGCCTTACCAGCTCGCCGTCTGCACCGCGATCGGGCTCGTGATCGCCGTGATCGTCTGGCTCACCGGCACGGGGCCGTTCGCATGAAGGCCGCCGGCATCGCCCGCCCCTCCGTCAAAGGCCGCGTGATCGCGCTCGCGATCGTCGCGCTCGGCATCGCGGCGCTCGCGTACGCGTACCACCGCACGACGGCCTACCCGTCCACCGACGACGCGTCGATCGACGCCGACGTCGTGCACGTCGCGTCGCCGGTCGGCGGCCGCATCGTGCAGCTCGCCGTGCATGAAAACCAGCGCGTCGCGAAAGGCGACCTGCTGTACGTGATCGATCCCGTGCCGTACCGGCTGACCGTCGCGCAGGCGCAGGCCGATCTCGAACTCGCGCGCGCGTCGCTCGACACGCGCCGCCGTTCGCTGATCGGCGAGCGCTCGAATGCGTCCGTCGCCGCCGAGCAGGTCAAGCGCGCGACGCAGAACCACGATCTCGCGACGCGCGACGTGAACCGGCTCGCGCCGCTCGCCGCGCAGGGCTACGTCAGCGCGCAGCAGTTCGATCAGGCGAAGGTGCGCCAGCGCGACGCGGCCGTGTCGCTCGCGCAGGCGCAGGAGCAGCAGCGCGCGTCCGCGCAGACGATCGGCGACGACGCCGACGCGATCGCGACGCTGCATGCGCGCGAAGCCGCGCTGGCCCGCGCGCAGCATGCGCTCGACGATACGGTCGTGCGTGCGCCGCACGACGGGCTCGTGACGGGCCTGAGCGTGCTTCCCGGCGAAACCCTCGCGCCGAACCAGTCGATCTTCACGCTGATCGACGCGAGCGAATGGTTCGCGGTCGGCAATTTCCGCGAGACGTCGCTGAACCGCATCGCCGTCGGCGACTGCGCGACCGTCTATTCGATGATCGACCGCGACCGCCCGATGACCGGCAAGGTCGTCGGCATCGGCGCCGGCATTGCGGACAGCGACCGCATCAACCTGCCGCGCTCGCTGCCGATCGTGCAGCGCTCGGTGAACTGGGTGCACGTCGCGCAGCGCTTCCCGGTGCGCGTGAAGCTCGACGAACCCGACGGCAAGCTCGTGCGTGTCGGCGCGAGCGCGATCGTCGAGGTCCGGCATGGCTCGGCCTGCCGCTGACGTCCGCTCGCCGGGCCCGCGCGAAGTCCTGCGGCTGCTCGCGCCGTTTCCGGGACGCGCGGCCATGGCCGTGCGCGTCGCGCTGATCTGCGCGCTCGTCGTGCTCGTGACGAGCGGGTACGGCACGCCCGAAGCCGCGATTTCCGCGTACGTCGTGTTCTTCCTGAACCGCGCCGATCGCGTGACGAGCGCCGTGCTCGCGGTCGCGATGCTGTTGCTCGTCACGATCGTGATCGCGCTCGTGATCGGCGTCGCGATCTTCAGCATCGAGTATTCGGTGCTGCGCGTCGCGTGCATGGCCGTGCTGTCGGTCGGGCTGCTCTACCTGACGTCCGCCAGCAAGCTGCGCCCCGTCGGCGCAATCCTCGCGATGATCGTCGGTTTCGGGCTCGACCAGCTGGGCCTCGCGCCGGTCGGCGAAGCCGCGACGCGCGCGCTGCTCTATGCCTGGCTGATGGTCGCGATCCCGGTCGGCGTCGCGATCGTCGTCAACCTGCTGATCGCGCCATCGCCGCGCAAGCTCGCGCACACGCAGCTCGCGAAGCGGCTGCGGCTCGCCGCGCGGCGGCTGCGCGGCGACGACGACGCGCGCGCCGGGTTCGACGCCAGCCTGCGCGAAAGCGACAAGCCATTGCTCACGTGGCTCAAGCTGTCGAAGCTCGAAGGCTCGTCGTCGGGCGCGGATGTCGTCGCGTTGCGGCAGGCCGTCGCGTCGAGCACCGCGCTGCTCGTGGCGGTGGCGCTCGCGGATCGCGAACCGCAGGCGCGGCTGCCCGACGCGTTCGCCACGCCGATCGCGACGACGCTCGACGAGATGGCCGCGATCCTCGAACGGGGCGGCTATCCGGTCGACGTGACGCTCGCGCTGCCAGCCGCCGATGCGCTGCCGCCGCTCGCACGCGTCGTCGCGACGGACCTGCACACCGCGATCACGCGGTTCGCGGAACCGCCCGCGATCGACACGGCGGCCGCGCCGGCCGATACCGCCGACGCGCGCGCCGCCGGCCAACCGGCCGCACCCGCGGCACCGCCCGCGCCGCGCGGCGGCTTCTTCCTGCCGGACGCACGCACCAATCCCGACCATATCCGCTATGCGCTGAAGACGACGGTCGCGGCGATGTTCTGCTACCTGCTGTACTCGCAACTCGACTGGTCGGGCATCCATACCTGCTTCATCACCTGCTACATGGTGTCGCTCGGCTCGACGGCCGAAACGGTCGAGAAGCTCACGCTGCGCATCGCCGGCTGCATCGTCGGCGCGCTGATCGGCACCGCCGCGCTCGTGTTCGTCGTCCCGTCGCTGTCGTCGATCGGCGAACTGATGGCGCTCGTCTTCGTCGGCGCGTGGCTGTCCGCGTGGGTCGCGTTCGGATCGCCGCGCATCGCGTACGCGGGCTTCCAGGTCGCGTTCGCGTTCTTCCTGTGCGTGATCCAGGGCGCGGGCCCCGGCTTCGACCTGACGCTCGCGCGCGATCGCACGATCGGCATCCTGCTCGGCAACGTGGTCGTGTATCTCGTGTTCACGCGCATCTGGCCGGTCAGCATCGGCAAGCAGATCGACACGGCGCTCGCGGCGCTGCTCGACCAGTGGCGGCGCGTGACGCAGATCGCGCAGCCGGCCGAACGGCGCGCGCTGGCCGCCGACGCGTTCGCCCGTCACGGCGCGATCTCGCAGGAGCTCGGCCTGATCCACTACGAACCGTCGTGGGTGCGGCCGGCCGCGACGTGGCTGGCCACGCGGCGACGCGCGCTCGCGGAACTCGGCGCGCTCGAAGGCCCGCTGTTCCTGCTCGCCGAACGCAAGCCGGGCGACGCGGCGATCGGCGCGCAACTCTCGCGCGTCACTGACCCGGGCGACGACGAAACGACGCCCCGCACGCCTGCCCCGGCGCCACCGTCGAGCGCCGCCGCCCCCACCGACCCCGCGCGCGACGCGCTGCTGAACCTGATCGACACGCGGCTCGCGCGGATCGCCGACGCCGCCCGTCAAGCCACACCGAAGGAGCCTGCCCCTCATGCGCGTACCTGAACCACCGGCCGCCTCGATCGCCGCCGCCGCGCTCGCGACCGCCGTCGCGCTGGCCGGCTGCGCGACGTCGTCGATCGATCTGGCGCCGGCGGCGCCCGACCGCCCGTGGCAGCCGCAAACGTCGGCCGCGGGCGACATCGTGGCGGCGCCACCGCGCGCATCCACGCAAGGTGCGCACGACTACACGCTGCCTGCGTCGCCGGCGCTCGCGTCGGTGTCGGCGCCGGCCGCGCTCGATGCCGCGCACGCGTACACGCTGCCCGAGCTGATCGATCTCGCCGAATCGGCGAACCCGCTGACCCGCATCGCCTGGAACGACGCGCGCAACGCGGCGCTCGCGGTCGGCCTCGCCAAGTCCGCCTATCTGCCGCGCCTGTCCGCGACGGCAATGGGCGCGTACCAGGCGAACCACGGCTCGACGTCGACGATCCTCGGCGATTCGTCGAGCAACACCACCGTGCACGGCACGATTTCGGCGCTGTCGCTGCAATGGCTGCTGTTCGATTTCGGCGGCCGCGCGGCGCGCGTCGAAGCGGCCGAACAGGCATCGATCGCGTCGAACGTCGCGTTCACGGCCGTGCACCAGCAGGTGATCCACGACGTGACCGTCTCGTACTACCGCTACGAAGCCGCCCGCGCGCGCGCGCTGAGCGCGCAACAGGGCCTCGCGAACGCGGACGCGATCCTCGCGGCGTCCCGCGCGCGGCTCAAGCACGGCGTCGGCACGGTCGTCGAGCTCGCGCAGGCGACGCAGAACCGCGCGCAGGCGAACCTCGCGCTCGTGCAGGCGAACGGCGCCGAGAGCGACGGCTACCTCGCGCTCGTCTCCGCGCTCGGCATCTCGCCGCTGTCGAAGCCGACGATCGCCGCGCTGCCGAAGCGGCCGCTGCCGCCTGCGCTCGGCTCGTCGGTCGACGCGATCGTGTCGGACGCAATCGCACGCCGGCCCGACCTGCAGGGCGCGTTCGCGGTCGAAAAGGCCAATCGCGCAAAGATCAAGGCCGCGGAAGCCGCGTTCATGCCGAAGATCTTCCTGTCCGCGTCGACGTCGTATGCGAGCGGCGGCACGGCCATCTCCGCGCTGCCCGCGATCGGCGACCAGGCGCCGACCGTCAACCTGAACGGCAGCCGCTACGGCGGCGGCGTGTTCCTCGGCGTGACGATTCCGCTGTACGACGGCGGCCTGCGCTCGGCCGTGCTGATGCAGGCGCGCAACGACGCGCAAAGCGCGTCCGCGCGCCTCACGCGGACCAAGGAGGAAGCGGTGCGCCAGGTCGTCGCCGCGCAGAACGCGGTGCAGACGAGCCTGGCGTCGCACGACGCCGCGAAGGCGCTCGTCGATGCCGCGCAAACCAGCTACGACGCGGCGCTGACCGCGTACCGGAACGGCGTCGGCTCGGTCACCGACGCGACGATCGCGCAAAGCCAGTTGCTCGCCGCGCGCAACGCGGAAGTCGACAGCTATGCCGGCGCATTGTCGGCCGCCGCCGCGCTCGCGCTCGCGACGGGCACGATCGGCGCGGCGCAGTAGCGCCGCCGCCAGGCGGTTGACGCAGGCGCGCGCCGCCCACTAGAATGCCGCCCATTCTTCCTTCAGGAACCATCGTGGACAGTTGCAGCACTCCGTTGCGTGCGCCGCTTGCCGCCTGAACGCCTGTCCGCCGCAGTTCTCCTGCCACGGCTCGCGTTCCGCGAGCCGCACGCTCACCCCGTTCACACTGAATGACGCATTCGCGCGGTACAGTACCGCGCGATGACGGCTATCGCCGCGTCGCGTTCGGCCTTGCGCCGCGGCGACGCGCGCCGGCATGCGCTTCTTGCACGGCAGGACAACCATGACTTTCGATTTCGCACTCCGTCTTTTCACCGCGTTCGCCTGCGGCGTCGCCATCGGCCTCGAGCGCCAGATGCGCCAGCGCACGGCCGGCCTGCGCACCATCACGCTCGTCGCGAGCGGCGCATGCCTGTTCGTCACGCTCGGCGTGCTGACCGGCAACGGCGTCGCGGGCGTCACGCAGATCGCCGCGTACGTCGTGTCGGGCGTCGGCTTTCTCGGCGGCGGCGTGATCATGCGCGACAAGGGTTCGATCCAGGGCATCAACACGGCCGCGACGCTGTGGTGCTCGGCCGCCGTCGGCGTGCTGGCCGGCTCCGGTCACTACGTGCCCGCGCTCGCCGGCACGGGTGTCGTGCTGCTCACCAATACGGTGCTGCGCGGCGTCAGCCAGGCCATCAACGCGACGCCCGTCTCCAACGCCGACCTCGTGCGCGAATACCAGATCACCGTGATTTGCCTCGCCGCCGACGAAGTGCACATCCGCACGCTGCTGTCGAACGCGATGTATGCGAAGCCGCTGTCGTTCCAGAGCCTCACGAGCGAGGACGTGCCCGACCAGCCGGACCGGCTGAAGGTGACCGCGACGCTGAAGCTGCATCCGAAGGATCAGCAGAAGCTCGAGCAGATCGCGAGCCGGATGAGCATGGAGAAAAGCATTTCCAGCGTGAGCTGGACCGCGAAGGAAGCGGAGCCGATGATGGAGTGAGCCGCGTGGCGGCCGCCGCATCCGGCGCCGCCGTCGCGTTGCGTCAGGGTGCTTCGATGAGCCCGGCCGAGATCGCCTTGACGACCGCCTGGACCTTGTTGGTCGCGCCGAGCTTCTCGAGGATGTTGTTCACGTGGAAGTTGACCGTCCGCTCCGAGATGCTGAGGATCTGGCCGATTTCGCACGCGGTCTTGCCCTCGGCCGTCCAGCACAGCACCTCGCGCTCGCGCGCGGTCAGCGTGACGCCCGCCGCCGGCGACAGCTTCGGCACCATGAAGCGGCTCATCAGCGAATGCGACAGGTTTGCGAGCCAGTTGGTCTGCAGCGTCAGCATGTTGATCTCGGCCGGCGTCAGCCGGTCGGCATGGCGGGCGATGCTTAGCAGCCCGAACGCGCCGCGCGCCGCCCAGCTCGACTGCGCGACGCCCACCGACAATCCGAAATCGCGCGCGTCCTGCCACAGCGGGCACGGATCGATCCGGTCGACGTCCGGCCACACGATCATGTTGGTGTTGAGCGCGCCGTCACGAACCGTCGAATCGATCTCGATGTAGTTCTGCGCCTGGTAGTGCGCCATCCAGCCGTCCGGATAGGTATCGAAGATGGCGACGGCCGGCTTCGAAACGGGCAGCGGTACGCGAATGCCGTAACAGCAGTATTCGAATCCGAGCCGCTTGGAATAGGCGGCGATCCGCTGGAAGAGCTGCTGCTCGTCCTCCGCGGCGCTGAATTGTTGGTAGGCATCCTGCCAGCGCAGTTCCATTCTTTCTCCGACAACGTCACGCTGTCATACTTGTCAGGTTTCAGTACCCGTTCGAGGCTGATACATTCCGCGCATGACTTCACCCTTGCTGCACCCTGTCCCCGGCCCGTCCCCGGACGGCTACGTACGCCTGTCAGAAGGCGCACTGGCCGCACTCGTGCTCGACCATGTCGCGAGCGGCCTCGATCCGTCGCTGCTGGCCGAACTGCGCGACAACGCGATCGACGCCCGCCTCGCCGGCTATACCGAATGGCATCGCACGGCCGGTGCCGGCGTCGCCTACGTGACGGTCGGCTGGGACTGGTACCTCGAACGCGCGACGGGCACGTTCGTGATCGCGGGCGGCGACGTTCGCAGCAACGTGATGGCCATCGACGCCAAGGGCGCCGACATCGGCATGTTGCGCACGGCCGCCGCGCTCGCCGCACGACTCGCCGCCCTCGACTGGCCCGCCGCGGTCGCGTCGGCCCTGCTCGGGCACAACGACGCCTATCATGCCGGTCCGACGCTCCAGTGACAACCGGCCGCGCATTCCTCTGACGATTTTGCAAGACTGGCGCTCTTTATAAGCAAAAGCGGCGCGGTTTTCAATCCCGTTGATCAAGAAACCGTTACCACGTCCCGAATGGCGTCTTTACGCCGTCACCCTGTAAGAGTTACCAGTTACAGGCTCCTCGTGCCGCGCGCTGTAATGCACGCATACAAAAGCACAGATCCGAGGACATCCATGCAGACCTTCGTTCACGAGGAAGGGCGGTTGCCACACGAACTCGCGGCGGATCTCGGGCGCTATCGGCGCCGCGTGTTCGTCGAGCAGCTCGGTTGGGCGCTCCCGTCGGCGAACGAAAGTTTCGAGCGTGACCAGTTCGATCGCGACGATACCGTCTACGTGTTCGCGCGAAACGCCGACGGCGACATGTGCGGATGTGCGCGCCTGCTGCCGACGACGCGCCCGTATCTGCTGAAGTCGCTGTTCGCCGACCTGGTCGCCGAGGACATGCCGCTGCCGCAATCGGCCGCCGTCTGGGAATTGTCGCGATTCGCGGCGACCGACGACGAAGGCGGTCCGGGCAACGCCGAATGGGCCGTGCGGCCGATGCTCGCGGCCGTCGTCGAATGCGCGGCCCAGCTCGGGGCGCGGCAGTTGATCGGCGTGACGTTCGCGAGCATGGAGCGGCTGTTCCGCCGGATCGGCATACACGCGCACCGCGCAGGCCCGCCGAAGCAGGTAGATGGGCGTCTGGTGGTCGCGTGCTGGATCGACATCGATCCGCAAACGTTTGCTGCGCTAGGAATCGAGCCGGGGCAAGCCGCCCGGCAAGCTATCGCCGCCTGAGCCGGAACGCGCGTTTCCGTCCGGGGCGGCATCGTAACGAAGGAGAACCAACGTGGACCAGTCTCAGGTCTTTCGCGCGATGATGCCCGGGTTGACGAGCGCCAGCGGCGCCCGCGTCACGGTCGCCTATCCGTCGTTTCCCAGGCCGTTGCCGCTCGTGCGGCTCGACCGCCGCGGGCTCGTGTTTCGTGCCGCCGGCGCCGCACCGCTCGTGTGCGGGCTGCCGCGCCCGGCAACCCTGCTGGTCGCGGACGAGCCGCTGTGCTCGCTGCGCCTCGTGATCCGCGACATCGCCGCGACCGGCGACGGCCGCCACGACCTGACGATGCAGCCGTCCGGCGCCGCCGGTGACGAATTGCTGTGGCACGCGTTGCGCGATCGCGAGCCGTACCGGCGAATTCGGCACCCGCTCGCGCCGGTCGATCTGCCCGTTCCCATCGACGGCGAACCGCATGCGGCGGCCGGCGAAACCGCTGCGCGCCCGTCGCGCAGCGCGGCTTTCCGCCTGCCCTGCCACAGCGACGCGCTGTTCTTCGCGGACTGGCTCGAATATCACTTCGATGAACTGCGCGCATTGTCGCAACAGCACGGGCCGCAACTGCAGCTCAATCAGCTCGAACGACAGGTTGACGATGACGAGGTCGGCGTGCGTTTCGTCTACGACATCGACGGGCATGCGACGCGACACGCATTGACCGACTGCGCGCGCGAGGCATGTGCATGGATCGAGACGGAGATGCGCAGCAAATACGCGCTGCCCGTCGCGCAAGAGCGGTTTGGCGCGTTTGCCGCGCATGCGCGGGCCGGCGGCATGTGAATGCGGCCGTGCCGCGGGCCGCCACCAGGCGGGTTGCGCGGCGGCAAGTTGTGCAGATACAACGAGCGCTTGCAAACGTCCGGGTTTCCCTTAAATTTACGTCTGTCTCCTCCATGTCTCCAAACATGGATTCAGCCCGCTCCAGCAGCGGGCTTTTTTATTGCCTGAACAGTTTGCGGGGCCACATCACCTCCTGCGCGCGACTAGCCCGCCGGACCCAAGGTGGCCGGGCGTAGCCAGTAGTAACGCACCGCAAATATCAGCGCGACCGTGACGACCAGGATCAGCAGCAGGTACAACCAGCCCTTTCTGGTCGTCGGCAGGTCCGTCAGGGCACCGACTTCGCCCGTCAGCGCCGCCAACGCGACCATCGCCAGGCCGGCCAGCACCAACGTCCCCTTTGCCACCCATCCGAACGCGGCCTCCAGCCCGGCTGCCCATCGCGACTGGCGGTAAGGTCCGGCAACCGGCCGGCGCAGATCGGGCTTACCCATTCGTCAGTTCCCTACCGGCATGCGCGTGCGCGCACGTCGTGCGGCAAGCGCCGCCGATCGCATGAATGCGAAGGTCTTGTTGATGGGCAGCCGCTGCGATGCGGAGTGCGCACACTCGATCGAAATGCGTCATGTTTTCTTTCGCGAGACGAGGCTCAGCACAATTCGATTCGTTTGGCCGGGCCGAATCGATATCGTTCGATACAGCCAGTATCGCCCGAAACACGATCCGCTCGCCTCGCCCAATCGCGATCGGCCGGCTTATCATTGACCGGCCAGCCACTTCCCGTCGAGGTCATCTTGCACGCCCATCTGCGCATTGCCCGCCCGGTCAACAACCTCGCCCGCACCGAACGCATGTATCGCGACGGCCTCGATCTGTCGGTACTGGCGCGCTTCGACGATCACGACGGCTTTTCCGGCGTAATGCTCGGCCGCGAAGGCCTCGACTATCACTTCGAGTTCACACACTGCCCCGACCATCCGATCGCGCCGTCGCCGACGCCCGAGGATTTGATCGTGTTCTACCTGCCCGATCGGCCGAAATGGGAAGCCGCCTGCGAGCGCGCGACCGCACACGGCTTCATGCCCGTGACGTCGTTCAATCCGTACTGGGAAATTTCCGGCCAGACCTTCGAGGATGCCGACGGTTACCGGATCGTGTTGCAGAACGGTACGTGGCGCTGATGGGCTGACGTGCGTGAGCCGTTACACGGCGGGGTGGTTGCCGCCGGTGGTAGCACATCCGCACTCGCCGGTCGCCAACGATGCAGCGTCAGACGTTCGATATCGATTCGATGGCGTGATCGTTACGGGGGTACGGAAGGACGACTGTGGACTCAATGCAGATGACGCCACAAGCGCGGCACTGGAACGCATGAGGGGAAGGAAGTCGCGATCGTCGCTAGTACCAGCGACGATCGGAAGAATTGCTGACGAGAAACGAGCGCTAGCGCCGCCCGCTTGGGTTACTCGTTTTCCTCGAAGTAATGCCCGAACTTCGTCTGCTTCGTGCGGATATAACGCTCGTTTTCCTCGCGCACGGGCACCGCAAGCGCCACGCGCTCGCAGACGGGAATGCCATGCTTCACGAGCGTATCGAATTTCTTCGGATTGTTGCTCATCAGCCGCACCGACGTCACGCCGAGGATGCGCAGGATCGCAGCGGCCGAGTCGTACTCGCGGGCGTCGTCGGGCAAGCCGAGATCGAGGTTCGCCTCGACGGTGTCGCGCCCCTGCTCCTGCAACGCGTACGCGCGGATCTTGTTGCTCAGGCCGATGCCGCGGCCTTCATGGCCGCGCAGATACAGCAGCACGCCTCGGTCTTCGGCCGCGATGTAACGCAATGCGAGATCGAGTTGCTCGCCGCAGTCGCAGCGGTACGAGCCGAACACGTCACCGGTCAGGCATTCGGAATGCAGCCGGGTCAGCACGGACTGCTCGCCCGTCACGTCGCCCATCACGAGCGCGAGATGTTCGGCATCGCTGCCCGATACGCGAAACGCGTATGACGTGAACGTACCGTAGCGCGTAGGCAGCGACGCCGTGGCGACGAGCGTCACGCACTCGTCGGCCTGGCCATTGCCCGGCGTGGGCAAACCTGAATCTGTCATAAGTAATTGATTTCGTGGAGTTTCTTCGGTCTGCCGCGTAAGTCGTCGCGTAGGTACAAAAATACAGACCTCTACTGCGGGAGTTTACCTCACAGGACCCCGGCGGGTACTCTGGCGCAGGAGGCCGCAAGCTACTTCCCGCACCTCTTCACGGGTAGCGTGAATTGGACTCCATCGGGTGCGCGCACCCTGCTTCACCACTGACGCTGACAGCTCGATTAGGGCCTGTCTGATCGCCGCATGTACCGGTTCACCGACCACGCTTGGTGCGCGCCGCGCAAGCTCGCTCACTACGTCAAAGTCACGTTGCAGGATGCTCGCGACATGTGCGACCAGTTCCGGGCGCTCGCGTGTGGAGCGCTTAATTTGCGCAACCGAGATCGGCGTCAAAGCGATGGGTTCGAGCGCTGCGGGGCTCATGTAGTCGGGGTTCATAGGCCGACAGTTTACCGTGACGATGTAGTAGATTTGCTGTCATCCCAAGTCGGGTTGGTGACAATGAGTTACCGCAGGGCACAGTTGCCGGGACTGCGCCCTACCATCGCCCTGATGCGCTTCCGTAAGCCGGTTCACGGCAGGCGGCATCATAGTTCAACCGTTGCCGCAGTATTTCAGGACCAACAACTAGCAGTTGGTCTGCCACGTTCGTAGCCGCGAGTTCATTTAGGAAGTTCGGCCGCTCCGGCCATGACGCACAGCCGCTTTGAAGCTCATCAATATACGTAGCGGGTGCCGACAACCTCTTAAATCGCCCCATCGTCGCAATATCCAAATCACGGTAATGATATGGATTGATCGCCGGCAGATATATATGGGAAGTGAAATCAAGCTCCAAATTTTCGGTGAATATGCCCTGAACTACATTTGGAAACTTCTCAACGATTTGCGACAGCACATCACCCGGCGACGTACCATACCACTCAGCGGGCTTACCGTTCGGAAGCTCCTTCCTCCCCCATGCACAATTTTGCCTCAAATAAGACTCAATGCCTTTAATGTCGGAATGCAATTCGCGCGGAATATGAAAGGCAGCAAAAAGCGTATAGTAGATATTCGTTGTGGTCTGCCATGTTCTATCCCACAGCGATCTAGTTGTACTCCCGATCTTCGTCATCCCTATGTTGTAGGGGTCCGAGCAAAGATAAATCCAACCATTTTCGCGCGGACTTGGACCGCCGGGATGAGACGGACTCTCTATATCTATATAGACGGACATTTCATGGCACCAGTTTGTAAGTTACAGCGTCCCTATCTTTGGGTATCGATGACATGCTGGCAACGGCCCCGCCATCTCTAGTGGATCGCGGGGAGTTTCTATTTTACAGACCTGATTGCACTTGCTCCACACAGTTAAGCCGCGCCTCTGCAATCCCGTCGCTCTCATCAGTGATGCCGTGCATATAAATGTCATCAGCGATGTTAAGCGCCACGCGCGTCACAACGGGACGTTGTGCGGGCGTCAAATCCGGCTGACGCGCGATCATACGTGCGGTTACGTCCTTGAACTTGTAACGTGAAATACCCTTCTTGTTCGCCTGCGCGGCCAATCCACCGAACGTCTTAAGACTATCGCAAAACTGGTCTGTCGCGTTGTTCTGCAATTGCGCCTGATAGTTGCTAAGCGCGTCCCGTAGACTCTGCTGCGCCGATGCCGACCCGGCCGCTACACACAAACACAAAGCGACTGCAAATTTCCTCATGGTGGTTCCCCGTTGTTAGCTGGCAGTAATTGACCGGTAAGTTCCCCGGCTTATTGATCAACTGTGCGTTGACTCGGCAAATCTTAAGACCCTGCCAGCAGAACGGCAACGAAAATCGTATGACGATTTACGACATATTCCCCACCAAGGAAGGAAAAAATGCCCGTGCGAACAGTGACGAGCGCACGGGCCAACAAACCGCACAACCGAGGCTGGCATGCGGGGACTACGAGGGTCCATTCTACAGACCGTCCGAGCGCGCAATCGTTCGAATAGGCGTTCTTTTACAGACCATACCTACTGTACAGGAACTTTTTTTGCAAAGTGTACAGGTCGAACGGGGCATTTTACCCGCACGCAACCTAATTTCATGGCATGGGGAAAATTTTTATACATTTCCCAAAAATACCCGTAAATATTAATTATGAGAAATATTGGAGGTTGCCATGAACACTCTGGACGAAAGACTGAAAAAGAATCCCCCCGACGTTGAGCGGTTCAATATCGATTTGCCACGGCAGATGAAAGCCGACCTCAAGGCATACGCCAAAGCTCGGGGCGTCACTGTCGCAAGAGTATTGCGAACAATGATCGAAATGAGCATCTACCAACAACGTGCAGAAGCACAAAACCCAGACCAACAATAAGAAAAGCCCCGCATCGGTTGGAGCCGAGTACGGGGCAAGGAGAAAGAAACATGAATAACTGCACCACTAAAATTAGCGAAAACGCACAGGTAATACCGATTGATCGCAGCTTTGACTTCGATGATTTTGACGCTACCGCATGGGAAGCCAAGCACGGAAGACCGCACGCAGGAACAGCCCTTCTAAAAAAGATCGTCAACGATATTAAGAGCAAGGCGGAAACGGGCTACCTGCCGTTGGACTCGAAGATTGATAACCCCCAATGGCCGGACAAAAGCGGCGAGAACGGCGCTCCCATCAACACATGGCAGAACCTGCAATGGATGCTGAACCAATACGGCGTCAAGGCGCGCTACAACGTCGTAAGCAAGGATGTGGACGTAACGCTACCGGGAATCGACTTCGGCCCGGATGCATCGGCAAACTGTGTGTTGACGGAACTGAGCACGATTTGCGCTCGGAACAAGATGCCGAAATCTGAGTTGGCCGAGCAAATCAAACTGATCGGTGTACGCAACCAGTTCAACCCCGCACAAGAATTTATCGAATCGAAGCCTTGGGACGGTGTTAGCCGCTTGCCCGATCTATACGCAACGCTCAAGACCGCGCCGGGTTACGACCGCTCCAACATGGAAATGCTGGTGCGTCGCTGGCTTATCTCTGCCGTTGCCGCAGTATTGAAGCCTACGGGATTTTGGAGCAAGGGCGTCTTGGTCCTACAGGGTCCGCAGTCGCTTGGTAAAACGGCGTGGATCAAATCGCTATTCCCGGAGGAACAGCGCGGCTTGGTCAAGATCGGGGCCAGCTTGGACCCCAGCAATAAGGACAGTGTATCGAGTGCGATTGGACACTGGATCGTTGAGCTAGGGGAACTGGACGGTACGTTCCGTAAGGCGGACATTGCTAAGCTGAAGGCGTTCATATCTCAGGACGTGGACATGCTGCGCCGCCCGTATGACCGGTTGGAGTCGCGCTATCAGCGGCGCACGGTGTTTTTCGCATCGGTCAACCCGGAAAAATTCTTGGCGGACGAAACCGGTAACGTGCGGTGGTGGACGGTTGCGGTAACGGACGTGAACTATCAGCACGGCATCGACGTTCAACAGCTTTGGGCCGAAGTCGCAACGCTATTTGATGCAGGCGAACGCTGGTGGTTGGAGCGCGACGAAGAACGGAAGCTTGCCGAAGTCAACGCGGAACACGAAAACGTTGATCCGCTGGAAGAATTGATTCTGTCCCGGTTCGATTGGAACGTGGCAGGCGCAGCGCGAGCAATGACGGCGACAGAGGTTCTAATCGAAGTTGGCATGCCTCCGAGCAAAACACTGAGCACGCAATGCAGTGTCATTCTGAAGAAGCTGACCGGCAAGGATGCCCGCAAGTCTAACAACCGTAGAGTGTTCGCACTTCCCCCAACGCGCGGCGGGTCCGGATTCTAAGCGCGTGCGGGCAGCGTAAAAGCAAACAGGGACCAGCGTGGTCCCTGCTAAAAAACGCTGGTCCCTGCCTCAAAGCCTTATCCAGCAAGGGTTTCCGGCTAAAAGGGACCAAGGGACCAAGAAAAAAAAGAAAAATGGGGGCAGTAAAAAGCAGACTAGATGCAGGTCTGTATTCCACTGCCTACCCTATATATAGGAAATGCTGGTCCCTCTGGTCCCTCATTCCCGGAAATCCTTATCCAGCAAGGGTTTCAGCAGGGACAAGGCTGGTCCCTGCCTGAATCGCTGGTCCCTGCGCCCTGTCTGCCGTCGTGCACAGAAAAATATTTTCTGCCAATCCTCGCTTTCCACTCCGAAATCCTCAATTTTAGGAGTGAGACGATAAAGCACGCAGTAAATAGCGTGTGCGGAAATTAATTAAGGAAATTCCCATGACAGAGAAGAAAGCACGGGGCCGACAGATTCATGTCGAAATGCCCTCCGACGAATACGACTTGTTCAAGGCGCTCGCGAAGGAACAGGATTTGTCGCTACAGCAACTTGTCCGTCGATGCATCCGGGCATACATAGAGCAAGGCAGCGCCTATCAAGATACACATCCGAATCTGAAGATTGTTCCAGAGGAAATTTTCACACCCGATTACGCGGACGATCTTTTATCCGACGGTACGCACGGAACAATAATGAAGACCACTGAATTTGAATCAGCAATCGCGCGACTGCTGCGAATGACAAGCTTGAATCGCACGGCTCTTATCCATGATCTTCAATATGCGAAGTTGGTCGATACTGTAACCGTAACTCATTTGAATTTAGAACCCGGAACGGCCGGTAATACGTTAGAAATTTCGGTGACCGCCCACCGCGACTTGAAGGAACAACAATGACGCTGGCAGAACTCGAAGCCCTACACACGAAACAGCTTGGAATTCTGTCAACGCGGGGATTACGAAATTCACTCGTTACCGTATCTCAGATGATGGATACATGGATAGAGATACAACGCTTGCGCGTTGAGCCGATTTATCGACCTCGGAGAAAACAATGATTAAACGACTGCATGCTCATCCGGTCGGCAATCTCGCGCTATCCGTCGTGATCGCCGCCACCCTGCTCGCCTCAATTATTGCGTGCCTGCCAAACCTGCACTAACGTGCACTTAGATTTACAGACTCACAAATTATCTTAGTGAAGCAAAATTATGAACAATGGCCTACTTTCATTCGATCACGATGGCGCAACCATTCGCACACTAACTGTGGAAGGCGAACCATATTTTGTAGCCCGCGATGTTGCCGAAATACTCGGTTACTCCAACTACCGCGATGCGATTGCACGTCATTGTAAGGGCGTCGTGAAACACGACACCCCTACCGTGGGAGGAATGCAGGAACTAACTTACATCCCCGAACGTGACGTTTACCGATTGGTGATGCGCTCCAAGCTTCCGGGCGCTGAACGTTTCGAAGAATGGGTTGTAGGCACTGTATTGCCATCGATCCGCAAGAGCGGTTCCTATGCAGTTCAACCGGCTTTCGAAACCCCGAGGACACTTGTAGAGGCTCTACGGCTCGCAGCGGACCTTGAAGAAAAGCGTGCAGCGTTAGAGGTTGAGAACAAGCATCAGGCGCAATTGATCGAGTATCACAAACCGGACGTGCAGTTTGCAGAAGCTATGCGCGCATCTGAGGACTTGGTAGATATTCCTACAGTTGCCAAGACACTTTCAAAGATAAAGCCGATTGGACCTATCCAGCTTGCGCGTGCGCTGAAAGAATGCGGAATTTTCCGAAAAGACCATAAAGAAAATCTGCCTATGCAGAAGTTTGTTAATGCGGGGTTCTTCACTGTGATTCCGTCAACTTGGACCGCTCCGGACGGCGCAGTTAAAACGCATTACAAAGTGATGGTGACAGGCGCAGGTTTGCAGCCGCTAACGGATTGGTACGTGAAGTACATCGAAACTCTCCCGCCCACACTCAGCAAGAAGCGCAAATAATGAGAAGCGATTTTACTTAGACTTAATCAAAATCCACATGAAGAAGGCGCAGCAAGAGCAACAAACGGAAAAGCTGCGCCGACTTATCCAGCAACTTACTAGCTCGGAAGTATTCGCAATAATGCGCACATGTTCCGAACGCCTCAGATAGATTCACATAATTAGATGAACAGACTCAAAACTCATAGAGACATTCCCATGATTAACGAAACATCCTTTTACGCCATCCTCCCCGACGCGCCAGAATGGGACGACCTCCCGCTTGCAACCGATCCTGTATCCGATGACAACGAATTGCGTACGGACGCGCTCCGGGACAGTTTCAAGAGCTTCCAAGACGGCCCGTCCTTTAATCTACATCGGAGCATGATGACGGGCAATGCGACGCCCTCAATGCTTCGGGACGCCGTGCGCCGTCTGTCTAACATGCTCGAAGTCTCCGGAGAGGTGGGCGACTATCGAACAGAGGCGGAGATTGTGCGAACGCTCACGAACCTAACAATGGTCGCGCAGAAAACAATCTATGAATAAGGATGCTAAAGGCACCCTTCCCCGCAAATTAATCTAATCGAGCAACGACCTGTTTCTGAGTGTGTTTTCATGGGCGTTACTTACCGCACCTGTGTTGATCACGCGAAGATACTCATCCTGATCTTTCAGAATTTCGTCTCGTAACAGTCCACGCTCATGCAGTGACACGTAGAGAGCAGCCGCGTACGCCTGACAGTTAATCGAGCGCTCAGGATTAAACGCAATGTCAGAGAATGCGCGATAAGTCAAAACAATCTTGGCAAGTTCTGGTTGCCTATGCAGAGCGTTGATGTACAACCAATCATAGAACGCCGTCCGGGGTTGAAGCGGCCATTCTTTGCCATACCATTGAAATCTAATCATCCTGCCAAATTGTGTAAGGCGAGGATCGCGCTTTGCGTCAATTGACTTGGCATTGAGAAGGTCCGTAAATGGGCCTCCGCGCTCAAATACTTTGCTCGCTTGATAGGCGCACTCAAGACTGTATTCCCGGCGTGGCGTCTTTATCATCAGATTGAACGCGCTCAACTTGACGCCATACTCATCCTTGGACTTGCTGGAAATCTCTAACACTCTATCGACGTGCAGTCGCTCCTTCGCCGTCTGGTGGAGCGAATCGATTGACTTCTGAGCTTGGCTCTTTGCCATGCCGGGAAACCATTGGAACTCCACAAGCTCCGTCGAGACGAGCAAGGGGCCACTAAGGGACGGGATAAATATCGGGCGTGTTGCCATGTCTATGCCTGCTGTGGCTTCCAGTGAGCGTAGTCGCTACGGGCCGAATAGAACTCTTCATGCCGCACCACGTGAAGACCCGGATGCAATGCCTCAACTTGAGCTTTCATCATGTCGTTTTGTACGGCGACCCCCAAGAAGTACGCCGCTGGAACGCCGTCCAACATCAATACCTCCGCCTGTGGGTTGGTCGGAAACTGGTCTGCAAGATGCAGGTTCGCGCGGACTTTATCATCAAAGTCCCCATACATGGCTTGGAACGCAGGCAACCCGGTTCGCTGGTCGAGGGGGATAGCCGATACCCTGCCTGCCGCCGCATTTGTAATGCAAAACGCACATCGCAATTTCCAAAGCGCGGATGGGTCAATTCCGACGACTACCCAATTCTCGCCCCGATTTTCTTGGCGATAACGGTAGAACATTCTGTAGTTCGGAAAACCGATGGACACACATACCGCGTCAGTACGATCAAGCCTATATTGATCGTTCACAGCACCAATAACATTCCGGCCATCCAGCCGATTACGACATACCAACCCGTGCGCAAGGATCGACGCGAGGTTAGAGAGTCTAGTGAAATGCACCAAATACTTGATACCTCTTTCGGCCGCAAACTCTTGTATTGTTCTTGCTACCATCATGCCCCCGAGCATATTTGGTCTGAATATTTTTGCTTTCAGTGCCTAATATACCTCAGTTGACAACCTTACTACCTAACAGTCGCGTTCTTCGGTTCGCTCCCAAGATCATGCCGAGTCCCTTGTTGCGTCTAATATCTCCATCATCGTCCCTGCGTTGCGCTGCGCCACATCCCGATAGCAATTGTTGAACGTCACATGAATATTAGCCGAACGGTCCGCGATTTCCGCAATGGGTCGCGCAAGCTCGCGTAGCTCGTCGTCCCCATACTCGTAATTGAACCGTTCGGCCGCTGACTCTGCCCCGCTCCAGGTCGAAACGTTGCGGCCATGCAGACGCACAATCGCCAGTTCGGGAGAAGTCACCTCCCAGACCGTATGTGCGCGCTTCGTTACGCCTTCCGGTGCGTCAACGATGACATGCACGATGCCGCGTTCACGCTCCATCGCAAGCGTGGATTCCCGGTTCTTGTCATTGAACCAGCTTTCATGTCGGAATTCGAACGCCGTCAGGAGCGGATGCATCCGTTCCGCGCAGTGCTCAACGTGCGCTATCGACTTCGGCACCGCAGTTACCCAATGCGGAAACTGGAACAGCACGGCACCGAGCTTGCCCGCGTCATGCAGGGGGCGTAGCGCCTCAAAGAAGCGCGACCATAGTTCCTCGACAATCGGCGGCGGAACGTCTTTGTAGTACAGGTTCTTTTTGCCTGTATCCGGTAGTTCCTTCTGTAGATCCTTGGGGAAAAACTTGGGCTCCGTCTGGTGGCCCGTAAACAGCCTGAACGCCTTGAGGTCAAACACAAACCCCTCGGGCGTCCGCTCGACCCATAGCGCGCTGTTCGTGGCGCTCGGCATCGCATAGTAGGAGGAATCCACCTCGACCACGGGAAACACGCTCGCGTAGTACCTCAAGCGGGCTTCCGGGGTGTTACAGCCGGGAGGGTAAAAGGCTCCGGACTCGATCAGCGTTTTGTCCGTCCAAGACGCCGTACCTACGAGAATCGCCATGCTCGCCTCCGCTCAGATGCCGCGACAGCCACACGCGGGGATTTTCGCCGTCCCCAATTCTTCCGGTTGACAGCCTCATCTTAGCGCGCGATAGACTGTATATTTATACAGTGGTTGTGCGTCATGAGCAACGACGGCTGCGGTCGCGGCCTATTTCTAGACAGGATCGGTGATCGCACCTGTTGGGTTTGCGAGCATTGGGGCGGCGTCGCGTTCTGCGACGGGTCGCACGCCATATGCAAACATCCAACGTACGAAGGCGTCGTAGCGCGGCCACGGGCCGGGTGCGCGTTCTGGACCCGCGCAATTGGTCTGGACGATCTCACCACGGAAGCTTGCGACCAGCTCGCACATCAATTCGCACGGCCGACCCGGTACACCAACGGCCCGAAATGAAAACGCCCCGCACGGTGGCGGGGCGTCGTCTTACTGCTGGATCAAGTATTCGGCTTCGTGACCGGCCAGCCAACCGGGCGCGCGGCCCTTACCGGACCAAACCCGGCCGTCCGGGTGCCGATACTTCGCAGGCAGGCGGGCAACCATCTTGCCGCGCTTGCGCGACGTGCGAAAGAACTCACCGAGATTGAAGCGCTCGCCCAACATCTTCACGACCTCGACCGCGAACGGCTCGCCAAGCTGATCCGCGAGTGTCGCGACCGTCTGCAAACCCTCCGTCCGCGCTTCGGCCTGCGCCGCTTCAATTCGTGCCGCAAGTTCTTCTTGCTGTTTCAGCAGTTCTGCCAGTTTCGACATAGGTTCCTCAATAGTTAGGCACTTTGTGCCATATGGCCTTTCTTCGAGTTAGCCCGGAAATCCGGGTTATTTCGCGCATACACCGCTTATTGCTCGGTTATCTCGCCGCGCATTGCGACGCGTGAGTAGAACTTTATCAGACCTCGTATCCAACAAGCAATACGCCTACTCCCCCCCCCATAAGACGTGAGACTCAGGGGCAGACTATCGCGGATCAATATACAAAGACGTTAAACACTATGAAGACAATTAAACCACTCAAGCCACACGAAGCCTTTCTGCGCGAGTGCCTTGATTACGATCCGGAAACCGGAATTCTGAGTTGGAAAAAGCAGCGCCCCGCACATCACTTTAAGACCATCCGGGGTAGCAAGATTTGGCACGCGAAGTTTGCCGGAAAGCCTGCGGGAACCAAACAGGGACGCGACGACAGGCTACAGCTTCATTTCAGCACCATCAAACTAGATCCATACGTGACACGCGTGATTTGGCTGTTGGCAACGGGAAACGATCCGCTCGATATGGTAATCGACCATATCAACGGCAATCCAGATGACAACCGACTCATCAATCTAAGGCTTGCCACGCCAGAACAGAACGTCCACAACAGCAAAACCTACGCGAATAACAAGACCGGATACAAGGGCGTCGAGCGCACCCCTTGGGGATTCCGCGTGACCATGCGGACCAAACGAGTCTATTTCAACAAATCGTATCCGACGCTAGACGAAGCCGTTGCAGCACGTCAAAAGCTGGAGCGTATGCATTGGGGCCAGTACTCCCGCGAAGCCTCTAACGCAATCGCGGCAGCACTCGCATAAATATTTTCGAACAATTCCGTAAATATCGTGAGAAGTATCTAATTTGATCTTGTGCAGGGACAATTTGGGTCTTTCCCGCACTTTACCTCGCTAGGGTAATTTCAAATCGCCGCGCTTTCGATGCTGGCATATGGCCCGTGATTCGAATGCCGCAGGCACAGGGCTTTTCCCGGTTTCCTCCCTACCCCCAAGAAATCGGCCTAATTCTTAACTTGGGCGGGTCTGACCATTTGTCGATCCGCCCATAATTTATTCTGGAGCAATCCACTATGGCAACGACTCAAGTAGCCGAAGCAATGCCGGAGCCTACAGAGGATGTGACCGCCGATCCTGTCGCCCACAACGCGGCGACTGAGGCCGAGACAGCCGTACCGCCTGCCCCGGACCTCGAATCCGCAAACGAACCCGCTCCCTCCGTGACAAGTACGTTTGCCTGCGTCCATCCGACAATCAGTCTCCGCACCGCTACGGACAAGCTCAACGGTGCCGAGCCAATTATCGACGTACAGACAGAAATCGTGGTTCGATACGCGGACGGCAACGTAAGCCGGGTATCGGTGGCACACACCCAACATGCAGCAGGAACCAATACCGCGCGAATTGCGGACGCACTATCGCAAGTGACCGCGGATTCCGTAATTCGCTGCCTCGCAAATTAACACTCACCTTCCCCTGATCGCTCACGGGAGGGTTTTTGCGTTTGGGCGCTCACTATGACGACGTACATACAACATCAAAATCGTGCGCTCGCCATTGCTCCGACACGGGATCAAACCAGCCTCGCCATATTGCAACTTGACGCCGATATTGAGGCGGGTTCCGACAACGGCCCACCGTTTGCGCTAGACGCTCACAAATGGTCCATCCTCCATATGGGGGCGCTCACCAATCCGATTACCAATCTGCGTGAGATATCGATGCAGTCTCAAAAGTTCTACGCGGAACTTTCAGATTTGGTAATCAAGTACAGACCAGATGGACTGGCGGCATGCAATTTGATCAATAACGACTGTGTAAGCGCGATGATCGGGATTATGTCCGTCATGCCCTCATCGACGTTCGCCACAACGCGGGGATTGGTATTCCCGGTAAACAATTCCACGTATGTAAAACCTCATATCGATGAGCGCGTGGAGTTTTCGCCGCTCTACCTCTGCCCCGTCCGTCAAGAGAACGCCATTTTAATAGCATCGCACGCGCTCCAAGCTGGCGCGCACAAACGTTTTGGGCTGGAAATTCCTCACATCGTTCCTAGGGAGTTGAAAGCCCTGATAAGGAACTACCATGACACTAATAAAAAAGGAGCTTCCCGAGCCGGAAAACGTGCAGAAAGGGTCACTCGGACCACGCGCAACGCCAATTCCCGATGAAGCAAATCTAAGAATCACACTCGAAAAAGATACCGAAACCGGCGAAAACAAGAAACTGACATTCCAAGAGGAAACGCTCTGCTTGGAATTCGCCAAAGATAATAACTGGATTCGCGCATGCAAACGCGCAGGTCTGAAAACCTCAACAGACTTGCGCATGCAACCGCATATCCGGAAGCGGCTGGAGGAATTGCACGCGCTCAAGACAGCACGCCATGCAATCGAAGCCGAGGCGATCACCAACTACCTGTTTAACGTAGTCACGGCCGATCCTAACGAATTGGCCGAAGTCGTTACCGGAGCCTGCCGGTACTGCTGGGGTTACGACATTTCGCACCTTGCCAAGCACGGCGAATACAAGATCAACCACCACTACCAGTTTCGGACCAAGGACGAGCAAAAGCGCGTCAAGGAAGCGAACAACGGGAAATACCCGAACGGTAACGGCGGAATCGGATACACCAAGGATCGTGCACCTAACCCGGAATGCCCGTATTGCGATGGTCGGGGTGAAACGAGCTATATCGTCAAAGACACGAATACGTTCTCAAACGCCCGCTTCCTTATCAAGGGTCTAAAGATTCAAAACGGCCAGATTGAAGTACAGACACACGACAAGCTCAAAGCGGCCGACATGCTGCTACGGACTTTGGGCGCGTACGAGGCCGACAATAAGCAGAAAAGTACGGGGTTCACGATTCAGGGCGGAATTGATGCAGAAACCATCAAGCTAATTCAGGCAGGCGCACAGGATCGTGAAGTAGAAGTAAGAGACGGTTTCATAAAGACTGGTCGGCCCGCCGAAGGGTATTCCAGCAGATCAGGCAGCAACCGAGTTTGAGGAACGCGCCGTGAATGTCTGCACGGCGCTCGAAACGAATGCGGAGACGACGGAAGTGATGCAGCCAGGCATGCGTGCGTTCAACGACCCAGCGATATTTTCCAAGGCCGCTGCCATGTTCGGTGCGGCGCTTGGCGATAACCGGCTCGATACCGCGATCGCGCAACGCGCGTCGATGCCGCTCAGAGTCGTAACCGCGATCGGCGTAGACCACGCGCGGTCTCTGCAGTGGGTGGCCGCGCAACCCACGAATTGGCGGAATCGCATCGATCAGCGGCAGCAGCTGCGTGACATCGTGAACGTTCGCGCCGGTCAGGATCGCCGCGAGCGGCGTGCCATTGGCGTCGGTGACGATGTGGTGCTTAGAACCTGGTCGCGCGCGATCGGTGGGGTTTGGCCCAGTTTTTGGCCCGCCCCAACGGCGCGAA
>FTHQ01000001.1_pt1 | contig 70124 bp, 74 predicted proteins | sample 1641001 | NCBI WGS metagenome assembly FTHQ01 (sample SAMEA3914872, study PRJEB12502) | metagenome | biome: forest; material: soil | place: Canada | collected 2011-07-03 | depth 0.3 m | reverse complement strand
CAGGCACGGGTCCTGGAACGCGATCGCGATCCTCGGGTGCGGGCCCTGCAGCAGCGCGCCGTCGACGGACACGGTGCCGGATTGCGGCCGCTCCAGCCCGGCCAGCGCGCGCAGGAGGCTCGACTTGCCGGTCCCGCTCGGGCCGATCAACGCGACGATTTCGCCGCACTCGACCGACAGCGACACGTCGGCAAGCACGGTCGTGCGCGGCTCGTCGCCGTAGCCGAGCGTCAGGTGACGGACGTCCAGCAGCGGGGGCGTCATGCGGCGATGCTCCGCGTCCGCGCGGCGAGTTGCGCCTTCAACTGCACCACGCTCGGCGTGACGATCGGAATGAACGCCGCTTCGCGCCAGCGTCGCTCGAAGCCGAGCCCCGCATCGCGCAGATAGCCGCGGCCGCCGCTCGCCTCGAGTTCGAGGTTCACGGCGGTGGCCACTAGCGTCGCGAGCGCGATGCGCAGCTCGAACAGGCGGTTCGGATGCAGGCGCAGGCTGCCGTCGGCGATGCCGGCCGACAACTGCGCGCACGCGGCGGCCAGTTCGGCCGCGCACGATTCGACTTCGGGGCCGAGAATGCCGCGCGTCGTCTCCGCCGCGCGCCGCGCTTCGGCCAGCGAGCGCCGCGCGAGCCCGATCGAGAGCCCGCACTGCAAGCCGAGGAATGCCGGTCGTACCGCGGGCAGGAAGGTTTGCGCATCCGGATGGATCAGCCATGCGGCGTCGCTCGGCACGTCGTCGAGATGCAGCGCGGCGGTGTTGCTGCCGCGCAGCGCGATCAGGTCGAGATCCGTGCTGCGGGCCAGGCCGCGCGCGTCATCCGGAATCGCGACGATCGCGGACGGGCGGCCATCGTCGAACGCGACGGCTGCCGCCACCACGAACCGTTCGGCGCGCAGGTTCGTCACCCACGCCATCCTGCCCGTCAGCCGCCAGTCGTCGGCGCTGTCCGCGTGCCGCGTCGCGTCGATCTGAAGCGACTCGATGCCGCACAGATACTTCATCGCGTTCGACAGCCCGCTGGCGCCGGCGCAACGGCCGTCGAGCAGCGCCGGCAGCCAGCGCGCGCGCAGTGCGGCGTTCGGGCTTTGCAACAGGTACTCGATGAAGCTGCGCTGGCCCCACAGCACGAATGCCGCGGTCAGCGAATGCTCGGCCACCGCGGCGATGCCGGCAATGGCGTCCGCGGTGGTGCCGCCGGCGCCGCCGAGGCCCGCCGGCACGCCGATCCGGAACAGTCCGGCCGCCGCGAGGCGCGGCACGACTTCCGCTTTCAGCGCGGCGCGCGTGTCGAGCGACGTGGCGTTCGCGTCGAGCCAGTCGACCAGCGACGCGTCGAGTTCGGGCGCCGTCAGGCGGCCTGTGTCCGGGGTTCCCATCGGTATGCCGCCAGTTCGGGGTTGAGTTCGTTGCGCGACAGGTTGTTCGCGAAGTTGCACAGCGTCGCGAGGCTCACGCCCAGCACCACTTCGAGCGCGTTCGCCTCGGTGAAGCCCGCGGCCAGGAACGCGTCGAGCGCGTCGTCGGGCACGCCGCCGCGCGTCGCGATCACGGCGCGCGTGAATGCGGCGACGGCGTCGAGCCGCGGATCGGCGACCGGTTCGCCGTCGCGCAATGCATCGACGGCGGCGTGGTCGACGTGGGCCTTTTTCAGCGCCGCCGCGGTGTGTCCGGCCACGCAGAACGCACAGCCGTGGACGGCGGCCGCGGTGATCTGCACGGCTTCGCGCTCGGCGAACGTGAGGCCCGCGCGGCTGTTGATCTCCGCGACGGTCAGATAGGTTTCGAGCGCGACCGGCGCGTTCGCGAGCGAGCGCACGAGGTTCGGCAGGAAACCATTCGCGCGCTGCGACTTTTCCAGGAATGGCTGGCTGGGCGCGGGGGCGGTTTCGATGGTGGGCAAGGGCAGGCGGCTCACAGGATTCTCCGGAGGGGCAGTGAGATCATTGTCGAGGCGGCGCCCCCGCCGGACAATGCGCGAACATCCGCGATTCCTGTGCGTTCGTCCCGCGCCGCGCGTTCCGCCGTCGCGCCGTCTCCGGCTAGTGCAGGCGCGCCGCCGATGGCGACGCAGGGCCGCCGCGCCGCCATGCGCCGGGCTGCATGCCCATCGTGCGCTTGAACGCATGCGCGAACGCCGATTCCGACTGATAGCCGACCAGTTCACCCGCACGCGAAATCGGCAGGCCTTGCTGCAACAGGTCCGCCGCGAGTCGCATCCGCACCATCGTGACGAACTGCATCGGCGGATGGCCGGACGCTTCGCTGAAGTGCTTGCAGAACGCGGTGCGCGACATGTTCGCGAATGCGGCCATCGAGTCCGTGGTCCATGCGTCGGCCGGCGCGTCGATGATCGCGGCGATGAGCGTGCCGAAACCGGTCCGCTGCATCAGCGACGCGAGCCCGCTGGCCACGGTATCGTGCCCTGCGGCGTCCCGCACCGCATAGAACAGCAGCAGTTCGACCAGCTTGTCGATCAGCGGGGAAGGCGCGTCGACGCCGTAACGGCCTTCGGCGCGAATCAGGTCGAACAGCCCGTGGATGCCGCGATAGGCGTCGTCGCCGCGCCGCACGATCAGGTACTCGGGAAAGAGCGACACGATCGCGCGCGACACGGTGGAGTGGAATTCGATGAAGCCGCAGGCGAGCCCGACGCTGCCGTCGACCGACGGGTCGAGCGGTTGCATCGACCCGCGTCGCTCGAGCGGGTGGCCGCCCGCGACGGCGCAGACCTGCGGGTTGACCGGGCTCGGCGATAGCCCGTGCGGCACGTCACGCAGCAGAAAGACGGCTTCACCGGCGGCGACCGGGATGCTGTCGCGCCCGTCGGCGAAGTGCAGCCACGCCGATCCATGCAGGATCACGTGGAAGCTCGCTTTCGCACGGCCGGCGGTGGACGCCTGCCAGTCGCCGCAATACTGGCCGACATGAAAAAGCTGGCTTCTCGGCTCCAGGCTGGACAGCAGCCAATGGACGACCTTGTCTGTTTGCGCGGACATTCCGATGCTGGAGGACGGGTGACGCGCCCATGCTACGGGCTGCGCCGCGCCGCTCAAACCAACGAATCGTACATTGCATTTTCTCAATGCGACTATGCATCGTTGAGCGCTCATCGACGGCGGAGGGATGCATGTACTGAGCTCAAAAAATCCCAGCTTTTCGCTTATAGCGTTGGTGAATATCGAAGAACGGCTTGGCCCCTCAGTGAGCGACATGCTCCTTCATTACCGCCTCGCGATACACCTTCGCCACGAGCATCCCGGTCCTCTCGATGTGTCGCCCGGCTGCCGCTTCCTCGATGCAATGCAGTGCATCGAGCGCGCCTTCGCCGCAGACATCGCCGTCTCGCCGCGCGAAATCGAGTTCCTCCATCTTTCCTTTCCTGGCCAGTTGAGCGGAAAGCCACTCGAACGCGGTGGCTCCGTCCGTCGGTCGCATGTGGACCGGCAACGCCCTCAGCATTTCGGCATTCGCTTCGTCGAACGCGTTGACGCGCACGTATTCCTCGACATCCGCGAGCAGCCTGGTCGCGCCGCCTGAGGCATGACCAGCGCGATTAATGGCGGCGCGCCAATCGGGAACACACAGAGTGAGCGCCCGGACAAGGAATGCAATGTTGAAGTCCCGCCAGAAGCGCGGGTGAGGCTGGTAGACGTACTCAAGTGCGAGCGAAACGGTCGCGGCCGTCAAGCCTGAGGCGCAGAACCGGCAGTCATCCATGAAGGATACCAGTGCGTCGACGGTTCCAGCGTGAGCTTCTCGAGTTGCTTTGGATTGCATTGGGCATGTCCATGAGTGGTCTTTGCACGTATATGCCGGCCCACATCTGTAGGCCATGCAGCCCATGCACGACGGGGGCTCCCGCAGTCGTAGGCCATGGAAGCCGGGGCAGAATTCACGCAACGGCATCTCTGCGCCTCGAGGCCTCGGACAGAGATCTCTACCCGCTACAATACGGTCTCGGGCAGCCCTCATCGGGCTCATCCTGATGAATATGGCGATGAGTCGCCAGGAGTCGAGCGAGTTTGGCGACCAACTTATCGACGCCGCTTTGCGCAGTACACAGCCTGCCCAAGTTGCCGATAGCGTCCCAACTGCCCCGCCCACGGCCATACCTGCTCAACCCGTGTCGGCGCCGGCTGTTGCAACGCCAGCCGCGGCTTTTACCGTAGGACAATGGACTGGGACGGGCGGCCTTTCTCGATAGCCATTGGCATGTGCTGACGCCGCCCGCCGATGCTCGTCCGGATACGACCTACCTGAACTACGAAGGCACGAGTGACGTCGCGGTGACCGTGCCGACGTCGGACACGCTTCGCTTGGTCGCCGCGGCGCTGTACGGGTTGAAGCGCATCTACAAACCGGGGTTCAAGTATGCGAAGGCCCGCTTCATGCTGACCGAGTTGCAGGCGCAAGGCGTCGAGCAGGGAGATCTGTTCGCGCCCGAGGCGAGCAAGCGAGACCGCCTGATGGCCGAGCTCGATGCTGTTAACGACCGATTCGGACGGAACACGTTGCGCGTTGGCAATGTGGAGGGGCACCAAGCGTGGCACATGGCGCAGAACGCCAAGACCCCGTCTTACACCACCGACTGGGGCGACCTGCCGGTGGCGCGTTGAGGCGACGCCCGGCAACGCTCAGGTCAGGGCGGTCCGGAGATGCTGCTCCATTCGCGCGAGCAGCGTTTTGCCTGTGATCTTCGACCCAGGCCAGCGAAGGGCCTTGACGCACCCCGGCTCAGTGGCGATCGTGATGGCGAGAGCGTTTTGCACGAGCCGGTAGAAGGTCTCTGGGTCGTCTGGTTCGATCGCCTTCTCGGAATGGAAGTAGTCGAGATCGATGTCCAGGATGTAAGGTTGCGCCGTGACGGCCGGCGCGCCGCCCCCTTGCGCCATGCTGTCCAAACTCGCCAGCACATGGTCGAGATACATCGATTCGAGGACCCGATCGATTCGCTCCTTTTCGATGAGAGGATCGGTATTTGGCCGTGTGCAGCCGATTTCATCGTAGTCAGCGCGAACCCCGTAGACTTCCTCGTCCGCGATGTACTCGCTTTCTAGGTTCACCACGAACGCGCGCGACAGGATTCCGGCTTGGACCGCGGTGCGGATGTGCTCGTCGTGCTTGAGCTTGTCGATCGCCGCCTCCACTGTTGCCTCGATATTCCAGTCAATCGCCGCGATCATCCCAGGCAACAGCGCTTTCTTCGCCGCGGCGTTTTGATCGGTCATCCGTTGATGGGTCGCGTAGAAGCGATGGTCGTCGAACGGCTCCTCCAAGTCGGTGTGGTGGTCGAGCGTGAGAAGCGCCGGCGGCGGCGAAGACGGTTGACTCCGCCGCACCTCCGCCCAGCCTCGCAGGACGTGGTGATGCGACTCGACGACGAAGATGTTCTTGCCGCCGATGTTGAAGGTATCGTGGAACATGCCTGCTGCCCTGCTGATGCGATGGTGAGCCCACCAGGATACAACCCCTCCCGTCCCGTGGTCCCCTGTCGCCCGACGACCGCCGGTCAGGCGATGGCCGCGGCGATGTGCTGCTTCATGCGTTCGAGGAGTGATTCGCCCGTGACGTCAGATCCATCGTCCCGGCAGTCCTCGACGTACTCGGGCTCTGTGGCGATCGTGACCGCGATCGCGTTGCGCACCAGGCGGTAGAAGGTCGCGGGGTCATCCGGGGCGATAGACCTCTCGGAATGAAAGTAGTCGAGGTCGATGTCCAATACGTAGGGTTCGGCCTCCGGCGCCGGCACGCCGTCGTCTCCGGCCATCGTGCTGAGGACATTAAGTTCGCGGTCGAGGTAGACCGACTCCAGCACCTGCGCGGAACGGACCGACGTGCACGCGTCGTCGTGCGACGCCTTTGCGCAACCCACGGCGCACATGGACCCCGCCTCGTAGAGTGCGCCCGCCTGGCTGCATGTCTCGTAGGAGAGGTTGATGACAAAGGCGCGGGACAGAATCCCTGCCGCGATCGCGGTTGTGATGTGCTCGTCGTTGCTGAGCTTGCCGATGGCGTTCAGCACAGACGCCTCGTCGTCGAAGCGTAGGGCTGCGATCAAGCCAGGCAACAACGCCTCCATGGCTGTAGCCCGAGCCTCACCCGACTGCCGGCGCGTGGCGTCGAACAAGTGCCGGTAGAACGGTTCGTAGGTGTCGGTGTGATGATCGAGCGTGAGGAGTACCGGTGCGGCCGACAAGGCCCGACGGATTTCCCCCCACGATTGCAAGACGTGATGGTGCGATTCGACGATGTAGACGTCCTTGCCAGCAATGTTGGTCTTCGTGTGCGCCATGGTGGGTTACTCGCGTAATGTCTCACACCGTCCCGTCGCAAGCCGGTTCAGCTTGCAGCGGACTTTATCAAATACTCTGCTTCTTCCTGCACGACCGGCCATCCCTCTCGCAGCATCCGCACGACTTCGTCGACAACGTCGTAGCTCAGTCCGCAGCTATCGATATCTGTGACGCCCATGAGCGCGAGGTCGGAGGCCGATGCCTCTCCAAAGGAAATTCTGCAAAACAGGGAATCCGCCATAGCGCCGGTATCATCCGTTTCGCCGCTCAGGATTTCGTCGGCCAACATGCCAGCCATGCCGACGAGCATCTTCCAGTTCGCAGGTAGCTTGGGAGCGGCAAACCCATGGTTCAGCGCCGCCTTGCGCATCAGCTCGGGACAGGTACGGGGACGGAACTGGCCCAGCCATGCGCTCTCGTCTGGATTGCCGTTCTCGTTTTTCCACACGACTGCGTCGCCAGCGCCGCCGAAGCGCTCGTAAAGCATCTTGTGACCCGCTTCGTGGCACGCGGTGTTTCGGAGCTCTCTGGCAGCTATCTGCTCTTCCGCAAAATCAATCATGTTCGTCGAATGTAGTCGGTGCGGCTATTCGAGCGCGGCGCTCTCGGCAATGCTCATCGCCTGCCAACATTTGTTGTATGCAGCGCAAGATGCTCGGGCCGCGCTATTCCAGGGGAGGGCGAGTCCGGCCGATCAGCCACTCGCACAGGCGTGCGTTGCCTGCATATGAGTGTAGGTTTGCCGAAGAGGCATGAGTTGCTCGAATTGATCAGAGCTCGTGTCGGCGAGGCTCGAACGCGGTTACGACATGGCGGGACACTATATTGTGGCGGGCTGGGGGCTGGCCGCTAACGGTCCTGTCTGACACACGATCAAGCAATTGAATGGAATGTGTTTGCGTATTCCGGCGAACGTGATCACGCATTTCGGCGGATCGTGATCATGGATTCCGAATGATCGTGATCACCCGTTTCGGTTGATCGTGATCGCTGATCACAGGTTTCCGAAACGCGTGATCACGATGCCGGAATGAGCGATCACGGGACCGAAACGGGTGATCACGTAACCGGAACGTAATCCGGGTTTGAGTCTGGCGGTGGCGTTGCGCATGTATTCACCGACGGCGTTAGCCTGCTCCCTTTTTTGCGGGAGAAGTGCCGATGCCGACACCTCGGATGAGCATGCGCAAATTGAAGGAAGTCCTGCGACTAAAGTGGGCGTGTGGCCTGACGCATCGGCAGATCAGCCGGGCTATCGGCATCAGCGTCGGTGCCGTCTCGAAGTTCGCGGCCCAAGCCAGCCAGGCGGGACTCGATTGGGCGGCAGCCGAAGCAATGTCCGACGACGAACTGGACGCGCGCCTGAGGCCTGCGGCAACCAATGCCGCGGCGACGACGACGCGACGCATCGAGCCCGACTACACGGCATTGCATCGCGAGCTGCGCCGCAAGGGCGTGACGCTGCAACTGCTGTGGGAAGAATACGCTGAAGCGAACCCCGGCCAGCGGACGTACCGCTACACGCAGTTCTGCCAGAAGTACAAGGACTGGGCGAAGTCGATCAAGCGCTCGATGCGTCAGCAGCACCGCGCCGGCGAGAAGCTGTTCGCGGACTTCGCGGGTCCCACCGTGCCGGTCCTGGCGAGCGATGGCGGCGTCGAGTTCGAGGCGCACGTGTTCGTTGCCGTGCTCGGCGCATCCAACAACACGTTCGCGTGCGCGACGCGCACCGAGACGATGGCGGACTGGATCGGCAGCCTGTGCGATGCGCTAGAGTTCATTGGCGGCGTGCCCGAGCTGCTCGTGCCCGACAACCCGAAGGCGCTGATCGCGCGACCCGACCGTTACGAACCCGGACTCGGCACGACCACGCAGGACTTCGTGAACCACTACGGCACCGCGATGCTGCCGGCGCGTCCGCGCAAACCGCAGGACAAGGCCAAGGTCGAAGTCGGCGTGCAGATCGTCGAGCGCTGGGTGCTGGCCCGACTGCGCCACTATCGCTTCTACAGTCTGGCTGAACTCAACAAGGCGATTGCAGAACTGATCGCCGACCTAAACCAGCGCCCGTTCAAGCGGCTCGAAGGCAACCGGCGTGAATGGTTCGAACGGCTGGACCAACCCGTCCTGCGCCCGTTGCCCGTGCGTCGCTACGAGATCGCCACCTTCCAGAAGTGCCGTGTGAACATCGATTACCACGTCGATGTCGGCGGCCACTATTACAGCGTCCCGCATAGCCTCGCACGGCAGGAGGTCTGGGCGCGTATCACACGCCACGGCGTAGAGATCCTGCATGGCGGCAAGCGTGTCGCTGCGCACGCTCGCTCGCGCCTCAAAGGCAAACACACGACCATCGCCGAACACATGCCGGCTGCGCATCGCGCGCACATGGAATGGACGCCTGGGCGCCTGCTCAACTGGGGCGCATCCGTCGGCCCCGGCGCCGAGGCTGTCGTGCGGCATCTGCTGACCAACAAACCTCACCCCGAGATGGGCTATCGCGCCTGTCTCGGTCTTCTCTCGCTCGCGCGCAAGTACGGCAAACACCGCCTCGAGGCCGCATGCCAGCGTGCATTGAAGATCGGCTCGCCCACGCGTCGCTCCGTGCTGTCAATCCTGGAAGCGGGACTTGACCTGCAGCCCTCGCTCCCGACCACGCCCGCCGAATGGCGCTCGCCCGAGCACGAGAACGTGCGCGGCCCCGACTACTACCACTGACCCGAAGGAGGTCACGATGTTGATGCAGCACACCCTTACCCAGCTAAAGGCGCTCAAACTGGACGGCATGGCTCGCGCGTTCGAGGAGCAGTCAACGCTCACGGCAAGCACCAGCCTGTCATTCGAGGAACGCGTGGGCATGCTCGTAGATCGCGAGCTGGCCTGGCGTGATACGCGACGACTCGAACGTTTGCTGCGCGCCGCGAAGCTCAAGAACCCACAGGCCTGCGTCGAAGACATTGAATACCGGCAAACCCGTGGGCTGGACCAGCGCATCGTCGCCACGCTCGCCGGCTGCGACTGGGTGCGCAATGCTCAGAACCTGATCCTGACCGGCCCCACCGGCGCGGGCAAGACGTGGCTCGCTTGCGCGTTCGGCCAGCAGGCGTGCCGGCAGGGCTTCTCCGTGTTCTATGTGCGCGTCGCGCGGCTGTTCGAAGAGCTGAAAATCGCGCACGGCGACGGCAGCTTCACACGTCGGCTTGCGCAACTCGCGAAGATTGATGTGCTGATCCTCGACGATTGGGGCTTGCAGGATCTCGACCAGGCGGCGCGCAATGATCTGCTTGAGGTACTTGATGATCGTGTCGGTACGCGCTCGACTGTGATCACCAGCCAGTTGCCGCTCGAACACTGGCACGCGTGGCTGCAGGACCCCACGCTCGCCGATGCGATTCTCGATCGGCTCGTGCATCAGGCCCACAAGCTTCCGGTCAAGGGCGATTCGATGAGAAAGAAAACGAAATCCGAGTCCGCTGACGCCTGATCGTGATCACCGTCGCTATAATCCATTGACCGCGCAACACCACCTTCCAGACTGATCACGTTCGCCGAAACGATTGATCACCATCGCCGAAATCCGCAACGAGCCGGTGCTGGAGATCTTCGAGGCGCCGCACAACCTCTCGGTGGCGGACTACGCCAGGCTCGCGGGCAAGTCGCGCCGCTGGATCACCTACGAGATCCAGGCCGGCAACCTGCTGTCGATCCACATGGGGCATCGCGGGCAGCGAGTGCCAGACTGGCAACTCGATCCGCTCAAGCGCAGGCTGGTCCAGTCCGTCCTGAAGCAACTGCCACGGGGCATCGACACCTGGGACATCTACCACGCTCTCCTGCGCTCATATGAGGCCCTCGGGACACGGCCGGCCATCGAAGCCGTCAACCCAACGAACCTGCACCTTGCCGCGCGGCTGGTGGCCGCACAGTGCATGCAGGCGAGCGAGCCAGTCGTGACGACCGAGTTTCCTGAGCAGGTCCGGCAAAGCGTGCAGCGGCTGGTGCGCGAAGCCGTCGCTGCCGATGTCGCCGAAGCGACGCCCGGAGACTGATCAAGCCAGGGTCGCGCCGAAGTTCGGTCAGGCGCTTGCCTGGAGCGATTGGAAGAACCGCTCCAGGTGGGTGCTGTCCGTATTTCGACGGCTCAGGAAGTAGGTGGTGAGCGTCAGCGCGCCCTCTTGCAAGGGACGCTGGACAACGCCAAGGGAACGATGGCCCTCGATGCGGGCGGCGGGTGCCAGGCAGACGCCGTAGCCGGCGGCCACCAGGGTCATCATCAACCCGAACGATGTGGCCGTCGTGACGTCCGAGGGGAAGACGCCGGCCGCCGTCAGCAGCGTGTCGATCTGCCCGCAGTAGCCCACACAGTCGCGGGCATCCAGGGCGATCCAAGGGTGGTCGGCGGCCTGCTCCAGGGACACTGACGCGAAGGCCAGCAAGGGGTGATGGGCAGACACGGCCAGTGCCAGCGCATCGCGCCAGACGGGGCGGACATCGATGCCTTCAGGGGCTGCGGGCGACTGGCAGAGGCCCGCCTCGAAAGCCCCCGCGAGCAGTCCTCGATGCAGGTCCTCCAGGCGTTCTTTATGAAGGCGAATGGGGTGGTCCGGATGGCGCCGGCGATGTTCCGCCATCGGCACCGACAACCGGGGATAGGCCAGGCAGTCCGACAGGGCAATGTTCAAGGGCTCGGAAGCGATCATCGTGTCACCTGTACAACGCCGACACTGGAAAAAACCGGGCGCAACCGGTTGATGAGATAAGTTTAACGTGGTTTAAATTCGCTTGGCGCGTGACGCTTCTGTTGATGCAGAAGCGATCGGTGCAACGCGGCAGACCCGCAGGGACAAGAACCTATGAAAGCGAGCCAGCGCGCGCTTTCGGCGTTGCCGTGCGCGAGGCACGGACCGCGCAGGGGCTGGCCCAGGAGGTGCTCGCGGAACAGGCGGGCATCGCCCGGTCGCACATGGGCAAGATCGAGCGCGGCGAGCACATGCCCACGCTGGTGTTGATCCTGCGGATCGCGAAGGGGCTGGGGTGCTCGGCCGCGGCACTGATGGCCGCGACCGAGGCGCAACTGTCCGAGGAAGAGAACGACGCCGAATAGCCATGCCGTCATGGCGGTGAGGCGTCAACAACGTTCTTGTACGTCAAGGTTGTGACTTGCCAGGCGTTCATTGCCACCTCGCATTTGACACGCGACCTTTTTCGTAACATCATTTGTTTCATGAAAAGAGACAGCCGCCTCTCGTCTGTCCTGCATGCGCTGCTGCACATGGCCGAGCAGGATGGACCCGTTACCTCAGAAACCTTGGCGCTATGCCTGGGAACCAACCCGGTCGTCGTTCGGCGCACGATGGGATACCTGCGGCAAGCGGGGATCGTCACCTCCGAACGAGGTCACTCAGGAGGATGGCGTATCCACGCCGACCTTGGCAGCGTCACCCTGCGTCAGTTGCACGAAGCCCTGGGCGAGCCGGCGACGTTTGCCATCGGCAACCGCAACGAGACACCGGAGTGTCTGGTCGAGCAGACGGTCAATGCGGCACTCGAAGGCACGTTTGCCGAAGCCGAGGCGCTGCTGCTGAAGCGGTTCTCGGAAATCACCCTTGCCGATCTGGCCTCTGACTTCGCACGCCGGCATGCGGCTTTACGACATTCAAGGAATCAATCATGAATCACGATGTGATCGTCGTCGGCGGAAGCTACTCAGGAATGGCCGCGACCCTGCAACTGGTGCGCGCACGCAGGTCAGTGCTGGTGATCGATGCGGGCCAGCGGCGCAACCGCTTCGCCAGCCATTCACACGGATTTCTCGGCCAGGATGGTGTGCCGCCAGGTGAAATCGCTGCAAACGCACGCCGCCAGCTTCAAGCCTATCCAACGCTGACCTGGCTTGAAGGTCGGGTGGAAGCTGTCGCCGGGCAGGCGGATGAATTCACCGTCACGACGGCTGATGGCGAGTCGCACCTGGGGCGACGCATTCTGTTGGCGACGGGGGTGACCGACCAGCTTCCAGCCATCGACGGGCTCGCGCAACGCTGGGGGAAGACGGTTTTTCACTGCCCGTACTGCCATGGCTATGAACTTGGACAAGGCCGCATCGGCATCGTCGGTGCCAGCCCGATGTCCATCCATCAGGCTGAACTGCTCACGGATTGGGGGGATGTCACCTTGTTCGTCAACGGTGCATTGGAACTCAATGAGGAAATCAGGTCCACTTTGGAACGCCGAGGCGTGGTCATCGAAGAGGCGCGCATCGACAAAATCGAGGGGCATGCCGACGTGACATTGGTGGACGGAAGGCGACTGAGCTTTGCGGGCCTGTTTGTTGCAACGCGAACCGTTCCCTCCGACCCTTTGGCCAGGACAATCGGCTGTGCACTGGAAGAAACGCCCATGGGCATCCAGATCCGCACGGATGCCGAGAGCAAGACCTCGGTGCCTGGGATCTTTGCCTGCGGCGATGTCGCGCGGGCACCGCATTCGGTGTCGCTGGCCGTGGGCAACGGTGCCATGACCGGCGCCCAGATTCACCGATCACTGCTTTGGCCCGAGACGATCGAGCCAGCGCAAGCGGAAGGCCGCGCTCGATGACGTCGTTCTCCGACCCGACGGCGGTATCGGGTTATGCGGAAAGAACCGCGAGGATCGTGCCGGGCCTGCGCGACCTGCACCGGATGGCGGGCGTGCTGCTGGCCGAACGCGCGCCGGCCGACGCGCGCATCTATATCGACAGCGCCCCCAAGGGGCCCTTCGATGGCGCGACCTGCCTGCTGACACTGCATTTCCTGCCGCCAGCCGAGCGGCTGAAGACGCTGCAGCAAATACACCTGCGACTCAAGCCCGGTGCGTCCCTTGTCGTCACGCATCACAGTTTTCCCGGCGACGATCCCGTCAGGGACAGATGGCTCTCGCGCAATGCGGCGTTTGCGGCTGCTTCCGGCGTACCAGTGCGTCAAGCCGAAGGCAGCATCGCGGCGATCAAGGAACGGCTGCCCGTGCTTTCGCCCGCGCAGGATGTCGATCTGCTCCGCGAGGCTGGATTCACGGACATCGACCTTTTCTATTGCGCGTTCACCTTCAAGGGTTGGGTCGCCCATCGAGCATGAGGGGGATCGACGATGCAAGACATAGGGTCGGCAGGTGCGTTGCCCGTGTGTAGCGAGGAGACTCTTAGCCACGCACCAGGGACAGGTAGGGGTTGTCCGGCGGGACTTCCGCGAACAATGCCGAAGGCGCCATCAACAGATAGCCGTGCAACCGCCGCGACTTGCGCGGCCCGGTGACTTCGCAGGTCCAGATGTTCAGGCCGCTGTCCTGATTGCGGTGCAGTCCCAGCTTCTCGAAGCGCTTCTGCACCCATTGCCAGTCGTGCAGATTGTCCTGCCGGGCCAGCACCTGGATCTCCGGATGTTCCTGCGCGTAGCGCTGGAAAACACCGGGGCTGACCAGGTACGCCGTGCCATCGACGGTATGCACCAGTGCCTTCGCGTCGTTGATGATGAGCTTGCGCGACTCGATGCCTTGCCTGAGCCAGGCGATGAAGGCTTCCCCGAACGGCGTGGCCTTCGCGGGAGCCGGCATGGTGGCAGGACTGGTCGGCGCCAAATGGGTCACTGTCGCAGGTGCGGCGGTGGATGGTGATGGCGGTTCCGCGCTGGCGGACGATGCACTGGTGGTGGCTGCGTCGGACGCATCGAGCATCGACAGCAGATCGGAGACCGGGTCCGCGATCCCTGCCGGGCAATCCGCTACCCCAGGGGACGGTGAGGTGGCCGGGATACCGGAGGGGGTCGACGCGTCATCTTCGCCAGGGAGGGGCTCTTCCGTCGTGACCGTGCCAGCGAACGATGTGGGACGCTCTCCCGACTCCCAGATCAAGGCCGGCGACAGGCGCAGGAAGGTAAAGCTGTGCGACCAGCCTGTGCCGCTCGTGACGGTCGCCCGCCAGATCGCCTTCCCATCCGGGGCGGGCTGCACGATGCCATGGTCCTGGGGCACCGTGAAGACGGCAGTGTTGTTCGATGGAATGCCTTCGATGCCCTGCGACAGGAGGTGCGCGCGCAGCTTGTCGCTGACCGTCTTGCTGACGAGCCAGAGTGCGTCCTGGGTCAGCCATCCATCCGACGGGCCGCCGGGCTGGTTCAGCTTGAATTCCTCGCGCAGCAGGTAGCGCAGGCCATCGAGCAGCTTGCGCTGCAGCGCATGCTTCGGCGCCGCCATGGCCCTGGCCGGATCACCGCCGAGCGCCAGGGCCACCGATGCCTGGTCGGCCTTGATGACCAGTTCGCCCAGCGTGCCGGCATGCTCGTATTGGCCCGCCAGCACGTACAGCAGCGCCGACCACAGGTCTTGGTAGTCGCTCAGCCAGTCGAGGATGCCGGCATCGAGCACACGGGTGTAGAGCAGCCCCGTGGCGGCGCCATGCAGCCGGTACTCGCGATCCGTCCGGTAACGAAAGCGGTACGGCTGGCGCAGCGGCCCGTGCCAGGGGTGCCAGACCAGGCCATCGGCCTGCTCGACGTGCAGATCGACCGCGATCTTGCCAATGTCGTGCAGCAACGCGGCGTAGGCGGTCCCGGCGGTCCAGGCCTCGGCTTGCGCGGCCTGGGCCTCGGGCGAGGCGCCGGCCGGGAGCAAGTGGGACTGCCTCAGCTTGAGCGCGTAGGCCACGATCTCCAGGCCGTGGTCCAGCATGCCGCCCGGCCAGGCATGGTGATGCGCCTCCGAGGCCGGGAACTGCTGGACCAGCTCGGCGTAGCGTTCCAGCGGCGCCAGGTACAGCGAGCGGAACTGCCGACGCGACAGCGAGGTGCGCTGCCAGATGTGTTCCAGCAGCCGCTGCCGGCGCGGCTCCGCCAGCAGCGATGTGGCCGACTGCGGTGGCGTCAGCCCTTTGGCGGGCTCGACGGGAGGTGGCGCGGCGGCTGTGGTCAGCGGCACCCGTTTGCGCTGGAACAGCGAAAGCATGGCGACATCCTGGTGATGGGCTGGCCGGAGGAGCCTTTTGGCCTTTTCGGGTAGGGCCTTTCCCGTTGAGGCCATTCCCTTGCCCCTTCCCCAGCCCTTCGGCCTTCGACAAGCCCTTTGGTATAGGGGCAGTCGGCTTCCTGTGCCGCAATCAATGCGGATCTCGTGCGCTCCAGGATCGGACGGAACAGGCACTGTGTTTTCACCGGACCAGGCCGCTTCAACCGGCGCTGGAAGCGCAGCAGGCCCTGAAACCCCTACGCCCAAAGACATGCTTGTCGAGAATGGAGTAAGGAAGTAAGATTTCCTTTGTAACTGACGGAGGTCTCCCATGCTTGCCAAGCTCACCTCTAAAAATCAGATCACGCTGCCCAAGGCGGCCGTGTCCGGCGTGGATGCGGCGGAGTACTTCGACGTGACCGTCGAGGGCGGCCGGATCGTCCTGACGCCGGTGCGGGTCCAGAAGGCCCAGGCCGTGCGCGAGAAGCTGGAGCAACTCGGGATCACCGAACAGGACGTCGAGGATGCCGTGGCCTGGGCACGGCGCTGATGCACAGGGTCGTGCTCGACACCAACATCGTGCTGTCGGCGCTGATCTTCAATGCCGGACGCCTGGCCTGGATACGCCAAGCCTGGCAGCAACAGCAGTTGCAGCCGCTGGTCTGCCGGGAGACGGCCAGTGAACTCCTGCGCGTCCTGGCCTATCCCAAGTTCAAGCTGTCTACCTTGGAACAGCAGGAGTTGCTGGCGGACTTCCTGCCCTACGCCGATGTGGTGGAACTTCCGGCACCATGGCCAGACCTGCCGGTCTGCCGCGACGAGAAGGACCAGGTGTTCCTGGTGCTCGCGCATGTCGGCAAGGCGGATGCGTTGATCACGGGCGATGCGGACATTCTCGCCATGCGAGAGGACTTTCCCGGCCTGATCATGACCGCCGAAGCATTCGCGGCGCGGCAGGGATGAAGGAGACCGGCACCGCCTTGCCCAGCGGCCGTGGAACGACCATGAGGTAGCCACCATGAAGCAGACCGCAGGCATGACCACTGCAGCGCGACTCGGCCGCTGGCTGGGCAGCGTATGGGGTGGTTACCTGCGCGCGGAGCGTCGAGTGCATCGATGGCTGATGGCGCAGGGACTGCCGGCAGGCGGTGCAAGGGTGCTGATCTGGGTGGTCAAGCTGGCGATCCTCGGGGTGTTGCTGTACGTCGCATTCTGGGTGGCGCTGATGCTGGTCGCTCTCGCTGTGGCAGCAAGGATGGCGGAGCAGACGTCGGGGGGCGACGACGATTTTGACCTGCAATTTCCTGCGAGTCTGGATGAACTACGTCAAACGCCTGGCTACGATCCAAACCTTTACAACGACACCTCTCACGAGATGTACAGCGAAGACGATTGAAGCCGTTCATCGCTGAGTCATTTCAGCTTCCTCGACATGACGCCTGGCCCCTTGCCGCCTGCGTTGCCCGCGTCCTTGGTGCCTGCCGAGAAAGCATTTGCGACAGTTCCGGCCCGAATCCCAGCCCAAGTCAATGCGCCAATCCAGAATGCCGGGAGCACCAGGAACATCGTGGCCATCACGAAGTTTAGCAGCATGTCTCCGAAGGTGTTGTTGAGGCCCACCAGCGGATCGAAGTTCGTGTGCGGCCGGTTCCAGCCCCACCCCCAGCCGTAGAGCGCATCGAGGATCGTCGAGTCGATCCAGCGGGCGAGCTGAAACCAGAATTCGGTGAAGAACAGCGCGAACTGCACCACGCTCACCGTGACCACGGTCTTGAGGTCATAGGTGCCGATCAGCAGCACCAGCGGGATGCAGATGACCAGCGCCATCTTGAGCAGGGACAGCACCATCGGCAGCGCCTGCCGCACCACGTCCATCGCCGGGAAATAGCCCAGTGATCCGACGGTCAGCCCCACGTCGCTAGCAGCGCGGGTGACGATGTTGGGCAGCGTCATGTCGATCTGGCCACCGTAGTCGGTGTATACCGCCCCCTGGTTGAGCTTCTGCTGGCGAGGGCTGGCGACGGCGCGGATCACCGAGTCGTTGACCTCGGCCTGGCTCAGGAAGCCCGCCCAGCCGGCCAGTCGCGCCAGCAGGTTGGGAACGACCTGGGCCGGCAATCGTGCCCGCAGGCCGTGGCCGCCGTCGGACCACCACTGCCGGCAGGTCGGGTAGCCGCCTCCGCCGGGCACTTGGGCCAGGCCGGCGTCGCGCGTGGCGTCGAACGGCCAGGCATCGCGCGGTGTCCTGGAGCGGTAGCTGTCGTAGAAGCCGGCAGTGCCGACGAAGTAGCTGGAGCCGATCCAGGTGACGTCGTGCATCTGCTCCTCGCTCAGGCTGGGCCGGGTCATGAACAGCTTGGCGCGGGCGGGGCCATAGCAGTCGCGGGTGAAGTCGCTGACCTCCTGGGCCAGCACCGGGTCGTCGATGCGGGTCGCGTCGATGTCCATGCGGATCTGCCGCAGGTCGGTGCCGCAGGGAATGGCCGCGACAGAGGCGCCGGTGATCGCGCGCGAGATCTCGTGCATGGCGAACCACCACACCGGCACCTTGGCCGACTGGTTGTTGATCGTGCTGAACGATTGCGACCAGCCCGTATCGGTCGGCTCCGGGACATTCACTTGGCATTGGGTCGAACGCGAACGGTCGTACTTGATGGTGTTGAGATCGACGTCGATGAAGGGGATGCCCGCGAACATGATCACCACGATGGCGACGAAGACGCGGTTCTCGATGCGAGCCGAGGACAGCACGCCCTTGTTGCCCTCGTCCGCGCCTTCCGCGCGGGCCTTCAGCCATTCCTGGATGACGATCGCCAGGAACGGGACGGCGAACATGCCGCTGGCGACCAGCACCGACCAGATGCCGTTGTGGACCACCCAGGACACCAGCGTCAGGTAGTACTCCAGGTAGTCGGTCGTGAACAGCGTCATGGCGAACCCTGCGCTACCGTGCCTGCATCAGCAAGCTGGCTTCCAGCACGATCACGGCGACGATGGCCGCAACCTCCGCGCGCAGCAGCCGCTGCCCGGCAGCGCGCTCCGGTTCCCGCGCGCGCAGGCGATGGTGCATCCAGAGCCAACCCCAGGCGGTGACGGCGTACAGCAACAACCGCCAGGCCAGGAGGGCCCCGGATTGCGCCGCCATCCAGCGCTGCCAGCCCTCGATGCCGCCCGCGATGCGGATGCCGACCACATTGACGGCGGTCGCGGCGATCAGCAGCGACACCGCCCATACCAGCACCAGGATGGCACGCCGGCTGGACAGCCAGCGCAGGCACCGCCCCACGGTATTCATGGATGGCTTCCGCCGGACGGCGGCCGCTGCAGTTCATCGATCCGATTGCGTACCGGGTCGCCCTCGTAGATGCCACGCGCACCGGCGGCACGGGTGCTGTGGCGCTGGATGATCGCCATCGGCGAGTTGCTGGCCAGTTCGCGGCGCAGTTCCAGCTCCGCCTTCAGGTTGTGAATCTCGCGATCGAGGATGTCGCTTTCGTGGGTGACGGCCTTCTGGGCCAGTTCGTTGGCGGCCACGTTGGGCTCCTTGCGCCCGGTCAGCAGCGTGCGTTGCAGCAGCAGTGCCTTCTCCAGCACGCTGGCCAGCGCGACCTCCGAGGCCAGGCGCCGAGCCAGGATGTCCTGGTCCGTCTCGTCGCGAAGGGCCTCGACCACGCCACGGGTGATGGGCAGCGACGCGCTGCTCGCAGCCTGCAGGTTCTGCGCCGTGGTTGGACGGCTGCCGGCGACCAGTTCCTGCAGGGCCTGCAGCTTGTCCTCGTATTCCTCCTGGATCAGTGGGGTCAGGCCAACGCCCGGCGTGGTGACGGTCTTGGTGCATGCGTCGCAGGTGCGCTGCTCCTGCTCGCCCAGCACGCGAACTGCCCAGGCCGCGGCGGCATCGGGCGAACTCCAGGTCTGGCATGCCAGGTTGCCGCCGCAACTGGCTTGCGGAATCGAACTGGTGTCGCCGACGCCACGGCCGTTGAGCAGGTTGTAGCCGGCGCGGGTCACGTCGCCGACCACGCGCACCGGACGTTGGCCCGCGCCGCCGGCGTTGTCTCCGCCGACCCACGGAACGCCATTGTTGCCACGGTTCGCCTCGGCGTCGTCGATCGCCGAGACCGCATCGGTGCTCGCGACGGCCTGCTTCAGCGCCATGCCTTCGGCGAGTTGGTCCCAACCGAGTTGCCCACCCGCCATGTCGGCCATGCGGTTGGCGATGGCACGGCAGGTCAGCTTGCTGCGATCGAAATCCAGCCTGGCTTGCAGCACCCCATTGGTCAGCAGGTTGTACAGCCCTGGATCGGCGCGCTGGATGATCAACGCGGGCAGCGACGCCACGGCAGCGGTGGCGTTCTGGATCACCGAGGACATGATGGCCTGGAAGCCGTTGGTGATGCCGTTCAACTGGTTCTGCAGCGTGGTGGTGATGCTCATGTCGCCACAGATCAGGTTGCTGTTCCAGCCGACGCCAACACCGATGGAGTGCATGTTGGCCGCACCGCTCATGGACACCGCGCGGCCGCCTCCAATGCTGTAGAGCACGTCATCGCCGATCACGCTGCCCTGATGCTGGACGCCGTACTCGTTGACGCTGGTCTGTGCCCCGGCGCTGGAGCAGCACAGCGCTGCGACAACGGCCAATGCGACGTGCAGAAATCGACGGGCGTTCGGAAATGAATTCGTCATGGCATCGGGCCTCACAGGAAATCGACGCTGCCGAGGAATATCTGGCCGCGGCGCTGGCAGCAGCTATAAGGACGCCACAATGCCCAGGCGTAGTCGCCTTGCCGGGCCTGCACCTTGGCATTGCCGTGGGGGAATACCGCGCAACTGCTGGACAGCGTGGGGGTCAGCTCCTGCCACTTGCCCGTGGCGGCATCGGTTTCCATCAGGGCGCCGGCTGGCCAGTAGCCATCGCGCGAACTGGCGAGCAGCGGCTGGTACACGTGGATCTGGTTGCGGCGCGTCACGATGTCACCCGCGCGCTGGGCGACCACGGCTGCGGCCTTGTGGTCATCGACCTGATGCAGGAAGCCGCCTCGCGGATAGACGTTGCCCCAGAGATTCATGTCCGTACGCGTGCCGATCTCGCGCCGGCCGGGAATCAGTGCTTCCGGATACAGCGCCTCGGGGATGTTGGGCGGTGCCGGCGCCCTCGCAGGTGTAGCCGGACGCGCTGGCGAACTGGCTGAACACATGGCCACCGGGATGGCCGATGACGTCGGCGTTCTTGAACTTCGCCAGGTTGTTCTCGTGATCCTCGTTGGTGGTGCCGTCGCCGCCGGCCTTCGCGGTCGGGTTCGGCAGGATCATCGCCCGCACCTCGACCCAGGGGTTCTCGCCGGTGTTCGAGTAGCTCGACACCACAGCATCGGGGATGTAGTGGCGCACCTTGACCGAGGTGCGCACGGTGCAGCCCGTCCAGGTGCAATAGAGCCAGTAGCAGATGCCGGTGACGCGGTATTCCAGGCAATCCGGCGACAGAGTGGAGGCCACGATAGTGGCAGTGTTCAGTGCGAAGGACGATGCGGAACACCCCAGCAGCAGCGCTGCGATGGCCAACCGCTGGCGTCGCGATGGCGCGGACAGACGCCTCGTCACGGCTGCGTCCTCCGGTATTGGTCGATGCGGGCAACCGCACGGGCCACGTCCGTCTCGCCATAGACCACGTATCGGCGATCCACCACGATGGCCGGAACTTTGGTGACGCCAAGGCTCCAGGCATCGACGATGCCCTGGTAAGCGATGCCGATCCGGCGCTGCATGTCTGCACCGCCCAGCTTCAGGCGTTGCTGGACGATGGCGCTGGCGCGTTCTTGATCGGTGGGCAAGTTGGCGGCCAGTTCCGCTTCGAGCACCGCGCCCGCGTCCAGGACGACGTGTCGGTCAGCCTGGCCAAGGACCGGATGATGCGAGTCAGTGACGAGCCATACTTCCGCAGCGGCGGCGCGCGTCGCCAGCGCCAGAAAGGCAATGCCCGCAGCAAACCATGCTGGGCGAGCGCGAGCGGCATGAGGAACAGCGCGAGAGTCCATGAGACAACACCGGAGGGAAGCCAATCCGGTGACAGTCGAACCGAAACCAGGCCTCGACGCGACAAACAAAGCGGAGACGACCTCGCCCCGTTTTCGCCATCCCTGTCCGCCCCGACTCGCTGATCGGACCTGCGCGCTTGCCATAGGCTGACTGTGTGCAGTGGATGGGTATGAGCCGATCCGGCCCCGTGGCCCAAGCTGTTCACATCGGACGCCGATGTGGCTTGATTGCTGACTGAGATTGATATCGGCGATGACAACAACCACGCATTTGGCTTTTGCGACTTGGGCCTAGACGATGTCCCCGTCCTGCAGGATGTCCTCGGAGAAAGGAACACCGTGGCAAACCACATGGTTGCGGGAGGCGTTGAGCGCGTAGACGTACCCGTACTGTCCTTTACTGGCCGGACACGCTTTGAGTTCATGGACGATGGGGCCATCGACCAAGATCATTGACCTGCGTCGTGGGCTAGTGAATACCTGTCACTAGGCACTCCAATGTGATCAGCCCGATCTGCTTGGGTGGAAAATTGACCACCACCACCAACTATCTACCAGTCTGTCCGGCGTGTAGAGCCCGGCGATCTGCGGGCTGGACTTGCGCTGCCCGACCTCCTGGCCGAAATCCATCAGCAGTTTATAGGCCGACTTGCGTGCTTCGGCAACGCCTGAGCCTTGATGATTGCGGACCACGCGCAATGTCATCTTCATGAAGCCGTTCCATGCAATCGTCGTTATCGACATGCTCCGTTGGTTGTGACTTGTTGGAATCGCCCCAGACGTTTCTCCGTCGTCCAATACGCCAGGGCCGCCACCGGCAGTGCGGCACCCAGACCGGAGGTCCACGTCCAGCCGCCGTGGGCATAGGCCCATGCACCAAACGCCGAGCCGAGCGAGCCGCCCAGGAAGAACGCCGCCATATAGAGGCCATTGAGTCGACCACGCATGTTCGCGTCCAGCGTGAAGATGGCGCGCTGACCCAGCGTCAGATTGGCCGCGACGCCAAAATCCAGCACGATTGCGGCTAGCATCAGCAGGCCCAGCGCCCAGCCGGAACCGGGTTGCGCTAGGTGCGTCAAGGGGAACGCCAGCGCCACCATGCCCATCGCCAGTGCGGTGGCCCTGTGGCTGTGACCCAGGTCGGCAATGCGCCCGGCCAGTGGCGTGGCGACCGCGCCTGCGGCCCCTGCCAAAGAGAACAGCGCGATGCCGCTTTGCGACAGCCCGAACGCCGGGCCGGCCAGCAGTAGCGGCACTGTCGTCCAGAACACGCTGAACGCCGCGAACAGCGCGGCATGGTAGAGTGCGCGTCGGCGCAGCACCGGGGTATCGCGCAGCAGATGTCCCATGGAAGCGAGCGGGCCACCGTAGCGCAGGCCGAGGCTGGGCTGGCGAGCCGGCAGCGTGCGGGCCAACACTACGATCAGCACCAGCATAGCGGCTGCCGCCAGCAGGAACATGGCATGCCACGAGGCCAGATCAGCGATGAAACTGGCGACCGGCCTCGCCAGCATGATGCCGAGCATCAGTCCGCTCATCACGTTGCCCACTGCCCGGCCGCGCGACGCTTCGGGCGCCAGGTGCGCAGCATAGGGCACCAGCACCTGCACAGCTACAGTGCCCAGGCCGATGCCCAGCGCCGCCGCCAAGAACGGCAATGGCTGGCGTGCCAGCGCTGCACCCAGCAGTGCCATTGCCGCCAGCCCCAGCAAACCAAGCGTAAGCCGGCGGTTCTCGATCAGGTCGCCGAGCGGCACGAGCAACAGCAGGCCCAGCCCGTAGCCAAGCTGGGTGAGTGTCACGCTCAGGCCGGCTGCCTGCGGCGACAGTCCCAGCGCCACGGCGATCGGGCCGGCCAGCGGCTGCACGTAGTACAAATTGGCGGCGGCCAGGCCGCAGGCCACTGCCAGCAGCAGCGTCAGGCCTGCCGATGCAGTTGGGGCATGGTCTTCCCCCGTCACGTCTGTCCGGCCCGGCGCACTGGGCTGCGCGATAACGCTGCCCAGTACAGATGGCTCTCGCCGTGCGCGAGGCTTTCGAAAAGCGATCTTCATGAAGTTTCTCTCTGATTCAATAGGAATTGATCGTTTCCTAAATTGGCAAAAAAATCAGGCCAGCGCCTTGAGCGCGGTCGCCACGACGGCCTGCATCTGTGCACGGCTGCGCCCGGTCTTACCGACCACTCGCATGCCTTGCGTCAGGCATAGCAGCATCTGCGCCGTGACTTCGGCATCGACATGGTTCTTGATCGAGCCGTCCGCCTGCCCTTGGCGGATCAGGTGAGCCAGCATGGCCTCGTTGCAGGCCAGCGCAGCGGCGACCCGATCACCTACAGATTGGTCGAACGTCGAAAGCTCCACCGTACTGGCGACGACCAGACAGCCTTGCCGTCCTGTGGCGCCGTGGGCGGATTCGGCGTAGAAGGTCAGCGCGGCGCGCAGGCGCTCTAGGCCTGTGCCGCCGTCGTCAATGGTCCGGCGCAGATTTTGCGTTCGCTGGGCGCGGTAACGATCCAACGCCGCCAGGAAAAGCGATTGCTTGTCCTTGAACGCTTTGTAGAGGCTACCCTGGGCCAGCCGCATGGCGCGGGTCAGGTCGGTGATAGACGTACCGGCATAGCCGCGCTCGCTAAAGACGCGTACCGCTTGGTCAAGCACCTTGTCGGCGTCGAATTCGCGGGGACGGCCCCGGCTGCGTGGAGGCGATGAGGAAGATTGGACAACCATGCTGGCCATTATATGGAATCGATCGCTTCCTAATATAGCACTTCACCGGAGGTTTGGGCGAGCCGTCATCACTGCTGAAGAGGAATGTCACTTCCAATGTGCGCGGGACGTTGAGCTGGCGGCCGCTCGTGCGACCTGGGAGGCGTACCGTTTTATCTTTCCCGCACCTGGGTGAGGTCGATCCTGCACCAAGGAGATACCTGCCAATGCTCAGCTTCGAACCGGTCGATGGCTGCTGCATCGCGCAAGGTCATGCCGATCATGTCCAAGCCATCGACCAGCATCCGCTTCTGCCTGGGTTGCAAATCGAAGGGATATTCATCGCCCTGCGGCGTGGAAACGATTTGCTTCTCCACGTCGATGGTCAGGCGCTTTTCCTGGCCATGCGCCACGCTGTCCATCAACGCCTGGACCTGCTCCGGCGGCAAGGTGACAAGCAGCAGGCGATTGTTCATCGCATTGAAATAGAAGATCTCTCCGTAACTCGGCGCGACGACAGCATCGAACCCGGCCTGCTGCAATCCCCATACCGCGTGCTCCCGGCTCGATCCGCAGCCGAAGTTCGCCCCGCCCAACAGAATGCGCGCGCCGCGATATTCCGGACGGTTGAGCACGAAGTCCGGGCGAAGCCGCCCTTCGGTGTCGAAACGCAGGTCATGCAGCAGTCCGTCTGCCAATCCGCTCTTGTCGATCCCCAGCAGGAACTGCTTGGGCATGATCTGGTCGGTGTCCAGGTTGCCGATTGGCAATGGCGCCGCCACGCCTGTGATACGGTGCGTTTCGCTCATGCGCGGAACTCCTTGCGAATGTCCACGATGCGTCCGGTAATCGCGGCAGCGGCAGCCATGGCCGGACTCATCAGATGCGTGCGGCTGCCCCGGCCCTGACGGCCCTCGAAGTTGCGATTGGTCGTGGAGGCGCACCGCTCGCCCGGCGCGAGTACGTCGTCGTTCATCGCCAGGCACATCGAACAGCCCGGTTGCCGCCATTCGAATCCCGCCTCGACCAGCACCTGTGCGGTCCCTTCGCGTTCGGCCTGGTCACGGACCAGCCCGGAGCCAGGCACCACCATCGCCCGCACGCCCGGGGCAACCTTGCGCCCCCGCACCACCCGAGCTGCCTCGCGCAGGTCTTCGATGCGGGCGTTGGTACACGAACCGATGAACACGCGGTCGATCGGAATACCTTCGATCGGCGTGCCGGGCGCCAAGCCGATGTAATCCAGTGCCTTACGCCAAGTCGCCCTCTCGATGTCACCCGCGGCATCGCTCAACGGCGGCACGGTGCCGTCTACCGGCACCGCCTGGTCGGGACTGGTACCCCAGGTGACATAGGGAGCGACCTCGGAAGCATCGAATCGATGCTCGGCATCGAAACGCGCCGATGCGTCCGTGCGGAGTTGCTTCCATGCCGTGTGCGCGGCCGCCAGCGCAGCGTCGTCCATATCGCAGATCCGCTCGGACACGTAGTCGGATGTGATCGCGTCAGGCGCGATCAGCGCCGCGCGGGCACCGGCTTCCACGGTCATGTTGCACAAGGTCATGCGCGCCTCGGCGGACAGTGCGGCGATAGCTTCGCCGACATACTCGACCGCATAGCCACGCGCGCCTTGTGCTCCGATCTTGGCGATGATGTGCAAGATCAGGTCCTTGGACGTCGTCCCCAGAGGCAGTCGACCATCGACTTGGATTCGCATGTCCTTGGCCACGCGATACACCAGAGTCTGCGTGGCAAGCACATGCTCCACTTCCGACGTGCCGATCCCGAACCCGAGTGCCCCGAGGGCACCGTAGGTCGTGGTATGGCTGTCGCCGCACAACACGACCATGCCGGGACGGATCAGGCCAAGTTCCGGCGCGACGACATGCTCGATTCCTTGCATCGGATCACGCACGTCGAACAGCTCGATCCCCTGCTCAGCGCAGTTGGCGGCAAAGTTCGCCGCTTGCCGTGCGGCGGGGGCGATGTCGATCGTACGCGCCGCGATCGGCACCGGGCGCGTGGGGATGACGTGATCGACCACGCCCATTTGCTGGTGTGGGCGCCGCACCCGCAATCCACGTTGCGCCAGTCCTGCAAAAGCTTGTGGGCTGGTGTATTCGTTCATGATGTGCAGGTCGACATATAGCAGCACGTTGTCGACATCCAGGCGTTCGACGGTGTGCGAATCGACCAGTTTTCGGTAAAGCGTCGTCGCTGGCATGGGCAGGCTCGAGGACATTCATGAAGGCAGGAAGGCGAGGACGTGATCGAGCAACACCTCGGGTGCTTCCTCCGGGATGTAGTGGCCGCAGGGCAGCGCCATACCCTTTACGCCGGGATTCCAGCGGCGCCACTCGGCCAGAGGGTCGAAGCACCGTTCGATCACGCCATCGCGTCCCCACAATGCCAGGAAGGGACATTGGATCTGCTTGCCCGCGGCAAGATCGGCCTGATCGTGTTCGAGGTCGATACCTACCGAGGCACGGTAGTCCTCGCAGATGCCATGTGCGGTTGCCGGATCGGACAGGCAACGCAGATAGGCAGCATAGGCCTCCGGCGCGAAAGGCTTCAGGCCGGCACTGCGGGCTCCCATGGTCTGCTTCAGGTAGAGATCCGGGTCGGCCCGGATCAACGTCTCTGGGAAAGGCGACGGTCGCACGAGGAAGAACCAGTGCCAGTAGGCGCGCGCGAATTCGAATGAGGTCTGCTGGTACATCGCCAGCGTGGGTGCCACATCCAGCGTGACCAGGCGGGATACCACATCTGGATGATCCAGCGCCATCCGCGCCGCGACCCGACCACCCCGGTCATGACCGATCACCGCGAACGTCGGCAGGCCCAGCGCCTGCATTAATCGCACTTGGTCCAAGGCCATCCGACGCTTGGCATAGTTGGCGTGGTCTGGCTCGCCTGGCGGCTTCCCGCTGTCGCCATAGCCGCGCAGGTCCGCAACGACAATCGTGAATTGCCGCGCCAGCGTCGGAGCCACCTTGTGCCAGATCGCGTGTGTCTGAGGGTGTCCATGCAGCAGAAGCAGCGCCGGCCCGGCGCCGGCCATCAACGCATGAATCTTGATGCCATCGACCGTGGCGGATACGTCGGAAAAGCCTTCGAACATCCCTTGCCTCCATGTTCCGACGGCCATTCTATTCCTGCATCAGAACGGCGTTATTGAATTATAATTATTCAATTAATAACTTATAAGAACGAATTGGAGCATCATGTCCGAGTTCTCCGACATCCGCCTTTTCACCCTAGTGGCGCGCCATCGCAGCTTGGCTGCGGCCGCGCGCGAACTTGGCGTCACCCCGCCAGCGGTCAGCAAGCGCCTGGCGCATTTGGAAAAGCGGCTCGGCGTGCGCCTGACCCATCGCACGACACGACGCCTGACACTCACGCCGGAGGGCGAACGCTACCTGGCCGAGGGATCACGCCTGCTCGGGGAATTGCAGGAGCTTGAGCAAGTGCTGATCCGCGGCCATGCCGAACCGGCCGGACTGCTCCGTGTCAATGCCTCATACGGTTTCGGTCGTGTACGGGTGGCACCGGCCATTTCGGCGTTCGTTGCCCGCTATCCCGCCATACGGGTGCAACTGCAATTGACCGACCAGCCCTTGAACCTGCGCGAACACGGCTATGACATCGGCATCCGCTTCGGCGATCCTCCCAGCACCCGGATCAACGCAAGGTTGCTGCAGCGCAATCACCGCCTTGTATGCGCCTCGCCGGCCTATGTCGCCCGGAACGGCAGACCGGCCGTTCCGCATGATTTGGTGCGTCACGCCTGCTTGATCGTTCGGGAAAACGATGCGGCCTACGGCGCTTGGCATTTCCGTCGCGGAAAGTCCACGGAGACGGTCAAAGTCGACAGTGTGCTATCGAGCAACGATGGCAACGCCGTGCTGCGCTGGACGCTGGACGGCCATGGCATCGCCATCCGCTCAGCGTGGGAAATCGCGCCCTACCTGGCCCGGGGCGAACTGATCCCATTGCTGGGTGACTGGAAGCTACCCAACGCTGACATCTACGCGACCTACCTGGAGCGCAGCGAGGTGTCGTCCGCCAAAGTGCGCGCGTTCGTTGATTTCATAGCAGAATATTTGACGATGAGTTGAAACGCTATCAAAAGGTAGCAATAAGCATTATGGGAGTCATCGTGACGCCAAGGGCGATTACGCGCTCAATCGGCGTTGCCGATGTGGATGCAGTCGTCATCCAGGGGCCGATGCCGGCAGATAACACATCGACGTTGTTGCAATGCCCCATCGCCAACGCCGACTCCACCATCTCCGGCGGCAGACTGCGCTGGATGAGATCGCGCTTGAGCCCTCCTCGCCAAGGGTGCGCCGCCAGAGTCCAGCAACAGCCGCGGCAACGGACTTCAAGGCTTCGTTTGTGATGCGCACAATCTTGTTGACGCTCCCTCATCCTGGTACGCGTGGTCACGCAAGCATGCAACCCAGCGGTCGGAAGCGAATGAGGTATCACGGAGGAGCGCAAACGATTGCATGGCTTGAGCGGCAGTTGCGACGGCAAAGCACAGTTGACATTGGCATTGCTACCCAATAGCATTCCACCTAACGATCGTTAGGTGGCATGAAATTGCTGCCTCATTGATACGAAATCGTCGCGTGGAGAGCCCTTAAATGAATACTGTTGCAATGGCGGTTGATGGTGAGCCAGCAATGAAGATCTATGACTTCCCCAAAGGACCCTATCCGACCCGTGTCCGGATCGCTCTGGCGGAAAAGAGCCTCCAGTCGCGCGTGGAATTCGTGATGGTCGATCTGCGTAAAGGGGAACACAAGGATCCAGAATTCATTGCGGGGAAAAACTACTCTGGCACGGTTCCGGTACTTGAGCTTGCGGATGGAACTTGCATTGCCGAGTGCACTGCCATCACAGAGTATCTCGATACGCTCGTCGGGGAGCCTGTCTTGACGGGCTCCACTGCGCTTGAGAAGGGGATGATTCACATGATGAGCAAACGTGCCGAACTCGAGTTGCTCGACGCCATCAGTGTTTACTTCCACCATGGGACGCCGGGCCTGGGTCCGCTGGTGGAGCGATACCAGAACCCGGAATGGGGGTTCAGGCAGCGTGACAAGGCCTTGCGTGGCATGCATTATTTCGACGACTTGCTTCGCAAGCAAGCTTATGTTGCCGGCGACGCGTTCTCCATGGCCGACATTACGGTCATCGCCGGACTGGTATTCGCTGATATTGTCGACTTGACAGTACCAGCCGAATGCACGGCACTCTTGGCATGGTACGAAAGGATGAAAATGCGCCCCAGCGTAAAGAGCCAACCCGCATTTGCTCGCAGATAGGCCGTTCGACGATCATTGCAACCGGGTGTTTGAATAATAAAAATGCCGCCGCGGAACATCCTCAAACAAATCGAAGGCAACGGCTGTGGAGAGTCAGAGAAACACGAACTCCAGTGACAAGATCTTGTCCATTGCAACACGAATCGCCCAGGCGCACGGTTACGGTGGCTTGAGCGTTCGCCGCTTGGCCGAAGAAGTCGGTGTCAAACCTGCAAGTCTTTACCATCATTTCCCGAGCAAGGCGGCTCTTGCTGCTGCAGTTGCCAGACGATACTGGAACAATTCGGCGACGCAATTGGAAGAACTGTTGAATCGGTTTCCGGACCCCACAGATTGCTTGCGCAGATATCCCGATATGTTCAGGAAGGCGCTGGAGAACGACAACCGCATCTGCCTGTGCAGTTTCATGACGGCTGAATACGATGACCTTCCCGAGAATGTGAGGCAAGAAGTTCGAACATTCTCTGATGTGCATATCACATGGCTGGCTAAGGTTTTGGCGAGCGCCGGGATTGTCAATCCGAATATCGCGAAAGAACGCGCGCAGGCCATCTATGCTGCAATCACAGGAGCGCAGCTGATGGCACGTGGGCGTTTCGACTTAAGTCTTTTCGATACGTTGATCACGAGCTACAGGGCAACCGGGCTTCTGCCGGCATAGAGGCAAGGCCGGCGGATGCACCACGAAGACAAGCGCTCGACTGCTGTTTGAGCAAGGCAACTGCCACGTTACGTTTGGGGCGCGTCCAACGCCCGGCATTCTCAGGGCTGGGGCTATGCATTCCAGGGCTCAGGGGCAACCTCAAGCCGTAGTGCTCCTATGCATGAGATCCCATGGCTGCATGTCGCCGAAGCTCATGCTCAGATGCTCGATGAAGCGGCGAACTTTCAACGACACATGCCGCTTGCTCGGATAGATGGCATGAATCGCCAAATCAGTTGTTTTGTGGTCGGGCAGCAGGACACGAAGCGCACCGCTGGCGATGGACTGCTCGAACACGAAGCTGGGGCCGTAGACCACTCCCGCCCCTGTCAGCGCTGCCGCTAGCAGCATCTGCATGTTGTTTGCAGCGAGCCGGATCGCACCATCAATGTGATGGGTCTGGCCGTTAGCATCCGTGACGCTCCAGTCTCCGGCTGAAACTGCCTGGGAGAAAGCGAGCCGAGGTGCCTGGCGGAGCTGTTCGACGGTTTTCGGCTCGCCATGTCGTGCCAAAAAAGATGGCGCTGCGCAGAACATCATGCGACACGAGGCGAGCCGCCGAGCAACGAGGTCGGAGTCTTGCAGACGGCCGATGCGGATAGCAACGTCGATGCCATCTGCCAGTAGATCGACATAGCGATCGCTCAGCGTGGTCTCGATCGAGACATCGGGGTATTCAGCCAGATAACTCGATACAACACGACCAAGATGCAGTGCCCCAAAGGTTGTCGGCGCAGCCACGCGCAAAATACCATGCACACTCTGTTGCGCGTCCTGGGCTTCGCGGTTCGCGTCCTCGTATTCTTCCAGTAAGCGCTTGCATCGCGTGTAGTAGGACCTTCCTACATCCGTTAGCGTCAACTTGCGCGTACTGCGTTGAAGCAACCGAACTTTCAACTGCTCCTCGATCGCGGAAACGTGCTTGCCCGCCATCGAGGGTGACAGGCCAAACCGTCGAGCGGCGCTTACCAAGCTACCTTCTTCGACTGCGGAGACGAACACCGCCATGCTGAGCAATCTATCCATACCACCTCATTCGATATCCTGATTATCAGGTGGTAATAAATCTAGGCCAATTATCGGCCGAACGGAATGGGTCTAGCCTAGCACTGTAGCCAGCCGATCCCCGGTGGGCTTTAGCAAAAGGATGTTCCAATGAAGGTCGAATCGAACGGCATAGAGATCCATGTCGAGGAACAAGGGCAAGGCGATCCGTCACTCGTTTTTCTGCATTACTGGGGCGGCTCGTCCCGCACTTGGAAGCACGTCTGCTCCGGGCTGGCGCCGAACTTCCATACGCTTGCTCTCGATCATCGCGGCTGGGGTCGATCCGACGCGCCTTCGATGGGCTACGGGCTGGCAGACCTTGCAGCCGATGCGGAGGGCGTGATCGCAGCGCTGCACCCGAAGCGCTACGTTCTGATCGGTCACTCTATGGGAGGCAAGGTTGCTCAGCTTATGGCGTCGCGGCGGCCTGTCGGACTGGCCGGGCTGGTTCTCGTCGCTCCTTCACCGCCATCGCCAATGATCTTGCCGAAAGAGGCACGCGAAATGATGGCAGGAGCCTACGCAAATCGCGAAACAGTGGAGGCGACTATCGACAACGTGCTGACGGCCCTCCCACTGTCAGCGGAGGATCGCGAACAAGTGATCGCGGACAGCTTGCGTGGCGCGCCAGCGGCTAAGCTAGCTTGGCCCAGAGCGACCAGCTTGGAAGACATCACTGGACAGGTAGGTGCCATCGACGTACCTACGCTTGTTATTGCGGGCGAGCGGGATCGCGTGGATTCGCCCGAGGTACTGAGGAAAGAATTACTTCCTCGCGTATCGCAAGCCGTCATGACCGTAGTACCAGGTGCAGGGCATTTGCCTATGTTAGAAACACCGGATGCATTGACTCCATTGATTGAGAATTTCTGCCGTTCACTGCCTGGGAAGGGGTGAAGCGGACATCGCGGCGGTGCGCAATCGAAGCGCCTCGCAGCTAATACGCGGCGAAAAGCTCGCCCCCCCCGAAGGGCGTTGCACGGACATGGGCGGCGCAGTTCGTGCACTGGTACAACCACGAGCACCTGCACAGCGGGCTGCGCTTCGTGGCCCCGGCCGTTCGCCATGCCGGTCAGGATGAGGTCCAGTTGCAGGCACGCAGATAGGTATACGAGCTTGCCCGCCAGCGCCATCCGCAGCGCTGGACCGGACCGACCCGCAACTGGAGCCGCGTTGGCGCCGTCACCCTCAATCCCGACCGCGATGCGGGCGCGCCGAGGCAAAGCCGACAGCATGAAAGTAACCGATTAGCTGCATGAGATCAGGCGACAACTACCTTGACACGCACCGAGAGCACGCCGGCAACGGCGTGTTCTTATCCGAAGGCAAAGTCAGGTCCTGAGCGAAAGTCCGTATCGCTACCACACTGGATCAGTGCAACGCTTTTTCGCCCGGGCGCAGTGTCAAGACACGCACGCCGCTCCCGGTGACGGCAACGGTATGCTCGAACTGAGCCGACAGTTGCCCGTCGCGCGTGACGACCGTCCAGCCGTCGTCCTCAGTTCGAATGGCACGTCGTCCTTGGTTCACCATCGGCTCTATGGTGAAAACCATGCCTTCGCGCAGTACTAGCCCCGTTCGCGGCTTGCCCCAATGCAACACCTGCGGCGGCTCGTGCATCTCCCGGCCGATGCCGTGCCCGCAGTATTCCCTAACGATTGAATAGCCATTCCTGCGGGCATGCCGCTCGATGGCGTGGCCCACGTCGCCGAGCGTGGCACCTGGGCGGACAGCCTGGATGCCTTTCCACATCGCTTCATAAGCCACTTGCACGAGCCGCCGTGCCGGCTGCGACACCTGGCCCACCAGATAGGTCTTGCTGGAATCGGCGATGTAGCCATTCTTCTCCAGCGTGATGTCGAAATTGACGATGTCCCCGTCCTGCAGGATGTCCTCGGCGGAAGGAACGCCGTGGCAGACCACATGGTTGCGGGAGGCGTTTAGCGCGTAGGCGTAACCGTATTGCCCTTTGCTGGCCGGGCGTGCGTTGAATTCATGGACGATGAGGTCATCGACCAGATCATTGACCTGCATCGTGGACATGCCAATCAGATTCAGCCGATCAAGATGGCTGAACACCTGTGCCAAAAGCTGGCCTGACTCCGCCATCAGCGCGATTTCTTCTGGCCGTTTGGTCATGACGCCCCCATCTTGATGGGTTGCGCCACAACGCCCGCGGCTCGCAGTTCACGAGCAACGATATCGTTGAAGCTTTGCGTTGGATTCATTTCACACAGCATGCCGATCCTGATCCAGAAGGCTGCCTGTGCGTTGATCGACCGGCACGATACTGCGCTGGCCTTGCGCAGTTGGTCATGCAGATCGTCGTCGATGTTCACGATGCCCATGTATCTAGTCGTATATGAGACATATACGAATCATATAGTCGTCTTGGCCGTAGCGCAAGTGAACTGCGCTGACGTGACCAAGTCGACGCCATGATGGTTTCCTAGGAGCCGGTAGCGCAGGCCTGACTCGGCGCGATAGCAATGGCGGGCCGAGTTCGCCGATCGGGCTATGACGGCATGGGCATCGGCAAGCTCGGCCAAGCTCCACTCTCGACCGAGGGCGTCGCCTTGACCTCGAACCTTCAGTCCCTGGCAAAAAAGGCATTCATGCCCGGCAGGTCGGACAGGTAGGTCTCGATAGCAGCGATCTTGCCATCGCGCAAGGTGCAGACCGTAGCCAGATGCTCGTCCAGTACGAGGTCATTCCGGCGTGCAGTGTTATGCAGCGAGAGCGCGACATTATCCCGGCTTACCAGAATGTGCTTGAGCTCGAAATTCAGGCCGAAGCTGGCAATTAGCTCAGCTCTGGCAACGACTGCTTCCGCACCGACCGCTGGACCAGAGATCTGATTGTCTCCGGGCAGAACCCAGGTGGCATCGTCGGTAAGAAGCTTACGGATCGCCTGCCAGTCGCGGCGGGTCAGTGCGGCATGAAACTGCTTGGCCAAAGCAAGCTTTGTTTCGTAGGTATGCATGACTATTCTCCTGTAGCAGGGTGTACAGCGAGATTAGACAGCGCCAGGAATGGATCTGTAAAATTGATATTTGATAGTAGCTAGCAATAGATTAAAGTTATGAAGAAGCACGACATGGGTCTACTGGTGTCGTTGGATGTTCTGCTTGAAGAGGCCAACGTCACTCGTGCAGCACGACGCTTAGCCATCAGCCAGCCTGCACTCTCAGCCCAACTGGCCCGCTTGCGGCAGGTGCTTGATGATCCTTTGCTGGTGCCGGCCGAGCGCGGCCGAGGTATGCGGTTGACGCCACGTGCAGCGCAGCTGAAATCACCCCTGCATGAGTTGCTGACACGGCTTGAGGATCTTGTCGAGGCGCCCTACGCTTTCGATCCCAGCACGGCCAAGCGCGATTTCACGATCGCCCTCAATGACAATGCCGCGATGACGATTGGACTGGATCTCATCGAGTGCATTCGGAAGCAGTCGTATGCAGGCATTAGATTGGCCATGCTCCAGATACCCCGGGATGAGGTCCTGGATCTTGCAGCTCGCGGCCGCATCGACCTGGTGATCGGCACCCGAGCCTTCATGCCCCCTGGTTTGCGCACCCATGATCTGGTCTACGACAGGTTTCAGGTGGCCCAACGCAAAGGGCATCCTCGCGGCACGGCTGCAATGACGCTGGAGCAATACTGCGCTTATGAGCATGTGCTGGTGTCTACCAATGGCAGTTATCACAGTGGGATCGATGATTTTCTTGCAGAGCTGGGGCATTATCGACACACCACGGTATCCGTGCAGTACTACACAGCGGTGCCACCGATACTTGAGCGCACGAACTGCCTGGCGACGTTGCCTGAGCGCTTCCTACACCGCTTTGATCACATGATCGACCGCTTCGACCTCCCATTCGCATTCGATCCGTTCCAGCTGCAGGTCGGTTGGCATCCGCGCTTTGACGAAGATTTAGGACATCAGTGGCTGCGTGAACAGCTGATTGCGGTGAGGCCCTTCTAACGCATGAAATGACGGGTACTCAAGGGGCTCGAAGCCCACGGGTAGTTGAGTTTCGCATCGGCCGAGTTTGCAGGCAGGAAACCGTGACCCGATGGAAAGCATTCCTGGGGCGTATGCAGGAAATTGTGCCGTGGAAGCTGCTGGCGAGTGTGATCGAGCCGTTCCAACGGAGGGCTGTTGAGTTCCATGCAGGGCATCATCCCATTGGCTGGAGCGGATGCTTCTCATGGGCGCAACTACGTCCACCGCAGTCAATTCTTGCCGGAATAATAGCCGGAGGCAGTCGCGTGCAAGTTAGTCGAATTCTTAGGCTGACGAGTCTGCGATCGGCATGCCGGAAGCCCCTGTGCCCATAAGAAATGGAAGCATCGCTGCCAATACCTCTTCTGGCGACTCCTCCGGTTGAAGGTGGCCGCCCCGGATGGGTACGCCTTGGACGTTGTTGGCCCATCGGCACCAGATGTCGATGGGGGACGGGCCTTCCCACCCTTGTGGCCAAAGCACAAGCACGGGGCAGGACAGCTTCCTGCCTACGGCACGGTCGGCCGCATCGCAGGCGCGGTCCTCCTGCGCTGCTGCCCGATAGTCCTCGCAGATGGCGTGCCGAACATCGGGATCTTGGAACGCACGCCGATAGGCCTCGAGAGCGAACGGCTCGACATTGCCCAGCCCGCCCGCCATACGGGCCAGCGCAGCATCGATGAATGCCTGCGGGTCGGCGGACAGCAGCTTTTCCGGGAGCCCGAATGGCTGGGCCAGGAAGAACCAATGGAAATTGGTGCGTCCAAATCGTTCGTCCACCAGATCCCATGCATCCAGGGTCGGAATCACGGCCAGCGAGGCGAAGTGCGTCACATGCCCCGGGTAATCGAGCGCAAGGCGGTATCCGGCGCGTGCCCCCCGGTCGTGTCCCACAACGGCAAACCGGCGGTGTCCAAGTTTGGCCATCAAGGCAATCAAGGCGTTGGCCACGCGGCGCTTGGTCCAGCGCGGCCGATCCGAGTCAGCCCGACTGCTACCGTAGCCGGGCAGGTCCGGCGCCACGACCGTAAACGACTGTGCCAGCCGTGGCGCGACATGACGCCATGCAAGATGGGTTTGTGGGTAGCCGTGTAGCAGCAGCACGGGCGGTCCTCCGGAGCCGCCAGTGACGCCGCGGAACGCCACGCCGCCCGCCTCGATGTGCAACTCTGAGAATCCAGCAAATGAGTTCCACGATGCAATGCCGTCGATACCCGACATCATCAACTCCGTACGGTATGGATCGCTAGCGTGAAAGAGCCATGCGAACGAAATCCGACAGGTCCCGGTTGAAGCGCTCCGGTTCTTCGAGGAATGGCGCGTGTCCCGAATCGGCATACAGCTCGCTGCGGATTCGTGGGTTGAGGCTCTTGGCCCTGGCGATACTGGGCTTGGCCTTCACGAGCGCGTCCTGGGCGCCGTAGAGCAGCAGGAGCGGAACCTCGGCCTTGCTCAATCCTTTGGCTGCCTCGACCGTCATCGACCGCACGGCACGTTGCATGTCCCACGATGCCAGCGCGGCGTTGGCCAGCAGCAAGGAGAACGTGGTCGCGTCGGGCTGGCGGTGGAAGCACAGCCTCAGGAAAGCGCGCTCGCCGTCCAAGTGGGTTTGCAAGTCCGAAGCGATCATGTCGCGATAGACTTCTGGGTGCGCCACGATCTGGTCGGGCTTCAGTTCGATCACTCCGTCGACATAGACGGCGCCGGCGATACCTTTGTCGCCATAGGCCGCCAGGTAGTTCGATATCACGGCACCGCCCAGCGACCATCCCACGAGCACCGGCTTGCGCGCGTGTGTCGATTCGATGATCGCGGCCAGGTCATCGGCCCAGCGGCGTCCGTCGGTGTAGGAGCTGGCCTCGGCCGGCTTGCCCGACAGGCCGTGCCCGCGCAGGTCGTAAGTGATCAATCGGTAATGCTGGAGTCGAGGGTCCTGTAATTGCTTACTCCAGTTCAGCCGGCTACCCAGCAGGCCATGAATGAAAATGATGGGAGAACCCTCGGGATCACCAGCTTCCTGGACGGCCAGCACCACTCCATCGGGGGCAGTGACGGTGTAATCCCGGGCTGCGGCGAACGTAGCCGGTGCGGCGGCTAGTAGCGCGAATGTCGCTATCAGTGCGCCGAGTGCACCACGAAGCTTCGACAAAGACATAGACACGTACTCCTCGGTTCCTAGAACACGCCTAGTCTCAAGCCTCACATGGATGTGAGTGTCAAGCGGGGAAATGGTACAGTGGGCCCATGTCCAAGCCTCAAAGCCCCATGACCATTGGCGAGCTCGCCCACAAGACAGGAGCAAGCCGGCGCTCGATCCGGCATTACGACGACAACGGACTGCTAGCTTCCGTACGCGCGGAAAACGGCTATCGGATGTTTCTCCCAGTCGCCGTCACTCAGGTCCGTCAGATCCAGAGATTGATCGCCACAGGCTTCAGCTTGGCGGAAATCCGCGGATTTCCCGATTGCATGCGCATGATCGAAGGCGCTGCAGCGTGTCCTGAAACGAGTGAAGTGCAACGCCGGAGACTCGCTTCCATAGAGCGGCAGATCGCGGACCTTGAACAGCGACGCGCACGGCTGCGCCAGATGCTGGTAGAAGAGGCCTAGCAGGCTTCTGAAGTACCCCTATCCTCGATAGTCGACCGACGTCAGTGAACCGTCCCGAGATTTCCGGAGACTTGTTGGTGTGAGTCACGCCGCCATGGCGATCTCACGCGTCTGTTGATAGTAGTTTGCTTCGGCGGCGGCCGGCGGGATGTCGTCGATCGGCCCAAGCAGCCGCTTGTGGTTGAACCAGGCTACCCACTCCAGGGGGGGCAACTCGACGTTATACAGGTTCCGCCAGGACCGCCGGTGGATGACCTCGGCCTTGTACAGGCCGTTGATCGCAGTCGTGTCGAATCATGTGTAGGCACAGATCCATTCCGGCTCACGCGCCTGGGACACCGTGGCCCCGGGGAACGTGCAGTAACCGTTGCCGGCACGCGCGGAGGGCAACAGGACGTGCTCTCGTAGTGGTGGATTGAGCGCGACGCTGGCGTCGCTGCAGCACGCCAGTTCGCCGATGGAGAGGAGCGCGTGGGGCCCGGTTCATGGGGCATGGATACGCCGTTTCACCCGCTTGACTCTCACATTGGTGTGAGGGTCGAGACTATCGGCATGTAGCCAGCGGAGTCGCTCCACGGTCCGGCCATCTGCGTCGGGGCTGTGGCGGCCCTCCGGTCCGATCAGGCTTGTTGCGAAGCAGCATGCCCCCCTCATTCCGGAACATTCCGTTGCCGAGACGCTGACCTCCCCTTGCAGAGAACGACGACATGATCGAGTCCAGCCATCCCGCGCAGCCAGGCCACGCCACGCCCGCGCCCCCGCAGAAGGCGGCCTGGGGTGCCGTATTCGCCCTGGCCCTGGGCGTGTTCGGCCTGGTCACAGCGGAGTTCCTACCGGCCAGCCTGCTGACCCCGATGGCCGCCAGCCTCGGCGTGACCGAGGGCATGGCCGGCCAGGCCGTGACCACCACCGCGGCGCTGGCCCTGGCCACCAGCCTGGTGATCGCGGCGGCGACCCGCGGCATCGACCGGCGCTGGGTGCTGCTGGCCTTCTCGGCGATGTTGATCGGCTCGAACCTGCTAGTTGCCTTCGCCCCCGGCCTCGGTGCCGTGTTGCTGGGACGTGGGCTGCTGGGCATCGCCCTGGGCGGCTTCTGGACCATGGCCGCGGCCACGGCGATGCGCCTGGTGCCGGAGCAGGACGTGCCGCGAGCGCTGTCGATCGTGTTCAGCGGTGTCTCCGTCGCCACCATCGCGGCGGCGCCGCTGGGCAGCTACCTGGGCGATGCCGTGGGATGGCGCAACGTGTTCCTGATGGCGGCGGCGATCGGCGTGCTGGCCCTGGCCTGGCAGTGGCGTACCCTGCCCAGAATGGCGCCCAGCGGCTCGGCCAGCCTGGGCACGCTACTGGAAGTGATGCGGCGGCCGCAGATGGCGCGCGGCATGATGGCGGTGCTGCTGGTGTTCGTCGGCCACTTCACCTTCTTCACCTACCTGCGGCCGTTCCTCGAGCACGTGGCCGGAGTGGGCGTGAACGGGTTGTCGGCGATCCTGCTGGGCTTCGGCGTGGCCAACTTCGCGGGCACATCGCTGGCCGGCGCACTGCTGCAGCGGAACCTGCGGCTGACCCTGCTGCTGATGCCATTGGCAATGGGGCTGATGGGGCTGGCCTTCGTCGCCCTAGGCCAGGCGCCGCTGGCGGACGGGCTGCTGGTGGCGCTGTGGGGCATGGCCTTCGGCACAGTGCCGGTGACCTGGTCCACCTGGATCACAGTCACCGTGCCGGACGAAGCCGAGAGCGGCGGCGGCCTGCTGGTAGCGATAATTCAACTGTCGATCGCGGTGGGTGCGGCGGCGGGTGGCGCAGTGTTCGACGCGAGCGGGGCGCGTGGCGTGTGTCTCGCCGCGACGATGTACTGCTGGTGGCCGCGCTGACCATTTTCACCGGACTGCGTACCCATCGAAGCGATAGAGGACACAGCAAGGCGGCTTGATGAGCTGGCGATAGCGCGACCGCCCAAGTTCCTGCGGTTGGCTGCCGCTTTCCGAGTGATCGGCCAACTGCTCGACGTGTCCGAAGACGCGTCCGATCGGGTTCACCCCCGATATCACGGACACTTACAAGGAGGCCGATGAAGGCCCTGAGGAGTGTTCATGTCGAAGCGAAGGAAGTTCAGTGCGGAGTTCAAGTGAGAACTCGTCCAGACAGTTCAGCGCACAGGATTAAAGGATTTTCGATAGGCCGTTGGGCTGACTCCCACGATCCGGCCGAAATGTTCCCGCAGGGAGGTGGGGCTTCCAAAGCCCACTGCACTAGCGATGTGCTCAACGGGTAGGTTTGTCGTTTCTAGCAAAGTCTGCGCACGCCTGACACGCGCCCTTAGAAGCCACTGGAGAGGGCTAGTGTTCAGTTGTTCCTGAAACCGTCGATTCAAGGTGCGGCTACTCATCGCAGCCCGCCCAGCCATGTCCTTCAGGGTTAAATCTTGATCTAGCCGCTCTTCGATCCATTGCAGCAATGGGCTGAGATTGGAAGATGCGTCTGGGGGATCGTAAGCGATGAACTGCGCCTGCCCGCCATCTCGTGCAAGAGGCATGACGGCACATCGTGCTGTGTCTGCTGCAACGGCATTGCCGCAGTCTTGTCGAATCATGTGTAGGCACAGATCCATTCCGGCGCACGCGCCTGCCGAGGTGAGTATCCGACCGTTGTCCACGAAAAGAACATTGGGGTCGACTGTGACCTGTGGGAAGAGATCTGCCAGAAGTTGTACACCACGCCAGTGGGTGGTGGCACGCATGCCATCTAGCAGCCCCGTGCGTGCCAGGATGAAGGCGCCACTGCACAACGATGCGATCCTCGCACCATTCTTTTCCGCTGCTCGGATGGCTTCCAGCAGGGTGTTGGGGATAGGGGAAAGGACATCGTCGAGCCCCGGAATGATGACAGTCTGGGCATTCACGGCATGGCTCAAGCCCCAGCGGATACGCATGTCGAACAACTTTGTTCGAATACGATTCGACTGGGCGCATACGAGAACCTCGTATGGGATCTTCCCCGGCGGGAGGGGCGCGCGCCCGAACATCTCGCAGGCCATCGTCAGGTCAAACGGCACAACGCCATCAAACGCCAGGATGGCTACCCTGTGTACTGCACTTTGCTTCACAGAACTCGCTCCCTTGATTGGCGAGAATCCTTCGATAGATGGCATTCTAGCCAATTGGCGAACTTCCGACATGTCGACATACTTGCGCTTCCGGCGAGAGGAAAGTCGCTGAAAACATAACCATTGAACAAGGTCGAGGCATGCCTGCATCAATCAGGCGCCTGGATTGTTCTGACATATTGAGCCACCCAGCGGATGAGTCATGACCACAAGCGCACAGGCAGAAAAGAACTCACTCGATCAAATCAGAAGTATTGAATCCAAACAACTGAGGCGCCTGGAGAAGGCGTCGATCGTCGAGGCGACAACTCTGATCCTGCTAGTGTTCGTTGCGGCACCTCTCAGGCATTTCGGGGATTGGCCGTATGGCTCGAAGCTACTTGGGCCAATACATGGGATCGCATTCTTGGCGTACCTATGGACTGCCTTGCAAACTGTAGCCGGCGGCGGCTGGCATAAACGTGAAATGCTTCGATTGTTCGCAGTTGCGTTCCTGCCATTCGGCGGCTATCTCAATATCCGGTGGCTACGTGAACGGGCGAGAATATTCAACGATATCGGACAGGCCTGATGATGATTGCGGCGCTCTATCCCTATTTGGTGGCGACGCACGTGACAGCGGTGGTGTTTCTGGTAGGCGGCTTGCTTGCGCAAGAAAGGATAGTAAATGCCATTTCGCAGTCCCCACCGGAAGAACAAGCAGGGATGCTGGCTGCATTGCAGCGCTTTGATCTCCTTGTCACGACACCTGCATTGTTGTTGACCTGGATCTTCGGGTTATCACTAGCGCTCAGCGCAGGATGGCTGTCGTCACGATGGTTGCTGGTCAAGCTGGCTTTCGTCGTCGCGCTCTCGGCTTTGCATGGGTTCCGTTCCGGGCGAATACGTCATTGCATTCGAACTGGAGCAGCTATAAGAAGAATTCCCGGTGCTGATCTCGGCATCGTGATTGCGATGCTAACCATAGCTGTGTTGGCATTTGTGAAGCCGGTCTAGCACGATAGCGGAAAGTCCTTCATGTCCCCGGACGTGCGAACCTGCCTGCCGGCACGGGCCAGCAGGACGCGGGGCGAGATTCCGGAGCGTAACGATGCTGATGCGCCATATCCGGTATTTCATCGCCGTGGCGGAGGAACTTAGCTTTACCCGTGCTGCGGAGCGACTTCACATCGAACAGTCGCCTCTGTCGCGATCCATCCGCCAATTGGAGGATGATCTTGGCGTCCGGCTCTTCGAGCGTAACAGCCATGGCACCCGGCTCACCTGGGCTGGACAAGTCTTCCTTGAGGAGGCACGGCGCGTACTGGCAGCGGTCGAGCAGGCCCGTGCCGGCGCAAGGGCCGCCGCGACCGGATACCGCGGGCTCCTGAGAATCGCGCTGTCCGACGGCATCTCGCCATCGCACTTGAGCAACCTGCTGGCTCGCTGCCGCGAAGAGTCGCCCGAGGTCGAGATCAGCCTGTTCGAAGTGACACTCGCACAGCAGCTGAAAGGCCTGAGAGAGGGCGACTACGACGCGGGGTTCGCGAAGGCGGAGCATCCGGGGGAAGGATTGCTGGCCACGCCGGCGTGGAGCGAGCCTCTGGTCGTCGCGGTGCCGGCGCGGCATCCCGCCTTGATCCATCCCGAGCTTTCCCTGATGGAGCTGCTTTCCCATCCACTGGTGCTGTGTGACCCGAACGCGTGCGCAGGATGCAGCCGGCAACTCGACAGGCTGTTGCGTGCCGCGGAATGCGAGGTCAGGATTGCCGAAAGGGTGGCATCCCATGACCTGCTGATGGCGCTGGTCGCGGCGGGCTACGGCCTCGGGATCACCACCCGCACGCATCTGTCCCTGTGGCGGCACCCGGATGTCGTCTCGCGTCCGTTGGCCGGTGAAGTCCCCCCGTTGACGACCTACCTGTTGCGCCGGGATGCCGAAGACTCGGTGCAGTTGCGGAGCTTCGTCGAACGATTGCGAGAAACCACGATGCCTAACCTCGAAAAGGCGTAGGTAGGTGCGAGGGAGTAGGACGAGGTCCGGGACAAGACGGCAAGCTTGTTCACTTGTCTTCATGTAGTGGCGACCCCAATGCGGAGCATGGAAAGAGGCCATGATGGGTGCGCTGATCAAGCCTGTGAGTGTCCCGACAGCAGCGGATACAGGGACATCACGAGCAGCACGGCCATCGCGATGTTGAAGATGCGCAGGCGGCGCCGGTCCGTTGACAACGGCGTAGAGGGCCGCGATGGCCATCACCTCCAGCGCGCCGCCCTCGGTGGCTGAGTAGGTGGCAATGGCCCCGATGGCCATGGTGGCACGCCTTGGGATTGCCCCACTGGAAGGCGGCAGCCTTCCAGAAGCCGAATGGCCGATCTGGGGCGGCCGTCTCCCGCAACGGTTGTGAGGTATCAATCTTCCAGCATCAGGGTTAAACCTCAGGTCAACTTGAGGTCAAGCGAGGTTTCAGGCAGTGCGAATCGGCTGTTGGCGATCGGCCGCCCCCTCGCTAAGCGACCTTCTCGCGCGGACCCATGGCAAGGCCTGGACAGGCCGCGAACTCGGGTACGGGTGACGACATCACCGGATGGTCGTTATTGCGGGGGTGCGGGTGTCTCCGCTGAGTGCCGCGTCGGCGGCATGGGTGGGTCCTGGAGCGCGCGATGCATCGCTGGCGACCAGATCGAGTGCCGACAGAAGCGCATCACCGTCGATCGGCCCATGCAGCAGCAGTGATCCTCCCGTCAGGCTGTCTTCCAGCCGCACGGTGGGCGTGGCGTTGATACCGCTGCGCAGGGCCTCGTCGGCCTGCGCGCGAACGATAGCTGCGGAACGATCGCTGTCCAGGCATGCCTGGATGGCGGTCGTCAGGCCTGGCCAGGTCAGGTCAGCCGGCAGCCCCTGGCCATCGCCGCGGGTATTTTGGTAGAGCCATGCGATGGCACCAAAGAAGGCCTCGTGGCCCTGTGCTTCGCCTGCGCACTCGGCCATGCGGGCCAGCCGACTCGCCTCGGGATCGTGCATCGCCAGCGGCAGGTGATGCCACCGCAGGCTGGCGTCGGGATGGGCATCGATCCAGGCCATCAGGGTCGGGTAGTAGGCCTTGCAGAACGGACACTCCAGGTCGGCGTACAGCGTCAGCGTGAAGCGAGCATCGGCTGGGCCGTGACGCCAGGGTGGGCCGGCCGGATGCGCCTGCGCGGCCTCAGGCCCCGTGCGTGGTGCCGGCGCACCGGGCGTGCGGTACAGGAGCCAGCCCAGCAGGCCCGCAACCAGGATGCCAGCCACCATCCAGTGCAGCCGTGGCAGGCGCCCGGCGCGCTTGCGAAGGGCCTGGACCCGGCCCGGCAAGGTGGTTTGCTTCGAGGACATGACGCGCTCCGGTCATTTCGGCAGGGACAGCGGCGGTGATGCGATGCCACGCGCCTGGTCGATCTTTTCGGCCACCTTGAAGGCGGCATCCAGTTCGCCGATGCCGTACTGGCGCATGAGCTGGTAGCGCTCGGCTTTTTCTTCCGGTTCGGTCTGCGCAAGGGCCAGATAGAGGCTGGGCGGCACGGCGCGGAACAGCACTTCCATCGACTTGGACAGGATGACGCCCTCGCTGAACTTGCCCGCCTCCTTGCGCGCGGAAAGCATCAGCGCCTTCTGCGCGGGCGAAAGTTCGCGGAACCGGGCGATCTTCTCCACCTCGTCGGGCGGCATCGACAGGCAGATCCACCACTCGATCATGTTGAGCATGGGCTCGGCGGCCTTGGGCAGGTCGTCGATGTTCTGCGTCGCCAGCCAGTACCACGCACCGAGCTTGCGCCACATCTTGGGGATCTTGACCACGTAGGGCGCGAGCAGAGGGTTCCTGGTGATGATGTGGCCTTCGTCGGTGACGTTGATGATCGGCCGGCCCAGGAACTGGTCGCGCTCGGCGATATTGTTCACCGTGTTGATCAGCGAGATGTAGGCAATGGAGAGCTGCGCGTTGTAGCCCTCGCGCGCGAAGGTGGCCAGATCCACGATGGTGATGTCCGCCTCGGGCCAGGGCGTGCCCGGACGGTCGAACATCTCGCCGTCTGCGCCCTGGCAGAGCATGTCCATCGCATCGGCCATCTCCAGCAGCCGCGCGCGCCGGGCATCCGGCAGGTTGGCGTCGCGAGCGCGTTCGCGCAGCGCGTCGCGCACGTCGCGGGTCAGCACCGTGCGCGCCTGTGCCACGCAGCGCTGGGCGGCGCCCAGGATGCACTGGCGAATCAGGCTGCGGTCGGCGCGCGTCATGCGCGCTTCCTCCTTGTCCTCGCCGCCGGTGATCATCAGCCGGGCGGTGATTTCGAGTTCGCCGAGCACGTCGCGCTGGTCATCCCCGTCGTCGGCCGGATGGGTGTCGCCGTCCTCGTCCAGAGCGTCGGCATCCAGCGTCTGCACCTGGCCCGGTGTATCGACCAGTCGCCAGGCATCGGCGAATGGCGCCAGGCTCACGCCCGCGCCGGGTGCCAGCTTCACGCGATGCACGCTCAGGCCCAGCCGAGCGGCGAAGTCACCGAACAGGCCAAAGCTGTTGCCGGCCTCGACGATGAACAACCTGGGCCGGTAGATCGCCGTGACCTGGTTGAGGATGTTGTTCAGCGTGGCGCTCTTGCCGGAGCCGGTGGGGCCGAAGAGGAACAGGTGGGCGTTCATCTGCCGGTCGAGCCGGTTCAGCGGATCGAAGGTGATCGTGCCGCCGCCCCGGTTGAAGAAGGTGATGCCTGGATGGCCGGTGCCCTGGCTGCGCCCCCACACCGGCGCCAGATTGGCCGCGTGCTGCGCGAACATCAGTTGCGTGTACCACTGCCGCTTGTCCGCCGCCGGGTCGAACAGACAGGGCAGCCAGCGCAGGTAGGTGTTGAGCGGGGCCACCTCGTCCTCTTCGCGCACCGGCTGCAGGCCCGCATTGAGCATGACATTGACCAGTTGCAGGCTGCGGGCGTCGAGCTGCGCCATGTCGCGGCCGCGCAGGTAGAACGCCAGCGTGCCCCGGTACAGCTTGTGCGCGCTGCCGATGAGGCCGCGGGCCTGCTGCACGTCCTGGCGTGTTTGTTCGCTGGCGAGCGTCTCGCCAACCGCCTTGCGGGCCAGGTGGTTGAGGTGCGCCTCCAGCACATCCTGCGGCGTGGCGACCAGAGTCAGGCACATCACCGTGTCCTCAGGCATCTGGTCGAACAGCGCGTTCATCGCATCGCCGCCCTTGCGCGTCTCGCCGGTCACGTGTCCGGTCGCGGGCGGCGAGCGCAGGCGGTCCATGACGATGGCCCGGTGCGGCATGCCGTCGAAGAACCACAGGCCGCGGGCGACATCCGAGCGCGGTTGATCACGGCAATGATCATCACCAGGACGATGACGCCGAGCACGCTGCCAAGGAAGGGAAACAGAATCGTGGGCCAGAACAGCCCCCGGCCGAGGTTGTACGCAAAACCCCGGTAGCCGGTCTCACCGAACTGCCAGCCATACAGGGCGAAGAGGATGCCGATCGCAAGATAAGCGCTGATGAGTTTCTGTTTGTTCGTCATATATCAGTTAATCGCAGATGTAAAAAAGCCGACCGAACTGGTCGGCAAACGAGGGTTCCGGCGATCCGAGGGGAAGATGCCGGAACCCAAGCCAAAGTGGTGAGGTGCTGAGAGCAGTTATCGAGCGGTGATCACCGCGTTGAGCGCCGTCATGAGCGAAGCGGGCAGACCGCTCGCGAATTGAAGCGATGTCTCGGTGTATGTCGACGGGTACAGCCAGCCCACCTGCAAGCGGCCGGCGCGCAGCGCAAGGATCAACTTCGCGCCCTGGACGAGCGGTTGCATCCGGCCGTTGTTAGCCGCCAGTGCCGAGAGGTCGGTCGGCGCGAAGTCGAACACCAGCACGTTCGGATTGTTGGCGTAGACCGACCAGGTGCCCGGTTGGTCGTCGACCGTTGCATGATGATCGGCAGACAACTGAATGGAGCCCAACCCGACATTCAGCGCGGCCAGCTCCGCGCCGATTGCTTGCTGAATCGAAGTGTAGGCCGTGTTCGAGTTGCCGGCGGTCATAACGATCGTACTGCCGTCCATGTAGGCGGGAACTCCACCGCAGACCACACCGCTCTGTACTACGGCGTTATCGCAATATGGCACAGACACCGGCAGTACGATGCGGTCGGCCGAATAGGCCTGGATGCCGAGGTAGGCGCGGGTGCCGCGCGGAAATGTGGTGCCTGTCAACTGCGACGCATGGGAGAAGTCGTAAAGGCCCGGCACGGCAGGCGCGGCGAGCGACAGCGGTTTGCCAGACAGATCAACCGAACGTGCCTCGTACGTGAACCCGATACCCGATGCTGGGTCGGTGCCGAAGAGCGTCGTGCCGATACGGGAAAGCGGCTGCGGGACAAGTCGCTGAGTCTCCGAAACGAGATCCGACCATGTCCCATCTGCCTTTAGCACGTACTCGCCAGCCAGCCCGTCGTATTTTCCGCCGTTGTAGGCTCCGGGCCCAACCGTGGTCCACGAGTCACTTCCGGCCGGCAGATTTTCCTGTTGATCGACTTGCAGTGCGCCATTGACGATCTGGCGGACATCGCGGACCAAAGCTTGATTGGTTGAGCCTGGCGTTTGGTTGTATCCGCCGAAGAACGAGACTAGGTAGTCCACGAAACTGTAGGTCGGCATGGAAAGCACCTGTGATGCATCCGCGACCTGATAAACCGGTTTGTCCGCCTGAGCAGCGAGATCGTCCTGCGTGATCGCCGTCACGCTGCCCTTGGCCACCATCGCGTTGAGCACGTTACGAAGCGTCGCGGCATCGACCGTGCCATTCGCCGCAAACGTGCCGAGCGTGTCGACGACTTGTGCCGCGAGTGTTTGCGTCGCCGTGTCGTGATTTACCAAGTAGTCGGCGTTGGGATCGACCTGACTGCCGACCAACTGCTGCACGGCGGCGATCGCCTGCGTACGACCCAAACCGGTCTGCATTTGAGCGGAGACAAGCGTTGTGAGCGGGCTGACGACCTGGGACGAGGCGGGCTGCACGATCTGCGATAGAGTGAACGAGGCCGGGAACTGGAAGCCAGCCGGACGGGAAAGATCCTTGGTTGCCGACGTAACCTGGACCAGCAGCGTTTTACCCGTAGCATCGCCGCTGTATGAAATCGAGAATTGGCCGGTTGCGTCGGTGATGGCGCTCGGCTCCCCGGCATCGCAGACCCCATTGTTGTTCAGATCGAGGCAGACGGTTGCGCCTGCCAGATAGCCGTCGATGGCTTTGCCCGTGATGGTGGGCGCGGGCGTCGTTGGCGTGGTGCCGCCTGCTGACGGCTGACCGGAATCACCACCACCGCCGCACGCAGCGAGCGATGCCGCGATTGATACGCCGAGAATGTGCTTGGCGAACCCCGTATGGTTTTTGACTTTCATTGTTGGCACCTTGCTTAAAAGGACCCGTTGCGGGCCGGAAGTGAAGAGCAGAAAGAGGCCGGCCGTAGCCGGCCCACCGAATAAAAAGCGCCGACCGGCGAACCGGCCGACGAAATGGTTCTGGCAATCCGAGGCTGATGTGTGCCAGAACCCAGGCAACGAACTGGACGAGCGTGAAACTGCATGCGCACTCACTGACGCAGCAGGGGCAGGAACTGCCGGGCGACGAGTCCGTTTCCGTAGTCGGACAGGTGATCGCCGTAGCTGTAGAGGTAGTGGCGGTCCTTTGTCATTGGACACACGTCGCGGCTGCTGTCGCACAGGGCATTTGCCGGGTCGGAGACCAGCAGCGCGGGATGGCGACGCCTCAGCGCGTCAACGAGCGCCGTGAACGGTGCCATGCGGGCAACGTGCTCGCGGTAGCCGATCGCGCAGCGTTGCGCTGCGCTCATGTCGGTGACACCGAGTGCATGCCGAACGAACGGCCACGCGAGTGGGCGTCGATCCATGCACTGTCGCGGATCGCGCAGGCGTGGATTGTCGAGCACCAACGCGACGCGCCGGCCAGCCCGCTCGAGCACCGTCACGGCCTGATCAAGCCCGTCGAGCGCGGCGGATTCACGGGGTGTGGTCTGGTCGCGATCGGCGAAAGTCTGTCCGATTACGTCGCGATCGGTCATGACGAGCACGACGGTCTTGAGCTCGGGCGTGTCCAGCAGCATGCGCAGCGCCGTGATGTTGGCGTCGCGACACAGCGCCGGATCGTCGCCCGCGTTCGACGACGTGCGCCAGACGCCCGCCATTGGCGCGCAGCTCGGACGCGCGATCAGCGTCCAGCCTTCGCCGGGAGCCGATTCACGCACAAGTCCCCAATACAGCGCGTCGGCTTTGCTGTCTCCCCATACGGCGAAATGGGAGCGCACGCGCTTGTCGGTCGCGCAGAACGGAAACAGCCGTTGCTCGTCCGGCGACACGCCGCACGTGAGATTGACGAACTCGTGACCCGCACCGAGCTTCGCGGTCGTCACATCGGCATCCGGGCTGTAGCCCTTGCGGAACCCGAGGCCGCCGCGCGCGTACGTCATCCCGCCGAGATAGATGATGCCGATCATCAGCAGACACGGCGCGACGAGCTTCCAGCGCTTCGCCACCCCAAAACGGATCGGCCGCTCGATGATGGCGGTCGTCAACCACGCCAGTACGACGGCAATGACCAGCAACGCGCCTCGCACGACCGACGAGGGCGTCCGACCTGCCACGATGAACGCAAATGACAGCAACGGCCAGTGCCACAGGTACAGCGCGTAACTGATCTTGCCGAGCCAGACAGATACGGGATGCGCGAGCACGTGCCTGTTGATCCAGCCGTCTCGACCAGCCGCGACGAGTGCGACTGTGCCGACGACCGGTAACACCGCCCACCAGCCCGGAAAAGCGTCACGCGCGGTGAGCAGCGCAAAGGAGGCGACGCACAGCATCGCACCGCCGGCCGACCACGCATTCGCGCGGTTGCCCGTGATCGGTCGACCCGCGCCCGCGCTTATCGCGAACGCGGCGCCCGCCAGCAGTTCCCACGTACGCGTGACTGGCCAGTAGAAGGCAGCGGACGCGTGGTGACTGATGAGGATGACGTTGGTGGCAAACGAGGCGAGACCGACGATGGCGCACACCCATCCGGTGAGTCGGAGCCGGTATGCGGCCCACAGCGCGAGTGGCCAGACGATGTAGAACTGTTCCTCGACGCCGAGCGACCACAGGTGCAGCAGCGGCTTGGCTTCGGCCGCTTGGTCGAAATACCCGGCTTCGGTCCACGACGCCCAGTTCGAGACAAATCCAGCGCCAGCAACGATGTGCTTGCCGAGCTCGCGATACTCGTCTCCGTACAGGCTGAACCAGCCCATCCCGTAGGTCGCGAGCAGCACGACGACCAGTGCCGGGAAGATCCGACGAATCCGCCGTGCGTAGAAACGGCCGAAGGAGAATCGGTCTGTCCCTAGATCGGCGAGCAGGATGCCGGTGATCAGGTAGCCGGAGATGACGAAGAAGACGTCGACGCCAACGAAGCCGCCCGGTAGCACGGACGGAAATGCATGGAAGACGACGACGGCGAGCACCGCGAAGGCGCGCAGGCCGTCAATGTCGGGCCGGTAGACGAGCGTGCCGGCTGCCGCCGTGGCCGGTACAGAAAGGGTTTTGGTCATGATTGTTCTTGTCAGCTGCTGTGTGCGATTTGTAGTGTTTACTCGACAATATGGGGCGCGATGATGCGCTCGGCCATGAGTGACAGAGGACGATCCGGCATCCCGGCGATCAATTGCGAGGGAATTGTAGAGTAAACACGACTGATAGCGATGTGTATACTACGTCGTGAATCAGTCGACGGCGCGGCATCCTGCACGCCATGACTGTGAAGCGCTCATCCCCGTCCGTTAGCCGACCGGCTCCGATCTCGATTGCCTTGGGCAAACGGATCAAGGAGTGTCGGCATGCGGCTGAGAAATCCCAGGAAACGCTTGCCTTCGAAGCGCTCGTCGACCGTACCTATATCTCGGCGATCGAGCGCGGTATCGCGAATCCGTCTATCGAGACGCTCGCGAACATCTGTTATTCGCTGAACGTGACGCTGGCGGAACTGTTTGGGCCGCTGGAAGGAGTGTCATTGAAGCCGACGGGCGAGCGCCGCGCGAACGCCGCGACGCCGCCCGAGGTCAAGCGCAGACGGTTACGGTGACGATGGCTTGAAGTGCTCGGCCTGTACTTTTGGCGCCGCAATGTCCTGCATTCGTTGTCGCCACTTCGAAGAGCGGAGCCGCCGCGACATTTCAGGAAGCGCCGTCCGCGACGAACGTTTGAGAAGGCGGCATCTTGCGCCGACGCTGCGAGATGTCAAGGTAGTAACGTAATAGTTGGACAGTCAGCACACGGCGACCATTAGCATTCGTGGGAAACGGCTACTGTGTCGGGCAAGTGGCGATACACGGGCGATGCTGCGGTGCTAACATGCCTACTGATACTGTTTAGTACTTCCACGGGGAAAGCGCGATGTCACTCAGCCACTTAATCCAAAAGCACAAGAAGGACGTTGAGCAGCAAAGCGTCGATTGGTCGGCAAGGCTTGAGCGTTGGAAGAGCGAACTGAACGGTTTGTATGCACTCATCAACCGTGCACTTCTTGACGCGGGCTTGGACTCCGACGACGTCTCGTATGAACCAAAAACGATCCGGGAAGATTTCATCGGCTCCTATAGCGTCGAGCGCATGACCGTGCATTTGGGAGCGGCAACAGTCATGTTTGACCCAATCGCAACGCTTATCATAGGCGGCTTCGGGCGCGTGGACGTTACGAGTCTGACAAACCGAGTACGGTTGATTGCGATCGACGCGAGTGAGAAGGATAACGAAGATATTCCCGTTTCTTCTCGAAAATGGCAATGGGTCATCACCGATCCCAATCGGCCGCTTCATTTCGAAGGTTTCTCCAAGGAAAAAAATCGAATATCTGTTCGACACGGTATTAAAATAACATGGCGGCCCGTAAAGAGATCGAAAATACGGCGGACTGGTATCGGACGGTCGCCGACGGTTTTCAATTAATGGAGAGGCAGGTTTTGAAAAATCGATTCCAGGCTGGAAAGCCAGGGGATCGATTTTTTGGCTATACGTCGCAAGAGGTTGTTGACGAATTTCGAAGCATGAGAGACCGGAGCGATCGCTTCGCGTTACTGGCGCTCTACGCGACGTGCGAGGGCGGTATCCGTGCCGACGCCCATTGCGCGGAAAGGGGAGCAATGGGCAGTTGTATCAAGCCCAGTTCAAAGCCTTTGCGGAAAATCAAGTGGGTACGTTTGCAAAGCTGAGCACCATCCTGAATCGATGGCGGACGGCGCAGGGGCAAGCTTGGTTCAAGGATTATTTAAACGATCTTCAAGGGCAATTTGTAATCCGGAATAGGCTTGCTCATGGCAATGACGATGGTGTTGTCGCGGATTTCACTGCGGTTTACCAGCGTTTACTATCGATTCGAAAAAAGTGGCACAGTGCTGTCGGAGACTTTCGAGGATTCTGAGCGCAGGCAGTGAAATTAAGCCTCAGTATTTTGATCGCGGCGCGGCGTATCGCGGCTGAGCTTGTCCTTCGGGTATTTCCAGCGGCAACTTCGGGTTGATTGCGGTCGTTTTCGAGGCGGCTCTATCGTTTTTTTAGCACGCATTTTTCAGCATGATTGATGGCGGAGAGGCGCCGCGAGAACGCGGCGCTGCCGAAGATCACGTGTCAGCAGTCGTGCCGATCACGTCGCGGATCGCCACACCGCCCATCAATTTCACGGCGCGTGCAGCAGCAGGCGTGCGGTAGCGGAATAGATCGCTGCCGTGCCTGTCGAGACGTGCATTGAATCCGGCGAGCCCTGGCTCGTTGCCTGCCGGATCGATCAGCAATATGGCGTGCGGCTCAAACGCGCCGTCACTCTGATGACCTTCGATACCGACGACAAGAGCGGCTCGCCATTTGACGACATGGCGCTGATGCCAGCCGATGATGACTGGCCAGCCCGCAAGCAATTCGTCGTAGATGAAGCGAAGGAAATCGATACCGGAGGCGGCAGATTTTGCTGCACGAACGCCAAGACTTAGGTCGGTGACGAAGTTGGCGAGCTCATCCATCGTCATTCCGCTCAGGTAATGTGGCCATGCGTCGTCCCACACGACTTGTTCCGGGCCGGATACGTGATACGGGAGATAGATCGGATCGGCGAGCTTGCCGAGTAACGCGAGCCCCATCGCCACACCGTGCAACGTACTGCCGCCGTCCCAATGTCCTTGACGACTGAAAATCGGATTGCCCGATGCTGCGACGACGGGCTGTCGGCCGAGCCGGAGACCCGGATGAAATTTCTGGATCAACATGTCAATAATCTCCCGGCAACAGGAACGTGGTTGAGGACCGATCCCATTCGGTGATGACCCAGACGGTTTGACCGCCGGGCAAAACGTAGCTGGACAGCAGACGCAGCCCTGCATCAATCGACAACTCGTTCTGCTGGCGGTCGGATTCGGAGAGGTCGCCCCAGTCGCCGCGTACATGGCGGATCAACAGGTCGATGATCGACACGTGCGCGTCGGCGATGGCTTCCAGCGCGGCGGGCGTGGCGAAGATCCGGCCGAGCTTGAAGCGCGGTCCGGCGTGAACGGTGGATGGCAAATTCACGAAATTCTCCAGGTGATGGACGAACACGAGCCTCCGGATAAGCCGGATACCGAATTCGCTGAATGGATAAGGGAAAGACGAGACGCAGGACGCGTCCCGGAACTACCGGGCTTCGGACGCGAGGGCGTTCGGATAGTGCTTCGCGAGAATCAGGTTCATTCTGTCGACCAGATCAGCGCGTTTGAACGTCAGGTGGCCGTTGCCGTTCTTGAACCAGCGCAGGTGGAAATAGCCGTGCTCGGCTTCTGTCTTCCGTTGACGTTGCGCGTCCGAAATGAGTGTCGACATGCCATGCCGATGATCCGGCTCCGGCTTGCCATCGAGCACACTGAACACCCGCATCAGATCGTCCAGTTCATTCGTGACGTGATAGTTCGAGCTACCTTGCGAGAGGAGATACCGAACGATGATGCGTTGGCCGAACTTGAAGGGTTGATTGCTCTTGTAGTCCCACGACAGCCGCTGGAAGCACTGGAGCACGCCGCGCTCGAACATGTCGCCGCGCGCGCCATAGAGCTGGGCGAAGGTCGCTTCGATGTTGGCGGCAGTTAGTTCGGGCACGTCGCCTTCGGCGATCTGGTTGCTCCACTGATCACGAGCCTTGGCATCCATGAAGGTGCGCAGGCCCGACTCTGACAGCAGGTAGTCCCAACCGCGTACGTCGACGATGCGCACCATAGCGGCTTCGGCTTCGTCGCGCTTCGCATACTCTCCAGTGATGCTGGGTCGACCGCGACAGCCGTAGCTTTCATCTAGCACGAGCCGAGGAAAGCCGAGATGTGCAGCCTTGGCGAGTTGCTGAGCTTCGCCGAGCAGGTCGAGCGCGGCGCGCACGCGTTCGACAACGGCGACGCGCTGGTTGGCGAGGTTGGCGATACTGACGCTGGGAACGAGATTGTGTTGGTCCATTTTTCATGTCGATGTGGAAGTGGAAAAAGGACGACAAGAAAAAGCCGGGCACGTGGCCCGGCTGTTTATGCCGTTATGTTAAGGTCGGCAAACTGGCGGCGTAGCTCGGCTGCCCGTGCCTGAGAGCAACCCAGGTGGCGGCGAATGTCGGCAACGGTCGGACGGACGAGACCCGCTGTAACATCTCGAACAAGCTGCGACAGGTGGTCGTCGATGGGAGATACGGCCGATAACGGGGTAATCGGATCGTCGCGCGGCGCATGACTGTCGGTCGTATGATCGTGACTCGGTGTTACGGAATTGCGACTAACGGTCTGGTCGTCGTGACTGGCCGCGACTGACATGACTACAGGCCGAGTCATGCCGACCGCATCCGTGACTGTCGTGACTACGGGTTCAGTCACGTTTGGCGCGTCCGTGACTGGCATGACGACTGGCTGAGTCACGGAGGACGTCACTGTGACTGCTGTCGACGCAACGCCAGTCACGACCGGTAGCGGCGTCCGTCGCGGTGATCGAAGCGCGACGGTCCACAACAGGCATGCGACGCCTTCGAGTACCGCAGCGAAGGTCAGACCAGTCAGCAGGTCGACACGCCCCGCCGTGATCCCGACTAACGCGGCGAGTCGTAACGTGACTGGATCGACGAGTAATGTGTCACGTTGAGCCGTGACTCGATCCACTGTGGCCCGCTGGCGTCTCACGTCATCGGCTTCGGCGTTCAGCGCATCCAGTCGTGCGGCAAGCGTAACGCGACGGGATTTGAGCGTCGTACAGTTTCCGATGCAGTTACGCGCCCGCGCGACCGCGAGTTGCGCCGTCACCGTCGCGCGTTCTGCCATGACGGTCGTGAGACTACGAGTAGTCTCCGATACCGAGATCGTCTGTACCGTTGCCGCCCGCAGCTCACCGGCATGCTGCTGGGCTAAAGTGAAGAACACTGCGTGACCGAAGCATGCCGCCAGCAGGCAAGCGCCCCATAACACGCTACCTACACCTCGAATAGCGATCGGCATCTCGCGGATCAGCGCCGGCAACAGGTGCGCGCTCGTGACGAGCACCATGCCGATGGCGATCCAGATGAGCCGTTCCGGTAATGTGCCGCCGCGCTGCCAACCGGCGAGTACCGACAGACAGAGCGCCGTGGTGGTTGCGGCGACCGCCAGGACGAACGCCCAGCGACGCGCGCTCATGCTGCCTTGCCGCCGAGCAGCACGGCCTTGCGTTCGAGCTTGTCGCGCAGGGTCGACGTCGGCGTTCCGGTCGTCTCGTCGGTGCGACCGTCCCCGGTATCGGGGTTGGTCGTACCTGGATAGAACTCTTCCGCGACAGCCGCCGTTTCATCCGGACTGTCCTCGAACGCGCCGTTGGCGAACCCTGCACGCGCAGCGGCATCGAGCGCGGCCTGATCGAAGCCGGTGGCGCGGCGGCGCGCATCCAGTTCCTTCGCCTCGATCAGCGCCTGTTCGAGCGTATTGCCCGAACGCACGCCGAGGTCAACGTAGTAGATCGCCGACCGGTAGCTCTGCGTGGTCGACTTGCCGCGCAGCTTCAACTCCAGCGGCAAGCAGGCGAGCAGGTTGCCCGATACGGCACGAAAGTAGTGCAGCCGTGCAGCCAGCGTACGAATCGAGTTATAGGACGTAGTGCGGAAGATGAACGAACCCATCTCATCGTCATCACCGACGATTACGTTCAAGCGCCCGTAAGGCTTGCAATTGCCTTGACGACCGAATGTGCAGCCATCCGGAGACGGGCAGGGGAGGGTTTCGATACCGGCATCTGTCACACGTCGGCACTGTTCGCCGTTGCCGACGCACACGGGGCGGCCGGTATCGCGATCGAACAGGGAATATTCGGCGCGCAGGTTCAAGTCCGGATCACTGAACAGCACACGCACGGGAATCGCGCGCAGCTTGCCGGCCGTTGCCTTGCGCAGCGTTTCGTTCAATGGGTGGAGCATCCACTCACCGCGCTGTTGCACCTGGGTGGTGAGGGTGAACTGGTCATCCTTTTCGGGAACGCGCTTGCCATTCTTCTCGACAATGCGGCCGATGGAGATTCGCCCGACAACGGGCGGCGTGATGGCGAGACCTTTGAGCATGGTGGTCCTCAAAATAGAAATTGGGGGGAAGAGAACTGCGAGCGATGCGGACTATCGGGAAAAATGCGCTTCGAGCTTGGCGTGGATTTCCAAGGCGACGCCCTGCCAGGCACGAGCACTGACCATTGGGTTGACTTGCAACTGATCGGGTGGTGTTGTCGCAACGCGCTCCGCGTACTGGCTGAGCGCATCCATCACGAACGCCTGTGCGAGCGCGCCGTATCGCGAGAACGTCATGATGCCCGTGAGACATTCGAGGTTGGTCATGGGGATTGGAATCAGGTGGAAACGAGAAAACGCCGGGAACCCGGCTTGGAGATGGCGTACTGCGTTTCGAACTCGGGGTGGTCGGCCAGCAGACGAGCCAGATCGACGCCAGACGAATCCTTGCTGCGCTTGAACGACACGGCGCCGGTCTGGAATACGGCCCGGTTTGCGTCACCCATCGCCTGCTGGATCGTCTGCTTGAACTGCGCTTCGAGCTGTTGGCGCGTCTCGATCTCGGCACGTACGGCAACCAGATCAGCGAACACGGCCGACAGGCGCGGATCGTCCGTAAAATCCACAATGCCGCCGTTGCCGGGATACAGGTGTCGCAGCGCACGGTCGGCCGACTCCGACCCGTCAGCCGGCGGAGGCGTATCGGTTTCCACGAACCGCCAGAAGCGTGCTTCGAGTTCGACCAGGCGCCCGATCAGCGCATCGTCGCGTTCGATCCGATGCACTTCGAGCGCCTGACCACAGAGCAGCACGGCGACGTGCGCCGCTGTCTTGCCGGTCACGGCCAACTGGTGCTGCACCTGGATCTGCACGTACTCGGGCACGCCTTCTCGCCAGAGCCGCGCACCGAACTCGCCGGCCGTTTTACATTCCAGAATCTGTACGTCCGGAACGCCGACGATCTCGCGATCAATGTTCGCCAACATGAACGGGATCGAGGGATGCCGCAGCACGGCGTTCACGCGTCGAACCCGGTTGCCGGTCTGTTTCGTGTACGAGGCGGCGACGATGGGTTCGAGCAGCGTGCCCCAGTACGTGGGCGACGTCGTATCGTCTGGATCGGGGCGGGGCAGGCCGTCCGCACGGCCAGTCTTGTCGAGCCACAATTCCAACGCGCTCATGTAGGGGTTCAGGCCGACCGCAGCAGCGGCATCCGATCCGCCGATGCCGGTTCGGCGCACGGCGAGCCAGTCGTCGCGACTCAGTTCTTGCGTCTTGACGAGCTTCAGTGCGGGCTTACGTGCACGGGGTGGTTCAGGGTGAGGTGTCGTCATGGTTTGCTCCGAAAACAAAAAAGCCCGGCAGAGCAAATCTGGCCGGGCGAGAGGTGACGGGATGGGTGGGCTATCCGGAACCGATACGGCGAAAGGCGTCCTGCAATGCGTCGTGCGCGAACGTCACGAGCTTGCCGTTTCCGAGATGGACAGTCGTACCCTGAGGTTTGATTTGCAGGATCGTGGCGTAACGGCCGCCGAATCGTAGCCCTGCTCCGCGCGGAATCTGAATGCGCATGTCGACGGCAAGGGGGGGTATGGGCTTCGTCATGCGACAAGCTTCATCGCCTCGTCCCAGGCTTTCTGCTTCAATGTCGCGCCTGCGCCGAACCAGGCGGCGTCGAGGCGGTGATCGTCAGTGCGTGCGCGGCGATGGTGATCGACATACTCCGTGACTGCGTTCAGAAGGCCCCACGCCGTACCCGACGCCGAAGCCAAATCCGAGCCTTTTCCATGTCCGGCATAGAGCTGGCCGACCGCCTTGATCGCGCGCTCGTTGACAGCCACTGCTTCACGATCGGGAAGATTGGTCGTCGAGTAGGTCAAGACGCGCCGCAGGAATGCATCGGCCGCCGAGTCGGTCACCTTGCGTTCGGACAACGCCTTGGCTCGGACCATGAACGCGTCCCACGTGGAGACGGCGATGCCGAGCTGGCGTTTGACAGCCGCCGCGTCGAACTGCGAGCGGTGCGAGACTTTGATTGCGCCAGCGCTGTTGCCCAGTGCGATCTGCAAGGTATTGTTGCAGACGACGCGCACCGACGTGAATTGCGCGGTAGTGGCCAACGTCCCGTCGCAGGCCGTGGCCAACAGCAGGTAGCCATTGACCTGATCCTTGCCCTTGAGGGTGCCCGACTGCCCCGTGCGTGCCAGCGCCCAGAGCTTGCGGCCTTCCTTCAACACGCCGGCCGTCTCGAGCTGGAAACCGCCGATCTCCGTGAGGTCTCGATAAAACTCCAAAATCTCTTCGGGTTGCACGACCTGATAGCGCGCGGAGACGACGGACAACGGCGCCTTGTTGTCCGAGCGGTACAGCACTTTCTGTTCGGGAAACGCGTGGATCGAGCCGAGATTGCGTTCGCCGGCGGCGACGAAGCGCACTTCGGCTTCTTCGATTCGCCAGTCCATGCCGGCGGCGCGCGCCCAGACTTCGAGCGGTTGTCTGGGGGCGAGCTTGTTGCCAAGACCGTGCCAGGGTTCGGCACCGACGTAGGCCATGGTTTGGACGAGATGCATTGAAGACTCCTGTTCGAAAAAGAAGGCATAACGCCCGGCACACGCCGGGCAGGTCGGATTGAAGGAATGACGATCGGACGACGCGCAGCGTCGCGACGAAGGCGGCGAGCGCAACGATCAGCCGTGTTGTGTGCCGAAGGCGTGTCCGCATGATCGGCACCGGTAGTTGTCGAGAACGGCGTCATCGATGGCAGAACCGACGGCGGAGCCGGCCGCGCAGCCAGCGGCACTGCCGAGCAGGCCGGCGATTACCGCGCCGGCCAATCCACCGAACACTGAGCCGATCGGTCCGCCAATCGCGCCGACCGCCGCACCGGCTTCGGCTCCAGACAGCGCCATCGCCATGCCGCCGGTGGCGCCGGCGACGCTGCCAATCGTGCCGCCCGCCTTGCGCGCGACGTTGAGCGTTTCGACGCGCGGTGAACGGCAGTGTGGGCAGTGCGGCGCACTCTCGTCCGACGTCGGCGTATGTAAATCGGGTGCGGTGTCCGGCGCAAACGAAAAGCAATCGGGATCGTGCGGCGTGTGTCGGTCGGCGCGACGAAAGGGTGGGGATTCGTCCAGGTCGAACGGCTCGACGTCATCGAACTCGAATGACTCGCGCGGGCGAGTCCGTGTGTCGAACGAGGGCGCATGTCGAGACGCGGCCCCCTCCGGCCGGATGGCGTGCAGCGCATGATCGGGATAGGGCGCGTGCGCTTCCCATTCGTCATCGAACGGATAGCGTACCGGCGGCGCGGAGAGAACCGGCGCTGCTGCGCCGGCCGGTGGGACACTGGGTGGCGTAACGCGGTATCTGCGGCGCCAGATGAAGAAGGCGACCGCGATACCCAGTGAGAGAAATGCCGCCATGATGGCGGCAAATGCATAGGGGGAAGACATGAAACCTCCGAGCGAAGTGCGCCAGGGCGGGAATGCCCTGGCGGAGCGGCCTTAGCTGACCGTGCTCTGGAAGGTGATATGTGACTGAAAGATTTTTGAATGCATCGGTCGATGCCTTCTCGATCGCCACGGACATCGGGCGCGGCCGTGTACAGGAGCCAGCGTTGCCCGGTGTCGTAGAGTCGGCCTAATATGCGGGTTCGGGATGACGTCTGACGAATGGTTTGCTGTGTTTGGGAATTCGGATGAAGCTCGAAGTGGAACCTGCCAACCGCTACACCTACTTTGATCCCCGCGCGATTGTCGCCGCGCTGTTGCAAGGGGCAATCCAAAAAACGATAGAGGCCGACGATCCGCTCTACGCGCGTCTACCGCCGCCGGTGCGCTACCGGGCCACCGGTGCGATCGAGGCGTGGAAGCGCGTCATGCAGGAAGGGCACAAGACGGGCGATGCGGATTTTTTGGATGGCATGCGCAGGTTTCCGCTTGCGGTGCTGTACAAGGAGTTTCCGCGTTTTCTGAAGGGGTGGGCTCACTCGCTTCCGCTCGGCTTGAACGAGGAGTCGGCGCAGCTTGCGCACCGCAGCCTGGTGTGGCAAATCTACTTCGCGAGCGACGGCGCGATGTACGAGCCCACCGCCGCGCTGCATCGATTGCTCGACGGCGCGTACATCGCAGACGACGTGCCGATCGGCATGATCGAACTACCCGCTGCGGCGATGTGCATCATTCCCAATCCCGAGTGGCAAGGCTACAAGCAGGGTATTCGCGCGATTGCACTGTTTCATCGTCACGGCCGAGATTCCGCAGTGCCGGACGAGCGGCTGTCGTTGGTATCGTGGCAGGAGTTCGGCAACGACCATATCCGCATCAAGTTCGTGGACTATCCATTGGCGGATCGCCACAAGACGATTCAGCAAATCCTTCAACAGGATGTGTCCGTTGCCGAGCCAAATGCGGAACTTGAAGCAGATCGCGAGCATTGGCGACTGGTGTCGGATTACGCGATCAAAATGCTTCTGTATCTTAAAATTCCCGACGCGCAGGTCGTCGCCGATCGAGCGTATAGCAGTGCGCCGCGCGATTTCAGCGGATTGGGGCAGCGCAAGCGCAAAGAGCGGCTCGCCCAGATCGAACACCTGTACGATCGGCATATCGTCGGGCCGGCGGTATTGGACTGGGAGCACGGCGTTCATGCAGAAGCGGACTCTGGGGCGCCGCACCATGAGAAGCGCGGTCATTGGCGGCGACCGCATTTCAAGATGCAGCCTCACGGTCCGAATTCGTCGCTACGCAAGGTGATTTTCGTCGGGCCGGTTATCGTTCGTCCGGATCGATTGGGACTGTAGACTGTCGGCCGCAACGAATTCTTTATTCGAGGATGGGTATGTTTAAGGCGATGGGCGCGATTGTCATTGGCGTAGGCTTTCTGATTGCGGCGGCGTTCAGTGTGCAGTCGACCCGCGAGTTCCTTCGGAACTCGATTATCGTGCCTGGTCGCGTGGTCAAACTCAATGCAGGCGGCTACCATCCCGAAATCGAGTTCGTCACGAAGTCAGGCGAGCATGTTTCGTATCCGCAGGGCGGCATCTTGATTGCGGCGATGAAGGTGGGCCAGGACGTTGAAGTGCGCTATTTGCCGGAGCAGCCGATTCCGACTGCGACGGTGAACACGTTCCGTGCGATCTGGGACATGCCGATTTTCCTCACCACGATGGGCTTGGGCGCCATACTGGTTGGATTGATGAATTTGCCGTCGCGTAAATAACAAATAGCTTGAGAGGGCGTGATGTCTTTGCTGAGATTGAGCGACTGGACGTACAACACGGGTGCCGGTGGTGGGGCCAGCGTTGAATTCGTAACGGCGACGGGTGGGTTGCTGCGTCTGACCGATCCGACGAAGCAGGACCATGACTACTACTACGGCGGACTCGGTATCGGTTACGGCCTGGGGCTGAAAATTCCCAAGATCAGGTTTCCGAAATTCACTACCCCCGAGATCAAATTGCCGCCCATTGGCGGGCGCGATGCCGCCGCCGCTGGCGCGGGCGTACATACGCCCAGTGGCGGTTGGGTCTATATGACCCACGCATTCCAGGGCAAGGAGCTGAGCGCGAACGATTTTCGCGGCGCGACCGTGTATCTGGACGCTTCCTTGTCGGCGATCATCGGTCAGGCGGGCGACATCATGCTGATGGGCATCGATTCGGCGATGCTCGCGCTCGGACTATCCAGTCCCGCATTGAGTATGCTCGCCGAGGAGGCGATCGCCAACGCCCCGGTCTTGCTGATTACGCACGGACGCACCTATGGATTTCAGGCCGGGTTTGGCGTCGGACTGCTGGTGGGTTATGTGCACTGAAGCGCGTTAGAGCAACGCGCGCGTACCGGGACGGGCCTCGCATCGAATCAATTCTTGATCGGTTTGCGCTGACCTGATCACGAGTTGCACATAGCTGTTCGTCGGTGCGTAAGGGGCAAAGAGGCGGTCGAGTATTCGCGCAAACGTGTTGAGCGCAATGGCGCGTAGCGCGGACTCGTCGATCGATACGAGAATTTCGATGCCGCGCACGAAGGACTGCATCTTGCCGTCGAGCGACATCCATTTCATGGCAGGCTTGTAACCCAGGCTTCGTAGCGCGTCGATACCTTGCTGTGCGACGATCGCCGCGCGCGGTGCATGAAGGCGAAGAAAGGCCTTGAGTTCGCCAAGACCCTGCCGTGAGAGATCGAACGGTTGAGGCGAAAAGGTGGCGAGGACGCGCCAAAGCGCCCCTTCGCCGCGCGTCAACGTCATGGGAGCGGTCGGTCGCGTGAGCAAGCGAATTGGGCAAGGCAGCGCGGCCCCTTCGTTCAGCAGGTCGCCTTGCGGGTCTCGGGCGGAAACACGGGCGTCGATCAAGGCGATGTGCCAGCCTACGAAATCTACGACTATCTGGGCGAGCACGGTTTCCCGGACAGTGATCGCGGTGAGGATCTGGCCCGCTTCCGGGCGCAGGCGCTTGCGGCGCATAGCAAGATTTTCACCGGCACGACGACGAGTCGACGAATGACGCCTGCCCGGTACTTCCAGCTGGACGAGCACTATGACCACGAGGGGAAGCCGGAAGATCGCCAGTTTCTGATTACGGGCGTCATGCATGCCGGATCGAACAACTATCAGGCGGGCGAGGGTGCGGCAACCTACGCGTGCAGCTTCACCTGCATCCGCAAGAAGATCCCGTACCGGCCGCCGTTCACCATTGCCAAGCCGACCATCATCGGGCCGCAGACTGCTGTCGTGGTCGGCCCGAAGGGTGAAGAAATCTACACGGACAGCCTCGGGCGCGTGAAGGTCCAGTTTCCGTGGGACCGGCTGGGCGAGCGCAATCAATCCAGCTCGTGCTGGGTGCGCGTGGGGCAACCGTGGGCCGGCAGCGGTTTCGGCATGGTCAACATTCCTCGAATCGGCGACGAAGTGGTCGTGATTTTTCTGGATGGCGACCCTGATCGACCCCTAATTATTTCTCGCGTTTACAACGCGCAGAACATGCCGCCGTGGGCATTGCCGGCTAGTGCGACCCAAAGCGGCATTCTGTCGCGATCGACCAAGGGCGGTAACGTCAATACGGCCAACGCGATCCGTTTCGAGGACAAGAAGGGCGAGGAAGAGGTCTGGCTTCACGCCGAGAAGGATCAGCGCATCGAGGTCGAGCACGACGAGTCGCATTGGGTCGGCAACGACCGCGCCAAGAACGTCGATCACGACGAGACGGTGCATGTCGGCCACGACCGCACGGAGACGGTAGGGAACAACGAGACGATCACGATCGGCGTGGATCGCACGGAACGCGTCGGGAACAACGAGACGCTGACGGTGGGCGGCAACCGGAACGAGACGATCGAAGGCATGGAGAACCTCGTGATTGCGCTCACGTCGACGGAGACCGTGGGGCTTGCGAAAGCGCTGACAGTCGGTGGCGGGTATCAGGTAACGGTCGCCGGTGCGGTGAATACGTCGGCAGGGCTGGCGAGTGCAGAGGAAGTCGGTCTTTCGAAAACTACGATGGTCGGCAAAACATACATGATTACGGCCGGCGACCGAATCGAGCTGAAGACCGGTAGCGCCGTCCTCATCATGGAGTCCAACGGGCATATCACACTACGTGGCACGCAATTGCTGATCGAAGGCTCTGGGCCGGTACAAATCAACGGCAGGGACGTTGACATCAACTGACGGGGCCGCGATGGAATTTTCCAATTACATGCCTTTCCCTGCACTGGCGTTCGAATCGTTTGCACCCGACGGCGCGTCCTTCCATACCGTCGTACTGCGGCAGACATTCGAACTGCGTCACGGTTCGCTGGTATTGGCGCAGCAGCAAAAGCCGCTCGCCACTTCCGACCGTTTTCATGGCGAGCCGAATCTGTCCAGCGTGGCAGAGGAAAGCGATCTTGCGCCGTACAAACCGTTTTGCGACGTGCTGGTTAACGGAACGGCTTATGCGCCGCAGGGGCGACCCGTGCCGCGCTTTGTGGCGGGCGTCCGGATTGTGTCTGCGCCCGTACAACCCGACGATGACGCCGGTGTGCCGACGACGAAAGTTTTGCTGGATCGCAGATTATCCATAATGGGTCCAAGGTACTTTGTTCGACGGTCGATGTTTGGACGAAGCATGAATCGACTCGCCAAGGTCGCATCGCTCGGCATCGTGCGTCCCATCGACTGGCGTCTGACGCCTCCGGAACCAATCGCCGCGCTGCCCGTTCGCTACGAATACGCATGGGGCGGGCAGTGTCGGATCGACGCGCAGGATCCAGCTTCGAAACGTGTCCCGAAGGCATTCCGGCTCGATGACAAACAGCAGGCCGTGCATCCTGACCAAGATAATCTTCCGGTGGCGCATACGGTCTGTGAAGACAATCCAATCGGTCTGGGGTTTGCCGAGCGTTGGTTTCTTGCCGCTACGAAGCAGCAGAAGATTGCTGCGCCGCAGATCGAAGCCAGCAGTGAGCCCATTTCGATACAAGCATGGCTGGCAGCAGCGAACGGGCGGACGCATCCGTCGCTGCGTTCGGCTGGCTTCGGTATCGTCGCGAAAGCATGGCGATCGAGGCGTGAGCTTGCTGGCACCTACGACGACGCGTGGCTTGCCGAGCGCCATCCGGGCTTACCAGACGATTTTCAGTTTCAGTATTGGAACGGCGCGCATCCGCTGATGCAGGTGCCGCACCTAAAGGGGAACGAGACGATCCTGCTGACGAACCTTGTTCCCGCCGGCACGCCCGGATCGACCATCGACGAGCGTGGCAATACGATCCTTCGCATCGCGTTGCCCGGACATCTGCCGATGGGATGGGTCTACACCGACCAGACGCTGAAGTTCGCGCCGTTGCTGCTCGATACGTTGTCCGTCGACGTGTCGGATGCTGCGAAGCCTATGTTGACGTTGGTGTGGCGCGGGACGCTGATGAAGTCGATTCGCGCGCGACGCTTCGAAGCACGGTTTGTTGAGCGGACCGACATCGAGCGACTTGCCACGTCTTCTCCGGCCAACGTGACTCAACGCGCGGAGACGCAACATGGCTGAGCCGTTGCAAATTTCAGTGGCCGGCGATGCGGGCGATGTATTTCGCGAGCATTTCAACATTCAGAGTGTGGATCAGGCTCGCGATGCCGTGAACAACTTGGACACGCTATGGAACACGCCCAACCCGTGGAGTGAGCGAGGGCGACCTGTCGATCGCGAAATATTTGATGAGGCGGCGCAGTCGGTTCAAAAACGCTTTGAGTCGGGTGTTTATAAACCTGAAGATCAGGCGCAGCCTTCCGATCATTTCTCGAAGGGCAATCGGATCGCGTCGAGACAGGACGGTAGTTTCAAGGCGGTCAGCAGTACTCCCGACGTTTGCAAAACACCGATGGGCAGCTCGACACCGCCGGTGCCTTATCAGGTCATCTCGGACCTGAGCGGGTCATCGGGCATCGTACCGAGCGTGCGGTTCAACGGAAAGCCGGCGTACGTGCTCGATCAGAGTGTAGTCCCGACCTGTACCGGCGATGAGTCGGGGACGGCCGATGGGGTTGGCTCCGGCACAGTGGGCGGCGAGACCAGGCCGACGAAGGGCAGCACGACGGTTCGCGCGGGCGGCCATCCCGTTATTCGTGACGGTGACCCGTGCACAATGAACTCTGGCAACTGCACCGGGACTTATGTCACCGAACCTGCGCCGGGGAGCTCGGTGGATGCAAGCGGGAACGTCGTTGGGAATGCCAATCCGCCGCCTGACAAGGGCGTGATGCATCAGGTTGGCGGATTCTTCGAAGGGTCCGGCGGTGCGCTTTGGGATATGGCAAAGGGCCTCGGAGGATTGGCGCTCGGGGCGGCCAAGCTAACGCCCATATCGCAAGCCGCCGAAGGACTGTCCGACCTGACCGGGTTATACGATTACCACGGTTATTCACAGACGCTGGATTCGGCCGGAAGGACGGTGCAGGCGATCTACGATCATCCGGGAGCGATTGTCGACGGCATCACCAAGCCGTACATGGAAGCGTGGAGCCAAGGCAACTATGGTGAGGCGCTGGGGCGGGGCGCGGTCGACATCGGTGGACTGTTCGTCGGTGGAGTCGGGGCCGCGGGCAAGGCCGGCGAAGCGGCTAATGTGGCTGGTAAAGTTGGAGAGGCGGCGAACGTTGCCGATAAAGTCGGTGAGGTCGCAAATGTTGCCGCGAAGGTCGGTGAGACGTCTGATGCTGCGAATGCTGCCAACAAGACCGCTGAAATTGGTGCGGTGGGCGCTAGGGGAATTGACGCTGATAGTGCCGCCGACGCTTCTAAGGCAGCGAAGTCAGCTGATACAGACCCGGCGGGTGACGGGCTAAAAGTTGAACGTAAGCCGGTTCGAGTTCGAACCGCGGAGGAGGTAAACGCTGAGGCAGTTGCCCAGGGGAGGGATCCACCGTATAAGGAAGGAACGTTAGTCATCGAGAGAGAGGCCAAAGTCGGAGAACAGTACAATATGGTCATCGATGACGCACAAAAGGCGAAAATTGAGAATGGGCAAATGTATCTTGGAGGGTGGGCATCGCCCGATGAGATTCCAGATCAGGTCTTTGCGCGTAATAATTTGGCAATTAAAGAGGAATACAAACCTGATTTGCCATACGTGGCGAGGTTGGAGGTAAATAGGCCCGGTATGATGATCAGAGAAGGAATTGTTGGCCCTCAAGGTAATCTTCCGGGTGAGGCTAATCAAATTGAGTTAATGGTCCCGCCAAAGAATCGTGGAGATTATTTCGAGGTGTTGGGAATCGATCCTCTTCCGCCCGGACGGTGAAGAATGAAAGTTGAAAATTTGATTAGAGTCGGTGAAAAGGGTGAGCGTATACCCGAATCTATGTCGAGCGATGAGCGGCGTCGACTTTATCCACCTCTCGGTATTGTGAAGGTTGTGAAGCTTACGTGGTCACTAGACGGGGTCGAGTATTCGCTTGACCTCGAAGGAGGGCGTGTTAATTATGAGATGCTCCCTGATAGATCCGGGTTTCTTGTTACGAAGCCTAGAGTAAATGGTAAGACGCAGGCTATGGTTTTAAACGCAGATTCATCGATTCGTTACACTCTTGATAACCCATGGCCAACACATGCGAGCTATAAAGTAAATCAAGATTACGATTTTTCGTTGCCTCTCGTTGAACGAGGGCAGCCCGGATTCGTTGTGTCTGTTAGTGGGGTTGGGCCAACGGGAGTCTTTGTGAATGTGGATCATTTCTTTGCAATCGATCCCAATGACGGCAAGTTTATTGGTAATCATCCACTATATTAAAAATTGCGATAGTTCGGCTAAAAGTTGACTCTCTTGGTCGATCTGGTGCGTATTGGCGCAGCTTGATTATACATTCGTTGTTGTTTTCGCCTGCGTGTTACCGAGCAAGTGGGGTGAGTTCGTGATTGTTCCATAGGCAGATTATTTAATATCGAACTGAAGATTTTGATCTCTCTTGGATTGTTGAGATGCCGAAGGATTCGTGGCGACGAATGATGCGGGCTTGCTATAGCTTATTCGTCAACTCGATGATAAGAGGCGACAGGCGGTGGTTGTCGGTATAAGTACAAAGTGGCAGATAAAGTTGCACGACGGTTTTATTGAAAATTTCACAGATTTGTGTTCTGCCGCAGCTGCTGATAAGTTACCCCGGCCGTCACGCGGCGGAACTCGGCCGGGTGCTGGATTGGGATTGAGTCGTTGGGTCGGCGAGTGGTGTGAAGATGATGAGCTGCTTGATAAAGGCGAAGCGTTGAAAATTAGTTCCGTGTCACTTTATAAATGACCGGAAAAGTGGCGAATGGACACTGGCGAGATTTTAGGAGTGAAGCAGCAAGCGAATGCAGGCTCAACGGCCTCGTTCGGTGAGCACAAGCGTCACTTCCGAGTGCTGCTATAGCTGGCGTGGCTAGTGAAGAACATCCAGTCGGTATTCGAGAATAGGCGGTCGAAGTATCGGGTCTGGTGATGACATTCAAGCGATGCGTGGAGACAACGTGCGCCGCTCCGCTGAAGCGCGAACGGATAGAGGAAGAATGATGGCAAAGCCAAAAAGCATGACAGACACAACCACGGCGTCGTTCTTTGAAGAGGACTACCTGGTGCGCACTCTTGGGCGCATTGCGCACGATCCGGAGGTTGCGCTCACCGAACTTGTGGCCAATGCTTGGGATGCTGGTGCCTCGCTGGTCGACCTGACGATTCCGCCGACGCACCAACTGGCCTTGACCGTCGTAGACGACGGGCACGGGATGAGCGCAGCCCAATTCAAAGGCCGGTGGATGAGGTTAGGCTACGACCGTATCAAGCACCAAGGGTCGAATGTGGAGTTCCCGGCCGAGCGCAGAGACTGGCGCCGCAGGGCCTATGGTCGCAACGGGGTCGGCCGCCACGGGCTGCTGTGCTTCGCGAGCCAGTATTCCGTGGAGACTTGGCGCGACGGCAAAGGTGCGGGCTTCGAGATTGGAACGCAAAGCCAGGAGACTCCATTCCGCATCGAGAAGGAAACGTCGTTTCTGCACCAAGGGCACGGCACGAAGCTCTCCGTGGTGGTAGAGCGCCACTTACCCGACCCGGACAAGATTCGCGAAATCCTGTCGGCGCGGTTCCTGCATGATCCGCAATTCGTGGTGCGCGTCAACGGTCAGTCGGTGTCGCTGGCCGATCAGACTGGGTTGATCGAGAGAGCTGATTTGGCAATCGAGGGTTGCCCTCCCGCTGAGGCCTACGTTGTGGACTCAACCCGTGCGGCCAAGTCGACACTCTACCAAGGCATCGCCTTTTGGGTGAACAGCCGGCTGGTGGGGACCCCTGGCTGGGTCGTGGGGGCCGAAGCCGTGATTGACGGCCGCGCGCGCTTTGCCAAGCGGTACTCGATCGTGGTCAAGACCGGCGATGGCTGGATGGCCGAGGTCGAACCGGATTGGTCGCGCTTCAAGCCTGGTCCCAAGGCTGACGCCCTGTTTGAGGGGGCGCGCCAGTACGCACAGCACGTCTTTGCTTCTCTCTCGTCGACATTGGTGGAGGAGAGTTCGGAGGAGGTGCTAGTCCGCAACAGGGAGCAGTTCAAGGAACTCTCGCAGCTTGGCAGAGCAGAGGTTGCCACTTTTGCACGGGAGCTGGTGAAGTCGACTCCCACGGTTTCGCAGGATGTTCTATCCGCCGCAGTGCAGGCACTGATCAACTTGGAGAAGGCGAGAGGTGGGGCGGCCTTGCTTGAGAAGCTTAGAGACGGTTTCAAAAAGGCCCGGTGGGGCTGTTAACTTGCGCGGCGAGCTGTTAACCTCAGGCATCGGAACAACTGAGACCGAGGAGATGGCCAAGCCGATCATTGACGACGAACCGTGGACATTGATCGAGCCGTTATTGCCGCCACCCAAGCGAGCCTATCCGAACTTTTGTGTGTGAGGCATAAACTGATGGCCAAGGAGCCGCGTTATGCCACGCAAACGCAAGGAAGAAGTGCCGGTAGAACCGGGCAAGGGCTTGAACCTGGACCCGGAACTCATCAAGCAACTGGTGCCCGGAACGCTGGATCGGGCTTCGATCAACGAGCAATTCGCGGCCCTGAAGAAGGCGATATTCGAGCGCGCGCTGGGCGGCGAACTGACCCACCACCTGGGCTACGAGAAGGGTGATGCCAAGCCGGCGGGCCGCACGAACCATCGCAACGGCACCAGCCGTAAGCGCATCGCGACCGACGATGATCTGCTCGACATCGAGATTCCGCGCGACCGCGAAGGCACGTTCGATCCGGTGCTGATTGCCAAGGGCGAGCGACGCTTC
>FTHQ01000178.1_pt1 | contig 71100 bp, 53 predicted proteins | sample 1641001 | NCBI WGS metagenome assembly FTHQ01 (sample SAMEA3914872, study PRJEB12502) | metagenome | biome: forest; material: soil | place: Canada | collected 2011-07-03 | depth 0.3 m | reverse complement strand
GCAGGACCGCGCCGGCGAGCCGGCGGGCAAGACGGCCCGGCGCGGCCGGGCGCGACGCGCGCGGCAGATGACGGGCGGGCGCCGGACGGCGCCGATACGTGAGACGGATGGAAGCCATGATCGGAGAGTCGGTGGACGATGGGCCAGTGCTGCTTTCATGACCCATGTCACGCGAACATCAAGAAACAGCTCAGGTCGGCGAAAAAATTTTCCGGCGCGCTCACGAACGGGCCGGCACGACGGTCGCCCAGTAACGCGTCAGGTAGTGGACGTCGATCGGCAGCGTCGCCGCCAGCGTATCGAGCACGCGCTGCGGATCGTCGAGCGGATAGGTGCCCGACACGCGCAGCTCGGCCACGGCCGGATCGCAGCGCAGGCTGCCGCGGCGATGGCGGTCGAGCTCGGCGACGAGATCGGCCAGCCGCATGCGCGACGCGACGAGCATGCCGTTCGTCCATGCGGCTGCATACGGATCGAGCGGCGCCGGCGCGTCGATCGCATCGCGCGTGAAATCCGCGCCCTCCCCGGCCGCGATCACGCGCATGCCGGCCGACGCATCGACCGGCTGCACCTGGACGGCGCCGGCGAACACCTCGACGCGCGTCGCGCCGTCGCGCTGCCGCACCGCGAAGCGCGTGCCGAGCGGCCGCAGTTCACCTTGCGCGGTCACGACGACGAGCGGCCGCGCGGGCAGACGATCGTCGTGGCCGCTGGTCACCATGATCGTGCCGCGCAGCAGGCGCAGGCGGCGCGCCGCATCGTCGAAGCGCACGTCGAGCGCCGTGTCGGTATCGAGCACGACGACCGTGCGATCCGCGAGCGTCACCGTGCGCCGCTCGCCGACCGCCGTGCGCAGGTCGGCCGGCCAGATCGCCGCGCGCCGCGCGGGTTCGGCCATCCATGCGGCGCCGCCCGCGAACAGCAGCACGGCCAGCGCCTTCGCGGCCGCGCGGCGGCCTGCCCGCTTCGGCAACAGCGCCGCGTGCGCGGCTTGCGTGTCGAGCCCGGCCGCCAGCCGGCCGAACCGGCCCTGCATCGCTTCGATGTGACGCCACGCCGCGTCGTGCGCCGGATCTTCCGCGCGCCAGCGCGCGAGCGCGGCGACGAATGCGTCGTCGGTACGGCCGGATTGCCGGTCGACCCACCATTCGACCGCGCGACGTGCAACGTGCGGCGGCACCGCCGGCGCTCCCGGGGCGGCCATCGGTCAGGCCGCCATCGCGAAAAAGCACTGCGTGCAGGCCTTCACGAGATAGCGCTTCACCGTCGCGAGCGATACGCCGAGTTCGCGCGCGATCTCGGCCTGCGTGAGCCCGTCGAGCTGCGCGAGCAGGAACGCGCGCTTCGCCGCGAGCGGCAGGCCGTCGAGCAGCCGGTCGATCTCGAACAGCGTCTCGACGACGACGGCCCGCTCTTCCGGCGACGGCGCCACTGCTTCCGGGCGCTGCGCGAGCACGTCGAGATACGCGCGCTCGATCTGCTCGCGCCGCCAGTGGTTGCTCAGCACCCGCTGCGCGACGGTCGTCAGGAACGCGCGCGGCTCGTCGGCGCCGATCGGCTCGTCGCGCGCGAGCAAGCGTACGAACGTGTCGTGCGCGAGGTCGGCGGCGCGGTGCGCGCACCCGAGCTTGCGGCTCAGCCAGCCGCGCAACCACGCGTGGTGGTCGGCATAGAGGGCGTCGATTTCTCGATGGAGGGACAGCTTGTCAGCGGACATGGCCGGGTTCCGGGGTGCGCGAGCATCAACCACTTTGTAAATGAGAATGATTATTATATACAAAAGTGAGATAGCGACCCCGGTTTCGGCACGCGGGTGACGCTCACGCCGCGATGCCTGGCGCAACCGCGATACCGCCGCCGGATGCGAACCGCCCCGTTCGGTTATCACATTCGCTCCGGCCGGGCCAATTCGATTCGTTAAATAGTAATTTGACGGATCGATAACAATATCGGGATTGCGGTAAATCGCCCGACAATCACGCCGAATTATCACGGCACACGCAAAATGCAATGAAAAACCGATGGAATGACAACCCATTGATACGCGTCTATCAATAATGCAAATCCCTCAATGGTGAATTTCCAGGAACGTCCCTGTCTGCATCAGACCACAACGAAGAATTTCATTTTTGCCGTTTTAGTGCGGCTCTGTAGTCTCCTGCCATTCCGGATCACGAACCCACACCAATGCGCCAAGGAGATGACATGAAACGCACGACCCTCTCGCTGATTTCGCTCGCGTCGTTCGCGGCGATGCCCGTCGCGCATGCGCAGTCGAGCGTCACGCTGTATGGCGTGATCGACACGTCGATCACCTATGTGAACCATGAACAAGGCAAGGACAACGCGTGGATGCTCGGTAACAGCAGCGCGGGCAACCTCGCCGGCAGCCGCTGGGGCGTGAAAGGCACCGAGGATCTCGGCGGCGGGCTGAAGGCGCTGTTCCAGCTGGAGAACGGCTTCGATCCGAGCAACGGCCGGCAGGGTCAGGGCGGCCGCCTGTTCGGCCGGCAAGCGTTCGTCGGCCTGACGAGCGACCGCTACGGCACGCTCACGTTCGGCCGCCAGTACGACCCGCTCGTCGATCTCGTGCAGGGCATCACCGCCGACAACTATCTGGGCAGCGTGTTCGCGACGCCGGGCGACGTCGACAACTACGACAACAGCTTCCGCGTCGACAACGCGGTGAAGTACACGTCGGCCGTCTATTCGGGCCTGCAGTTCTCGGCGATGTATTCGTTCGGCGGCATCGCCGGCAGCACCGGCGCCGCGCAGTCGTACTCGGCCGCCGTGTCGTACAACAACGGGCCGTTCAGCGTCGCCGGCGGCTACTTTCACGCGACCAACAGCCCCGCGTCGGGCGGCCTGCGCACCGGCTGGACCAGCTCGTCGGACGGCACGTTCGACGGCCCGATCAACAACGGCTACGCGAGCGCGCACTCGATCGGCATCGGCCGCATCGCGGGCCAGTACGTCGCCGGCCCGTTCACGTTCGGCGTCGGCTACAGCAACGCGCAGTACCGCCGCGACGCCAGCTCGGTGTTCGGCTCGAACGAGCACTACAACACGGGGCAAGGCTTCGTGAACTACCAGGCGACGAATGCGCTGCTCGTCGGCGTCGGTTACAGCTACACGCGCTCGGGCGGCGACACGTCGGCGACCTATCACCAGGTCTCGGCCGGCGCCGACTACAGCCTGTCGAAGCGCACCGACGTCTACCTGACCGCCGCGTACCAGCACGCCAGCGGCCAGACCGGCGACGGCAAGGGCGGCTCGATGGCCGCGCAGGCGTCGATCGGTTCGTACGGCTATGCGGGCACGAGCTCGCAGACGATGGTCAACCTCGGCCTGCGTCACCGCTTCTGATCGCGCATCGCGATACCGGGAAATGGCTGGCCGCGCGCCGCGCGGCCGGTCGACTTCGGATTTCGCAGATGGCGGCTTCGGCCGCCGATTTTTTTGTCGCTTTCTTTCGCTTCGGTGAACGGCCGACAAGCGATTTTCCCTTTCGCTCGCTCGATCTCCGGTTTCATCGCGCGAGTGACGTAATACGTCAGGTTTGGGACGCCACCATTGCAACGCTATTTGCGCAAATGCCGGCCGTTTTTACCGATCACGCATCGCCGCGGGCCGTGATCCGGCGCGATAAAAATGCGCGGCGAACGCGCCGGCAAATGCAAAGGAAAGTTTGACGCGAGCCATTTGCCCGCCCGCTATGGCACACTTCGCGTCTGCGTAATTTCCTTGCACCGGGCGGCCGGATTCCGCCCCAACCTGCCATGCCGCGTCATACTACTCGCCCGCTCAGCCGCGACACGCTGACCCTCGCCTCGACGATCGCGCTGTCGTGCGCGCTCTGCGGCGTCGCGCGGGCCGATTGCCTGGACGACGCGGCCGCGTTCCAGCACGTGAGCGTCAGCCTGATGCGCGGCATCGCGCAAGTCGAATCGGGGATGAATCCGAACGCGGTGAACACGAATACCAACGGCACGGTCGACATCGGGCTGATGCAGATCAACAGCACGTGGCTGCCGACGCTCGCGCGCGAAGGCATCACGCGGGAAAGCCTGTTCGATGCGTGCACGAACGCGTACGTCGGCGCGTGGATCCTGTCGCAGAACATCCGCCAGCTCGGCCCCAACTGGAACGCGATCGGCGCGTACAACTCCGCGTCGCCCGACAAGCGCCTCGCGTATGCGCGCAAGGTCTATGATGCAATCCGGACCATGCCGGATTCGCCGGATACTCCCATGCCCATCCTGCCACCGTCCTTTACGCCGCCGCAACAGGCGCAGACATACAACCCGTTCGCGAGCCTGAGCGTGTCGGCGCCGCCCGTCACGCGTGCGCGCACCGTATCGCCGGCCCCGCCGCCCCCGCCGCAGGGCGGCCCCGCCGGTCCGGCCGGCACGTACAACTTCGGCTGGACGGTCACCGGCGCCGACCAGGCCAAGCCGACCCAGGTGTTCGACGACGGCGCGCGAATCTACGTGCAGTTCAGCGACATGAAGCACGTGCCGGCGATCTTCACCGAGACGTCGGCCGGGCGCGTGCTGATGTCGTGGGAGCTGCAGTTTCCGTATGCCGTCGTGACGCGTCCCGCGCAAACGTTAATCTTCCAGCTCGGGCCGTTCGAAGCGCGCGCGCAGCGCGGCGCGGCAGCCGCGGGCATGACCGCGCAGGCCGGAACGGCGGGTGCGGCGACAGCCGGCGCATCGGCCTCGGCATCGGCATCGAAGAAGTCGGCCGGTACGGCGGCGAATACGACGACGAACGCGGCAGCCAATACGGCCGCGAAACGCACGGCCTCGGCCGATGCGCTGTGGTACGTGAATACGCCGTCGACGTCGGGCACCGCGACGGCGTCGCCGTCGACCGCGAATGTTCCGGCCACGCTGCCGACGGCCGTCACGTCGAACACGCCGCCGCCCGCGCCGGCCCAAGCACCGGCCGCGGCCGCGCAGCCGTCGCGTGTCAGCGCGGATGCGCTGTGGTACATCTCGAAGTAACGCGCGGGCCCGGCTGCCTGTAGGCAGCCGGCGTCGGCGAGCGGCGGACTGCCGGACGATCGGGCCTATCGAACGGCCGTCGTGCCGGACGGTGCCGATACGGTCGATACCAGCGACTGATACATGTCTGCGACGCGGTCCAGGAACGACTTGTCGGGTGCGGTCGCGATTTTCTGCATCGCCCTCGTGTTCAGGTAGTTCTTGATCGACACGAGGTGGCTCCACACCGCCTCGACATCGCTCTCGGCCATGCTGTCGTGCACGTGCTTCACGAACAGCGGATACATCGCCTCCACCTGGGGCAGGCGCTCGCCCGGATTGTTCCAGAGCCAGAACAGCGCCTGCGCCTGCGGATCGGTGTTGAATATCGATGGTGGCAACTCGCCGCCGAGCTGCTTCATTGCCTGCTTGCCATCGAACCCATATCCCGGGCGCGTACCGTGCTGCTTCTGGAAATCGATCTCGCGCACCAGCTTCTCGTAACGTCCGTACGCTAGCGGATTGGCCGCGCCGCCGAGCCAGCCCGGCTTGCGCTGCGCCGCGGCCGCGCGATTCTCGGCCTGGTCGTACCACATGCGCAGCCACTGGATATACACGACCATGTGGCCCTTGAGTTCGCCCTGGATGTCCTTCGGCAGATCGGTCACGACGATCGGGCGCGGCGGCGCCGGATCGGGCACGCGGCAACCGTCCGTCATGTCAGGCACGGGCTTCGGATTGAGGAAATCGAGCGGCCCGATCGACGGCTTGAGCGTCGCCGACGGATAGCCGACACCTGTGCCCAGCGGCGTGAGCGGCGGAATCTCGCGTGTCGTCGCCACGAGCTTCTTGACTGCCAGCCGGTAGTCGAGCTGGAAATTCTGGATCTCGGGCGGCGCGACGATCTGCTGATACAGCGCACCGTCCTCGTTGGCCAGCGCGGTCAGGCTGGGCATCGGAATGCCGGCGCCGTACGCGCGGTGGTACATCATCTCGAGCGGCACGCGCGCCAGCTTGTCGGAAATGCCGTCCTCGCCTTCGATCGCGCCGCCGCCCACGTCCACCTGCGCACCGGGAAACAGGCGCTCCTGCCGCCGACCGCGCATGTCGGACGGGTCGACGCCGAGCATCGTCAGCGGCTTGTACACGCGCAGTTCGTGGGCGGCCGCGTAGTGCACGCATTTCTCGATGTCCGGCGACAGGATCAGGTCCGACGACACCGCGTTGCTCAGCGGGATGTAGCCCGTCAGCAGGTTGTCGTCGAAGCGGTTCGTCACGCAATCGAACAGCCCCATGAACTTGATCTTGACCGAAACGCCATCGTATTTCCCCCCCCTTGGCCACCTCGTCGAGCAATTGCCTGGCAAAGGCGAGCGCAAGGCCGCCGCCCATGTCGTAGCCGAAGATCGCGACATGGATCTTGTTCACCGTGCCGGCCTGCTTCGCGCCGGCCACCGCCGCCTTGAAATCCTCTACCGCCGCCTTCAGGCGCGTATCCACGCCCGTATTGAATAGCGCGGCGCCCAGCTTCGTATCGCGCGTGAGCTGGAACGACTCGGCCGCCGCGCCCAGCGATTCCTTGCCGACCTCCTTCAGCACGGTTTTCGGAATCCGGTACGGATACTTGACGACGTCGCGCCAGAAGCCCTTCCATTCGTGCCGCAGATAGCGCAGCGCACGATTCTTTTCCGACCCGGGCCGCTCGATCGCGCGCTCGATCCGCTTGCGCGCGTCGCCCAAGCCGTCTTTCGTCTTGCCGACCAGCGTGTCGAACGTGTCGCTCACGCGCTTTCCGAACGTAGGATCACTGATCTTTCCACTCTGCTTCCACGCGTCCTCGGCGGCCTTCTGCGCCTTTTCCTTGACCTTGTCGACCGTCTGCTCCTTGAGCTTGTCGCCGGCTTTCTCGCTGACCGTATCCGTCGCCTTGTCCTTCAGGACCTCGCGCAGCACACCGGCCTCGGGGTCGAAATCCGCGCCGAGTCCCGGATAGTAGAAGCGCCGCATGTTCTTGTTCTTCTTGTCGTACGCGGCGTTGAACAGCTTCAGGATATTGGTTCGCGGACCGTCCTTCTCGCCGAAGCCGAATCCGTCGAAATAGAAGCTGACCCACAGCATGTGTTCGCATGCGGGACACATTTGCTCGGCCTCCGCCTTGACGCGGTCCGTCTCTGCGGAGACGGCGTCCTTCTTCAGATTGATTTCGGCCATGGCACTTACTTCTCCTGCGTCGGCTTGAGTTCAGGCGCGTTCATGTCGTCGACCCACTGCAGCTCGGCCGTGCCGTTCTTGCGGAAATACACACGCAGATAGCGCGACGTCGGCGATTCCGGCTGTGGAATGGTCACGTCGATCGTCTTGCGCTCGGGCGGGATGCCGCGCTGAATGTCGTCCAGCGGCTGCGCAAATTCCCAGAACAGCTTCACCTTCTGTCCCGGCGTTACCTTGCAACCGCAGGCAAAGCCGCCGCCGCCGCCGAATGCCTCGCCGTCCTCGCGCGCCGACGGATTGCCGAAGCATCCCGACTTGTGCTCGTTGTCGAGCCAGAATTCGTGAAGCTTGCGCCCGTACTCGTTGTATCCGGTGACGCACACGTTATGCGGCTCTGCCGATACGTCGACACCGTGCTTGCTGCATGCGGCAAGCACGCCAAGCCCGACCAGCGCCACAGCGTGCATCCCTGCTCTGAATTTCATCGATACCCTCACAAACTTGCGTCGTTGTTGCCTGCATCCGGCGATGGCGGACCGAAGCGGTTGCACGCGTCGTCCCCGCGATAGAACCCGTTCATCGCAATGGTGATGAACGCGCCTCCGACCGGGATCGCATGAAGAAGCGTCCACCATCCGGACTTGCCGATGTCGTGCCAGCGCCGCACCGACACCGCGACGAGCATCCAGATCATCACGATCGCGAATGCCCAGCCGACGACATCGACGAACGTCGCGATACGTTGCGCTGCAGGCAGGTCGGCGAGCGCGTCGAACACGGAGCCCGCAATCAGCCACGGCACGGTCACGCCCCACCACTCGATGCGCCCGGCCCGGCCGCGGAATGAAAACAGGGCGGCCGCGTTCATTGCCGCGCCTCCTGTTTCGTCTCGGCATTCGCGGCATCGATCTCGATCAGGCGATCGAGCAATGCGTCGCACAACGCGTCGTGATCATGCCGATACGCAGCAATGCACTCGGCAACGACGCGCTCGTCGTCGAGCTCCACGTGGCCGACCATCGCCAGTGTCGCACCGATCCGGTAGGCAAGGCGGTCGTCACCCAATCCCTGCGCATCCAGCACGCGGATCAGACGACGCATGCGCGCGTAAGTATCGAACGGATCCGCGTCGACGGGGATCCGGCCGTTGCGTCGCAATTCGGCGAGCACGGCGTCCGGCCGGCTGCCGCGCCGCAAAGCGTCGAGCTCGCGTGCATCCACGCATGCGTAGAAGATTCGTTCGTGCCGGCGCGGATGTCGTACCGTACCGACGGTGCCATCGCGACGCACCCAGGTCCACGACACGCACGGCGACAACAGCGCCTGATAACGCGACTCGGACAGCGCGCCCGCCAGTGTCTGAAACACCGCCGCGTCGTAGAACCGCAGCAGTCCGTCGCGATCGTCGGGCAGCGTCACGCGCGTCCTGACGCCGAGTTTCGGCACGAGTTCATCGAGCGGATAGACGCTGACCAGCGACAGAAACGCGAACGGCCGCCGCGCGAGCTGCCGTTCGAGCAACGCCGGCACGTGCGGTGCACGATAGTCGCACACCAGCGCACAGACCTCCGGATTGCTCGCCTCGGGCTGGCCAGCGAGCACGTTGTGAACCTGTCCTGCCGCAATCAACTCGCGCCAGGGCGCCGCGTTGATCGGCAACTGCGACGCATCGGCCAACAGGTAGCGATGGGCATCCGGAAACGCTGCATGCTCGGCGGCCGCCGTCGTTTCCCATGTCTGGAGCAGCGCAGTCATCGTCGTCACCCGCGCGTGGCGATCGCTTCGTGGCGATGCGCGAGATCCCGCATGCATTCGACACATGCGGGCTTGTTCATCGACGGCAACTGGACGTTCGCGGATCGCGGGCCAGTCAGCGTGTGCTGGGCCGCATGGAACGTCGCTTTGCCCGGCGCGCCGATCACGATGTCGTTGCCTTCCATCTTCAGGAACGCGTTGGCCGCCGTCAGCAGCAGCCGCTTCGGCGACTGCAGCGCGACACTTGCCTTCGCGCTCGATACAGTCACCGCACGCTGCGCACTGGCGTCGAGCGTGCCGCCGTTCTGCGCCTGCACGGTGACGGCGCCCGTCGCAGCATGAAGCGCGATCCCGGCCGCCGGCACGGGACGGCTGCCGCCCGGGGTGCCGTGCGTGTACAGCGCAATGCCTTCCTTCGCGACGATGCTCGACTTGCCCTGGACCGTGACCTGCACGTCGCGTCCGGCGCTCAGTACGGTTTGCGTGCCCGACGTCCACACGTGGCTTTGCGCCGTCAGCGCAGCGACGCCGGCCGCGCCGTGCGCGACGAGATGCGGATGCTGCCACGCAACCGCACCGCCGCCGGCACCGCTCGCGCCACTGCCTTCGCGCGTTGCGCCGAGCGACACCTGGCTTTGCTGCAGGCCCTCGATCGCCACGAGCGGCGATGTCGTGTCGCCGACAGACGCGACACCATCGGGCTGCGCCGTGCTCGCGCCCGGCTCCGCACCCTGCTTGCGCGCGAATTTCGCAAGCCCCTGCAGCATCTCGCGTTGCTGCGCGAGCACCTGGCTCGCGGCACTCGCGTCCATCTGGTTCACGCCGGGCGCCGTGCTGATCAACAAGCCGGCGCCGGCGCGCAGCGCGGCGGCTGCCTGCGTCGACAGTTCGGCGCCGTAGCCGCGATCGGCCAGACGCCGGTTGTCCTGCACCTGCTTGATGTGCCCGAGCGTCAGGCCGCTGCCGTGATCGGTCGTATAAAGGCGCGCACTCGACTGCCCAGCCGTATCGTCAAGCATGAATTGTCGCGAGCCCCCCCCGCGCCGGTCTGACTCGCATTCAGATCCTGCGTCTTGAACCCGGTCAGCACGGCTGCGTGGTCGTTGCCGGCAAACCAGGCCGCCGCATTGGCCGTGCTGCCGCTCGGGCCGCCCGCCAGCGCATTGTGCTGCGCGTCCGCGTTGCCTTGCCCGTTGTACAGCGCGGCGACCGCGATCGGCCGGTCGGGCTGGCCTTCCAGCCATTCGGTCCAGACTTCCTGACCGACGCGCGGCACGCTCACCCCGCCCCAGTTGTCGCCGCCGATCGATGTCACCATGCGCGTCCAGGTGCCCGCGCCACGATCGGCCGGCGCGTTCGCCGCGCGCGGATGTTCGTCGCGACTCGCGGAATTCTGCCCGCGCTGCGCATGATGCTGGATCCGGATCCGGTGATCGCGTTCGGTATGAACCGGATCGCCCGCGCCGACCACGATGCTCGTCTGGGCGCCCGGCATCACCGCGACCGGATGCACGCGTGCGCCATGCCCGCTCGGCGCCAACGGCCGGTAAGCCTGGTCGAACGGCAGCGCGGCGAAGCGGTTCCGGTACACCTCGTCGCCGTCTACCAGCGCGCCGCCGGCGTGCGTCGTGGCGTCGAATGCCGCGTGCAGCGCCTGCGCGTCGCCCGGCTCGCCGGGCGCGATATCGAGTCCCGGCGGAATCGCGCCGAGCCGTTGCGCGATCGCGCCGTGCACGTCGGCGCTCACGTTCGCACGCGCGTCGTGCTCGACGCGCAGGCACACGAACGCGCGCGATGGATCGAGTGACGGATGCCGCGACATCGCGAAACGCAGCCCGGGCCGCAAATCGCGACGCGTGCCGCTGCCTTCGGTTTGCAGCGCCGCCACGCGCTGCGCGTCGAGTTGCTGCTGCGCGCGCTGGTCGCCGATCGCGGCGGTCTGGAACGCGTACGGGCCTGCGACATCGCGATCCTCGCCCGGCGCGACCGCACCGCTCGCACGCACGCTGGACGGACGGGTCGACAGGCTTCGGTGATCCCAGCTTGCGCGTGCGATGCTGCCGATGCGCCAGCGGCGCGCATTCATGAATTGCCGAATGCCGCCGCGCGGGTCGCCGTCGCTCGTCTGATGGAAGCCGATGACTTCGGGTTCAGCCGGGGCGAAACGCTGGTTCGTATCGGCCAGCACGAGCGTGTGTTTGCCCAGGTCAGTCGAGTGCGCGTCGCCCTGGTGTTCGAACCAGTAGAAGATGCCCTCTTCCGCCCACAGTCGTTCGAGAAACGCGAAATCCGATTCGCCGGCCTGTGCGGTCAGGCTGCGGTTCGCATATTTCGCCGGGTCGGCAAGCGCCCAGCGCCATGCCGGCGCGATCGCGCCACGCGCATAGTGCGCAAAGATCTGCTCGCTGATCTCGACCACGCTCGCGTTCACGAAGTTGTAGCTGTCGACGCGCTGATGCAGCAGCGCGAGCCACGGTTCGACGACGAGCCGCACACGCGCGAGCCCGCCGTTGTAGCCGACGCGTTCCGCGGCCGTCACATGGCCGTGGAACGGGCGTCGTGCGCCCTGCCCGTCCGCGACCTGCCATTCGATGAGGATCGACGCGCCGATCAGTTTGTCGAGCGGCAGGTCGGGCCGCTCGGTCAGCGCGGTGAGCTGAAACCGGAAGCCGCCGCGATCGAGCGACTCCCATCCTTGCAGGCTCTCGGCGACAAGCTTGTCCGCGCCGAGCGGCGTGGTCAGCCACAGAAACCGGTCGTGCTGCGACCAGCCGCGGAAGAATGCCTGGATGAGATCGGATTGGGTCGACATGATGTTTGGCTCGGGGTTCGCTGGGCGATTTCTCAAATCAGTTCTGCCATGTATTTTTCGATGCCCGTATATTTCGCCGCCGGCATGATGTCCATATCCCGATCGGCTCCGCACACGGGGAAACGTCAATCCGCATCACGCCGCTCCCGCGCCGTTGCTTTGCCCGACCTCGGCATATTGCCGACTCGGGATCGCAAGATTGCTTGTGCAAATGTCCATTCCATCGATGCGCGCCCCGTGCCGCCTTCATCGCCTGAATTCGAGTTCGACCGGCATGCGATTCGAGTCGGAGCGAATCGACAGTGCCCGACGACGATGCGTGTGGCCTGCGTCACGTCAGGGTCACTTTCCCGTCAGTTTCACGTTTTCCAGCCGGTCCATCGGCGTAAAGAACCGCCCGTCCATTTCCTTCGGACGAAGAATGTCGAGGTTCACCGTGCCGACGAAAATATAGTTGCCGGCATCGACGCGCCGCATCGCCGAATGATCGGCAAAGGTCAGCGCAGAGTACGGCACCACGAATTCCACCCGCTCGGGCTGGCCCGGCTTGACGACGATTTCGCGGCGGTAACGGCGGGACGTGTCGCTCAGATATTTGCTGACGAGCCTGACGTCGAATTCCACATTGTCGCTGCCGCCACCGATCTGCACATATTGCAAATCGGGACGCGCCAAATCCGCCGACCAATGATCCGGACCATCGACCGTCACGTCCTGCTTGCCGTCGTTCGAGAACGTTACCTCGATCACAAGATGCTCTTGCGCGGGCCGCACCGAGAATGTCGGATGCAGATTGATTTCCGGGGTGCCGCGCGCCAGCAAATCATGGGCAAGATCGTAAAGTACCGACAGCTTGTCGTTGAATTGATCGTCGAACTGGTAGTTGTACGTGCCCTCGTAATGGTGGCCGCCCTTGTCAAACGAATAGACGAGCACGGCCCCCTTGTTGATTGCATGGATCTGCGGAATCGCCCTGCTGCTCAACGTCGCCTTCACCAGGTCGACATGCTGGCGATAGGTTCCTGTGAGACTCGCCGTATATTTTCCGATTCCAAAGTAACTCGATGGCGGCATCGGGTCGATATCCCGGCCCCGCGAAAAATACGACACCGTGTGGCCATCGGCCGTGAAGACCATCGACGGCGACGGATTCATCTGCCCCTGTCCACTACGAATCTCGAAATAATCCGGGCGATCTTGCGCAAGCGCCATGTCCAACACTCCGAAAGAAATCATCGACATCACAACAACGAGAAAAAAGCGCTTCATTTCAGCACTTCCCAGTCAATTCCGGTCTTTTCGTTGAACCAGTCACGGAAGCCGTACATGTAGTACTTCGGAATTTCCGGCTTTTGCGTGTACATTCCGCGGCCCATCAAGTTCGTTTCGGTGGTGCGCTGCCAGTTGTCGTCGAGCTGTGCCATCGTCACGTCGACCAGATGTCGCGAGTTGATGTACTTCCCGAACACGGCGCCGCCGTCAACAAAGTACTCATCCGGCCACCCGAACAAGTGCCCGCTCTCATGCGCGATCGCATTCTGGGTCGATACCGGGACAAACCGTTGCTGCTGCGGGTTCCACTCGACTTGCACTTCCCCCCAATTCTCCGAGTTCGCTCGCGTCACCTTGGGAAAGAGATTGATCTCGGCATGGCATCTCCCGGTTTGAACGAGTTCGACTTCAAGTTTCACCTTGACCTTGCATGTACATGCCTTGCCGAGCGGACACGCCTTCGGCTGCATCGAGTAATTCCCCCGGTTCAGTCCTTCCTCGATGCGCTTCTTGAAGCCCGACACGGCAGCAAGACCACCGGGTCGGTCCACTACCCTGATGATCAAGCCTTGCCGTATGCCATCGCTGTTGTACGGCACCGAAAACGGCTTGCCCGTCGCCGGATCCATATGGACGCGCCCCTGGTTGATCCAGTGTTGATCCTTCAGATGAACCTTGATACGGACGGTTGCCGTCAACGTCGCCGTCGCAGGTGCATAGCCGATATCGTACGTCCCGGTCGATGCCGCATATTGAAGCCAGTTGAGTTGCCCATTCTTCAACTTCGGATTGCCGCCCTCATCCGTCTCATAATAGTCGGCGGCCCCCATACTGACGGTATGCTCTTCCTTCTTGATCGCGGGGACGTGAAGGTTGCACGGTCCACTGTGCGCAGCCGCACCTTTTTTCGGCATGCCCTCCAGCTCACTGGACACGGGTGGTGGCGTCGAATAACCGAGAGAGGGACCGGATCCCCTCTCCGCCGCCGTGGGTGCAGCCGCGGAAGGCGCGGGCAGCGGTTGACCGGGCGCACGGGAAAATGCCTGCGCCGCGCCCATGGCACCGCTCGCTGTCGGTAGCGTCGCACCGACGATCGAACTCGCCGCACCCACCAAACTTCCGCCCCCTGCCACCGCCCCTCTCCCCGCCGGACTCGCCGCCAGCGCCTGCACGAGAAAGTCGCACGGATCGCCTTGCGGCAACACCGGCAGCGCCGGCAGCTTCACGCTCGTCGCCCGCGGCCCCGGGAACGGATGCCCGCCCGCCTTCACCGCGAATTGCCCCGGCGTCTCGACGACGATATCGCCACCCTTCAACGTGATCCGGTTCGGCCCCTGCTGCAGCACGATCGCGTCCTGCGCGAGCACGTCGACGCGCTCGTCGGTCGACGTCACGCGCACGGTCTGGTCCGCGAGAATCTCCATCGTCGACGCATGCGCCTCGACGCTCACCGGCCCTTCGCCCGCGATTGCCTTGAGCCCGCCCGCCACGCTGTACAAGCTCATCGCATCGCCCGTCGCCGCGGCCACGGTGGCACCGGCGCCCACATGCGCATCGCCTTGCGACGTCAGATGAACGTGCTGCGCCGCATACGACACCGCACTCTCCGGCGTCGTCACCACGATGTTCTCCGGCGACTCCATCAGCACCACGGGCGTCGCGAATCGCTCGACGGGATCGCCGCCGTCGCGCTGCGTCCCGGTCGGCTTGGTCGCGCTCTGACCACCCACGCTGCCCGCGTACTTGCCGTCCTGCGCAGGATCAATCGCCTTGAGGAAATCAGTCTGCGCCTTGTTCGCGCTCAGGCCGGCCGCCTGCGCACCGGTCGCCGCCGTGTCGAGTTCCTGCGCCGTTTTCGCCGCGCCCTTCAATTGCTCCACGCGTTCGGCGACATCCATCTGCGTCGACACGCCGAGCCGGCGCGCGGTACTCGACATCAGCACGCCCGCGCCGGCCCGCACGACACCCCATCCCTGCGTCGCCAGTTCGAAGCCTTCACCGCGATAGGCGCCGCGCATCGTCCCCTGCTGGTCGATCAGATAGCCCTGCGCGAGGCGCGTGTCGGCGGTCGAATTGCTCAGCTCGTGACGCAGTTGTCCGGCCGCATCGTCCATCACCCAGCGACTGCCGGGTTGCCCATCGAGGGTTTGCGTCTGCAGGCCCGTCAGTGTTCCTGAATGATTCGCGTCGCTGCCTTCGCCCGCGGAGAACGGCGGACGCACACGCCCGCCGTACACCTGGCCGAGCACGACCGGCGCATCGATGTTGCCCGACTCGAAGCCGACCACCACTTCCGCCCCCACGCGCGGTACAAACGCATGACCGAAATTCGGCCCGGCCGCCTGTTCGGCGACGCGAACCAGAATGCCCGAACGGTGATCGCCCGGCGCGTGGCCGGTCGGATTGGACCGGCTTGCCGTATCCGTCAACCCGCCCGGCAGCGGCGCGACACCGCGCATCCACGGAAACTGGATGCGGACCTGGTGATCGCGCGTGCTGCTGACGCGCCCACCCGGCTCGCCGACGACGATCGCAGTCTGCACCCCGTACACCGTCGGCCGGTCGCGGAACGGCGGCACGATCGGCGTGCCCTCCGGCACCGCGACGAAGCGGTTGCGATACAGCCCCTTGTCGAGCTCGCCGCGTCCGAACAGCTGGCCGATCTGCGCGCCGAGGTTGTTGACGGCCTCGTGCTCGATCGACAGCGGTACGAATCGCACGGTGCCGCCCAGATAGTCGTTCAGCGTATGGACCTTGCCGGTTTCGAGCGTGCGCGACGACCCGCCGCCACGGTAGACCCGTTTCGCGAGCTGCAGCGCGTCGAGACGCTGTTCGGCGTAACGCTGCGCATCGCCGCTCGTGTCGAAGCGGCCTGCGCGCTGGCCGTCGTAGATCTCCCGCACCGGCAGCAACGGCGCGTCGGCATCGGCGGGCTGTTGCGCATGGCCGGCAAGCGCATGAAGTTCGCTGGCTTTCCAGCTCGTCGCCACCACGCGATCCGGCACCAGCTGACGCCGATCGGAGAATTGCGTCATCACGCCGTCCGGATCGCCGACGTCCTGCGCATTGAATGCGATGGCGCTGCCGTCGGGCAGCCGCGCATGGCGGTCGAACACAACGACGGTATGGTCGCCCGACGGCGCCTTCCCCGCGTCTTGCCCGTGCTCGATGCGAAACGACAACCCGGCCTCGGACAACTGCCGCGACACGAAATCGAGATCGGTTTCGCGATACTGGCCGCGCAAGCGAAACGATCGCAGCGGCTCGACGAGTTCATAGCGCCAGTGCGCTTCCGGATAGTCGCCGAACACACGCTCGCAGATCCCCTCGGCGTCGAGGTCGACGAAATAGAGGCAATTGCGGCGCAGCTTCAGCAGCGCGAGCCACGATTCCATCGTGAGCCGATAGCGCGTGAACTCGCCGTCGCTCTCCGCATAAGCGGCATGCGTGACGTAGCCGTTCCAGCATCGTTCGCCCGCCGCCGTCGCGAGACGCAGCCGCACGGCGCTGCCGATCAGCGGCGCGAGATCGAGAAACGGCTCGCTCGACAGCACGTCGATCTCGAACCGGAACGATTCGCTGATCCCTTCACGACCGTGAAAGCGCTCTACGACGAATGCGTCCGGCATCGCGGTATCGATCTGGATATGACGGGTCGCTTGCCCGTACCCCGTTAATGCGGCAACTAGATCCATGTCGTTTCTCGGCAATCGCGCGCGAATGCGTGTCGCGCCGGCTGGTTCGTATCCAATCGGTTCATCGGAACAGCTTGCTCATGTCGACGTTGCGCTGCATCTGCTGACGCATCGCCTCCATGTCTTCCTGCACGCTCGGCACATGGGGCGCGTCCCAGCGCACGCCGTTCACGTAGACGGTGCGCCAGCGCAGGTAGCCCCAGACGAACGAAAACTCGCGCCCCGAATCCTGCAGCGCGAGACCACCGGTGACTTTCGGGTCGGTCAGCACGGCGCTGTCGGTCGGCGCGGTGGCATCCCGGGCCGCGCGGGCTTTCTGTGCAGCCTGCTGCGCGGCGTCGTAACGTTTCAGGATGCCGGCCTGCTGCGCGGTCAGCGGCGAACGCGGTTCGGGCTCCGGCGCGACGTTGGCGGCCGGCCCGAGCCCGAGCGCACCCGCCCCCATCATCTGCATGATCTGCGACGGTCCCGGCACGCCAAGTTGCTGGCGCTTCTTCCACTCGGCGTGCTTGCGCTCGAACTCGGCCTGGCGCGTTTTCAGCGCTTTGATCTGGTTGTGGTTCCACACGTCGTCGTCGTCGCCCAGCGGCTTGAACCATGCGCGCGAGTCATGCATGAAGTTGTCGTACAGCGCGCTGATCGGCGCTTCCGGCGGCCCCATGTTCCAGTCGCCGCGCACCTCGAGCCACTGCTTCCATTTCTCTTCGAGCTGCAGCTGGAAGAAATCCTCGGCGCGCTTGGCGCTCGCGCGCACGAGCGGGCCCACGAACGGAATCGCGGACTGCAGGCCCGCGGCGATCGGCAGGACGGCCGGCGAAATGACGGCCGCCGCCTTCGGGTTCTGGGTGATCTTCCGGCTGACCGTGTTGCCCGCGTACCGGCTCACGGTCGGTCCGCCTTCTTTCTCGCATTCGAGCAGGTCGCGCCATTCAAGCCGCAGTTCCTCGTTCGCGCTGTCGAGATCGACGGCATCCTGCGGATAGGCAGCCTTGGCGGCGAGAAACGACGGTTGCGAACGCAAATTGTCGAGCCGCATCTTGCGCCAGCGCAGGTAAAGCCCGTAGTGCGCGCGCATCAGGCCCGGCGTGCCGTGCTCCTTCGCGTAGTAATAGTCGGCGCTCGTGCTCACATAGGCGGAAAAGGCGCGCTTGAGCGCGGGAGAAATCGCGAATGCCGCCGCGGCTTCGGCAGCGACACCGGGCCCCTTGATATCGAGTGGAACACCGGCCTTGCGCGCTTCGCGATACATGTCGAGCAGCGGCACCTGCGACAGCTTGTCCGCGTCGCCGGTGCCGCGCCCCTGCTCGCCTGGCCCGTAACCGCCGCCGACATCCGAATGCACGCCCGGATAGACGATTTCCTCATGCCCGTCCCGCGACGCATCGATCAGGTCGAGCGGGAACGATCCGCGCGGCTCGTGGGCGGCGACCATATGGACGCAGCGGCGCACGTAGCGCGGCACGCCCATCAGTTCCTTGCGCCCCCAGCCGCCGTGCCCGTCGAACAGCGTCGCGGCCGTGCTTTGCGCGATGCCGACCGACGCGACCGTATCGAAGATGCCGAGAAAGTCGTAAGACACGGGCACGCCGCACAGGCTGAAATCGGGGTCCAGCGCATCGGCCAGCCAGTTCGAGAACGTGCGGGCCTCGGCCGCCCCGCGCGAAAAACCGAACACGTACAGCCGAATGCGCTGCAGTTTCGGCTTGCCCTTCACCAGCAGATCGCCGACGCGCACCTTCAGCTGCGCGCACCGGGCCCGCAATGCGACGCGGCGTTTCTCGTCCCATGCGCGCATCGTCGCGGTCCAGTTCGCCGTATCGACTTCGCCCTTGAGCTGCGCCCAGATCGTGTCGCGATCCCAGGTCAGTTCGATCCCGTTCTGCTCGGCGGCCATCAGCTTGAGCGCACCGACGCTCGAACTGCCGCGCGCGTTGATGTCGCCGAGACTGCCCGGCTTGGGCGGAGTGCCGCCGAGATCGATGCCCTTGAAATTCAGGTCGACGCTGACGGCCTTCGCGAGTTCCTTGTCGCTCTTGCCGAGCGCCGCGGACAGCGAATTGCCGAACGCGTGCGCATGCACGACGTTGTGGATCTGCAGCAGCGCCCAGTTGATGCGCCCCTCGCCGGCCCATCCCGTCGCCGCGCCGGCCGCGGCCTGCAGTCCGACGCCCTGGTCGCCGATCTCGTCGACGAACGGCGTGCCGACGCCGGCCACGTAAATGGCACTGTGATACTTGTCGCGCGGAAACACGTCGAACAGCCGCGCGACGTTGCTGTGCTTGCCGCCCGTGCGATCGCGATCGGCGTTGTTGCGCGTGCCGTCGAAGAAGATGCCGACATGCAGCGTCTTGCAGCAACTCATCCCGTCGTCGTCGTGCAGCCGACGCATGATCGCGTCCTGCTCCTCCCGGGTGACGACGCCGACGTCAGGCCGGTCGGCGCTCGCGAAGCGGAAACTCATTGCATGATCCTCTTGTCGGGATTCGGGCACTGCGGGTCGCTGTTGCGCAACGTGAAGTTCCCCGGGCACGCTTCATCGGGCGCCTGGAGATTTTCGGGGAAGCCCCGGTAGCCGGGCATCCACTGAGACGCATAGACCTTGATTCGATCGTGCGGAAAGAACAGGACCCACAGGAAGCCGTCCGAGAATGTGTCGTAGCGCTCAACCGGTACGACCCGGCTCGCAAGCGCCTTCGGATCCTTCCTGTACAGGTTGTCGTCCCGCCACTGCAGGTTGACGGTCAGTCCCGGATGCCATTGTTTCGGCAACGCGACGCAGCAGATGATCGCGCCGCCGCCGCTGCCGATGCGCGCCGGCACCGTCCCGCCCCAGGTGCCGTCGACGTAGAACGCGCCGATCGGAACGTCGGTGTAATTGAGGGCATTCAGCTTCAGCCCCATCGTGCCGGATGCGGCCGCCGCACCTGCGCCGCTCGACGCCCCGGCCGCAGTCGACGCGGCAGGCGACATGTCGGTCGCACGCGAGCATCCGGCCGTCCCGAGCAGGATGGCCATGAACATCAGCAGCCGAGCGGCAAACGTCGTGGAACCGGCATTCAAACTCATCTTTTCATCCTCTTGTCCGACGCCGTGCGGCGTGGATCGCTATCAACCACGTGCGCTGTCGCATGCACGCAAACCCGTGTCGTTCTATGCGGACGACGTCGCCGGCGCGAGCTCCGTCACCAGATACCCGGCCGCCACGAGCGCATCGAGCGCGGCTCGCGACGCCGCCGCAGGGGGGCCGTCGTGCCGCGCCCACGCCGCACTCACACACGCATGGGCTTGCGACGGCGTGGCCACCAGACGGCCGAAACTCTCCGGACGCTGGCGAACATGAAAAATCAGCGTGTCGATCTTCGCAGCCTGTCGAAGCCATTCGATCTGTTCGTCGTCGAGCACGTAGGGCTCGCCGCTGCGCCCGGCGTCCGCTTCATCGCCGGCCGCCTCGCCCACGGTGTCGAAATCGAGCGGGACGAGCGCGCCGGTGCGATCGAACACATGCCACGCGTCGATGCCATTCGTGAAGCGGCGGCGCTGTGCGGGCGTCAGCGCCGCGAGCCACGCGGGCAGGCAACGCGTATCGGCGAGACGCACCAGAAATGCTTCGCCGTCGGATGCCGCACTCGCCTCCATCTGTCCGCGCAGATGCGCGGCGAGCGCGGCCGTATCGCGCGCGCCATGCAGCAGGCTCACCATCGGTCGTCCGGACGTCTCGCGCAGCACGGTCTCCAGCATCGCCCGGCGCGCCGCCGCGTCCGCCGGCAGCGGTACGAGGCACGGCGAAATCGCCAGCAAGTCGTCGCCGTCGTACACCCCTTCGTACAACACGACGGCATCGTTGCGCTCGACCGCGGGCATTCGGTCACGCAACGCCGGCGCGAAACTCATGTCGAGCAGCAGGTGCCAACGGCCGTCGGCCGGCACGCGCTCGAAGAGCGCATTCAGCCGGTCCGGCGTGTCGTCGGGATAGCGGTCGATCCAGTCGGTCGTTTCGATCGTCATGCTCAGATCGCCTTGCCCGCGAGTGCGCTGCCCGACTGCATCGCGTGCAGCAGGCATTCGACACAGACCTTTTCGGGAAACTGCGGCAACGGCGTATTCAGTTGAGCGGGCCCCACGAATGCATGCTGCGCGGCATACACGACGAATTTGCCCGGGCAACCGAACGTGACGTCGCCACCTTCGATCGTCACGTGCGCCCCTCCGCTCACCGCGAGATGCACGGTCTTCTTCGCGGCGATCTCGACGTCCGCGCTCGCGGACGCGAGCGTCAGATCGTCGCGCGCGTGCAGGCCCAGCACATCGCGCTGCGCCTGCAGCGTCAGTCCGTCCTTGCCGGCGATCATGCCGATGCCGACACGCTCCGCATGGCTCGCGCCGGCCAGCCAGCCGATGCCTTGCCCGCTGTGAATGCGCAGCTGCTGCGCAGCGGCGAGATTGAAGTCGCCACCGCTGCCGAGCGACAGCGTTTCGCCGGCCGCCCATTGCAGGGCCTGGCCGGCAACCAGCCCGTGCCCGCCCCGTGCCTCGATGCCGAGCACGGCGTCGCCCGTGTGCGGCAGTGCGTTGCCGGTCGACCGCTGGGCGGCGTCGGCCGACGCCTGCGTGTAGCCGTTCGCGCCGACCGTCGTCGCGAAGCTCTGCGCAAGCGCATCCAGCGGCGCGGCGCTGCCGTTCAACGACGACTGGCCCGCCTGCTCCACGCCGCGCCGTGCGGCGAACGGCAGCGTCCCATGCGTATCGGCCGTCTGGTCGAATCGCCGAACCAATGCGGTGTGCCGCGCGAGCAGCGCCTGCAGCGCGGACGCATCGCCCGCCGGCTGGGCGGCGCCGGCAGGCGCGTAGCTCGACACCAGCAGGCCGCGCGTCGCACGCATTGCACCGTACGCATCCGAGCGCAATTCGACGCCCTGGCCACGAAAACTGCCGAGATAGTTGTCCGCCTGATGGCGCAGATGACCGAGGTTCAGTTGCGTGGCCGCGTGCGTAGTCGCCATCTGCAGGCGTCCCATGCCGTCCGAATCATCGGCGACGAGCTGGTTGTGGCCATGCCCGTCGAAACCCTGGCTCTTGAAGCCCGACAGCGCGCCGGCGTGATTGTGACGATCGGTGCCGCCGCCGGCGCCATGCCACGCGGGGCTCAGCCCGCTTGCCAGATTGCCCTGCGCGCTCGGCGCATGATCGCCCGCCTGCGTGTAGATCGACGCGTCGAGCGGCTTGCCGGCCGCCCCGCCCGGCGAAGGCGACTCGCCGCCTTCGCCGCGGCCATTGAACAGGCCGCCGAGCACGATCGGCCGGTGGATCAGCCCATGGTGAAACTGCACGAGGACTTCATGACCGATGCGCGGCAGCTGCTGAAGGCCGTGCCCGTCGCTCGCGAGCCGTTGTATGGCGCGCGTCGGATACGTACCCGCATCGTCTTGCGCCTGCCAGTGGAAGCGAACGCGCAACCGCCCCTGCGCATCGGCGTGCACGGGCCCCGTCGAACCGGGCCGTGCGTCGCCGGCCGGCCCGACGACGATCGCCGTCTGCGCACCCAGTGCCGTCGGAACCGGATTGAGTCGCTGCCCGGTTCCGTCGGCCAGCGTGGGCCGCCAGACCTGCGTTCGCGGCACCGCATCGAACCGGTTTGCATAACCGCCGGCCTGCGCTTGCCGGACCACGCGCGGATCGAGCGCCGCCGCCGGCAACGGCCCGAGTCGCCGTTCGATGGCCTCCATGACGGTCGCCGGCAGATTGTTGATCCCGACGTGCTCGACGCGCGTCAGCAGAAAATCCTCGGGCGCCGCGGCGCCGCGCACGGGCTGCCAGCCGGCATCGACGAGTTTCAGCGCGCGTCCTGCGCGCGCCGTGCGCAGCGTGCCGTAGCCGGTCCAGAAACTGGCGCGCGACACGATCGCATCGGCCTGGCGCCTTACCGTATCTTCCGCTTCGCGCAAGCTGTCGAACGCCTCCGGCCCGACGTCGTCGTAGAGTTCGCGCGCGCCCGCCGGCCGGCCGAGCGTCGTACTCGCGGTAGTCGCCCGGTTCACGCGATAATCGCTGCTGATCAGTGTGATGCGATCGGCCGTCAGCGACAGCGACTGCCCGATCCCGAGGATCACGTCGTCGGCGCCGGTCGCCGTCCCGCTCGAGCGGCGCGGCACCCCGCCGCGTCGCGCGGACGTATCGTCCTCGGCCAGTTGCGCGCTGTCGTCGAAGACCAGCATCGTATGCCCGGCAGGCGCGTCCTCGTCTTCGACGAAGCAGAACCCGAGGCCAGCCTCGGCCAGCAGATGCTGCACGAATTCGTAGTGCGTATGGGTTCGGTACTGCACGCGATACGCAGTGGGGCCCAGCGCATCGAGCCGCCGGCCAGCATCCGGCGTGAGACGCCACCGCGCGATCCCGGCGTACGGCGCGAACACCGTGTCGAGCACGTCGGCAAGCGTCTGGTTCACAAAGGTTCGCTCGTCGCGCGCATGCGCGAGTGCGGCAAGCCACGGCACGATCCGGAGATGGTAGCGAGCGAGGCCTGCGTCGTAGCCCCTGCACTCGGCCTCGGCGACGAGACCGCTGCGCAGCGTCGTCGTGCCGTTCGCGAGCGTGGTGCGAATCGCGACACGCTGCCCGAGCATCGCGTCGAGATCCAGTGCAGGATCCGTCGACAGCGCATCGACGTTCCATTCAAAGAGATCGGAGAGCGATTCGCGGCCGGTCCAGCGCTCGATTTGAAATGCCGCAAGCGCGCCCGATCCGTCCAGCGAATACAGGCGATTGAATGCGCCAAAAAGAGACGCAAATTCCGTGATGACGCTCATGCGATCCCGCTCTCTCAGGATTTGACGTTTTTAAATAGATATTGCTGCGACGAACACGGGATGATGCACGATTGCCGGCATCGCGCGATCGACATGCCGATCCGGCGGGAAATGCGCGGGCTCCCCCGCAACACCGCCCGCTGTCTGGCTGTACGCACGCCAATCGGATCAGGTGATGCGACCCCTATTGAAGCTTACTATTTTAGATTACGTCGCGGGGCTTCGCCATAAGCAAACAGACCCGGATTTAAAAATGCCGGCCTTGACGTGCGGCCATCACGCACGATAATGACGGCCTTCGGCTCGAAAGCTACATTACGGCTCAATCGAAACAGGCAACTATTGCCGAAAGGTAATAAATACCCGATTCAGCCGAAATCGATTCGAAAAACGTTGCCGATGACACGCGCGCGCCCTCCCGCACCGGGCGGCAAAGCCGCGCTGCATCGTCGATGATTCCAGCCAGGAGGCCTATCCGGATGACCAAACCCTTCATCGTCCTCGGGGACAAGCACAGCCATGGCGGCACCGTGACAAGCGCGTCCACGCTGTCGTCGGTCGACGGCCGCGGCATCGCGCGCCGCAACGACACGGTGACGTGTCCGATCCATGGCCCGAATTACATCGTCGACGGCGACGACACAATGATCGTGCAGGGCGAAGGCGTCGCGCGCGACGGCTACAAGACGGCCTGCGGCGCCGTACTGGTCGCGAGCCGGACGGCGGGCAGCGACGGCAACTGATACACGACGCCGCAAGTCACGGGGGAATCGACGGAAATGATCACGCGATTGCGCAAGACGGCATTCGTCGCCGCGCTGTTCGTCGCGGTGTGGATCGCCGTGTTCGTCTGGTGGAAAACGACCCGGCATGCCCCCCACCGCCAGGGAGTTGCTGCTGTGCGGGCTCGTGCTGCCGGCGGCCCTCGCCGTCTGCGCGGCATGGCTGCGCCGGGCGCTCGGCCCGCATCCGGCGCTCGCGGCCGTCGCACCGCCGAGTTCGTCCGCATCGACGGACGCCGCTGCCACGCAAGATCCGACGTCGCACACGTGGTCGGCCCTGCTGCTCGACAGCAGCGTGAGGCTGCCGACGGGGGCGACGACCGCAGACATCGATGCGGCGGCCCGGGAAGAGCGTTCCGTCGCGCTTCATCCCGAACTGCAACGCCCGGACGGAACCGGCGTATTCGCAAGCACGGTCGACTCGGTGTCGCTCGACCGGCTCGATACCAGCCTGCTTGCACCCGACGCGCGGGAAACGCTGCAGGACGAGCATTGGCGCGGGCTGCTGCTGGCCGCCGATGCACTCGACGAATTGCGCGAGCGTCATGCCGTGTTGTCCGGCGCGGCCGCCGACGCGCCGCCGCTCAGGCTCCATCTGCTGATGCCGGAGCGCTGGCGACCGGTCGCCGCCACGCTCGCCGCATGGCTCGATGCGCACGCGGCGCGGGAAGCCGTCGCACCGGGCATCGTCCGTGCGCAATTGCGCACGGTCGCCGATCCCGTACAAGCATGGGCGGTCGTCGACGAACTGATCCAGGCGTTGCACCTGCAACCGTCCGGCGAACTGCACGTCGTCCTCGCGTTCGATTCCACCGCCAGTCAGGACGCAGTCGACGCGCTGGATCGCACAGGCCGGCTCTACGGTCGCGATCGGCCGAACGGCATGATGCCCGGTGAAGGCGCATGTGCATTGCTGCTCGGCCATCCCGACACACCGCATGCGATGTCCGTCCCGTCGATCCACCGGCTCGCGGCCGCGCGCCGCGCGGTTTCCGCCGATCACGGCAAGGCCGAAGCGACGACACTCGAACAGTTGCTGGCGGCGACGCGTACGCGCTTGTCGACGTTACGTCCCGACCTGTCGGCACCCGGATTCGTCACCGACGCCGATCAACGCAGCAGTCGCCGCACCGAAGTCGTGACGGTCAGCGAGCAGATCTGGGGCGATGATGCCGCCGAGCGCAGCCGCCACCTCGGGCTCGCCAACGGGGCGGGCGGCGCGGCGCTCGCGCTCGCTGCACTGGCCGTCGCCGCCGATCACGCGACAGAGGAAGGGCAAGCGGTATTGGCGGCATCGGTCAGCGACCCGCTCGCACGTGGCGTGATGCTCGTCACGCCGGCGATGACGGTCGACACCACGGCATCGGTGCCGCAATCCGGAACGGTCGCGGCGTGACATGACGCGCCGGTCAGCGCGGCGCGTCACGCGTCGTGCGAGCCCCGGTCGACGACGGTATCGAGGCGCCTGACCGCCGCGGACACCCATGCCGCTACCCGCGGCGATGAATCGCGACGCGTGCGGCCGACCGATCGGTCGCGCGCGACGTGCATGCCGGCGATAGCCGCGCTCGCGAAAGCGACATCAACCGCAACCGATTTTCGTCGGCGGCTGAATCCGTCACCCTCGCCGCACCCAGATCACTTTCCCGTCGCGAATGCCGAGATTGCGACGCTCCTCCCGGCAATCCATCGTGCCCGGCAACGACTTGCCGTCGCGCTCGAGCACGCGCCACAGGCAGCCGTCGAGCAGCGCGGTCGCATCGGCTTCGGTCTTGCCGACCAGCGCATCGTCGGGCGCGGCATCCGCCTTGCATACCTGCGCGGCGCCCGGCTGCAAAGGGGCCCTGGCCGCGCCGCCGGCGGTGGCGTTGGGGTGTTTCGTGTCCATGTCCGCACATCCTGCAAAGGTTGCGCTCGCAACGAGTGCAACGAGCATCGCGATCGTGTTCTTCATCGGTTTCTCCCTGTCGCGGCCCGGCGGTCCCTGTGCGGCATTCGTGCACGACCGGGCGTCGCATGCGTGATCGGTTCCGCACGCCGCCGGCCGTTTCCTGACGAAGCCGGCCGGCGAATGGCGGCCTTTCGCGACCCGGCCGAGCCGGCTCGGCGCACCTGCGTCGCAGGCCCGGCCTGACGCCGAACCCGCCCGCATGTTACCGCACGCGGTTCGCGGCGACGGCGCGACGCCGAGGGTTCGTGTGCGCGCTGCGCACACCGGGCCATCCGCTCAGAACTTGTACGTCACGCCCGCGATGCCGTAATAGTTGTTGCGCGACTGGACGATCGGGCTGTCGCCCGCGCGACCGAGCAGCCGCGTCACGCCGCCGGTCGCGAGCACCGACCAGTGCCGCGACAGCGACCAGGTCCACGCGACCGCCATCGCGGCGCTGTCGATTCCGCCGCTCACCGAATACGGCCGGAACCGGCTCGTCATCGACTGTGCGTCGGTCACGCCGTAGAAAGTCTGCATGTAGCGTCCCGAGCCCGCGTGCACGGTGCCCGTCACGACGATCTCGTGCTGCGACGTCTTGAGCACCGGTACCGCGAGATCCACGTGCCCCGACACACCGCGCGACGTGTGCGTGACGGGCGTATCGATCGTGACGCTCAGCTCCGCCGTATCGAAAAGCGTCACCCCGGCACGCACGCCGACGAGCACCGAGCCCGGAATCCGGCCCATCCCCTTCAGGTAGTCGGAGCCCGGCAGGTCGAAGCGGTTCTCGTCCGCGCGGCCCGCGTCGTAGCTCACCGCCGCCGACACGAACGCCCCGTGCGGCAGGTTCAGCCGATAACCGGCACCCTCCGTGCTGTCGATGAAGAAGCCGTTGCCGAACGTGGCGGAAAACGACGGCGCAACGACGCCGCGATACTGGTTGCTGCCCGGGTAGCGCGGTGCGAACCCGCCGCCGAGCGACAACGAATACTGGTTTTCCGCGTGAGCGGCGGCGGCGAGGGTCAGGCCGGCGAGCGGCATGCAATAGCGGTAGCGGCGAAGTAATGGGCGCACAATATTGAGATAAGAGTGACGAAGCCCGCAGTCTAGGTGCCGCCCCGCGCCGAGACTGTCCTGAATGTGCGGCGAATCTGTGCTCAATTGTGTTCGATTGTTCGAGATTGTCGCCCCGCTGCCCCGGCCGCCGGTCCGCCGGATAGAATTCGCGTGCCGCGCCGCGCATCGGCCTGCGTGTGAGCTGGCGCGTGCATCCTGAGGAGACCATGAACGAAGTTCCGCTCAAATACCGTGTGCTGCTGATCGAGGACGACGATCGCCTCGCGCAGCTCGTCCGCGAATACCTCGACGGCTATGAATTCGCGGTGACGGTCGTGCGGCGCGGCGACCTCGCCGTCGCGGCGGTGCGCGAGCATCAGCCGGCCCTCGTGATACTCGACCTGATGCTGCCGAATCTCGACGGCATGGAAGTCTGCCGCCGCATCCGCGCGTTCACCAACGTCCCCGTGCTGATCCTGACCGCGCGTGCAGACGTGTACGACCAGGTCGCCGGGCTCGAGACGGGCGCCGACGACTACGTGACGAAGCCGATCGAGCCGCGCGTGCTGGTCGCCCGTGCCCGCGCGCTGTTGCGTCGCGCGCAGCCGGCCGCGGCGGACACGCCCGCAGTCGCGCCCGACGCGCTGGTATTCGGTGAACTCACGATCTCGCCGCCGAACCGCACCGTCACGTGGCGCGGCGAGCCGGTCGAATTGAAGACCGCCGAATTCAACCTGCTGCTGATCCTCGCGCGCGCGGCCGGCACCGTGCTGAGCCGCGACGACATCCTGAAGCAGTTGCGCGGGATCGAATTCGACGGGCTCGACCGCTCGGTCGATTCCGGCATCTCGAAGCTGCGCCGCCGCTTCGAGGATGCGTCGTCGGAGCCGCACAAGATCAAGACGATCTGGGGTCGCGGCTACCTGTTCAGCCCTTCTGCGTGGGACGAATAAATGCTGCGCCCGTTGCTCCGGTTGTACCTCGTCGTGATCCTGTTCGTCGGCGCGTCGATCATCTTCATCCAGTTGTCGTTCGACCGGATCTTCTACGAGCGCGGCGCGCAGGCGCAGCGCGACTCGCTGACGACCTACTCGTTCGTGCTGAACGATTACCTCGAACGCCATCCGGGCGCGCAGCGCGAGCTCGCCTTGCGCGAATTGGCGCTGCACGGCCGCGAAGGATTCGGCTTCATGTCGATGGCCGACGCGCGTGCGCAGCTGAGCGGCGCGCCGCTGCGCGATCTCGATGCCGGCAAAATCGCGATCAGCTACAACGGCAAGGATTACTACATGCCGCTCGCGGACGGCTCGGTGCTGCATGCGCGCCCGATCGAGGCGCCGGACCTCGACATCCGCATCTATGCGTACATGCTGCTCGCGCTCGCGACGCTGTTCGCGGTGGTGCTGTGGATTCACTATCACTGGCGCGACATTCGCCGGCTGCAGGACGCCGCGCGCGCATTCGGCGCCGGTACGCTGTCGACGCGCGTGAAGCTGTCGGGAAAATCGAACATCTACGAGCTGTCGCAGCAGTTCAACGACATGGCCGCGCGCATCGAGGCATCGATCAAGCAGCAGCGTGAAATGATGCACGGCATCTCGCATGAACTGAAAACGCCGCTCGCCCGGCTCGAATTCGGCCTCGCGCTGCTCGCCGATCCCGACGAAACGGGCCGGATGCGCGAGCGTCGCGACGCGCTGCGGCGCGACGTGCGCGAACTCGACGAGCTCGTCACCGAGTTGCTGACGATCGGCCGGCTCGAACAGGGGGCGAGCGAACTCGCGCCGATGGAAGTCGTCGTCGACGCGCTGATCGACAGCGTCGCCGGCAACGTCGCGGACGACATCGCCGATCGCGGCATCGCGCTCGACGTGTCGACGCTCGACGCACCCGCGACCCACGTCTGCGACCCGAAGCTCGTCGCCCGCGCCCTGCTGAACCTGATCCGCAACGGCGCCCGCTATGCGTCGCGCAAGGTATTGCTGGCCGCCACCCGCGACCGGTCCGGCGCCCTCGTGCTGAGCGTCGACGACGACGGCCCCGGCATTCCGGCCGCCGAACGCGCCCGCGTGTTCGAGCCGTTCCAGCGGCTGGACTCGAGCCGCGACCGGCAGACCGGCGGCTTCGGGCTCGGGCTCGGGCTCGCGATCGTACGGCGCGTCGCGCAGGTACACGGCGGCGACGTGCGGCTCGAGGATTCGCCGCTCGGCGGCGCGCGCTTCGTGATCACGCTCCCCGCGCGTGCGCTGCCGGACCGTCTCTTCGACGTCGCGCAGCCCGTGGAAAGCACGCACGCCGATGCGCGCCGCCGCAGCGGCACGGGCACGGTCGTCCCGCTGCGATGAAACAGGCGGCGGGCGTCCACCCGCCGCTGCCTGCCCGCCCCTTCGCTCAGCGCCGGCGCAACAGCGCGACGAAGAACAGGCTGCCGAACAGTGCGGTCACGATGCCGATCGGCAGATCCTCCGGCGCCGCGAGCGTGCGCGCGGCGACATCGGCCCACACGAGCAGGATCGCGCCGGCCAGCGCGGTGACCGGCAGCAGCCGGCCGTGCTCGGCCCCGACGACGCGACGGCACAGATGCGGCGTCACGAGCCCGACGAAGCCGATCGCGCCGCTCACCGCGACCATCGCGCCCGTCGCGAACGACGCGACGACGAACACCTCGCGCCGCATCCGCGCGCTCGGCACGCCGAGCGACGCGGCGGCGACATCGCCCGACATCAGCGCATTCAGTTCGCGTCGACGCGCATAGAGCGCGCCGCCGGCGAGCACCGCGCACACGGCCGGCACCGGCAGCAGATCCCAGCGCGCGAGCCCGACGCCGCCGAGCATCCAGAACAGCACCGACGACGCGGCGCGCTGGTCGCCGAGATACAGCAGCAGATTGCCGAACGCGGCCATCATGAACGACACCGACACGCCCGCGAGCAGCAGCCGGTCCGATTCGAGCCGGCCGCCGCGGTAAGCGAGCGCGACCACGCAGCCGGTCGCCGCGAGCGCACCCGCGAACGCGGCGACCGACAGCGTGAACGGGCCGAACGCCGCGCCGGCCACCACCGTGACCGCGATCGCGCCGAGCATCGCGCCCGCGCTCACGCCGAGCAGGTGCGGATCGGCCAGGCGGTTCGCGGTCGCCGCCTGCAACGCGACGCCGACCGTCGCCAGCGTCGCGCCGACGAGCGCCGCCAGCAGCGCACGCGGCATCCGGATCAGCCATACGATGCTGTCGTCGCCCGATACCGCCGCGAATGCGTCGGCACCACCGAACGCCGACGCGGCGTGCGCGGCGACGATTCGTACGGCATCCGGCATCGCAATCGACGCCGGACCGAACGCGGCCGACACGACGATCGACACGCCCAGCAGCACGGCCAGCATCGGCAGCACCACGCGCATGCGGGGCCGCGCCACCTGCCCGCGCACGCTCATCGTGCCGCGCCGGCGAATGCGGCCGGATACAGTGCGCGGGCGAGCGTCTCGACGGCCGCGACGTTCTCGGGGCCCGGCGTCGCCGCATCGTACGGAATCACGACGAAGCGCCGGTCGCGAATCGCGGCCACGCGCGCGAGCGCCGGCTGGCTCGACAGGAACTGCTGCTTCTGCGCGGCCGTGACCGCCGAATAGTCGACGATCACGATCACCTGCGGATCGCGCGCGACCACGCTTTCCCAACTCACCTGCGTCCAGCTGCGCGGCAGGTCGTCCATCACGTTGCGCGCGCCCGCCGCGGCGAGCAGCGCGGTCGGCATCGCGAGCCCGCCCGCCGTCATCGGCTTGTCGGTGCCGCTGTCGTACACGAACACGCGCAGCGGCGCCGGGCGCCCGATCGCGCGCGACACCGCCGCAAGCCGCGCGCGCATTCCGGCGACGACCTGCGCGGCGCGCGCATCGACGCCGAAGATACGGCCGAGATTGTTCAGGTCGCGGAACACGTCGTCGAACGACGCGGCCGACTGCTTCATCACGTGCGAACACGATTCGGTCAGTTCGTACGTGCGAATGCCGAACGGCGCGAGCGTCGCGGGCGTGACCGGCCCGCCGACGTGCATTCCGTAGTTCCAGCCCGCGAGATAGAAGTCGGCGCGCGCGGCGGCCAGCACTTCCAGCGACGGATACTGGCTCGCCAGTTCGGGCACGCCCCGCAACGCGTCACGCACGCGCGCGGTGCCCGTCTTCCAGCCGCCGATGCCCGTATAGCCGACGAGTCGATCCTTCAGGCCGAGCACGAGCATCATCTCGGTCAGGTTCACGTCGTTGCTCACCGCGCGCGTCGGCGCACGCTCGAACGTCACGTCGCGATCGCAACTGCGCACGGTCACGGGATAGGCCCCCGCATGACCGGCCGCGCAGCCGAGCACGGCAGCGGCAACCAGCCGGCGGGAGATGGAGGACAAGGCAGCAAGCATGGCGGTCATTCCGGATGAAGCGGCGTGATGCGCGGCCGGCCCGTGACGGGGTGGCGATCGACGAGCGCGGCGACGCCGAACACGTCGCGCAGCAGCGCTTCGGTCAGCACGTCGTCCGGCGCGCCGGACGCGACGACGCGGCCATGCGCGAGCACATGGAGCCGGTCGCAGTACGCGGCCGCGAGATTGAGGTCATGAATCGTCGCGAGCGTCGCGATGCCGAGGCGGCGCACGCGCGCGAGCAGTTCGAGCTGATGACGCAGGTCGAGATGGTTGGTCGGTTCGTCGAGCAACAGCAGTTCGGGCTGCTGCGCGAGCGCGCGGGCCAGCAGCGCGCGCTGCTTCTCGCCGCCCGACAGCGACGCGAAACGTTGCGCGCGACGCTCGACGAGACCGACATCGTGCAGCGCGGCGTCGACGATCCGGCGATCGTCGGCCGACTCCGCATCGAACGGCCGCTTGTGCGGCGTGCGGCCCATGCCGACCAGTTCGTCGACCGTCAGCCCGAAATCGTCCGGCGTTTCCTGCTGCAGCACCGCGATGCGCTGCGCGACCGCACGCGGCCGCATGCGCCACACGTCCTGCGTGTCGAGCGCGACGCGGCCGGCGTCGGGCCGCGCGTAGCGGAACACGCAGCGCAGCAGGCTCGTCTTGCCGCTGCCGTTCGGGCCGACCAGCCCGACGAACTCGCCGTCGGCGACCGTCAGCGTCACCGCATCGAGGACGTCGGGCGCGCCGCCGGGCGACCAGCGCACGCGTTCGATGTCGAGCATGTGGGTCATGGAGCGCATGTCGTGCCGCTTCAGAAGCGCATCGTCGCGACGAGCTCCGCCGAGCGCGACGGGCCGAGCAGCCATTGCTCGCCGCCGTTCGACGTCGTCACCGCGTACGTGCGGTTCGCGAGATTGCGCAGATACAGCGCGAGTTCGGTGCGCGACGTCGGCTGCCAGCGCAGCGACGCATCGAACACCGTATACGACGGCACCTGCACGCGATTCGCGTCGTCGCCGTAGGTCGCGCCGACGTAACGCACGCCCGCGTTCGCTTGCCAGCGCTCGGCGAACGCCCAGCCGACCCACAGGTTCGCGGTCTGCTGCGGCACGCCGGACGGCACGTTGCCGGCCCGCGACACCGTCGCGCCGCCGACCGTCTGGTTGAATGCGTCGTAGCGCGCACGCAGCAGCGCGACGTTCGCATCGATCGTCCAGCCGTGCGGCAGCCGCGCGCCGCCGGTCAGCTCGACGCCGCGCGACGACTGCCGGCCGACCTGCTGGCGCAGCGCCGGATTGAACGGGTCGGTGCTGAGCAGGTTGCGCTTCGTGATGTCGTACACCGCGACCGTCCAGTACGCGCGACCGTCGAGCAGCGTCTGCTTGAGCCCGGCTTCCCACTGTGCGCCGGTCGCAAGCCGGTCGTTCATCTGCGACGCGGACAGCGTCACGAGCGAGCCGACGCCCTCCGCGCCCGTCGTGTACTGCGCATACGCGCTGAACATCGGCGCGATGTCGAACACGAAACCGGTGCGCCAGCCGATGTTCGCGAACCGCTTGTCGAAGCCCGCGCCGGTCGCCGCCTGCTCGCGGCTGAACGCGATGTGGTCGTAGCGCAGGCCGCTCACCCACGCGAGCCGCGGCAGCACCTCGAGCCGGTTCTCCGCGAATACCGCGGCCTGCCGCGCGCGCGTGCTGAACTGCGGCACGGTCGGGTCGGGGCTCGTGAAGACGCCGGGATCGAAGCCGTGCACGGGTACCGTCGTTTCGCCGCCGTACGGCGAATTGTTGGTACCGCTGAACGTGGTCTGGCTGAATTCCGTGCCGACGACGAAACGGTTCGCCCGGCCGAACAGCATCCCGTCGAAGCGTGCGCTGAGCCGGTCGCCGATCTGCCGCTGGTGGTGACCGATGTCGAGATAGTCGCCGCGCGTGACGCGCGCGGTCGCCGAGTCGAGCACGTAGGATTCGGCGTTGCGCCAGTGGCGGTTGGACGTCAGATAGTAAAGCTGGTTGTCGATCGTCACGCCGGCCGTGGGCCGGTAGCTGGCCGACAGGCGCGTCCATTGGTCGTAGTAGGAAATCGTCGCGTCGCCGACCGTGTAGTTCAGCTTGCGCAGCGACGGATCGAGCACGCCGTTCGGCGCGGGCACGCCATAGTACGTCGCCGGCATCTGGCGCCCGTAGTCGTAGTCGAGCGTCAGCGTGAGCCGCGGGCTCACGTCGAATGTCAGCGCGCCGCCGATCGCCGTCGTATGCGTATCGGCCCGCTCGGCGAGACCGTTCGCGCGCGCATCGCTCGCGTAAAAGCGGTACGACAGCCGCGGGCCGAGCGCGCCCGTCGTATCGAACGCGAAGCGCTTCGCGCCGTCCGGACCGACGCCGACCTGCAGCGTCGTCTCGCGCGTGCGCTGCGGCCGCTTCGGCACCACGTTCACGCCCCCGCCGATCGCCCCTTCGCCGTACAGCACCGATGCCGGGCCGCGCAGCACCTCGATGCGCGCGACCGACCACGTGTCGAACGGAAACGTGATCGTGCCGGCCGCCGGCATCAGCCGCACGCCGTCGAGCAACGTCATCACCGACTCCTGTCCGCTGAAGCCGCGCACGCTCAGCGCGGTGCCGCCGGTGCCCGGCGCGATTGCGCTCGCAAAGCCGGCCGTGCGCGTGACCGCGTCGAGCACCGTGCGATCGCCGCGCGCCTCGATCGTATCGGCCGTGACGGTTTCGACGCTCGCGGGCGTGTCGAGGCTCGCGAGCCCGAGCCGCGAGCCCGTTTCGAGCGGTTGCGTCAGCGGGTCGGCCGACGCGGACGATGCGGTGACGTTGATCGCCGGCAGCGCGTGCCGGTCGTCCGGTGCCGAGGCGGCGGCGTCGGCGGCCAGCGCGCCGGTGGTGGCCATCGCGCAGCCCAGCAAGGTCGTGCAACTGCGTGCCGCGCGTGCGCGCCAGGCGCCCGTGTTCCGGCGCGGCGCGGCATGGCGCCGCTCCCCGCGCGCCGGGGTATGTCCGGTTCTCGTCACGTCGTATCGATCTTCGTTGGTGTCGTCGCACGCGGCCGGCCCGGCAACCCGGCCGGCCGGCGACGAAAACGTCAGATGATACAATATATCAACTTGATCCGTCAGGGTTTCGACAGCCTGGGTTCCCGCCCCGCGCGTCTACAGCGGGAAACTGAACTGCACCCACAGCTTGTCGCCCTGCGGCCGGTTGCGCACCGCGAACTCGTGCTGGTACTTCACGACCACGCCCGACGCCGGCCCCCACATGACGCGCAGTTGCGGACCGATCGCGACCGTTTGCCCGCGAAAGCCGTCCGCGCCGACCTTCACGCCGTCCTGCGTATCGTCCGTGAACTGCTTCAGGAACGTGCCCTGCACGCCGACCTGCACGCGCCGGTCGAGCGAATAGCCGATCAGGTAGTCGAGCACGGCGAGCGCGCCCGAGTGATAGCGCGTCGCGTGGTTCGGCGAATTCAGCTCCAGCAGCGTGGTCGTCGAAATCTCCCAGTCGCGGCCCGGAAACCACGTCGTGCTGAGATACGGCAGGAACGCATAGGTGTTCAGCCCCGGGTTCGCGATCCGGTTCACCGCATACGCGCCGGTCGGCACCGCGAACGACGGCGAGAAGAAGGCGAAGAACGTCTGCGACGCATTCGCGTAGTCGATCATGAACGGCTCGAGGATCACGTCGCCCAGCGACGTGCGGTTGCCGGTGCCGCCCGGCGTCGACAGATGCAGGCGCACGATCGGCACGATCGCGCTGCTCGACAACGAGAACGGCCCGAGCGTCGCGCCCCAGGTGTGGACGACCCGCGGCGTCTCGGCGACCACGCTCAGGTGAAATCCCGGCACCGCGCCGCCGCCGTCCGGTCCGGCAAAGCGGTTCGCCGTGTAGTAAAGCGAATAGTTGAAGTACTGCGTGTGGCCGGGCGGCGGCAGCAGACCGTTCAGCACCGTGTTGACGCCGAACGGATAGCTGATCTGCCCGCTCTCGGCAGCCGACGCCGGAACGTGCACGGCTCCCGCGATCAGGAGTGCCAACGGCACCCTTCGCAATGCGTATTTCATGTCGTCTCCAGACCGATTGTTATCGTGTAATCGCGAGCCGGACACCGCCGGCCCGGGGAGACGCAATGTAAAACGCACGACAGCGGCGAAAAAGACGACGATCGGGAGAACAGTTCTCCGTCACACGGAGAAATGCGCGACGGCGCGGCGCCCGCGGGTACTCAGCGGCCGACTTCCTTCCATTTGCGCGCGAGTCCGAGTCGTTCGAAACGCTCGATCAGGAACTCGGTGAAGACGCGGATCTTCGCCGGCTGGTGTCGGCGGCTCTGGTACGCGATGTTGACGGTGAGCGCGGGCAGTTGCCAGTCGGTCAGCACCGGCACCAGCTTCCCGGCGACGATATCGTCGTGAATGATGTAAAGCGGCTGGATCAGGATGCCGAGCCCGGCGAGCGCCGCCGCGCGGATCACCTGCCCTTCGTTCGCATCGAGCACGCTCTTGATCGTGACCGACTGCTTCTTCGCACCATGGCGGAAATGCAGCACGTATGGATCGTTCGCGAGGTTGTAGACGAGCAGCCGGTGATCGCCCAGCGCATCGGGCGTCGCCGGCGCGCCGTGCTTCGCCAGATACCCGGGCGACGCGGCCAGCACGCGCCGTGTCTCGGCGAGCTTGCGCACGGTGATGCCCGAATCCGCTTCGTGTTCGCGCGTGCGGATCGCCACGTCGATGCCGGCCTCGATGAAATCCGGGTAACGGTTCGCCGCGACGATCTGCACGTTCAGGTTCGGGTAGCGCCGGTGAAATTCGGGCAGCGCGGGCGCGATGTAGATCGACGCGAACGACACCGACGCGGTCACGCGCAGCGTACCGGCCGGAATGACGCTCGCTTCGTTGACGGCCGCGTCCGCTTCCGACAGCTCGTTGAGGATCGCGACACAACGCCGGTGGTACTCGTGCCCGGCGTCGGTCAGCCACAGCCGGCGCGTGGTCCGCTCGACGAGCCGCGCGCCCAGCCGCTCTTCCAGCGCGTTCAGGCAGCGGCTCGCCGCCGCGCTCGACATGCCGAGCCGCTCGGCAGCCTTCGACAGGCTGCCGAGCTCCGCCACCTGTACGAAAAACTCGATCTGCGTCCACTTGTCCATGCGTTCGATTCTTCCACCTGGCGGAGAACAAAACTCCTCCAAACCCACTTTTTTACGATTCGGGGAGGAATTAATGTTACGTCAACGCGCCATCGAACGACATCAGGAGACAAACCCCAATGCGCAATCTCAACGAAGACACCATCACGCAGGCCGTGATCGCGTCGCTCTCCGGCTGTCGCGACGAGCGGCTGCGCACGGTGATGACGAGCCTCGTCCAGCACCTGCATTCGTTCGCCCGCGAAACGAAGCTCACCGAGGCCGAGTGGCAGGCCGCGATCGGCTTCCTGACGGCCGTCGGCCGCATCACCGACGACAAGCGCCAGGAGTTCATCCTGTTGTCCGACGTGCTCGGGCTGTCGACGCTCGTGACCGCGCAGAACCATGCAAAGCCGGCCGGCTGCACGGAGGCGACCGTGTTCGGGCCGTTCTACGTCGACGGCAGCCCCGAATTCGGGATGTTCGACGACATCGCGAACGGCGCATGCGGCGAGCCGTGCTTCGTGTCGGGCCAGGTACGCGGCATCGACGGCACGCCGGTCGCGCATGCGTCGCTGGAAGTGTGGCAAGCCGACGAGGACGGCCACTACGACGTGCAGTTGCCTGGCGACGACGGGTCGGTCACGCATCGCGCGCGCGGCCGGCTGCGCAGCGGCGCCGACGGCCGCTATGCGTTCCGCTCGATCCTCGCCGAGCCGTATCCGATTCCGCACGACGGCCCCGTCGGCGCGATGCTCGATGCGCTCGGCCGCCATCCGTGGCGCCCCGCCCACCTGCATTTCATGATCGAAGCGCGCGGCTACGAAACGCTGATCACGCACGTGTTCCGCGACGGCGACCGCTATCTCGACTCCGATGCGGTGTTCGGCGTGCGTTCGACGCTGGTCGCCGACTGGGTCCGGCATGCGCCCGGCATCGCGCCCGACGGCTCGCGCATGGACACGCCGTTCTACACGCTCGACTACGACTTCGTGCTCAATCGCGCGGAGCGTGCCGCATGATCCGGCACGTCGTGATGTGGAAGGTTGCCGGCGCAACCGACCACGAACGCAGCGTCGCGCGCACCACCGTGAAGACGGCCTTCGAAAGCTTGCGCGGCCGGATTCCGGGCATGACGCACCTCGAGATCGGCGCGGATTTCAGCGCGGCCGATTACGCATGCGACCTGATCCTCGTCGCCGAATTCGAGTCGCGCGAAGCGCTCGACGGCTATGCGACGCATCCCGAACACGCCCGCGTGCGCGACGCGCTGACCGGACTGCGCATCGCGCGCCACCAGGTCGACTACGCAACGGAGTAACGAGCACATGGACTTCCTCTACCAGGCGCGCGCCGCCCGCGTGATCTTCGGCGCGGGCAGCCTCGCGCATCTCGAACGCGAAGTGCCGGCACTCGGCGCGCAGCGCGCGATCGTGCTGTGCACGCCGGAGCAGCGCGACCTCGCCGAGCGCATCGTCGAGCGGCTCGGTGCGCGCGCCGCCGGGCTGTACGACCGCGCGACGATGCACGTGCCGATCGAGATCGCCCGCGATGCGCAGGCGTTCGCCCGCTCCCGCGACGCCGATTGCGCGGTCGCGATCGGCGGCGGCTCGACGATCGGCCTCGGCAAGGCCATCGCGCTCGAAAGCGGCCTGCCGATCCTCGCGATCCCGACGACCTACGCCGGCAGCGAAATGACGCCAATCTACGGTCTCACCGAAGGCGGCGTGAAGCGTACGGGCAACGACGCGCGCGTGCTGCCGAAGACGGTGATCTACGATCCCGCGCTCACGGTCACGCTGCCGGTCGAACTGTCGGTGACGAGCGGCCTCAACGCGATCGCGCATGCGGCGGAAGGGCTCTACGCGAACAACGCGAATCCGGTCATGAGCCTCGTGGCCGAGGAAGGCATTCGCGCGCTGGCGCGCGGCCTGCCCGGCGTGCGGCGCGACCCGGCCGATCTCGACGCGCGTGGCCAGGCGCTCTACGGCGCGTGGCTGTGCGGGATGGTGCTCGGCAACGTCGGCATGGCGCTGCACCACAAGCTCTGCCATACGCTCGGCGGCAGCTTCGATCTGCCGCACGCACCGACCCACACGGTCGTGCTGCCGCATGCGCTCGCATACAACGCGGCGCACGCGCCGGACGCGATGCAGCGGATCGCCCGCGCGATCGGCACGGACGACGCCGCGCGCGGCCTCTACGCGCTGGCACGCGACAACGGCGCGCCGATCTCGTTGAAGGCGATCGGCATGCGGGAAGCCGACCTCGACCGCGCCGCCGACCTCGCGGCCGCGAATCCGTACTGGAACCCGCGCCCGATCGAACGCGACGGCCTGCGCGCGCTGCTGCAGGATGCGTTCGACGGCAACCTGCCCGGCTCGACGCTACGCTGAGCGCGAACACACGACAAACCAACAAACGAAACCGTCATGGAGACAACCCGCATGCATACCGAATCGAGCGCGCACGGCGAGCGCACCGTCGAACCCTGTGACGTCGCGATCGTCGGCTACGGCCCGACCGGCCTCGTCGCCGCATCGATGCTCGGCCGCGCCGGCCATCGCGTGATCGTCCTCGAACGCTGGCCGACGCCGTACGGCCTGCCGCGCCTCACGCACATCGACGGCGAAACCGCGCGGATCGTGCAGGCCAGCGCCGACGTCGATCACGCGCTGCGCAACGCGAAGGCGGTCGACACCTACCACTACCGCGACGCGAACGGCGACCTGCTGCTCGAACTGAACTGGACCGGCCGCGCGTGCGGCTATCCCGCGCACATCTCGATCTACCAGCCCGATATCGAGGATGCGATCGATGCACGCGCGAGCACGTTCCGCAACGTGACGATCCTGCGCGGCTGGGAAGTCGACACGCTGCAACAGGACGACGACGGCGTGACGCTCACCGCGCATCCGTGGCGCGGCGGCCAGGACGCGCAATGGACCGGCCAGCCGCGCACGATCCGCGCACGCTACCTGATCGGCGCGGACGGCGCGAACAGCTTCGTGCGCCGCACGCTCGGCATCGAGCGGTCCGATTTCGGCTACAACGAGCGCTGGCTCAATCTCGACTCGGAGAACAAGCGCGATCTCGGCGATGGCTGCGCGCGCACGACGATCTACTGCGACCCGGCCCGCGCGTACATGCACATGCCGATCGGCACGAAGCGCACGCGTTTCGAGCTGCGCGTGCTGCCGAACGAATCGACGGCCGACTGGGAAACCGAAGCGGCCGGCTGGAAGTGGCTCGACGATCACTACGGTTACGGGCCGGACGACCTGACACTGCTTCGCCACGTCGTCTACACGTTCGAAACGCGCATGGCCGAACGCTGGCGCGCCGGCCGCGTGCTGCTCGCCGGCGACGCCGCGCACACGATGATGCCGTACATGGGACAAGGCGCGTGCTCCGGCATGCGCGACGGCATCAACCTCGCATGGAAGCTGGATCTCGTGCTGACCGGGCGCGCGCATGCCGACCTGCTCGACACCTACGAAGCCGAGCGCCGCCCGCACGTGAGCGCGATCACGCAGATGTCGCTGTTCCTCGGGCAGGTCGTCAACGAGGACGATCCGCGCAAGGTCGCCGAGCGCGACGCGGCGTTCCGCTCCGGCGCCATGCCGCCGATGCCGCCGTTCCCGAAGCTCGAGCACGGCATCGTGCACGCCGAAGCCGACGGTACGCTGCTGCCGACGACCGGCGCGCCGGCGCCGCAAGGGCGCGTCCGCCGCGGCGCGGCCGAAGGCCGCTTCGACGACGTGGTCGGCCAGGGTTTTCAGCTCGTCACGCGCGAGCATCCCGCCCGCCATCTCGACGACGCGCAGCGCGCGTTCCTCGCGCAACTCGGTTGCCACGTTGCCGTGCTGGCCGATGACGTATGCGCGCCGGATGCGGTGATCGACATCGACGGCGAACAGCACGCGTTCCTGCAGGCGCACGGCATCGCCGCGTACATCAAGCGGCCCGATTTCATCGTGTTCGGTTCGGTGGCCGACCTGCGCGGCCTCGGCGCACTCGTCGATGCGCTGCGCGACACGCTGCACTGGTCGCCCCGTTCCACCACGCCGGCCGCGGTGTCGGCCCCAACCGCCCATGTTTCGTGAAGGAGACGCACGCATGACGACCGAACTGTCACCGTTCGCGCTGTCGCTGCAACGCGCGATGCCCGTCACGCGCCTGCTCGATTGCGGAATGGACTACGCGGACGCCGTGGCGCTGCACGCACGCACGTCGGCCGGCGAACCATGGGACGTCGCGGCCGAAGCGCTGGCCGACGCGCAGCTCGCGCGCGCCACCCAGGCGGCGGACGCCGGCCACCTCGTCACGGCCGCCGACGCGCAGGCGATGGCCATCGCCGCCCTGTTGTTCGCGCAGATGGCGTTCAACCACGACGTGCCGCGCAAGCGCGCGCTGTATGCGCGGCTCGTCGACGCGTCGTACGGCCTCGCGCGCTGGTCCGACAAACGGATCGAACGCGTCGAAGTGCCGTTCGGCGATGCGCGCCTGATCGGCTGGCTGGTTCATCCGCCGACGGAGCCCATCCGCGGCACCGTGATCGTGTTCGGCGGCCAGAGCGGCTGGGGCTTCGCGTACTGGCCGATCGCCCGCGCGCTCGCCGCGCGCGGCGTCGCGACGCTGCTTGCCGAAGGGCCCGGCCAGGGCGAGACGCGGCTCGAACAGCGGGTCTTCGTCGACGTCGACATGACCGCCGCATACCGGCGCTTCGTCGATCACGTCGCCGAACGCGTGCCCGGGCCGATCGGTATCTGGGGGAACAGCATCGGCGGATTGTGGGCGGCGTCGACCGCCGCATCCGACACACGGATCGCGGCCTGTTGCGTAAACGGCGCGCTCGCGGCACCCACGCTGCTGCCGTTCCGCACGTTCGTCGAACAGGCGGCGGCGATGCTCGGCAACGACGATCCCGAGGCGGTGTCGGCGAACTTCGCGCGCATGCGTTTTTCGTCCGAACGCGACCGCATCGCATGCCCGCTGCTGGTGCTGCATGGCGGCGCGGACCCGCTGATCCGGCTCGACGATCAGCAGCCGTTTCTCGATGCGGCGACGTCCGGTGACGCGACGCTCAGGGTCTGGCCGGACGGCGAGCATACGATCTACAACCACGCGTCCGAGCGCACCGCGTTCGCGTGCGACTGGTTCGTCGAGCGGCTCGCGCGGGCGTGACGACATGCGGCAGCCGCCGCACCGCTCAACCGCCGGTCTTGAATGCCGGCAACTGCTGCCCGAGCCGCGCGCCCATTTCCGCGCCGAGCGCCTGCAGCGCATTGAACGGCCGGACCATGACCTCGAATTCGACGATCCGGCCGTCGTCGTCGAAGCGGATCATGTCGATCCCCTTCAGCGCCTTGTCGCCGACGGTCGCACCGAACTCCAGCACGACGCTCTTGCCGTCGTCGGTCACGAACTGGCGGTGATACGTGAAGTTGTCGAGGATCGTGATCACCGTGCGCAGCGCCATCAGCAACGCGGGCGCCGGCCCGTACGGCTTGAATGCCATCGGCGAACGGAACACGGCGTCCGGATGGACGATCGATTCCAGCGCGCCGAAATCCTTGCGCTCGACCATCGCGTGCCACGCGTCGAGCGATTTCGCGACGGCGGGATGAACATTCAGCGGCGGGTGCGTCATCGCAGTCTCCAGTAACGTTGTTGGACGGGGGAAGAAACGAATCGGTATCAAAGGGTCGCGGCCAGCGTCGTGCCCTGGTGAATCGCGCGCTTCGCATCGAGTTCGGCGGCCTCGTATGCGCCGCCGATCAGATGCACGCGGCATCCGGCTGCCTGCAGCTGTTCCGCCAGCTCGCGCGACGGCTCCTGCCCCGCGCAGATCACCACGTTGTCCACCGGCAGCGTCCGTTCGACGCCGTCGATCGTCACGTGAAAGCCGTCATCGTCGATGCGCCGGTACGTGACCGACGACGACATCCCCACGCCGCGCGCCTTCAGCGCCGTGCGGTGAATCCAGCCGGTGGTCTTGCCGAGCCCGTCGCCGACTTTCGACGCCTTGCGCTGCAGCAGGTGCACTTCCCGCGCGGCCGGTTCGGGCCGCGCGGCGCCCAGCCCGCCGGCATTCGCATACGATCGATCGACGCCCCATTCGCTGAAGAACCGGTCCGCGTCGCCATGCTCGCCGCGATCGCGATGGACGAGATATTCCGCGACGTCGAAGCCGATACCGCCCGCGCCGACGATCGCGACGGAGTTGCCGACGGCCTTGTCGTCGCGCAGCACGTCGAGATAGCCGAGCGCCTTCGGATGACCGACACCGTCGATCGGCGGCGTGCGCGGCACGATGCCGGTCGCGATCACCACTTCGTCGAATTCACCCTGCAACAGCATCTCGGCCGTCGCACGCGTATCGACGTGCAGCGCGATGCCGCGCAGTTCGATCTGCCGGCGGAAATAGCGTAGCGTCTCGTTGAACTCCTCCTTGCCGGGCACCTTCCTCGCGAGATTGAACTGACCGCCGATCTCGGCGCCCGCTTCGTACAGCGTGACCGCGTGACCGCGCTCGGCCGCCGTGACCGCGAAGCCAAGGCCCGCCGGCCCGGCGCCGACCACCGCGATCCGCTTGCGGCGCGGCGCGGGCGCGATCACGAGCTCGGTTTCATGACACGCACGCGGATTCACGAGACACGACGTGATCCTGCCGCTGAACGTATGGTCGAGGCACGCCTGGTTGCAGCCGATGCACGTGTTGATTTCGTCCGCGCGCCCTTCCCGCGCCTTGCGGACGAATTCGGCATCGGCGAGGAACGGCCGCGCCATCGACACCATGTCGCAATAGCCGTCGGCGAGCAGTTGCTCGGCGACTTCCGGGGTATTGATCCGGTTGGTCGCGACGAGCGGAATGCCGACCTTGCCCATCAGTTGCCGCGTCACCCACGCATACGCGGCGCGCGGCACCTTGGTCGCGATGGTCGGGATGCGCGCCTCGTGCCAGCCGATGCCGGTATTGAGGATCGTCGCGCCGGCCGCCTCGATCGCCCGCGCGAGCCGGATCACCTCGTCGAGCGTGGAGCCGCCTTCGACGAGATCGAGCATCGACAGCCGATAGATGACGATGAAGTTCGCTCCCACACGCTCGCGCACGCGCCGCACGATCTCGACCGCGAAGCGGATGCGGTTGTCGTACGCGCCGCCCCACGCATCGTCGCGATGGTTCGTGCGCGCGGCGATGAATTCGTTGATCAGGTAGCCCTCGGAGCCCATGATCTCGACCCCGTCGTAGCCCGCATGCTGCGCGAGCGCCGCGCATCGCACGAAATCGGCGATCGTCTCGTCGACCTCGTCGCTCGTCAACGCATGCGGCGTGAACGGGTTGATCGGCGCCTTCAGCGCGCTCGGCGCCGCGAGCGCCGGGTGATACGCATAACGCCCGAAATGCAGGATCTGCAACGCGATGCGGCCGCCCTCCGCCTGCACCGCGCGCGTCACGACGCGATGCCGTTCGGCGTCCGCTTCGGTCGTCAGCATCGCGCCGCCGGGCGCCGGACGGCCGCGCTCGTTCGGCGCGAAGCCGCCCGTGACGATCAGGCCAGCCTCGCCGCGCGCGCGCTCCGCATAGAACGCGGCCATCCGCTCGAAGCCGTTCGGCGCTTCCTCCAGGCCGACGTGCATCGACCCCATCAACACGCGGTTCCTGAGTGACGTGAAGCCGAGTTCGAGCGGAGTCGTCAAATGCGGATAACGGGAAGCCATCGGGTGTCTCCATGTTTATGCAACAAGTTGCATTGATGGTAGCCCGCCGCCTTTGTTTATGCAACATGTTGCATAAACATGCGTTCGCCATTTGTGCTGCGGCCCCGATATGGCAAGATGCGGTTCATTCCGCCGCCTGCCTCGATCCGACATGTCCCTGCCGCACGCGCTTCTCACCGCCCTCGCCGAACGCCCCGGTTCGGGGTCCGAGCTCGCCGACCGTTTCGATCGCTCGATCGGCTACTTCTGGCAGGCGACGCACCAGCAGATCTATCGCGAACTCGGGCGTCTCGAGGAAATGGGCTGGATCGAATCGCTGCCCGCCGAGTCCGGTCGCGGCCGCAAGCGCGCGTACCGGATCCTGCCGGCCGGCAAGAAGGAATTGCGCCGCTGGATCGCCGAACCGGAAGATCCGACGCCGCTGCGCGAGGCGCTGATGGTGCGTCTGCGCGCGGAAGCCGTGCTCGGGCCGGCCGGCCTCGAGCACGAGATCCGGCGGCGCATCGCGCTTCATCAGGAAAAGCTGGATCTGTATCTGCAGATCGAGGCGCGCGACTTTGCGACGGCCGGCGATCCGGCGGCCGGCGATCCGGCGGCCGGCGCTCCGGCGGCCGGCGATTCACGCACGAAGCGGCTGCAGCATCTGGTGCTGCAGGCCGGCATCGCGAACGAGCGGTTCTGGGTCGAGTTTTCGCAGCATGCGCTCGACACGCTGCGCCTGCCGAAGGACTGAAGCCGCTGACGCAGGACGGGCGGCGTTCGTTTCAGCGCCGCGCGGCATCGCGTGCTCGCCTGCATAGTCCGGCGTGGTGGCAGCGGGTCGCGCCGCCCTCCGCCGTCATGAAGAAGCGGCCGCGCGGCCTGCATGGCGTCGCCGCGCGGCGAACCCGGATCACGCGTCCGGAAAAATCACGACCTTGCCCTTCACCTGCCGGTTCGCCATCCGCGCGATCGCGTCGGCCGCGCCGGCCAGCGACACGCGCTCGGTGATCGCGGGCCGCACCTTGCCGGCCGCGAACCATTCGGCGAGCAGCCGCATGTTCGCGGCATGCTGCGCCGGGTCGCGCCGCACCGCATCGCCCCAGAACACGCCCAGAATGTCGCGCTCCTTCAGCAGCGCGAGGTTCAGCGCGATCTTCGGGATCTCGCCGGCCGCGAAACCGACCACGAGGAACCGGCCGCGCCATGCGGTCGCACGCAGCGCCGCTTCGCTGCTGGCGCCGCCCACCGGATCGTAGACGACGTCGGCGCCGCGCCCGCCGGTCAGCTCGTCGACGCGGCGGCGCAGGTCTTCGGTCGCATAGTCGATCGTCTCGTCGGCGCCGGCTTCACGGCACAGCGCGAGCTTGTCCGCGCTCGACGCAGCCGCGATCACGCGCGCACCGAGCGCTTTCGCGATCTCGATCGCGGCGATCCCGACGCCGCCCGCCGCGCCCAGCACGAGCAGCGTCTCGCCCGCCTGCAGGCGCGCACGCTGCTGCAACGCGTGCAGCGACGTGCCGTACGCGAGCACGAGCGCCGCGCCCTGCTCGAACGTCATCCCCGGCGGCAGCGCGGCGAGCTGGTGCGCGTCGGCCACGCAGTATTCCGCGAACCCGCCGTGCCCGGTGAACGCCATCACCGAATCGCCGGGCCGCCACGCGGTGACGCCATCGCCGACCGCGTCGATCACGCCAGCAAACTCGGCGCCCGGCGAGAACGGCAGCGCCGGTTTCACCTGATACAGCCCCTGGACGATCAGTGCGTCGGGGAAATTGAGCGATGCCGCCTTCACCTGGATCCGGACCTGCCCGGCCGCCGGTTCGGGAATCGCGACATCTTCGATACGCAAGCGGTCGATCGGGCCGAATGCGGTACACAACAGGGCTTTCATGCGCTTCTCTCCTTGCCCGGTGTGGCCGGGCATCGGTACGGTCCGCGGGCGCCCCCGCGCGGCCGGTTCACGACGCGCGCGCGATGGCCGTCGGCATCCGCGCGCTCGTCGATATTCCGGAATGTCGTTGAAACCACGTTCAGAACCACGCGTCGCGCATGTCGAGCGTGGTCGTGTCGACGCTCGACAGCAGGTCGAGCTGTGCATCCACCTTCGGCAGTTCCCAGTGGAAGAAGTAGCGGGCCCCCGCGCGCTTGCCGTCGTGGAAATCGCCGTCGTGCCCGTGCGCGGCGAGCGTCACGTCGAGCCACAGCCAGGCGACGACGAGATGGCCGAACGCTTCGAGATACACGCTCGCGTTCGCGAGCCGCGTCTGCGGATCGCCGATCGCGCTCAACTGGCGTGTCACGTCGCCCAGCCGCGCCCAGCGCCGGGCCAATGCCTCGGCCTGCTCGCGCATGCCGGCATCCAGCGCTCGCGCACGCTCGACGGTCGCGCCGATCCGTGCATCGAGCGCGCGCAGCGACGCGCCGTCGTCCTGGCTCACCTTGCGGCCCAGCAGATCGAGCGCCTGGATGCCGTGCGTGCCTTCGTGAATCGGATTCAGGCGGTTGTCGCGATAGAGCCGTTCGACCGCGTAGTCGCGCGTATAGCCGTAACCGCCGTGCACCTGGATCGCGAGATCGTTCGCGGCAACGCACCACTGCGACGGCCAGCTTTTCGCGATCGGCGTCAGGATGTCGAGCAGGCGCGCGGCATCGGCGCGCACCGCCGCATCGTCGTGCGCGCGCGCTTCGTCGACAAGTTTCGCGCAGTACAGGATCAACGCGAGCCCGCCCTCGACGTAAGCCTTCTGCGCGAGCAGCATGCGCCGCACGTCCGGATGATCGACGATCGGCGCCTGCGGCGCGGCCGCATCCTTGCCGGCCGGCCCGAGCGGGCGCCCTTGCGGACGGTTGCGCGCATAGTCGAGCGCGTGCAGATAACCGGTGTAGCCGAGCGCCACCGCACCCGCGCCGACGCCGATGCGCGCCTCGTTCATCATGTGGAACATGTAGGCCAGCCCATGATTCGGCTGGCCGACCAGATAACCGATCGCGCCCGCACGCCCTGCCGGACGGTAACGCGTCCCTTCGCCGAAATTCAGCAGGCAGTTGGTCGTGCCGCGATAGCCCATCTTGTGGTTCAGCCCGGCGAGCACGACGTCGTTGTGCTCGCCGTTCGCATCGCCATCGGCGCCCGTCAGGAACTTCGGCACGATGAACAGCGAGATGCCGCGCGTGCCGGGTTGCAACCGACCATGTTCGTCGGGAATCTTCGCGAGCACGAGGTGGACGATGTTCTCCGCCAGCTCGTGCTCGCCGCCGGATATCCACATCTTGTTGCCGGTCAGCCGGTAGCGCGGGCCGAGCGGCGAATCGCATTCGAAATCGGCGCGCGTCGCGATGTCGGACAGCGACGAGCCGGCTTGCGGCTCCGACAGGCACATCGTGCCGAGGAAACGCCCTTCCAGCTCGGGGCGCGCGAACGCATCGATCTGCGCGGCGCTGCCGTGCGCGACGAGCAGGTTCGCATTGGCGACGGTCAGGAACGGATACGCGGCCGTCGCGATGTTCGCGGCCTGGAAGAACAGGAACGACGCGGCTTCGACCAGCTTCGGCAAGCGCATGCCGCCGAGCGCTTCGTCGTGCCCTGCGGCGATCAGCCCGGCGTCCGCGAACGCGCGCACGGCCGGTTCGACTTCCGGGATCAGCGTCACGCGTTCGCCGTCGAACCGCGGCTCGTCGCGATCGCCGCGCGCCGCATGCGGCGCGAACAGGTCTTCGGCGATCCGTTCGCTGGTGTCGAGCACCGCGTCGAAGGTCTCGCGACTATGCTCCGCGTAACGCGGCAGCGCGACGAGCGCTTCGGCGTCGAGCCAGTCGTACAGCAGGAACGCGAGATCGCGTCGCGACATCAACAGGCTCATCGTGCTGCCTCCCGGGGTGCCGGCCGTGTCAGCCGAATGAAGGGTTGCGTGGCTCCAAGTGCTGGCAGGAATTTAGCACGGTCGTTCGAAAACGACAACGACGAACACGCTAGTCCGCGTAGCCGGGATCGCGCCGATCGAGCCGGCGCAGCAGCCCGGGCCAGACGAGCGCCCCGGCGCCCATCCCGCGCGTGACCGCGGCGATCTGCTGTTTGATGCCGTCGAGAATCGGCTGCGCGATCGGCAGCAGCGCCGAGCCGCCCGCCTGCGCGCGGACCTGGATCATGCAGGCCGCTTCGAAGAAGTACATCGCGACGAACGCATCGGCCGGCGTCGCACCGACGGTCAGCAGCCCGTGATTGCGCAGCATCAGGTTCGTATTGCTGCCGAGATCGCGCACGAGGCGCGCCTTCTCGCCCTCGTCGAGCGCGATGCCCTCGTAGTCGTGATAGCCGAGCGACGCGAGCACGCCGAGCGACTGCTGCGACAGCGGCAGCAAGCCCGCTTCCTGCGCCGAGACGGCCACACCGTTGATCGAATGCGTATGCATCACGCATTGGGCATCGTCGCGGGCCGCATGCACCGCGCTGTGGATCGTGAAGCCGGCCGGGTTGATCTCGTACGGCGATTCGGACACCTTGCGGCCGTCGAGATCCACCTTGACCAGCGACGACGCCGTGATCTCGTCGAACATCATCCCGTACGGGTTGATCAGGAAGTGGTGCTCCGGGCCGGGCACGCGCGCGGAAATATGGGTGAACACGAGATCGTCCCAGCCGAACAGCGCGGTGAGGCGATACGCGGCCGCCAGGTTGACGCGCGCCTCCCATTCGGCGGGGGAAACCGTCTGCTTCACACTGACATCGGATGAGGCCACGTCACACTCCTTGTTCAAGGGGTCGATGCAAACCGGGCCGCACGATGCGGCCCGGCGCGGGACAGAGGTTGCGTCAACCAGCCTGCGGTTTCGCGAGCTGATCGGCCACCGGCAGGCTGCGGATGCGCGTGCCGGTCGCCGCGAAGATCGCGTTGGTCAGCGCCGGCGCGACGGGCGGCAGGCCCGGTTCACCGACCCCGCCGAGCGGCGTCGCGAAGTCGTCGGGCGCCACCAGATGCACGCGGATTTCACGCGGCGCCTCGTTCATTCTCAACACCTGGAAGCCGTTGAAGTTGCTCTGCTCCGGGTGGCCGTCCTTGAACGTGATCTCGCCGTGCAGCGCAATGCCGAGCCCCATCACCACCGCGCCCTCGAGCTGCGAGCGCACCCGTTCCGGATTGACCTGCGGCCCGCAGTCGATCGCGATGTCGACGCGCGGCACCGAGATCTTGCCGTCCGCGTCGACCTGCACCTCGCACACCGCGGCCGTGTACGACACGAAGCTGCGATGCGCGGCGATCCCGAGCCCATGCCCGTTCGGCAGCTTGCGGCCCCAGCCGGCTTCGCGCGCGACCGTCTCGACCACGCGTCGCAGCCGCCCCGTATCGACCGGATACAGCGCGGGATCCTCGCCGTAGTTCACGTTCTTCACCGTGATGTGCGGCTCGAAACGCCGAGCGGGCCCGATCAGCTCGAGCAGGAAATCCTTCGGATCGCGGCCGGCCGCATGCGCAAGCTCCGACACGAAACTCTGGATGCCGAACGCATGCGGGATGTTGTACACCGAGCGGAACCAGCCGATCCTCGTGTGCGCTTCCGCGGCCGGATTCTCGAGCCGCACGTTCGGAATCGCGAACGGCAGATCCGCGATGCCTTGCGCGAGCTCGCCCGGCTGCTCGTGCACGACGCCGGCCCGGAACGTCGACTGGATCGACGGCGCGACCGTGCGATGCTGCCACGCGACCACCTTCCCCGATGCATCGATCCCGCCGTCGAACGCTTCGAGCGACACCGCGTGGAAGTAGTCGTGCGCGATGTCGTCCTCGCGCGTGAAGGTCAGCTTCACGGGCGCGCCGACCGCCTTCGACAGCAGCGCGGCTTCCACCACGTAGTCGGGCTTCGACTTGCGGCCGAAGCCGCCGCCCAGCAGCGTCACGTTGACCGTCACGCGCTCCGCCGGCAAGCCGAGCGCCTTCGCGAGCTCGTCGCGCGTGGTCTGCGGCGCCTGCGTGCAGGTCCATACCTCGCAGCGGCCGTCGGCCACGCGCGCGACGGCCGCGGGCGGCTCCATCGTCGCGTGCGCGAGATGCGGGACGTAGTAGGTCGCGCGTACGCGTTTCGCGGCGCCGGCGAGTGCGGCCGCCACGTCGCCGTCGTTGCGGATCACGTCGCCCGGCTGCGCGGCAGCCGCTTCGAGCGTCTTGCGATATTCGGTCGAGTCGTAGCCCGCGTTGGGTCCGTGCTTCCAGTCGATCTTCAACTGCGCGCGCGCCTGGATGGCCGTCCACGTATCGCGCGCGATGACGGCCACGCCGCCGAGCGGCTGGAAGCCGGACGGCAGCGGCGTCGCCGCCAGTTGCACGACCTTGACGACGCCCGGCAGCTTCCCGGCGGCCGACGCGTCGAACGACGCCACCGTATCGCCGTAGGCCGGCGGCCGCGCGACGACCGCATACAGCATGCCGTCGAGCCGCGTATCGATTCCGTACTGCGCCCGGCCGCCGACGATGTCGCGTCCGTCGATCAGCGCCGTCTTGCCCTTGCCGATATAGCGGAATTCGGCCGGCGCCTTCAACGGCACGCTTTTCGTATCGGGCACCGGCAGCGCGGCCGCCTTCGCGGCCAGTTCGCCGAAGCCGAGCTTGCGCCCGCTCTTCGAGTCGACGACCTCGTGCACCGTCACCTTCACCTGGCGCACGTCGACGCCCCATTCGCCGGCGGCTGCCTGCGCGAGCATCGTGCGCGCGGCCGCCCCGGCACGGCGCAGCGCGGCGAAGCTCTGGCGCAGGCTGCGCGACCCGTCGGTGTTCTGGTTGCCGTAGCGCGGCTCGTCGCCGACCGCTTGCGCGACCTTCACGCGCGCCCAGTCCGCGCCCAGTTCGTCGGCCACCACGAGCGCCACGCTCGTGCGCACGCCCTGCCCCATCTCGGAGCGGATGCAGGTCACCGTGACGGTGCCGTCCGGTGCGATCGCAACGAACAGGTTCGGATCGTCGCGCAAGCCGTGCGGCATCCCGGCGCCGCCATACTGCGGATTCGCGCTGACGGGCGGCTGCACCGGCGCGGCCGCCCGAGCGAGCGACGGCACGCCGAACGCGAGCAGCAGCCCGCCGGACGCGAAGCCGAGCAGCAACGCGCGGCGGCTTTCGTTGTGGACGGAGAGTTCGGGCGCGCTCATGCGGCACCTCCGCGGCGCACGGCCAGCCGGATCGCGGCACGAATGCGCGTATAGGTGCCGCAGCGGCAGATGTTGCCGGACATCGCATCGTCGATGTCGGCGTCGGTCGGATGGGGATTGGTCTTCAGCAGCGACGCGGCCTGCATGATCTGCCCGGACTGGCAGTAACCGCATTGCGCGACGTTCAGTTCCTGCCACGCCTGCTGCAGCGGGTGCGTGAGGTCCGTCGACAGCCCCTCGATCGTCGTCACGCGCTTGCCCGACGCCGCCGCGACGGGCGTGATGCACGCGCGGATCGCCACGCCGTCGAGATGCACGGTGCACGCACCGCACAGCGCCATCCCGCAGCCGAACTTGGTGCCGGTGTGGCCGAGCACATCGCGCAGATACCAGAGCAACGGCATGTCGGGATTGCCGTCGAAGTGCTGCTCGCTACCGTTGACGGTCAGCGTGATCATCGTTCACCTCCTGGTTGCGATGCCCGCCGGGCAGGCATCGAGTGGGGATTCGAACGGCGCGGCGCACATTCCGAACGACCAGGCAGGCGTGGCGCCGTTTCGTCGACCGTGTCGCGTGCAGGCACGGCCGGGCGGATGCTGCGAACGATGCCGTCGGCCGGTTGCCCGCGCAACCTTTCGACGCCATTCCGGCCAGCCGCTCGTCCGCATGAATCGCCGTCCGCATTATCGAGCCATTTCGGATTTGATGTCGGATCGGCGCGGTTCGAGCGTTTCAGGCAAACGGCACGGGAATTCGGCCGGACACGGCATGCGTCGCCGGCCGATCGCGCCATGCGCCGACCGCTCCCGTCAGTCGACCAGCACCACCGGCTTACCCGAGAACCGCCGCTCCCGCAGCCCTTCCAGTTGCGCCGGCAACTTCCCGAAGTCGCCGGTGACGCGTGCTTCGGGTTGCATCCGGCCGTTCGCGATACCGGCGAGCAGCATGCTGCCCGCCGCGGTCGTCTCGAGCCACGCCGCATCGTCGCCATAGGTGTGCAACGCATTCAGCGCGACTTCATGAAGCGACGCGCTCGACGTGAACGGCGGTAGCGGCGGCGTGTCGAAGCGCCCCTGGATGCACACGATATGCCCGTTCGCGGCCACGGCAGGTGCCCAGCAGGCCGCATGCCGCGCATCGACGCTGTCGAACACCGCATAGAAACGCCGGGCCAGTTCGGGCATCGCGCCGATCGTTGCATCGACGGGACGCGGCAGGCAATGGCTTGCCCCGCGCTCGCGCAGGCGCTCCCAATGTCGTTCGTGGCTCGATACCGACACCACGAACCCGCGAGCGGCGGCGATCTGCACCAGATAGTTGCCGACCGCGCCGCCTGCGCCGCTCACGAGGATTTCCCTCGCCGCACGGCACGGCACCTTCTCGAGCGCCTGCCATGCGGTCAGCGCCGGGCACGGAACGCTCGCCGCCGTTTCGAAATCGAGCGTGTCGGGCACCGTCAGCAGCACGCCGGCCGCAACCGGTGTGTATTCCGCGAAACTCCCGTGCTCGCCGAGCGCCTGATGATAGGCGACGCGGCGGCCCAGCAGGTGGCGCATCGCGTCGTCCGCGACCGCGACCACCGTGCCCGCGCCATCGACGCCGGGCACATGCCCGGGGCGCCAGTTCACGAGCGCGCCGCCGAGCACTTTCCAGTCGACCGGATTGAGGCCGATCGCGTGATTGCGGACCAGCACCTGGCCGGGTTTCAGTCCCGGCGTTTCCCGTTGTTCGAGACGCAACTGCGCGGGATGCTCGCTGCCTTGCCAGGTCCACGCGCGATAGCGGGCCGGCAACGAGGCTTGATGAATGGATTGAGTCATGGGGGAATGGCAGGGTGTGACACACGACGGGCGCTCGGCGATCGCGTGCAAGTGCAAGGAGCCCGCATCGGATTTCGTCGCGTCGATGCGATTTCCGGAAGATGCGGGTGGGATATCCGCTGAAGTATCCGTGCATGGCGCCGTTTCGCGAAAGAGGCTTCCCGCGAAAACACTTTTGAATGCATCGGGAAAATGGGTTCCGGGTCGCGCACAGGCAAGCATCCGGCCGACCTCGCGGCCGGACCGGATGCTTGACGCCTGCGTCGAACGCGCCGGAAGGCGCTACCGCGCGCCCTTCCTCACGGCGACCGCAATGCCTGCAACCCGAGCGTGAGCGCGTTGAACGGCATTTCCGCAGCGCCCATCGAGAAACTCGTCGTCTTCGTCGGCACGCCGGGCGTGCGCATCAGCGCGTGAACGATCCGCTCGCTCGCATGGCCGTCACCGTACGGATTGCTCGCGCGCGACATTTCCTCGTAAGCGCTCTCGCTGTCGAACAAACGCGACGCCTCCCATACGATCCTGTCCTGATCGGTGCCGACGAGCCGCGCGGTGCCGGCCTGAATCGCCTCGGGCCGCTCGGTCGTCTCGCGCGTGACCAGCACCGGCTTGCCGAGCGCCGGCCCTTCTTCCTGAATGCCGCCCGAATCCGTGATGATGAAATAGGCGCGCGACATCAGGAAGACGAACGAAAGATATTCCTGTGGCTCGATCAGGTAGATATTGGGGACGTCGCCGAGCCGCGCGCGCGCCGGTTCCCTCACGTTCGGATTCAGGTGCAGCGGATAGACGAACTGCGCATCGCGATAGCGGTTCGCCAGCGTGCACAGGGCGTCGCAGAAATGCCGGAACGGTTCGCCGAAACTTTCGCGGCGATGGCCGGTGATCAGCACGACGCGTCGCGACGGTTCGAGAAACGGGAAGTACGCGGCGATCTTGTCCGACAGCGCGGCGGTGCGATCCAGCATGCGCTTGACCTCGTGCAACGCATCGATCACGGTATTGCCGGTCAGCGAGACCGCGCCGCCCGGCACGCCTTCGCTCAGCAGGTTGTCGCGCGCCTGCCCGGTCGGGGCGAAATGCCAGGACGACACCGCATCCGTCACGCGGCGATTCAGTTCCTCCGGCCACGGCGACCAGATGTCGCCGCTGCGCAAGCCGGCCTCCACGTGCCCGACCGGCAGATAGCGATAGAACGCCGCGAGGCTGACCGCGAGCGTGGTCGTCGTATCGCCGTGCACCAGCACGACGTCCGGCCGCAGTTCGTCGAAGACCATGCCGATCGCCTGGAGAATGCCGGTCGTCACGTCGGTCAGCGTCTGGCTTTGCCGCATCAGGTTGAGATCGTAGTCGGGCTTGATGTCGAACAGCGTTAGCACCTGGTCGAGCATTTCGCGATGCTGCGCGGTCACGCATACGCGGGCGTCGACATCCGCTTGCGCCTTCAATGCGCGCACCAGCGGCGCCATCTTGATGGCCTCCGGCCGGGTCCCGAACACAAGCAAGATCTTCTTCATCGTTGTCCTCGTTTAGCCACTGCGCGCCTGGCGATCCTGCACGTGGCGCGAAGCATGTATTCGGGCGGCGCATCGCGTACTCGCACGCGCTCGACACGCGGCGATGTTGCGGGGCGAGCGCGCCACCTCGTCCGCGCGGTCCGGGCCGCGCGAATCGTCGTACTACCGGCGTCCCGTTGCACTGGATCGATCACGTCATGAGCGGTTCCTCGCTGTGTCGAGCATTACGTCCTCCCACTACAGCAATATTCAAACCAGCGGGCCCGCATCCCGGCCCGCTTCGCTCAGCGGCCGTCGCGTGCGGACGGCGTGTTGCGGAATGTTTCACAACTGCTACGGGCGCTCGCCTCGCCGGATCGACACGACAACGATAAACAGCCAGACGCTCAACCGATCCGTCGGACGACGTCGTCCGACGAATCGTGCACGCATGTCGAACCATCGCGACGCAGCGAATCTGCGGCATCTTTCGACGCGCGTTGCGTCGTCTCGATTCGCCACTTTCGTCTGTGCACTGTGCGGCGCGCACGCGAGCGTCGGCCACCCCCGCACGCGCAGGATTTCTCCGACACGCGACGGCGCTTGCGTCACACGAATCGGTGCGCGGGAAATGTTGCGTATGTGTAACGCGGTTCAAAAACCGGAAAATACATCGGAGTCCGGTCTATTTGTCTCACATGAAACCGGCGTCGGTTTCGATCACCACACCAACGCGCGTGCGACGAATGAAGCACGACGATCAGTCATGCAAGCTTCACCCGGCAAGGCGCCACCGATGGATGCGAAGCCCCCGCCGTGCGAAGTGTTCTACGCACGCAACCGACCGTATGGGGTCGAATGCGACGCATGCACACTGATTCGTCAGTGAATCAAAACCCGCCGCCCGCACGACTTCCGCATCCGCTTCCTTCGCGTCGATCCTTGCTGCACGCGGCATCCCGACAGATGGCTCACGCCTTGCTTAATGTCAGACAGGTGCGTCCCGAAGCACTCGCACGGCAGCAGACAGACGGGGACGCCAAAGCAACGAAGCCGGGAGGCGACGCGACGCGTTCGTCCGGGGCGACCGACAATCGCCCGCCACGACCCACGCGCCACGGCTTCCCATTGACGTCCGCGCGATCCACGGAGCGCCTTCAGCTCTCATCGGTCGTCGTCGCGGGCACGGGGACCAGGACATGAAGAAAACGCGGGCGGCGTCACTCTGCGAACAAGGCATCCTGCTGCTGATCGTGCTTGCCTGCTCGCTGATCGTCCGCGACACCGCATCGCAGGCGATCGCCGAACCGGTCCGGTTCGGCGTGCCCGCCGTCAACGCCGCCAACGCGGCAAACACCGGGCTCGCAATGGAACGCACCGCGCTCGACAGCGTGACGTTCTCGCTCGCCGCACCGGCCTCGCCCGATCCGGATGCGTCGCTCGAACCGCCGCCGGCCGGCACGCCGGGCATCACGTTCGATCCCGAGCTGCTGCTGATGCCGTGCGTGGCGTACCTGTGGCTGTTCACGCTGTTGACGTGCGGGTATGCCGCGCGGCACTACCTGTTCAGCCTCGACCGCCTGTTCAAGCCGCAGCACGCGCCCTACCGCGCGATGACCCACGGCGATTGGCCGCGGCTCACGGTCTTCGTCGCCGCCCACAACGAGGAAACCGTCATCGTCGATTGCCTGATGGCGCTGCTGGCCACGACCTACCCGCGCGACCGGCTGACGATCATCCCGGTCAACGACCGCTCGACCGACAACACGCGCGTGCTGATCGACGAAGTCCGCGCACTCGCGCCCGAACTGATCCAGCCGTTTCATCGCGAGACCGGCAAGCCGGGCAAGGCAGCCGCGCTGAAGGATGCGCTGCGCTTCATCCGCGGCGACATCATGGTGGTATTCGACGCCGACTACCTGCCGCGGCCGGGGTTGCTGAAGGAACTCGTCGCGCCGTTCTTCGATCCGGAAGTCGGCGCGGTGATGGGCCGCGTCGTGCCGCAGAACGCGGACAGCAACCTGCTCGCGCGGCTGCTCGATCTCGAGCGCGCGGGCGGCTACCAGGTCAACCAGCAAGCCCGCAACAATCTCGACCTGGTGCCGCAGTACGGCGGCACGGTCGGCGGCATCCGCAAGGGTGCGCTCGACGCCGTGGGCGGCTGGTGCGACGACACGCTCGCCGAAGATACCGACATGACCTACCGCCTGCTGCTGAGCGACTGGCGCACGGTCTATCTGAACCACGCCGAATGTTATGAGGAAGTACCGGAGCGCTGGGCCGTCCGCGCCCGGCAACTGACGCGCTGGGCGAAGGGGCACAACCAGACGATGTTGCGCTACCTGTTGCCGGTGCTGCGCAATCCGCTGATCTCGCGGCGCTGCCGGCTCGACGGCGCCCTGCTGCTCGGCGTGTTCGCGATGCCCGCGCTGCTCGCGATCGCGTGGAGCGCCGCGCTCGCGCTCTACCTGTTCAACGGCGTCAATTCGACCGCGCTCGGCCTGCTCCTGTCGCTGTTCGCGCTGTTCTCGTTCAGCACCTTCGGCAACTTCGGCGTGTTCTTCGAGATCGTCGTCGCCGCGCGGCTCGACGGCCGCGCGACGCGCCTGCGGCTCGTACCGGTCAACGTCGTCGGCTTTTGCGTGACGATTGCGGCGGTCGTCGCCGCGCTATGGGGGCTCGGGCTCGACGCCGCGTTCCGCCGCGAACTGAAATGGGACAAGACCGAGCGTTTTCGCCGGCAATTGAAACCGGAGCGATGAGCGATGACGACCTTCAATGTGATGGTGCCGGTGGCGGGCGTGCTCACCCTGCCGTTCCTGCCGATGCTGCACGAACTGATCCGGCGCAGCGACGTCGCGGCATTGCCGATCGGCGACGGGCCGTTCGTCGATCAGGCGCTGCTGGCCGCGCGCTGGCACGACGCGCTGCGCGCGCACGTGGCCGGCACGCCGTCGGCGGATGCGGCCGCCACACCGCCGTGGCAAGCGCTCGGCCTGGCCGTGCAGCATGCGGACGCGATCCACGTCGCACGGGACACACATCGCGACGACGTGCTTTACGCCGGTCGCACGATCACGCTCGACGACGGCGCGCGGGCCGCGTACGCGTTCGCCGACGAGCGCATCGACATCCGTGCCGGCGCGACGATCGGCACGCTCGCGCATGCACCGCTGATCGACGTCGACGGCGCGGTACTGCGCGGCGTCGTGGTCGGCGACACGGTGCATCTGCACGGCGCCGGCGGCTTCGCGTGCCTGTATGGCGAGCCGCTCGTGTTCGGCGCGGCGCCCGGCGCGCGGCCCGCGGACCCACAGGCCGCCCCGCGCCGCGCGATCTCGCTGACCCGCCACTTCGCGTCGCTGCCGCATCGCTTCCTGCACGGCCGTTACCTGGTGCCGTGCGACGTCCGCCTGCCCGCGCACACGGTCGTGCAGGGCAACCTGATCGTCGAAGGCACGCTCGTACTCGGCGAAGGCTGCGTGCTGCGCGGCAGCGTCAAGGCGCATCGCGTCGAGCTCGAACGCCACGCGTTGCTGCATGGCGCGGTATTCGCGCGCGACGACGTGTTGCTCGCCCACGCGAGCTGCATCGACGGCGTCGTGTCGGCCGGCGGCCTGCTGCGGCTGACGGGGGCGCGCATCGGCGTCGCCGGTCATCCGGTCAGCGCGTGCGCGTGCGACGTCTCGGTCGTCAATCATGCCTGCGTGCATGGCGATCTCGTCGCGTGGCGCAGCGGCTGGTTCCACACATCCCGTTAAGGAGCGCCTCATGTCCGATCGCCCCAGCCATCGCGGCCCGCGCGTGCCGGTTGCCACCCTCGCGATGCTGTGCGGCGTCGCCTTCGGCGCGCCCGCGGCGCTGGCGGAGCAGCCGGACGATGCCGCCGCCGTGCCCGCCGTGCAGCCCCCGGACCCCGCGACCGTCATCACGCCACGGATGCGCGACGAATCGATGTTCGTGCGCGTGGACGCCGAAGGCCTGCCGGACGGCGTGCCGCTCGCCGAGTTCACGCCCGAGGATACGAACCGGCCACCGCTGCCCGACGCCATCGTCACACATGCGCAGGCGCCGCAGGAATCGCACACCGAACTGTCGCTCGGCTATTCGAGCGCGCACCTGACGCACGGCTATGGCGACTGGTACGGCGTGCATCTGCGCGGCGTCTATCAGGACGGCGTGCGCACCGTGCTCGGCGAACTGGCGCAATTGCACCGCTTCGGCGAGAACACGCAGCTCGGCGCGCTGACCTACGTGCAGAACCTCGGGCCCGACTGGTTCGGCGGAATCGGCTTTTCCGGCACCACGTCGGGCACGATCCTGCCGAGCGCGCGCGTCGACCTGTCGCTCAACCGCAAGCTATTGTCCGATCGTTCGCTGGTCGTGTCGCTGGGCGCCGGCTACGCATGGAACCGCAGCGGCCACCGCGATCAGCTCTATCACGCCGGCGTGATCTGGTATGCATTGCCGAAGTGGATTTTCGAGGCGGGCGCGAACTATACGGTCGATTCACCCGGCTCGGTCAAGGCACCTGCGTACTACGGCGCCGTCACCTACGGCGAAGTCGGCAAGAGCGTGATCGTGCTGCGCGGCGGGTTCGGCCGCGAAGCGTATCAGGTCACCGGGTCCGGCTCGCAGATCGCGGATTTCCGCAGCCACGAGATCACCGCGAAATGGCGCTACTGGTTCACGCGCAAGTGGGGCACGCAACTCGAATTCGACTATTACCACAACCCGTACTACTCACGGATCGGCGGCGAGCTCAGCGTGTTCTATCGCTGGTGAGCGGGCGGACGCCATGCCCACGCATCCCGTCCGTCCTCCCGTCGACCGTTCGCTGCGCACCCACGCGTACCCGCAGCGCTGGCTGTCGTCGATCGCGCTGCTGACGCCCGCGCTGTACGCGTCGCTGTGGTTCGGACTGCCGCTGGCGTGGCGCTACTGGCGCGCGGTCATGGCATGGGGCGCGCAGCAGATCGATCCGGCGCTGCACGTGATCGTGCTCGGTTATCCAGCCGACGCGCCACGCGTGCCGCTGCTGTCGATCGACGTCGCGGCCCGCCTGCCGGGCGGCACGCTGCTGCTCGCCACCGCCGCGCTGTGCGCGATCGGCTTCGCCGCCTCGTTCGTCCGACGGACACGCTGGCTGCCTGTTGCATATCTGTTACGTATCGCGAGCTTCACCCAGCTGCTGATTTGCGCGTACTTCTGGCTCGCGCCCGACACGTTCCCGTATGTGCCGCCACTGCATCTGCGCGACATGTTCGTGCTGCACGGCGCGGCGATCGCGCTGATCCCGCTGGTGATGGCCGCGCTGTACTACCCGCTCGATTTCTCGCTGCTGCAAAAGGCCGTCGCATCGCTGCTGGTGCTCGGCTACTTCGTGTTCGCGCTGCCGTTCGTGATGCTGCTGCACGCGACGATCATCCATCACGGCTCGCTGCTGTTCTTGCCGTTCTGCTATTTCCTGCTCGGCGGGCCGCTGCTGATCGGCCTGCTGGTCACGCTCTATACCTACTGCGCAAGCTGGCCCGGCGCACTGACGCGCGATCGCGATTCCGTCTGCTGATAGCGCGTTCGAACGCGCCGTATCAGCGATGAAACGATTCCGCCGTGTTTCCGGACGCACCGCCCGGCCCGCATCGCAAGAAGCCAGCAGTACCGGGCCTCCTGCGCCAATGGCACGTTGTTCGCTTCTTTCAATGCGTCGCATCGAGTCCTCTCATCGGCGAAGACAGCATGGCACACCGGCGCATTCGCGCGTTCCGGCCGCTGTCGGCACGCACCGCTCGATACCCGACGAACCGGACAGCCGCACACGTCTACGGGGCTGGATTGGTCGACCTGGCGGCACGCGCATCACGGCTGCCGCACGCCCCATTCCTTGAGCGAGGAGCACACCATGTTGGCAAAGTCAGGCAAGTTCTTGCGGATCCTGTTCACGCTGTTCGCGCTCGCGTTCGCATTCGGTCCGGGCGGCGTTCGGGCGGCCACCAACCAGCTTCTCCTGTTGGTGCCCGATACGCTGACACTGCCCGATTCGCGCGTGTCCGCCTGGCTCGACAGCGCGCAGGAGGAAGGGCTGCAGATCAAGGTGATGACCGACAGCCAGTTCATGGCGGCCGGCGCGTCGCTGTCGCAGTATCCGGGCCTGATCCTACCCGATCAGGTGCATACGACGGCCGACGACACGCTCGTGACCGCGATTCAGAACTACGCGCTGAACGGCGGCAAGGTGATGCTCGTCTACGATTTCGGCGTGCTGAATTCGGCCGGCTTCTACGTCAGCCCGAAATCGCGCTTCAGCAGCATGGCCGGTGTGGACTACGTGCTGTATGACCAATACGGCGGCAACATGATCGGCCTCGGCAACGTGACCGGCATGAGCAGCTGGCTGCGCACGCTCCAGGTGCCGCCCGGCAAGTCGATGGCGTGGACCACGACGTCGTCGACCACCACGACCGCGACGGCGCTCGCGTCGCCCAGCACCGCCGGCACGTCGACGAGTTCGACGTCGGGCAGCACGCTGTTTCTGGCCGCCAGCCCGTCGAATCCGGGCGGCCTCGCCAATTACAACCACGGGGCCTGGTTCCAGTACGCGACGCCGCCCACGGGCAGCGGCGTGCTGAGCCAGACGCCGCCGAAGCTGACCGGCACCGTGACCGGCAAGCTGAAGAAGACCACGACGTATACCGCCAACTCGCTCCTGAGCACGTCGACCGGCAAGACGGCCAACACGCTCGCGTCGACGCTGGCCACCACCACCGACACGCTCGAAGGTATCTCCGGCTACGTGTACGGCTTCCTCACCTATCCGAGTTTCGTCACGCAGGGCACGTACACCGGCACGACGATCCTGACCTCGCCGACCTTCGGCCTCGTGTCCGGCTACAACACGTACGGCAACGGCGGCGTGCTGTTCGTCAACCTGCCGCTCGCCTACCTCGACGGCCAGACCGACGGCATGCTGATTCACGGCTACCTGCATTATTTCGGCACGCAGATGCTGAACCTGCCGTCGCTGTCGCCGCTGCCGAAGGCGATGGCCGGCCTCGTGTTCAACTGGCACTTCTGCGCGGGCGACCAGATCCAGCCGGCACTGCAATTGAAGAGCCTCGGCGTGTGGAACAACGGGCCGTTCTCGCTCGTGATCACGGCGGGCCCCGATGAAGCGGCCTTCGGCGATGGCAACGGCATCAACCTCGCGAACAACCCGACCGCGCAGAATCTCCTCAGGTATTTCGTGACCAAGGGCCATCGCGTCGGCAGCCACGGCGGCTGGATTCACGATTACTGGGGGGCGAATGCGAGCGAAACGAACGCAAGTACGTTCACGCAGTACCTCGTGATGAACCACCAGGCCGTCCAGGCCGCGACCGGTCAGCCGGACGTCGAGTACGCGGCACCGGAAGGCAATACCCCGACCTGGTCGGTCAACTGGCTCGAAAGCAATGGCTTCAATGGCTACTACTTCACCGGCCACACAGGCTCGGCACCGACCCGCGCATACCGCAACGGCGCGCTGCTGAACCCCGGCCTGTGGGCGTACCCCGTGATGCCGTTCGGCAAGTACGCGACGTTCGAGGAGTTCCAGCAATACGCGGTGCCGACTGCCGACGTGAACAACTGGTACGCGTCGCTGATGAACTTCGTCGTCGCGAACCGCACGAGCCGGCTGATCTATGCGCACCCGCTCGGCGCATCGTCCTACACGTCGACGCTGTCCGCGATCTTCTCGCAAGCCAATACGCTGAAACTGACGGGCCAGTTCAAGTGGTACACGATGACCGACATCACGACCTTCGATCGTGCACGCCTGAACGTCACGTGGTCGGCCACCGACACGGGCAGCGGCTGGGCGTTCGCCGCCAGCCATCCGACCAGCCTCGCGAACATGACGTGGCTGCTGCCGAAGAAGGGATTCGCACTGCCGATCATCACGCAAGGCTTCGGCAGCGTCGTCATCACCGACTCGACGTACTGGCTCGTGACCGCGAACAGCGGCACCAGTCTCAAGTTCACCAGCGCCAAGGTGCACTGAGTTACGACATCGACACCCCCGTCGGCGCGCGACGCGGCCAACGCCGCGCCCGGCGGGATTTGCGCAGGACCATCGCGCAGGAGCCCCCGACCATGAACCGGCCCGCGCTTTTCCCGGCCGCACGCGCACGCGTGACGGCCACCGCCCGGCTATGCCGCCTGTGGCGCGTCGCCTGCTGTGTCGCCGCGTGCGGCATCGCGCTGCAGGCGAGCGCCGCGGAACTTCAGCTCAACGGACTCTATCAACGCCCCGACGGGGCGATCACCGTGCGCCTGAACGGCGCCGGCATCGATCCTTATTTCGCGGCGAAGGCACTGCTCGGCGCCGAGGATGCCGGGCTCGACGCACATCGGGCCGCGCTCGCATGGATCGCGTGGCTGCTGCCGCGCCAGCGTCCGGACGGCGGTTTCGATCGCTACTGCGTGAAGAGCGGCCAGTACAGCTCATGCGCCGAAGCCGACGCCGACGATGCGATGATGGCGACCTGGATCGAACTGCTCGCCCGCTTCGCGCCGCCCGAGGGCCTGCCCGCCGCATGGGAACTCAGCCTCAATCGCGCGGCCGCGCATCTGGACGCGCTGCTCAGCAAGCCCGCAGGCGTCTATCAGATCTCGTCGACGCTGCACGTCGCGCTGCTGATGGACAACGTCGAGGTGCACAGCGCGTTCCAGGCGCTCGCCGCGTATTACGTCCGGCATGCCGACGCTGCCCGCGCCGGCCCGTGGACTCAGCGCGCCGACCGGCTCGCGTCCGCGATCCTGAAGGTGTTCTGGCGCGGCACACAGTCCGGCTTTCGCGCGAGCACGCAGCGCATCAGCGACACGACGTTCTATCCGGCGAAAGTCGCGCAGGTCTTTCCGCTCCTGTCCGGCATTCAGGTTCCCCAACAATCGAACGAGACGATCTACGCGCAGTGGATGCAGAAGTACGGCAAGACCTGGCTGCAACTCGCCGGCTCCGACTATCCGTGGGGCTTGATCGCACTCGTCGCATTCAAGATGAACGACTGGAACACGGTCGCGTGCTGGCATGCGCGATCGGGCCCGTACCGGCACGGCGCGCACTGGAATGTACTGGAGGAGGCGCTTTACCTGGCATTCGAAAGCCGGATGGCCGACCCGGTCGCGCCCGCTCAATGCGGCTTCACGACGGCGGCGACAACGGAGACCGCGTCACGCTGATCCACGCGTGCGCACGGTCCGGGGCAATCTACAGGGAAGGAGACGTGTCATGTGTGGCATCGTCGGCGCGGTCGCGCAACGGGATATCGTCCCGATTCTGATCGAAGGTTTGCGCCGCCTTGAATATCGCGGCTACGATTCATGCGGAGTGGCGACGGTCGTCAACGGCCAGGCACGCCGCGAGCGCAGCATGTCGCGCGTCGCCGATCTCGACGCGCACGTGCGCAGCGCCGGCCTGACCGGCAGCACCGGCATCGCGCACACGCGCTGGGCAACCCACGGCGCGCCGGCAACCTGCAACGCACATCCGATCTTTTCGCGCGACGAGATCGCGCTGGTGCACAACGGCATCATCGAGAATCACGAAACGTTGCGCAAGCAACTAGCCGACGAACACTACGAGTTCGACGGCCAGACCGACACCGAGGTGGTCGCGCACCTGATCCACAGCAAGTATCGCGGCGACCTGCTCGCCGCCGTACGCGACGCGACCTCGCAGCTGCACGGCGCGTACGCGATCGCGGTGTTCAGCAAGCACGAGCCGCAACGGCTGATCGGCGCACGCGCCGGCTCGCCGCTCGTCGTCGGCGTGAAGGACGGCGAATGCTATCTCGCGTCGGATGCGCTCGCGCTCGCCGGCATCACCGACCGCTTCATCTTTCTCGAGGAAGGCGACATCGTCGAGCTGACGCCGGGCGGCGTGCGGGTGCTCGATCGCAGCGGCGCACCGATCGAACGCGCGATACAGACCGTCTCGTCCGCGCAGGGCGTGGTCGAACTCGGGCCATACCGGCATTTCATGCAGAAGGAAATCTTCGAGCAGCCACAGGCCGTGGCCGCGACCATTCCCGATGCCGGGCTGTTCGATCCGGCCGTATTCGGCCCGGACGCCGCGCGCGCGTTCGAGCAGATCGACAACGTGCTGATCCTCGCGTGCGGCACAAGCCATTACTCGGGCCTGACTGCACGCCGCTGGCTCGAGACGATCGCGCGCATCCCCGCGCAGGTCGAGATTGCGAGCGAATACCGTTACAGCGACGCGCTCGCGATGCCGAATACGCTGGTGGTCAGCGTGTCGCAATCCGGCGAGACCGCCGACACGCTCGCCGCGCTCAAGTACGCGCAGGCGCTCGGTCACATCGACACGCTGGCGATCTGCAACGTGCCGACCAGCGCGATGATGCGCCAGACCGGCCTGCGCTTCCTGACGCGCGCCGGCCCTGAAATCGGCGTCGCGTCGACCAAGGCGTTCACGACGCAGCTCGTCGCGCTGTTCATTCTCGCCGTCACGCTCGGACGGCTGCGCGGCTACGTCGACGACGCGCAGCTCGCGCGTTATACGACGCAGTTGCGGCGCCTGCCTGGCGCGCTCGAGGACGTGCTCGGGCTGGAGCCGCAGATCGAGCGCTGGGCGGCGGAATTCTCGCAGCACGAAAACGCGCTCTTTCTCGGGCGCGGGCTGCACTACCCGATCGCGCTCGAAGGCGCGCTGAAGCTGAAGGAGATTTCATATATCCACGCGGAAGCGTATCCGGCGGGCGAGTTGAAACACGGGCCGCTCGCGCTCGTCACGCATACGATGCCGGTTGCCACGATCGCGCCGAACGATGCGCTGCTCGAAAAGCTCAAGTCGAACATGCAGGAAGTGCGGGCGCGCGGCGGGCAGCTTTACGTGTTCGCGGATGCCGATACGCGGATCGACAACGGCGAAGGCGTGTCGGTATTGCGGATGCCGGATTATTACGGACTGCTGTCGCCGATTCTGCACGTCGTGCCGTTGCAGTTGCTCGCGTATCACGCGGCGTGCTTGCGCGGCGCGGATATCGACAAGCCGAGGAATCTGGCGAAATCGGTGACGGTGGAGTGATTCGTTTGCGCAATCCGGCGCGAAGCCGCGAAGATCACAAACTGGCCCGCCCTACACGATTCGAACGTGTAACCCACGGGTTAGAAGAACGCACGGCGTCACACTGATCGAGATGGATCGACCTCGCCTTGCGAGTTGGCATCGAAACCGGCAGCGGCTTCAGGGTCCGTCGACTGGCACCGAACGCAGGAATCCTCGCTGCGGGTTCAGCCTATCTGCAGCGACATCCCGCACCTCGTACGCTTCAGACATTGCCCGTGCCCGCGCGACACGGCACGGGTCCTTTTCGCTGGCAACTACTGAAATATCCGGGTCATCGGCCAAGTCCGGTCGCCCGCGTCTTTTGGTAGTCGGGCCTCCAGCTGCGCCTTTCGTTCGGCGAGCTTGAGTCCAAGTCCGACAAGGTCGAGTCCCGATGAGCGCAGTTCGGGAAAGAGCTCCGTCTCCTCTTCCTTGATGTGATGCCGGACGTTTTCCATCAGCACCGCGAAAGTGGCATCAAACGCTTCCATACCAGGCTTGAGGGTTTCGAATTTCTCGATGAGCGTCTTCACGAGAAAGTGCTCGACGTAGGCTTTGTCGACATCCTTTTGGGGGCCGCCGGACAGCGCATCGTGCGCAGCTGGGTAAAGAATCTGTTCCTCAATCATCGCGTGGACGGTCAATTTTTCGCAGGCGCGCCTAACGAGCGCGTGCTTGGCATCGAGGTCCTCGTCGGCGGTTTTTTCAAAGATCGTGAACAGCTTTTCAACCGCACGATGGTCAGACTCAAGCAGCGCGATAGCGCCGGTCGCTGACGGAGTGTCAGCTTCATCGCGATCATGCTTGTGGCGCTGCGTCTCGTTCGTGTTCGCCATGGCTGGCCTCTGTCTAAAGGTGGTTAACGGCCAGCCACTGGAGCAAAACTTGCACCTGCTCCCGAAAACGGGGCGGACGCCGCACTCGCCAAGGCAAGGTTTGATCCATGCTCAACGGTTACGGCGCCACAGGGCGGGTCGCATCGTGGCAAGAATCGGAAAAGTCAGGCGGTTCCCGGCCATGGAGCAGAGACGTTCCGCCTTGGGCGTCAACCACGAAATGGCACGCTCGGCACATCCCTACGCGGGTTGTAACGTTGAGCGCATTTGCGAGTGTCTCGACAGCCGCCCCGCTGCATAGCCCCAAACAAAGTCGTCACCGTTTGCGAAGTTACGTTGTCACTTCGCCGGGTGATGTCGACACCACGCGCGACCAGGTGACGCGTCTAGCTGGCGCCTCCACGAGTCGCTCGCCGAACCACTCGCGGCGCGCCGGCCGCTCACGCTGCAGGGCGATTGTCCGGCGCGCGGCAACACTCGTCGGCGTGACCGAGATCGCGTCGTAGATCAACCCCGGCGCATCCGCCGACGTGAAGCTCGCCCGCCCCCGGTGCGTTTCCGCGCGTCGCCGGCGTTCGGTTGCGGCTTGCGCAGCGCGATCAGGCCTTGCGCGCGACGACACCCACCGGCGCAGCGGGCGCGCGTTTCGGTGCGGTCTTGTAGTGCGTGCTGTACAGCGCCGCGCCGACGAACACCAGCCCGCCGACCAGGTTGCCGAGTACCGTCGGGATCTCGTTCCACAGCAGATAGTCGACGATCGTGAAGTGGGCGCCGAGCATCAGGCCGGACGGGAACAGGAACATGTTCACGACCGAGTGCTCGAAGCCCATGTAGAAGAACACGAGGATCGGCATCCACATCGCGATCACCTTGCCGGGTACGGACGTCGACATCATCGCGGCGACCACGCCGGTCGACACCATCCAGTTGCACATCACGCCGCGCACGAACAGCGTGAGCATACCGGCGGCGCCGTGCGCCGCATAACCGAGCGTGCGTGCTTCGCCGATGCCGCCGATCTTCCGTCCGATTGCGTTCGGCGCTTCCGAGAAGCCGAATGTGAAGATGATCGCCATGAACAGCGCGACCGTCAGCGCGCCCGCGAAATTGCCGAAGAACACGAGCGTCCAGTTGCGGAACACGCCACCCCAGGTCGCGCCGGGCCGGCGATCGATCACCGCGAGCGGCGCGAGCGTGAAGACGCCGGTGAGCAGGTCGAAGCCCAGCAGGTACAGCATGCAGAATCCCACCGGAAACAGCAGCGAACCGGCCAGCGCGTTGCCGGTGTTGATGGTGATGCTGACCGCGAAGGCGGCTGCGAGCGCGAGGATCGCGCCCGCCATATACGCGCGAATCAGCGTATCGCGGGTCGACATCGACAGCTTCGATTCACCGGCGTCCACCATCCTGGTGACGAATTCGTTGGGTGTGAGGTAGGCCATGGTATGCGCTCGTAAAGTTGGACGGGCAAAAAAAACGCGCCAGGCACTCGCTCGACATGCGAGTGCCTGGCGCGGACGCTGTTATCCACGTGATCGGCCGCCACGGTTCGACATGGCGTGATCGTCAGGCCGCCATTAGCCCGACGAGCGAGATGTTCGCAACTTTCATACCAGTGGCGGGGATATCGCGATGCAGGCCGGCGGGACACGAGATGCCGGAGGGAAAGGCCGCAGCCGAACGCAGCGAATCGCACTCGCGCGGTGCGAACTGCACTTCGTGCACGCGCTTCGGGCGCCGCCGTGGTGCGTGAAGCGCGGTGCGGTGCGTTCCGGTCAGGTCGTGCCGTCGTCGTGCGGTGTCTCCGGCGCGCTTCGCTGCGTACGGCGTCGCGCGAAAGGCGGCGCGTGCTCGTCGACGAATCGCTCGGGCGACGTCAGCGCGTCTTCCGCGATATCGGCAAGCGGCCGATTGCCGTCCATCGACGCCTTCTGCAGCATCCGATACGCTTCGTCCTCCCGCAGGCTGAAGCGCGTCATCAGCGTATTTTTCGCGCGCTGCACGAGCTTTCGCTCGTAGAGCGCTCGACGTGCCGCGTCGAGCTCGACCTCCGCGCCGGCCAGTCGCGCCGATTGCGCCTCCAGCAGGGATTTCAGGCTGGCGAGCGTCCCCGGGTCGGAGCCGGAGAGACGTCCCGGCAGTTCGTGAACCGCCGCGCGCGCCGACAACGGATCGCCGGCAAAGAACTGGGCGAGCGCCTGGATATGCGGGGGCGGATTGTTTCGCAACTGCGCCATCAGGCGCTCGGAGTCGCGCAGCGTTCGGTGCGCGTCGTCGATTCGCGCGTCGCACGTTTCCTGCACCTGCAGCGTCAGTGCAATCTGAAGGTGCCAGAGATCATCGATGCGGGCGCTCGCGGCGTCGAACCATGCTTCGCTCAGGCCGGCATCGAGCGCATCGCCGGCGTGCACCGTGCACAGTACGCGGCGCAGCTTCTCGAGCGCCGCCATGTGCGGCTCCGTCATGCGGGTTTCCCACCATGCGTTTTGCGCCGTGCTTGCGAAGCTCGCGAAGACTTCGAGACTGCGCTCCTGCGCGGCTATCAGATACAGCAGGCGCTGCTGCTGGTCCGCCGAAAACGTGCCCGCCGCAAACATGTGCGCACCGACGGCGCGTTCCTGTCCCGCTTCTTCCTTGCCCTCGACGACATGGACGAGGGCAATCAGCATGCGCGACACCGACGGATCCTCCCCGCTATCGGCAAACTGGAAAATCAGCTCCACCAGGCCGCCGATCACGGTACTGAACGCCTGGACCGAATCCGGCGCCGACAGCGCAAGATGGTCGATCTGTTCGCGCAGCACATCCAGCGATTCCAGGTCGAGCAGCACCCAGGCGATCAGCGACAGCAGGCGCGACGTCGAGCCGCGTGCGGGCGTCAGCTCCCGATCCAGGCGCTCGCGCAACTGCGCGACGAGCGGCGCCGATTCGCCGCGCGAAGCCGCGTGTTCGGCGACAAAGCGCTTGCCGCTCGACGCCAGATAGATGCTGGTGGCGCCGCGCTCGCGCTGCAGCGCATGGATCAGGCGGCCGAGCAGGTCGACCAATTCGATCTGCTCGGCCAGCTGGCGCAGCGACGCGATTTCCTGCTGCTTGGCGAGCAGCGCGAATTGCAGGGCAGTGGCGGGCATGGTGAATACTGACCGTAGACAGGGACTCGGTTCAGTGTAGTGCGGACAATATTCGTTATTTTTACGCCTTGGATGTCAAGATTCGTGACGAAGGCGCGGTCCGCAACGAGGCGATCTATCTGGCGCTGCTCAAAACCGAGCTTTGCTCGCTCCCGATGGTCCTATTCTCTCGGGGCAGGTACCCCTTACTATGTTACCGTCTCAGCTTATCGACACGTCCCAGCCAGAGTACCTTGCTGACATGATATGAAACATTCAGCTCAGATCGGGGAGATTCGGAATCTCAAACTGCTCTGATGGCGGAGATCGCCATGATGCGCAGACTGAAGGATGGCATTCGATTTCCTCGTCGGACATGGGGTTGATAAACTACATTTTTTAAAATCGCGAGGTTTCAGCGGTCGGGCTGCATTGTCCTTCTCTGGGATCTTGCAACGACGATTGTCATGTGCATAGACATGAAACCCATGTACCCTACGATCGCGCATCCTCAACTTCGTGAGGTCGGATGAGACCGTCCTTAAGCGCAAAGTATTCCAGTTCATCTGACCTGCCCCCATCAATAGGGCCAATGGGCTTCTAGCAAAGTCCCTTTAAACCAACTCCTGGAAAGCGGCAGGAGTATCCGCGGTTGCCCGATGTTTCGCCGCAAACTCTGACGGCGCAAGGTAGTTCAGTGCGCTGTGCGGCCTTTGCTCGTTGTAGTCCTGACGCCATGCCGCGATGACTGCCCGAGCATGCGCGAGCGTCGTGAACCAGTGCTCGTTAAGGCATTCGTCGCGGAACTTGCCGTTGAACGATTCGATGTACGCATTCTGCGTTGGCTTGCCCGCCTGAATCAACTTCAGAGCGACGCCGTTCGCATACGCCCACTGGTCAAGCGCGCGGCTCGTAAATTCGGGGCCCTGGTCTGTTCGCACCGCCTTGGGATAGCCACGGAAGCGAGCTGCGCGGTCCAATGCCCGAGCGACATACAAACCTGAGATGCCATGGTCGACAACGATGTCGACAGCCTCTTTCGTGAA